>Ga0256830_1000595_pt1 | contig 27940 bp, 24 predicted proteins | sample 128326metaG_FD_190537 | JGI IMG/M metagenome (GOLD analysis project Ga0256830, IMG submission 190537) | Hydrothermal vent microbial communities from Lau Basin, Pacific Ocean - 128-326 | ecosystem: Environmental > Aquatic > Marine > Hydrothermal vents | place: Pacific Ocean: Lau Basin | collected... | reverse complement strand
TGGCGGCATCCGTTTGTATAAAATCTTCAAAGGTGTTTAGGCCTACTCGGTCGCGGCCAGTGGCACTGATGATGCCCATGGTGACGGTTTGCCCAACGCCGAAGGGATTGCCTATTGCTAATACCACATCGCCAATCTCGCTGGTATTGGATTGCCCCAAAGTAATGCTGGGCATATCGCTAATATTGATTTTCAATACTGCCAAGTCAGATTCTGGGTCAGTTCCGATAATAGTTGCTTCGGTATTTCTGCCGTCTTTAAGTGCTATTTGAATTTCGTCTGCGCCTTCTACCACATGGTTGTTCGTCAGGATATATCCTTGCTCACTGACGATGACACCAGATCCAAGACTGGTTTCAAGACGCTTGCGTGGAACTGAAGGACCTTGTCCATCTTTAAAAAAATGCTCAAACAACGGGTCATTGAAAAGTTTTGGTTTTTGCTGGGAGATAACTTTGGCCGTATATATGTTGACGACGGCAGGTGAAGCGGTTTTTACCGCATTTGAATATGAGGCGTTATTGTGTTCACTTTCACGTATACGCTGTGCGAGTTCATTGGCGTCGTCTATGGATATTTCGTTAAATATAACTGCTGAGTGGCTGTCTCCGTTTGGGTTTTTTTGAATGAAGTACAACACGATAATTGCAGAGGCGATGCCGATGAGTGTGTATTTCACAAGAGTTTTAATAGTATCCATAGCAGTTCTTTATCTTTGTGTTTGTGTTTGTGTTTGAGTGAAAAATTGCGTGTTCACTGATTTCGTGACGGGATCATACCTGCACACGACTTTGTCATTTTATTTGTCGGCTATACACTTTGTTTTGCCGATGCAGGATAATGGTACCTCAAAAGAGGAGGAAAGTATGGCGTGTTTGTCTGACATTTTGACGTTTGCTAATGAATATTTGAATGTGGATCAGTTTGACGACTATTGTCCAAATGGTTTGCAGGTTCAAGGTAATAGCGAGGTGCAAAAGATCGTATCCGGCGTATCGGCATCACAAGCGCTGCTTGATGGGGCGATTGAAAGGGAGGCTGATTTGATATTGGTGCATCACGGTTACTTTTGGAAAGGAGAGTCCCAAGTGATTACGGGGATAAAATATCAGAAGATCAAAACGCTAATTGACAGCAATGTGAGTTTGCTTGCTTACCACTTGCCGCTTGATGCACATCCTGAGTGCGGAAATAATGTGACGCTGGCAGGTTTGCTCGGTGTTAGTGCGAAAACCTTTGTTGGGCCAGGGAAGCATCCGTTAGTTTTGCTTGGAGAGGTTGTTGAACCAATTTATGTAGACGACTTGCTTGAGCGAATACGAGGCAGATTGGGGCGAGAGCCGTTACATATTGGTGCACGTCGAAATAAAAAGATTCGTCATGTTGCGATATGTACTGGTGGCGCTCAAAATTACTTTTCTGAAGCGATCAATCAAGGTGTGGATGTGTTTATAACAGGAGAGGTCTCCGAACAGCACTACCATATGGCACTGGAGTCAGGTGTGGACTTTATATCGGCAGGGCACCATGCAACAGAACGATATGGGGTTAAAGCATTTGCCAATATACTAAGCGAGCACTTTTCAGTTCAAACAGAATATCTGGAAATTCCCAATCCAGTGTAAAAAAATAATTAAAAAAAAAACAAGAAAAATATTGCTTCTATACCATTAGTCAAGTGTTTTTGTTTTTATTTCTCAGGATAAAAATAGTTTATTTTCTGTTTTTGAAATAATTCGTCTATTTAATAGCCTTCTTGTTTAGAATGTTAGAGTTTTCTAATTAAAAAACGCGAAAAACCCTATAAATAGAGGCTATAAATAATTGACAGTTTTGTTTGACAAGCTGTCTCGACATCGACTAGCATCGTCCGATACATCAAATCTATTGATAGTTGACAATGGATTTTTTATTAGAAGCTTCTAATAGAGCTCGCGTATTAGCATGGAAAGGGAGAGGCTGCTGATTAAAAAATAGTTTTAATCAGGCTGGTCAATCGCATTAAATGTCCGGGTAACACTCGGGTGTATTTCATGTTTATTTTTTTTGGAAGTTGTCATTAATTTGGCGACTCGGCTTTTTTGTTTTTAACGATTACTGAATTGTGAAAGCAGAGGGTCGAATTAATAAAAAACCTTTGAGGGTGGAGATGCAAGTTGAATAAAAAACATTACATCGAAAGCTCGTCTGTAGCTTAAAAAGGGCATTTTAGGATGATAAAGATAGTTACATTAAAACAATTAGTCTCGATGAGTCTGCTTGCTTTAGCGGTGCTGTTGTTACCTGCAACAAGTTTTGCAGAATTGCCAGTACCGTCACACATTACACCACCGGTTGGTGAGCATGATGGTGAGGATGTGCCTCAGCCGATTGATTTTCCTCATAACCGGCATGTGAAAGACATGAAGATAAATTGCATGTACTGCCACACATATGCGCGTCGCAGTAAAGTTGCCGGTATTCCGCCAACAAGTAAATGCATGGGTTGTCACAAAATGATTGCAACTGATAAGCCACGTATTCAAAAGTTGACTGAATATTGGGAAAAAGGCGAGTCACCACGCTGGAAGAAAGTGCATGACGTTCCTGACTATGTACACTTTACGCATGAAAAACATATTAGAAAGTTTGTGTTTGATGCCGATTTCCCAGTGGAAGATGTACAGCAGGTATGTGCTTTGTGTCATGGAGAGGTTAGGGAAATGACGGTAGCCGAGAAGGAAAAACCTTTGAATATGGGTTTTTGCCAACGTTGCCATCAGGCAAACGGTGGGCCGGGCGACTGTTGGGCATGTCATAAGTAATTTGCGACTACTCGCTGAATAAAAAATGGTGAAATTAAGATGAACGTAAAAGTTAATCGAAGAAAATTTTTGAAAATGCTCGGTTGGGGTGGCGCAGGTACAGCACTGGCTGGCTGCGATATGCCCACAACCGTGACATTGGAAGAAGGGAAGGAAGAAGTTGTTTCTTATCTGATGCCCGAGGAATATGTTGTTCCTGGTATTGGTGTTTGGTATGCGTCAACGTGTACGCAGTGTGAGGCGGGGTGTGGTTTGCACGGGCGTGTTCGAGAAGGGCGCGTGCTCAAGCTTGAGGGAAACCCTGATTCGCCCATAAATCACGGCAAGACGTGCATGATGGGACAGGCTGGTTTGCAAGCACATTATAATCCGGATCGCATCACTGCGCCCATGATGCGCAAAGGTGGTAGTCTGCAAGCTGTGAGCTGGGACGATGCAATGGCTGAATTAGCTAAACGCATCGGACCTTCTTCTGGGGTTGACGGTAAGCGTGTGGGAATGATTACCGGAACCATCAGTGGCCACCAATCTGTATTGGTCAATGATTTTCTGGGACAGCTTGGCTCTAAAAATCATTATGTGCATGAGGTTATAAACTCTTCCGTTTGGCGCAGTGTTTGTCGCGACATGTTGGGGGATGAAACACCTAAACTGAATTTTGATAAAGCACGTGTTGTTTTGTCATTTGGTGCCGATTTTATGGGAACCTGGGGCTCGTCGCCTGTCCACAATATGGGTGAATATGCGAAATTTCGAAAAGGCGATGAGCGTGGTACGTTAATTCAAATTGAACCCAAGATGACGATGACCGGTGCAAATGCCGATTTGTGGATGCCGGTTACGCCTGGTACCGAAGGCGCGCTGGCGCTGGGTGTTGCTAATTTTATTATTGACCGTGGCTGGAACCTGGTTGATGTTCCAGCTCGGGTGCGGGCGACGTTGAAGCAATATGATCTTGATACCGTTCAAAAAGTCACCGGTGTTAATGTTGAAAAAATAGAGCGAATAGCCTCGCTATTAAGTGAGCGTTCACCAAGTATGATTTTGGCTGGTGCACCAGTGGAAGGCCAGGAAAACGGCTATGACTCGGTCGCTGCAATCATGTTGCTTAATCTGATAATGGGTAATGTTGGTAACACCATTGACGCTACAGCAAAATTTGCGGAAGCCTCAATGCGACCAAAGCAAGGTGGCACCAAAGATTTGCTATTGCTGGCGAAAGCCTTAAACAACAAAAAGCTGGATGTGTTGATTAGTTACAACACTAACCCTGTGTTTACCGCGCCAGATGTACTGCAACTGCAAGCTGGTCTGGCGAACGTTGGCTTTAAGGTTGCTTTTTCCATGTTCCCGGATGAAACAACCTTGAGCGCCGATTTAGTGTTACCTATTCGTTCCAATACGGAAGATTGGGGGACGCATGTTGCAGCTTACCAGCCTGATGGCGCGGTTATGGGGTTTCAGCAGCCACTTATGGAGCCGCTTCACAAGGAGACACGTGGTTTCGGCGATATTATGCTGAGCTTGTTAAAACTGCGAAGTAAAGATTATGCGAAGTTTGAAGACTATTATGCTTTCTTGCAGACTTCTTTGCTAAATATGCCGTCAAGTATTGTTGCAAGTACGGGAAGCAAAGAGGAAACTTGGAACAGCATATTGCAAACTGGCCTTGTAAAAACCAAAGGTATCACTCAGGCGCTAAAACCAAAGTTGGTTGATATGCGCTACAAGCCTTCGCGTGCAAACTCGGAGTATCCCATGCAACTTATTCCGTCTACCAGTCTGGGTTTGTGGGATGGTCGTCACGCGAATCTCCCTTGGATTCAGGAAGCACCAGATACTATTTCTAAAGTGGTGTGGGGTTCTTGGGCAGAAATACACCCCAAGAAAGCGGCGGAGCTGGGTGTCAAAAATGGTGATTATGTGCAGATAACCTCTGCCAGCGGCACCATTGAAACGCAAGTGTACGTCTATAAAGGCATTCATCCTGACGCTATTGCTGTTCCTGTTGGTCAGGGGCACGATGAGTATGGTCGCTATGCCAAGGGTCGGGGTGTAAACTCGCTAAAAATTCTGAATCCGTTGATGGAAAAAAGAACAGGAGAGTTGGCGACACATGCAACACGGGTAAAAGTGGCAAATGCTCACAGAAAAGAGCCTCTGGTCAAAATGGGCAGCAGTGAAGTCCAGGTTGGTCGTAAGTTTGTGCGTACTATTTCAAGTAGCGTTTTGCGTCGCACTGAGAAGGAGGCTTAAACCATGTCATTAAAAAATATTTTAGAAAACTATTCTTATTATCGCAGAGATGCGGAAATGGGTGGCCATCACGAGTACGAACACCGTTTTGGCATGGCTATCGACCTGGATATTTGTACGGGCTGTAATGCCTGTTCTACAGCTTGTTATGCGGAGAACAATCTTGCCGTAGTTGGTAAAGAGCGTTTTGAAGCGGGTCAAGCAATGCACTGGATGCGTATTGAGCGTTATTGGGATGAGATTGAAGGTGATTATCCTGAGCAAGGTGCGAAGCTGATTCCAATGCTATGTCAACAGTGTGGTGCGGCAACTTGTGAACCTGTTTGTCCTGTTGCGGCAACCTACCACACACCCGACGGATTAAATGCGCAGGTTTACAACCGTTGTATTGGTTCACGTTATTGTTCTAATAACTGTCCGTTCCGAGTGCGTTATTTTAATTTCTGGTCTTATTATGAAGATTCATGGCCAGAGCCTTTACATATGCAGTTAAACCCCGATCTCAGTGTGCGTGACAAGGGCGTTATGGAGAAATGTACTTTTTGTGTACAGCGTATTCGTAATGCAAAAGATGACGCTGCACGTGAGGAACGCCCATTAAAAGATGGTGACTTTACTACTGCATGTGCTCAAGCTTGTCCAACGGATGCGATTGTTTTCGGAGACACAATGGATCCGGATAGCAAAGTCAGCAAACTGTGGGCGAAACATCAGATTCATCGTGGCCCTGTTACGGCGAAGAAAGATAAAAATGACGAAGAAATTCGTGGTTACAGGGTATTTGATGAGTTGAACGTTGATCCTTCCATTATGTATTTGGAACGTGTACGTGATACAGAGGTTTAGATCACTCTTGTTTTGTATAAGTGATTTGAAAAAATAAAAGGAAATGTCATGAGTCAAGTTATTGAAGATAAAGTAATTGACGAGAACTTGAAGTGGTCGCGTATTAACGCTGACGTGATCGCTTCAATGCAAAGTCCGCGGAGAGCCTACTGGGTTACGTTAGCGGTTTGTCTATTAATGGTTGCTGTTGCAATGGCCGCAGAACGTTATCAGTACATTTATGGTATGGGTTCCGGTGGTTTGAATAATCCGCATATGTGGGATATGTATATTGCAACATTTGTATTCTGGATTGGTATGAGTCATGCGGGCACATTATTGTCCGCCATATTGCACATTATTCATGCGCAATGGAGAAAACCGATTTATCGCTTTGCTGAAGCGATGACGACATTCTCGTTAATGACTGCCGGTATTTTTCCAATGATTCACTTGGGTCGGGTATGGAACTTATACTGGGTGCTACCTTATGTCTCTGATCGTGGTATTTGGCCAAACTTTCGTTCACCGTTGGTTTGGGACGCGTTTGCGATCAGTACTTATTTGTCATCTTCAGCGTTATTTCTTTTCATCGGAATGATTCCTGATATGGCCGTTCTGCGTGACCACACAACGGGTTGGCGTAAAAAGTTATATGGCATGCTATGTCTTGGGTGGCGTGGCGATGATCGTCAATGGCGCAACTTCAGAAGAACATACATGTTACTTGCGTGTATCCTGATCCCGTTAGCGATCTCGGTTCACTCAATCGTATCTTCTGACTTTGCCATGTCTATTATGCCGGGTTGGCACATCACTACATTCCCTCCATACTTTGTGGCGGGTGCACTGTATTCTGGTTGTGCGGCTATCATGACATTGTTTGTTGCTTTGCGTTATTTCTTTCGCATGGAAGAATACATGACGCTTAATATCATGGAAAAAACCACCAAGTTAACTTTTGCTATTGCAATGGTTTGGACTTACCTGAACTTGGTTGAGTTTGCTGCTACATGGTATGGACATAACATGTATGACAAGGAACTACTGATTGATAAGGCTACGGGTGCATATGCCCCGGTATTCTGGACAATGATATTCTGCGGGATGGTTGTTCCGTTCACCCTTTGTTTTCAGAAATTAAGACGCCACATGCCTTCAATGTTTGTCGTCTCGATATTGTTGAACTTGGGGATGTATGTTGAACGATGGATGATAGTTGCGCCAACATTGTCAATGTCTCATCAGCCTCACCAATGGGATGTGTTGTTTGGTACCGTCATACAGTGGGCAATTGTCTTCGGTAGTTTCGGCTGGTTCGGCATGTTGTTCCTGATTTTCGTTAAACTTTTTCCATGTGTATCCATGTATGAAGTAAAAGAGCTATGTCTGCATCTTAAGCATGAAATACATGAAGAAGAGCAAGAGAAGAAACACGCAGCGGCTAAAGCTAAGGCGACAGCGGGTGGCGGAGCTTCTCCGGTAGGAAAACCCGGATTGGAGGGCGCGTAAATGAGTAATTATCGCTTATTAGCTATGTTTAAGGATTTCGATGATGCGTTCGAGGTTATCGATAAAATAAAGGGCAAAGCTTTATCAAGTGTGCATATAGATGATGTCACTATGATGTCACCTATCGAGCATCCAGATATTGATAATGTATTAGAGGGGCGACCTAGCAATATTGGTTACTTTGCTTTGATGGGCGCTATCTTTGGTGTGAGTTTTGGTTTTGTTTTCCTCGCGGCTGCGCAAGCCAGTTTTCTTGTGCAGCCACAAGGTGGTAAACCGGTCATTCCTTTGCCGAGTAACTTTATATTGATGTATGAAATGCTGATTTTCTTTTTTGTGTGGACGACAGTGTTTGCATTCTTGGGTTTATCAGGATTGTTGAGCCGCAGAGGCACGTTATACAGTGAAAAGTTGACAGTTGATGAAATAGGTTTGGTTGTTGAAATACCTGACAGCGAACTGGAATCAGTTAAAGACTTTTTTAAAGATAATAAAGCTCTGGAAATACGAGAAGAGAAAGCCTAATGAAATCAAAAGCGAAAACATTAATATTAGCTTCCGCGCTTGTGCCGACATTGGCTTTTGCCTGGCCTTGGTCCACTGATATGATGAACCAGCCAAGCATTAAACCGCAGGAAGGAAATCCGGCGTTGTTTCCAAAACGTTCTGTACCCGTGATGGGCAATCCAACTAAGGTAAAGAACCGTGAAGAAGCGACGAATTTGAGCAACCCTTATGAAGCGACAGAAGCCTCTTTGAAAAAAGGTAAGAAGTTGTTCAAAATTATTTGTGCTGCGTGTCACGGATTAACAGGAACAGCTGACTCACCTGTCGGCCTGAAAATTGGTGCGGTTGACTTAACTGCTGACTATATTCAGGGTTATTCAGATGGCTATATATATGGAACGATCACATTCGGCAGTGCAATTATGCCGGCTTATGGGGTTCCTGGGCCACAGGGTGGATCAAATGATTTGTCTCCTGAAGAACGTTGGCACGTAGTTAATTACGTAAAACATCAAATGGTTAAAGATGCCGCTGCTGCTCCAGTAGCTAGCGCAAACTAAACAAGGGTTGGATTAATTATGGAAGGTTTTGGAAGTTGGTCAGTATTGACCGCCGATTTTCTTATCGTCTTGTTTATTGCACTTAACGGGGTGACTTTAGCGTCTATATTGCACCTTGTTAATGCAAAGTGGCGAGAGCATATACGTTTTGTTGCTGTCTCTTTGGCAGGTTTGTTTCCGGTGGCGTTTGTGTTGCTGTTAATACTGCTGGCAAATGGTGAACAAACGTTTCAGTGGTTGGGTGCAGCGCATCACGGTGGGGGGCATGAAGTTCATTTGAATGGATGGCATAACTATACATTTCTGGTTATTCGGCAGATTGTCGGCTTTTTGGTAGTTGCCGGTATGTATGGGCTGTTTATCAAGTATCAGCGTGTTGCTGTTGATGACCCTACCTATGAGAACAAGCGCAAGTTCAGAAACATCGCATTGTTGATTCCGTTTTTCTATGTTCTTTATGGAACAATGGTGGCTTGGGATTTTGAGATGACAATGTTGCCGAATTGGCACAGCGCAAGTTATGGGCCATATGTCTGGGTTGGCATGTTTCATTTTTTCTTGGCATTTATGGCTATCTTTACGTACATTTTGAAGAAGTCAGGCAAGCTGAGGGTCGACATACCTGATCGCATCATGAACTACTTTGCACAAATGATGCTGGCATTTACTATCCTGTGGACTTACCTGTTCTTCACTCAATATCTCATCATGTGGTATGGGCGTTTGCCGGAAGAAATCGTTCGATTCCGTGACATGATGGATAATGATTTAGGTGTAATCTGGTGGACTTTTGTCGCATTGAAGTTTGTTATTCCATTGGTTACATTGGCACTGACACCTTTCAGACATAACCATATCGCTATTGTTGTGATCGCAACGGGTATAGTGATTGGTACATGGTTGGAGCGCTACACGTGGGTATCAGGTTCTGTTGATCCTGAGTATTACCATTTGCCAATGACGTCTGGGTTTGATGTTGGGGTTACTTTGCTGGTTGCCGCAGTTACGTTTGTGACGATCCGTTGGTCTTTAAACCGAAATGGTTTATTGAAATCCTCATAAAGTAGCCAATATGTGGTATTATTGGGCGCTTAAGGCAACTTGAGCGCCCTTTTTGCATTTAGGTCGTTAATGTTTATATTCGTTTCGCCCAATGCTAAGCATTTGATTTTTTGTGCTTATTTATGAAAAGTTAAGGTGTAAAGCAAAATAAACGTAGGTGAAAACATAAAAAATAGGCGAGCGCGTAACATGCATACTGAATAACAGAAAGTAGTAATAAATACCTTAGGCAGATGCACTTGATGTGTTAGAAATACACTATGATATCTGCCGGGCATGTTTTCGAATCAGAAGGAAATAAAACTATGTCAGTTATTACCAATAAACGATCGGTAATGACTTTGTACTCCGGGTCAAACGACCCGTATAGTCACAGAGCGAGAATTGTGCTTGCAGAGAAAAATATATCATATGAAGTAAATATTATTGAACCGGGCCAATTACCAGAGGATTTGATAGACCTTAATCCGTATAACTCTGTACCAACGCTGGTTGATCGTGAACTGGTTTTATATGATTCAGGTGTGGTTATGGAATATCTGGATGAGCGTTTTCCTCACCCGCCGCTTATGCCGGTTGATCCAGTGTCTCGTGCACGGACGCGGTTAATGATTCACCGAATCGATAATGACTGGTATAGCCTGCTTGATGATTTGACGTGTGATGACGCAGGCAAGAAAGAGGCGGCTATTAAGGAGTTTCAGCGGAGTCTGGCTTCAATAGAGCCTATTCTCGAAGCCATGCCTTATTTTATGAGTAATGAATTCTCTATGATAGATTGCAGCATTGCGCCATTAATGTGGCGTCTTGAGGAATATGGGGTAGAGATACCGGTTCAAGCCAAATCCGTCAAGGCTTATACCGAGCGATTGTTCGAACGGGAATCTTTTCAGGAGAGTTTGTCTGAACAGGAAAAACAGAGCAAAACTGCTTAGATGCTGTTTTATGCTTTAGCTGAAGTGGTGTATCGTAAACATAGGTTTTACGAAAATTTTTCTACAGAATATTATGCAAATAAACCATAGAATGACATCAAGTCGTCCGTATTTGTTAAGAGCGATAAACGACTGGATAATCGATAACGAATTGACACCCCACATGGTTGTTGATGCAACGGCTAATAATGTGGTGGTGCCAAGACAATATGTTGATGAGAATAAAATCGTATTAAACATCAGCCCGGCAGCGGTAAGTCATTTTCATATTACAAATGAATTTATTTCGTTTTCTGCGCGTTTCTCTGGTAAGGCGATGGAAATTTTCGTTCCGGTAACTGCTGTTTTGGCGCTTTACGCCAAAGAAAACGGGCAGGGAATGGTGTTTAACGAAGAGCGAGTAAACTTCCCCCAGGGTGAAATGGAGGAACCGCAAACATCATCTGAAACTGTTTCGCCGGATACCGATGGTGCTGGTGGAAATAAATCCGGGGGTCGCTTAAGACCTGCAACGTCACGTCGGCCAAGCCTAAAACTTGTGGACTGACTTGTTTGCCTGGCGTTTGTTAAGTAGCTCTACTATTTTATTCAAATCGAAGTTGTTGTTGAGTCGCTGGTTTATCAGCCTGTTTCGGGTTTTTTGATCCACCTTTTCCATGCGTTTTATGCGTTTGAAAAAGCGCAACCAGTCTCCGTTTTCTTCCAGGAATAGCGCATAAAATGCAGGTATTTTTTGCAAATACGTCATGCTGGAAGTAAATCTGGCATTATTGACAGTTGTTTTAAACCAGAGGTCAAAATGAATTCCTGACGGCCATGTTTGCTTTAAAACCGCGTAGTCACTTTTCATTTCTGTAATAATCGCCGCTTTTCGGTTTCGTTTATCTTCTGCTGATACATTGCTCTCATATAATACTGATAGTTTTATGCGCGTTTTATTTAGCAGGTTTCTGAAATCGTTCTGGGCATTAAGATAGCCGAGATAGCGCTGAACGTCTTCGGCTTGATGATTTTCGATAAGCCATTGCAAGCTGCCGATACGCTCAACTGCTGAAGCGAAGGCTTCGTTAAAGGCGGTTTCGTTACTGATATAGACAACTTGGTGGGAAAGTTCGTGAAAGATTAAGCCGGCGAGTGCTCGTTCGCGCCAACGAATCATCGAACTTAATAGCGGGTCGTCAAACCAGCCAAGTGTGGAGTAAGCCGCGATCCCGGTCACATATACATCATTACCCTGATCGGAAAGTTGCTGCGCCAGACTGTGAGCATCATTTTCCTTAAAATAGCCCCGATAGCTAACACAGCCCACAATCGGGTAGCACCAAGTGTAAGGCTTTAGCGAAAACTCTGGTGCGGCAAATACATTCCAGACAACATAAGGGCGGTGCAAGTCGGTGTAATAAAGATAGCTCTTATTATCAGGCAATTGCAATGATTGACTGGCAAATTGGCGTATAGTTTTAACTTGTTGGAGTTTGGTTTTAAGGAATGTGTTTGTTTGTTGAGATTTAAGTAATTGATCAAAGTCTTCCCGGTTATAAAGAATGGAAAGCTGACCCTGAATTGACTGCGTATAATAATGTAATGTACTACAGCTACTAAGGGCGAGCGTGCTGCTTATGAGGATAAACACAAGGAATCGGTGTTGCAGGTGGTATGATGTTGTCATTTGAGTCCAGTTTTCAATAGGCAATCTTAATTCTTATACAGAATGAAATATTATGAAAGTATATTTGGTTGGCGGCGCAGTTCGTGACGGTTTTCTTGGTAAATATGCAAAAGACAAAGACTGGGTTGTGGTGGGGGCAACTCCAGCGGACATGATTGCCAACGGCTTCAAGCAAGTGGGAAAAGATTTTCCGGTATTCTTGCACCCTGAGACAAAAGAAGAATACGCGTTAGCACGAACAGAACGAAAATCGGGTAAAGGCTATACGGGGTTTGTTACGGCGTTTTCCCCTGATGTGACACTTGAAGAGGATTTGGCTCGGCGTGACCTGACAATAAACGCGATAGCCCGGGATGAGGCGGGAAATATTATCGATCCGTATAATGGATTAGCGGACATAGAAAATAAAGTGCTTCGCCATGTTACACCTGCATTTGTTGAAGATCCCTTGCGGATATTGAGGGTTGCCCGGTTTAAATCGCGCTTTCACAAGCTGGGATTTGAAGTGGCAGAAGACACCAATTTGCTGATGAAAAATATTGTTGCACGTGGAGAATTACAGCACCTAACAGCAGAGCGTGTCTGGGCTGAAACGCAAAGTGCCTTACTAGAACCATCGCCAGAACAGTATTTTTTTGCATTACTTGATTGTAATGCCTTGGAATGGGTTTTTCCTGAAGTGTTTCGTTTGTTTGGTGTACCTCAGCGAAAGATATATCATCCGGAAATTGATACTGGTTTGCATACCATGATGGCCCTGTCTTACGCCGCAAAAAAAAATTTCTGTGCCGAGATACGCTTTGCTGTACTTGTTCATGACTTGGGAAAAGCCGACACGGATCCCGGTTTATTGCCGAGGCATATCGGTCATGAAATACGATCGCTTAAGCGCGTAAAAGAAATGTGCGCGCGTTTAAAGATACCGAAAAGCTATGAGCAGTTGGCAATGATTGTTGCGGAGTTTCATACGCTATGTCATCAAGCATTATCATTAAAGCCGGCAACGGTACTTAAATTGTTAGAAAAGGTGGATGCGTTTAGGCGTCCGGAAAGATTTGATTTGTTTGTGCAGGCCTGCGAGGCAGATGCCAGAGGCCGAAAAGGTTTTGAAAATGTTGAGTATCCTCAGTCAAATTACTTGCTGGAAGCATATCGTATATCTTCAGCACTCGGTGTAGAAAAAATAATTGCCGAAGGCTACAAAGGTGTTGAAATTGGTAACCAGTTAAAACAACAACGATTGAGGGCGATTAAAGAGCTGAAGCAGTCATATGAACGTCTTTAAATACATTATACGAAAAGTACAATGAGTATGGCCCCAAGCGCAAGGCGATAAACAATAAACGGCATCATGCCGATTTTATCCAGTAATTTTAAAAAATAGTGTATGCAGATATAAGCGCTTATAGCAGATAAAATGGTGCCGTAAATAATGGCCTGCCAATCAACGGCAATGCTGCTTTTTGCCAGTTCCAGTGTTTTTAGGCCACCACTGGCCGAGATAAGTGGGATGGAGAGTAGGAACGAAAAGCGTGCGGCGGCATCTGATTTTAAGCCCAAAAGCAGGCCGGCGGTAATAGTGATGCCGGATCTTGATGTGCCAGGGATAAGTGCGATTGCTTGCATAATGCCGATAAATAAAATATCGGCCATGGTAAGATCATGCTCCGAGCGGTTTTGTTTGCCTGTTGCTGAAGCGTACCAGAGCAAAAAGCCAAAAATAATGGTTGCTGCTGCGATTACAAGTGGTGAGCGCAAATTGACTTCAATATAGTCATTCAATAGCAAGCCGGCGAGTCCCGCCGGAATTGTACCGATAATGACAGCCCAAGCCAGCGCACTTTCCCCGATTTGCCTGCGTTGAATAAGGCATTGCCACCAGTCAAGTGTCATTCTTTGGAGCTGTTGGCGAAAATATAGTACAACCGCCGAAAGGCTACCTACGTGAACAGCAACATCAAAAGCAAGCCCTTGATCTGGCCAGTTGAAAATGACGGGTACGAGAATTAAATGTGCTGAACTGGAAATTGGTAAAAACTCGGTCAATCCTTGAACGATCGCAAGCGTCAGTATTTGAATTAAATCCACAGGCTGGTTCCATCTTATGAGCAGGTTACAAATATCGGCATGAAAGCAAGGGATTGTACCTTAATTTTTGGCATAAATTTCAATTTGCCTTATTTTGTGTTGACGAGAAAGTAAGGGGGGCGGAGCAGATTGCTTGTTTCATTCCCCGTAATCCAGTTGCTGGAATACGGGGAATGAACGCTTGGCTACGGATGCGCGATTGCCTGGGGTATGAAAGTGGCAATTGCTGGCTGGAGTGTTGCTTTTTAGTGCTCGGTTCTCTTGCTTTGAATATTGGCTGAGCGTTTATTACTCCATTTGTTTGCGGAAATAAGCTCAACCCTACCGTCAACATACTCTATTACAATACCTCGGGTGCCACGCCCGATCACGACAAAAACGTCACCAGACTCGTTTTTAAATTGTGAATCAACGTTTGGCAGACTTTGGATATGCATAAACAATCTCCTTCCTCTTCACCAGAGCAGACAATAAAACAGATATCCCCGTGGATTTCTAATCGTTTTAGTTTATTGCGCAGTTTAAACTTTTTTATAAGTCAAAAAACGAGCGTATAGGGCAGTTAAGCTTATACATAAATCCTGCTACACAAATGCTTGATAGTATAAAGCATGTTAAAAGGCAGCAGTTTATTGCTTGCATTCCGGAGGGGGCTTGGGCGCTAATTGAGGGGCTTAATTTATTTATGTCGAGGGTAGCGCAAATGTTCACCATGGGTAAGAAAAGAGCAAAATAGTAGCAATTCATAATCTTACTGTGTTTTTATCCAACCTGGCGTAAAGGCTGCAAATAGATTAAAAGCACAGAGAATACGCAACCGGGGCTATCTTGCTTACCCTGTTCAAGGTGGAAAACCTGGTAAAGATGTTAATTTGAGGGAAGCGAAGCTCGCTGCTATCTTGTTGAAATAAGATAAATTAGTTTAAGCTTAATAAATTGGGTGCAGGTGTCGATAGCGAGATTATTGAAGCCAGTTTGATTGCTTGTACAAGCCAATGCGAGTTAAAACCTTGGTGTATATTGCGGCAGTCTATTGTGACTGAAGTCAAGGGCCAAATTGGATTGTCTAATTGTATAGGACAGGTTAGGGGTAAAAAAGCCAGTGCAAAGAAAAAATCAATTTATCACTAAATCGAAAATCAGATTATTGAGTTACAATATTCAGGTCGGCATTGCCACAACCCGTCCCCATCACTATGTGACACAAAGTTGGAAGCATGTATTCCCTCATGCCAAACAGTTAAAAAACCTAGATCAAATTGCAGATATTGTTTCTGATTACGATATTGTCGGTTTGCAAGAAGTTGATGCGGGCAGTATGCGTAGCGAATATATCAATCAAACCGAGTATCTTGCTGTAAAAGCTGCTTTTCCGTATTGGTCGCACCAGACCAACCGGCGTCTTGGAAATATCGCGCAACACAGTAATGGCTTGCTTTCCAAATTTGATCCGTTGGATATTGTTGATCACAAACTACCCGGTCGCGTTCCTGGTCGTGGAGCAATGGTTGTGCGTTTTGGTGACGAATCCAATCCGATGATAGTTGTTTTAATGCATCTTGCCCTGGGGCGCAAAGCCAGGCTGACACAAATGAATTATGTTAGCCAGCTGGTTCATAAGTATGAGCATGTGGTCGTCATGGGGGATATGAATTGCCAGCCTGAGAGTGAAGAGTTTCAGGCTTTGTTAAAAGATGCTGGATTGGTTGAGCCAGCGGCGGACTTGAATACCTTTCCAAGCTGGAATCCGTCAAAAAGACTGGATCATATTCTGGTTTCTCCTTCCCTGCTTGTTGAAAATGTCTGTGTGATAGATGTGGCCTGTTCTGATCATCTGCCTATTAGCATGGACGTTATTATTCCAGAGGCCGTTCAGTTGGTTGCCTAGCCGCTTGTTGAAAGGCGCCCTTGTGGCACGACACAGCGTTAAAATTCGGCTCACGAATTTGCTTGGCCTCCTGCTCACCTGCAAGCTTATCTGTACGGGCTGCATGCTCAAAATATCTTTACCCTTGCCAAAAACAGAGTGAGTTAATCTGGCAGATTAATTGCTTTTTTCTGATAAGCGTAAATACCAAAAAGAAAGTGAATGGTGCATGTCTGAAAAAAATGAAATTGATCGCTGGCGGCGAAGTTTAGAAGAGGCCGAGCAAGAGCTACAAGATAAAACCAAGCAGTTTGCAGATATGCAGTTGTTTTTCTGTGAAAGTGTGTCACTGCTGATTCGTCAAAACACCTCGGAAAAGGCATTGCACCAGGAACTGCAAGCACTGGAAAACATATCGCATGACCCTGAAAGTATGGCCAGCGTAAAAAGCATAATTCAGGATTTGATTAGAAAGTCTGACGGTACAGAATCTGTCGCACAAACTGTGAGTGAAAATGCCGGTGTGGCAAAGGAGGGGGAAGTTGATCCTTCGCGCTTTTGTGCGCTGTTAATTTCGGAAATCTTATACCAGCTCATAGAAAAAATCAGTTTGCCGCAAGACTTAAGTGACCGGCTTTCAGGCTTGAAGAAGCAGTTGCAAAAAGGCATCACCATGGATAAATGGGCTGTCATGTTGCGCGAAGTTGCAGACATGGCATCATTTGTTCAATTAAAGATCAATCATGAGCGCCTGGATATTGAGGTGTTTTTAAAGCAGGTAACAGGACGCTTGACTGAACTGGATGATTATATCCAGGGCTCAAAAAAACACCTGGCGCGATCGGAGAGTAACAGCAGGGCGTTGGGTGATGCAGTAAAAAGGGAAATGCAGACGCTGGTGAGCAATGCCAACGGTGAAATTGATATAAAATCCTTGAAGCTGCAAATCCAAAATGGATTGGCTGCGATAGAAAAACACATTGACGGTTTTAAAAAAACCGAGTCGCTACATCACTCAACAGCCAATGAAGATGTGGAAAAATTGCTGGGCCGGTTAGCGGAGCTGGAACAGGAAAGTGTTAAGCTAAAGGCGCGCGTGCAAAAAGAGCGTATGCTGGCCCAGCTTGATACCTTAACTGGAATCCCGAATCGCCTGGGCTATGATCAGACCATGGCGCAGGAATATGCGCGATGGAAACGGTTTGGGAATTCACTTTCATTGGTGGTTTGGGATATTGATCATTTTAAGCGAATTAACGACGATTATGGGCATGCCGCAGGTGACAAGGCGCTAAAAACAATTGCCCAATTATTGGCTGGCAAGGTCAGGGAAACCGATTATCTGGCAAGATATGGTGGCGAAGAATTTGTTTTGATTATGCCGGGTGCCGATGCGGAATCGGCGAGTTTGGTTGCAGATAAGTTAAGATCAGTTGTGGAGAATTCAGGTTTTCATTTTAAAGGGGCGCCAGTGAGGATTACCATTTCGGCCGGTATCGCAGAGTTTAAGCAAGGTGATGTGCCAAGCGGTGTTTTTGAGCGTGCTGACAAGGCGCTTTATCGCTCAAAAGAAAAAGGCCGAAATCAAGTTTCCATTGCATAAGTGTTGCTTGCAAGGTAAGCCTATAAAAAATTGGGCCAATTAACACTTTTGTCTGCAAAGGCGAGAAAATGTGGATTTAACAAGGTATCTTTGGTGTTGTACTTTAGGGGTTGCAACGAAGTATCCGTGATAAGACCGCCGGATTCTTCCACAATACATTGTGCAGCAGCCGTGTCCCATTCAGAGGTTGGCCCCAGGCGGGGGTAGATGTCCACTTTGCCTTCGGCAACCAGGCAGCTTTTGATTGAGCTGCCCATGCAGATGATCTCATATTGTCCTGAATGCAGCTCGATGTTCTTCAAAAAATTATCCAGAGAGGTATCACGATAGGATCGGCTACCTGCGATAATAATGGATTCCTGGCAAGTTTTTTTTGCTGAAATTGGTTTTGCTATTTCGCCGTTTTCTTTTTTATATGCACCGTTGCCTTTCGTTGCGTAGTAGCAGGTTTGCGTAACGGGAATATAAATAACACCAAGAACAGATTCATTGCCTGAAATTAAAGCGATATTTACGGAAAATTCGCCATTTCTTTTTATGAACTCACGTGTACCATCGAGCGGGTCGACTAACCAATAGGTGTCCCAGGTTTTTCGTTCATGAAAAGGGATATTGGCAGCTTCTTCTGACAATACAGGGATATTGGGTGTGAGTTCGGTCAGTGCATTGAGAATAACGCTGTGGGCGGCAAAGTCAGCAGAGGTGACGGGTGTGAGATCGTCTTTCATGTCAATATTATAATCAACATTATAAAACTTCAGAATCTCATCTGCTGCGAGTTCGGAAATGTGGATAATGGCAGAAAGGAGTTCTGGGGTTACAACGTTCATTGTTTAAATATAATAGAATCGGGAAATATAGCAATGAATTATCCTGACCGGCGTTGTTTTATTTTTTCAATAGTCATAAACAAGGCGGCAATACTTCGTGCTTCAGTACATTCTGTTTCTTGAAGCAGGGTAGAAATTTGGCTTAATTTCCAGGGAATGACTTCAATTTCTTCTGGTTCATCACCTTCGGCGCGACATTCGTATAAGTCTTCAGCGAGAATAATGTGGGTTTCGTGGCCTAAATAACCAGGTGCAATAGACAATGTTGAGAGATGCTGCAATGCGTTGGCCGCATAGCCGATTTCTTCCATGATTTCCCGGTTGGCAGCATCGAGAAAGTTTTCCCCGGCCTCGACTTTACCTTTGGGAAGTGCCAACTCGTAACGTTGAACACCGGCAGCATATTCGCGAATAAGCAAAACCGTATCATCATCCAGCATCGGAACAATAAGTACCGCACCGTTTTGACTGCTTTTAAGGCGCTCATATCGTGTTTCGACGCCATTGGAAAAGCGCAGATCCAGTTGTTCTATTGTGAATATTCGTGATTTTGCAATGGTGGTTGTATTGAGGATTTTGGGAGGCTTCTTGTCCGGCATTAATATACGTTGACCTTAGAAGGGTTTTACGACAACAAAAATGACAATGGCAATAAGAAATGGTACTGGTATTTCATTAAACAGTCGGTAGTAGACGTGATCACGGACGTTGGCATCATAGCGAAAGTCGATCATGATTTTGTAACAGGCATAATGGTAATAAATCAATCCGGCGACAAGCGCCAATTTGATGTATAACCAAAAAGTGGCGTAGTAAGTGCTGAGGCCATAATCAAATAACATCCACAGACCAAGAATGACTGTGCCTATTCCGCCGATGCTCATCATCACAAATAGCTTGCGTTCCATGATTTTAAAACGCTCGATACTGATTTCATCCTCTGCTGAGGCGTGATACACGTATAACCGGGGTAGATAAAACAGGCCCGAAAACCAGGTAACCATAAAAATGATGTGGAAGGTTTTTACCCAAAGCATGTTGGCTCCAAAGATATATTGATGTTTTTATAAAGCCCAGCTCAGCGAGGCTAGCCGTGAATTTTTTTTAAATAATTGCTTAAACTCTCTTTTTTGATTATACCAAGCATCTTTTTGTTTGTGTCGTTATTGTCGTAAACATACAGCTTATTGCTGTTGGTCTTACGAAATGCGGCAATTGCGTCGCTTATTGTTGCATCTTTGGGGATTTCGGCTTTGCGGTATTTGAGACGGTTGAACATCCTGTTTTGCGGAGAGAATGTAATGAGGTTTTCAATCGGGGTAGAGCGCAAGGCATCCGTTAACATGGATTCATCTTGATCAATTTCTTTGGCTCTCATCAAGGCAAAAATAATCGAAGGCTGGTTGAGCAGTTCGCTGCAAGTGAGTGATGCTGCAACAATTGCTAATAGTCCCGGTAAAATAATGCCTGGATTCATTGTTAACTCAAAAATGGCAATCAAGGCCGCCAGTGGGGCTTGCAGCGTTGCCCCCATCATCGCGCCCATGCCAATCATTGCATACATGCCCGGGTTGGCGGCCATTTCAGGATAAATATTTTGCAGAATTTGCCCTACTACATTGCCGGTTAATGCGCCGATGAGAAGGGTGGGGCCTATTAGGCCACCGGGTAATCCCAAGCCTATACCGATGGTTGTTGCAAACACCTTTAATAGCAGGATGAGTAAAAGCGCGTTTAGTACAATCTGGTTATTAAAAGTGGCTTTTAAGGTGTCGTAACCGATACTCATGATTTCCGGCGCGCCCAGTGCTAATACACCAGTGATTGCACCAGCGAGTGTCAATCGCCAAAATATGGGATAGGGTTTGCTTTTTTGGGTAATGGCGACGAGTAGTTTGATAAAAGCAAACGCCACCAGACCGATGGCAATGCCGTTGATAATGGTTCCGCCCAATTCCAGTGGCGTCAGCTTTTCCAGGCTTGGTGCAGCTAACATAATATGGTTACCAAATACAGCATGTGAAATTATTGTGGCGGTGAGTGAGGCTATAATGATGGGTATGGTACTAATAGCCGCGTATTCCAGCATAATGACTTCGAGTGAAAAAATGACACCGGCAATGGGAGTGTTAAACGAAGCTGCAATGGCGGCTGCGACACCGCAGGCGAGTAAGATACGCCTGGTACTTTCACTCACCTCAAATGTTTGGGCAATAAGGCTACTGCTGCTAGCCCCCAGGTGGATACTTGGTCCTTCACGTCCGACAGAATGGCCGGCGATAATACTAATGGCAGCGCCCACAAACTGGGCAATTGTATTGATAAAGGGCAGACTACTATTGCGGTTTTTCACCGCATCAATGGTATGAATCAGACCAGTCAAGCGGGCTGCTGGTGGTAAAAAATGAAAGATGGCACCAATCAATATGCCGCCGATAAATGGCAACATGAAGGTTGCAAGAGGCGAAAGTGCTTCATAATTCTCTGGGTCATTGCCAGGTAAAATGGCGCTTTGTGTGCTTTCAATCAGGTAGCGAAAGGCAATGATAACAATGGCGGCTGCAAGTCCACTCACCAAGCCCAGTGCGGACAAGTTAAGCAGTTTGCTGTTGTTGTGTCTAAGAAACTCCAGGGCTTTTTTTATCATGGTTGTGGTTAAAATCGGATTATGTTGATAATGTATCTTATAAGTAATTAGTTGATTTTTCGACAACAATAAAAAAATCTTAAGCTGATTGTCATTTCGCTATTTCTCTTGCTTGAAATAGCGAAATGACCTGACTTAGGGTAATGACTGAAAACTGTTAGCTGATAAATGCTGCAGGCTGCTTGGGAAGAATGTAGTATTGGAAGAATACGGTGTAATAGGTTTATTTTTCAGCGCACTTATATCATCAACGTTATTACCTGGTGGTTCAGAAGTCGTATTGTTGTACCTTGCGACACAGACTGCGGAAAACCACGGCATACTTTGGTTGGTGGCAACCTTGGGTAATGCTTTTGGTGGTATCATTACATGGGCCATGGGATGGTGGTTGCTTAGGCGTTTTCCAGATAAGGCGCTGGACGAGGTTAAGCATAAACGTGCTTTGGGGCATATTCGGCGATGGGGTAGTCCTGTGTTACTGTTTTCATGGTTGCCGATCATTGGTGACCCGTTGTGTTTTGTGGCAGGTTGGCTAAAACTCAATTTTTTTTACAGCGTATTATTTATTACAGCGGGAAAGGCAGCGCGATACGGTTTGCTTTTGGTCTATTTGTAATATGATTGTTACGGTTAATAACAGTTGTTTATGTGAACTATTGAATGAAAAGGTTGTGTGAATTGCGCCAAAAGCAAGCTCGAGTAAAACTGTTTTCGTTCCTTCCTTGTCGGTTGACAGCGTGCTTGGACTATTAAAAAATCGCTTCACTGGAAGTACGGATAAGGTGTTGAAGCAGGCACAAAATAATGTTGTCGTACGCTTGGAAAAAAATACCCGGGGGCGTGATTTTGTCGTTGGTGACATTCACGGCCATTTCGAGTTATTTGAGCAATTATTGACATCCATTAATTTCAACCCAGCGGTTGACCGAATTATTAGTGTAGGTGATGGCATTGACAGAGGCCCTGAAAGTCATCGGGCACTGGAATATTTAGCGAAGCCTTGGTTTTATTCGATACTGGGCAACCACGAGGCAATGCTCATTGATTCCCAAGCAAGAGAGTATGGTGTTTATGAATTGTGGATGAAAAATGGTGGCGAGTGGTCTGATCGGGTTTCCGATGATTACTTGAACTTGTCCGCTGAAATTTACAAAAGCCTGCCTTATGTCATTGAGGTTGAAACAGCCAATGGTCTCGTTGGTGTGGTTCATGCCGATGTGCCTGCCAAGCTAACCTGGCCACAGTTGATAAAGGCTTTATCCCGTGATCGTATCAAACCCAAAGATCAGCAAAAGCTGTTATGGTCTCGGGACAGTTATCGAAACCTACGAAAGTCGCGTGAAAACCCGGAGATGGTAGCCGAGCCTTTTATTGAGGGAGTTTACCGTGTATATCTTGGGCACAGCATTGTTAACACCCCCTGTTTGTTTGGGAATTTGATGTTCATTGATACTGGTGCTTATGTGACAGGAAATTTAACCGCGGTTGATTTAAATAACGAAGAAGTCATTTTGGTTCAGAACAAGGTGGTTGCGTAGTTTTGTGAATATACAGCGTTTTGCATTGATGTTGGTTGCGCTTATACTGGTAGTCCCAATAACGACTGAATAGCGATGGAGGCCGCAGCTGTTCGGTTATCTACCTGGATTTTGGAATAAATCTGTTCCAGATGCTTGTTCACGGTACGCGGGCTAAGTGAAAGAATTTCTGCAATTTCCCGGTTGCTCTTGCCATGTGCTATCCAAAGCAAAACTTCTGACTCACGTTTAGTAATAGGGAGATTTTTTGCGAGTACGCTGGCATCCAGAATTGCTTCGTGTTCCACAATTCTTAACAAATGCTCATTGCTGCTGATGGCTTTAAAATAGCGTATGGTTAAAGGCTTAACGCCAGCATGTAATACCAGGTCATTTTTTCTTTGTTTGTCATTTATCCAGTTACCGAGTGCAGCTGCAAAGCGTTCGTTACTGGTGGTCGTGTCCAATTTGTTTGTTTGCAATAGTTCCTGGGTGTCAGGTGTGCTCCATAAAATATGGCCGGCGTTATCAACAGCCAAAATATATTGTTTGGCAATATCCAGAGCCGCGCGGGCATTGTCAATCATTCTTGCATTGTGTAAATGGGCGGAGATTCGGGCGAGAAGATCCTGGGGATTGACGGGTTTAGTAATATAGTCGTTCCCACCGCACTCAAAGGCTTTTACCGTATGCTCAACCTCGGTTAAACCTGTCATAAAAATAATTGGTGTTAGCGGTAATACTTTCCTCATGCGAATACAACACTCAAAGCCATCAATTGCTGGCATGATGGCATCCATGAGTACCACATCAGGTTTGATTTGCCCAGTAATGTTCAGTGCTTGTTCCGAGCCAAGCGCTACAAGCACGGTGTAGCCGGCATCATCCAGTGATTTGTTAATCATGCCCAGCGAATCGGGCGAGTCATCAACAACCAGGACAATGGGTTTGTTGTGTTGTCCATTCATGTGTTACCCAGCCCCTTAATTGCCTGAATAATACCTTCAAGGTCACACAATTCCGACCTGGATTTTAAATATGTGATGAAGTTTGAGTGTCCATTGTTTTTTTCCAGGGATTCCAGTTTTTCCACTACGCCATTTAAATAACCTATTTTGGCTAGCGACAGAAGTTCATCAAGTTCTTTTTGTGATGGCAATTGAGTATTCTGTTGGTAGTGGTGGTTTGTGATTGTTATGTCGTTGTACACCCAGTTTAATGCTAAGGCATAACCAATTTTCTCCAGTAAACTTGCCAAGTGCACAGGTTTTGTCAAGTACTGGCTGTGTAGTTGACTGGCGAGTTCTTTACGATGGTCTTCAATGGCATTTGCTGACAACATAATAATTGGTGTTTCGTGATAAAGGCCTTTTAATTTTGCCGCTAGCATCCAGCCGTCCATTTCGGGTAATGATACGTCGAGCAAAAACAAATCAATATTGTTCGTATTTGCCACCGATAAGGCTGCTTCCGCATTATATGCTTGTAATACGTTAAAGCCCAGCGGAGTTAACAAGTCAATGATGAAACTGCGATGATAGGGTTCATCATCCACAACCAAAATAGTTTTAACTGCTTCGTGGTAGCCGCAAATGCTTTTTTCTTCAATTGATCTTGACTTGAGTTCATGGGCAACAGGTAACAATATGCGAAAGTTAAAAGTTGTCCCTTTGCCGTACTCGCTTTGCAGCGAAATATCCCCCCCCATCAAGCTGGAAAGAAGTTTTGAAATAGACAAACCCAATCCAGTGCCGGTGGTATGCTGCTGCTTCTCGCTACGTACGCGTTCGAAGGGCTCAAAAATTCTTTCCTGGTCTTCAGGTTTAATGCCGATACCTGTATCACGGATGATAAAATTGGCGACTTCATTCCGATAGGTTAATGTTAATTCAACGCCTCCAGCCTCGGTAAATTTAATGGCATTGGATAATAAATTAATCAAGATTTGTCTCAAGCGCTTTTCATCAACGGTGACATAGTCTGGTAGTATATTTTTGCATTTATAGTGAAAAGAAATATTTTTTGCGGCGGCCTGGGAGCTGAACATTTCAACCAGTTGCTCGATAACGGCCGTTATTTTCACCTGATCACGATATAAATCCAGACGCCGGGCTTCTATTTTGGAAATTTCCAGTAAACCTTCAATAACATCTGCCAGGTATTCACTGTTTTTTCGAATAGCCGTTGCAGCTTTTTGATTTTTCACTGGCAACTTTTTATCATTCTCAAGAATTTGTGCATAGCCGTATATGGTATTGAGAGGCGTACGTAATTCGTGACTAACACCGGAAAGGTATCGACTCTTTGCGTGATTAGCCGTGACGGCGGATTCTTTGGCTATTTGAAGCTGTTGAGAGGTTTTTTCATGCGCCTTTATTTCCCTCATCAATAAGTCGTTTTGGCGCTGAGATTCCTCATAGGCTTTTCGTCTGCTGCTCTCAGCTAGCACATATAACCAAACCAGGACGCCAGTAACAATCATGAGTAAAAAAAATGTTTGCCATAGAACATTTTTAATCGCAATGCTGACTTCCGTAGAGGACATATTTGTGGGGACATATACCAGAGCCAACAATGCTGCCATAAGTATGCTGGTGAAAAACAGGATAACCAGAAAATGCCCAACAACGGAATGAATATAGCGAACTATTTTATGTGGAAAAAACCAACTTAGTACATCGTGTGTTTGTGCCTTTATATGGGCAGAAGGTCTGCACTGGTCATGACAACTGGATTCCAGAGAGCAACACAGAGAGCATATGTTACCTTCGTAGGCCGGGCATTGGCTCATATCTTCTTGATCAAACAGGTTTTCACATACGAGGCATTTTATTTCTGTTTGCTGTATATCTTCAAAGTTGCTGACTTTTCTCGCCAGATAATATTTCCCCCCCGTAAGCCAGGCAATTAATGGTGCCGTGATAAACGGGACAAAAAGCGCGATAAAAGGAGACAATGCCTTAAATGTTTCGCCAAAAAAATTCAGTTGCCCAAAAATTGCCAGTGTGGAGGCAAAGAGCATGGAAAAAACCCCCACCGGATTAATGTCGTACAGATGGCCTCGTTTGAATTCAATTTCTTTGGGGCGCAGTTTTAATGGAATGTTGATGACCAAATCAGCAACTAACGAGCCAATCCAAGCAAGTACCAAAGTAGAGTAAGTGATTAATATTGTTTCAAAGGCCTGATACAGGCCAAGTTCCATTAAGAGTAATGCAATTGCCACATTAAAAATTAACCAGACTATCCTGCCTGGGTGATCGTGGGTGAGGCGAGAGAAAAAGTTTGACCAGGCAATGGAGCCCGCGTAGGCGTTTGTGACATTAATTTTTAATTGCGAAATAATCACAAACACCCCGGCTAAAATCAGTGCCAGATCCGGATTTTGGGTGACGTAACTAAAGGCTACTTGGTACATGTGTGCCGGATCATCCGCCAGATCAGCAGGTACACTGTGTTGCAAGGCGAGTACGGCAAGAAAAGAACCAATAAAAAGCTTTATTAAACCGACAATTGACCAGCCTGGGCCAGCTAGCACCAAGGCTAGCCACCATTTGGTATTTTTTTTTGTCTCTTTTGGGTCGGGAAGAAAGCGTAAAAAGTCTACTTGCTCGCCATTTTGGGCTATTAACGGAAAAATAACGGCTGCTGCCGCACCAAATAATAACAAATTGAAGCTTGCGTCACCGGCTTCATTGAGGCCGGTAAAATGTGTCCAGGTAGATAATGAATCTGACTGGTGAAAGAGTATGTATGCCAGAGGCGCAATCTGAAAGATCAACCAGATAGGCTGTGTCCAAAGCTGGAAACGACTGATACGGCTGATGCCGTGGGTAACCAAGGGAATAACGACCAGCGCGCTAATAACATATGCCCAAGACAGCGAGATACCAAAAAGCAGTGTGAGTGCCATGGACATAATGGCAGCTTCAAGGGCAAAAAATATAAATGTAAAGGAGGCGTAGATCAGAGAGGAAATGGTTGAGCCGATATAGCCAAAACCTGCTCCTCGTGTCAGCAAATCAATATCAAGTCCCGTTTTCGCAGCATAATAACAAACGGGCAAGCCGGTAAGAAAAATGAGCGCGCAAACGACAATGATTGCCCACATGGAATTGACAAAACCGTATTGCAGGGTGATTGCACCTCCAATGGCTTCTAGTGCCAAAAAAGACACAATACCCAAGGCGGTATTGGCCACGCGGGCACCAGACCATTTTCTGGCGCGTCTTGCGGTATAGCGTAATGCAAAATCTTCCAGCGTCTCGTTGGCGACCCATTGATTGTATTTGCGTCGCTTGAGGAAAACCCGCTGTTTACCAAACATGAACTATCTGCCCTTTTTCGTCTGCCGTTTTTCATACTACAAATTGCGCGGCGCTTTATTATCCCTCTTTTTGGGATCCAATAATATACGTCAATATACGTATGTTTGTGGGTGCTTTAGCTAATGGATGCCTGGTGTTAATTAACAGATACTTGTTTATGGCATCAAACGAGAAAGAAAATGATCAGGGGTTTTCTGAACAGGTTTGACTTTGAATTGGGCATGGTGATCTTTTTTTTCGCCTTATATGGCCCGGGCCTATTCATGATGTCTCTGAAAATGAATAAATCACTACAGCGGAAGTGCTGTGGAAACATGTTAAGAAATGGGTGGAGAAAAATGTCAAAAATAGCAAAATTCGTTGCGGGCAGTGCGTTGGCCGCAACAGCAGCTACAGCAGTTGCGGGCGGCACAATAAATTTGGGTAACGATAAGTCAATCAGTATCGGGATGGGGATACGCACCGCGTTTACTAGTACCAGTGAAGGAGCCCCAAGTGGCAATGCAGCTAGCAAAGATTTTACCATTCAAAACGCGAGAATCTATGTCTCTGGACAGCTGAGCAAGGATTATAAATTTACCTTCAATACCGATGAAATTTTTGGAAATTACGGTGTGTTAGAGGCTATCGTTCAGTATGAGCCAAGCAAGGCATTTAATGTATGGATGGGGCGTATGTTAACACCCGCCGACCGAATAGAAATGAACGGCCCTTTTTACGGTTTAAGCTGGAATCAATACACCGTTCCCCTTATGCCATCGGATCAACTAGGTGCAGCAGGTCTTTATGGGCGTGATGACGGGATTACGGTGTGGGGTACGGTAAACAAGTTTCAATATGCCGTGGGTGCCTTTGATGGCTATACCGGCCCAGCAAATGCCGATGACAATTTATTGTTTGCTGCACGTTTTGCCTATAACTTCCTGAACA
>Ga0256830_1000594_pt1 | contig 28054 bp, 30 predicted proteins | sample 128326metaG_FD_190537 | JGI IMG/M metagenome (GOLD analysis project Ga0256830, IMG submission 190537) | Hydrothermal vent microbial communities from Lau Basin, Pacific Ocean - 128-326 | ecosystem: Environmental > Aquatic > Marine > Hydrothermal vents | place: Pacific Ocean: Lau Basin | collected... | reverse complement strand
CGCTTCTCTTCGGTCGCATGAATCACCAGAAATCGAAGGGTGGTTGTCAATTCCTGGCAATTATCTCATACAGTATTCCCATATTTCATCAATAATATTCAGCTGTTGCGATTTTTCAGGGGCGACTAGTTCGCCGAAGGGGAAGTTGGTATCGCAGTGGGGGCGAGAAGAAGTTGTGGAGGCATATGATCGCAATCGACAGGGTGATCCTGGTCGTTAGGGCAGACATTGAAAAAGGAGGTAGTAAATGAAAGCCGAGTTTACATCTATCATAGAAAAGGCGCCTGAAGGCGGATATTGGGCAATATGTCCAGAAATACCGGGAGCCAACGGGCAGGGTGAAACAATTGAAGAGGCAAAAAATAGCTTAAGAGAGGCTATTGAGTTGATCTTGAAAGACAGAAGGGAAGACGTCCTGCGTGGTTTGCCGGAAGATGTGATACGTGACAAGGTGCAGGTAGCATGAAGCGTCGTGATCTAGAGCGAAAGCTCAGGATCGCGGGCTGCTATCCTCCGGCCGGGGGCGAAGCCAGGTGCCGCCCGGCCGCCCCGGCGGGCCGTGGCTGTTCGACCGACGACCGAGGACCGTCGACCGAAGACCGAAGTCCGAACTTACCCCCAGCCCGCGTACTCCCGGATGTCCGAGAACAGCACCACACGGTTCCGGCCGGTCTCCTTGGCCGCGTACAGGGCCTGGTCGGCCTGGGAGATCAAGTTGTCGGGGGGGTCTTGGCCGTCCTGGGTCACGCTGATGCCCAGGCTCGCCGTGACCCGGATCGTCGCGTCCTCCCAGGGGATCTCGGTCTCTTCCAGGGCGGAGCGGATCCGCTCGGCCAGGGCCCGGGCTCCGGCCTCGTCGGTGTTGGGCAGCAGCACCGCGAACTCCTCCCCGCCGTACCGGGCCACCAGGTCCGTCTCCCGGCCCATGCTCCGCAGCGTGGCGGCGACCACCCGCAGCACCTCGTCCCCGGCCGGATGGCCGTAACGGTCGTTGATCCGCTTGAAGTGGTCCACGTCGGCCAGGATCAGCGCCACCGAGGTCGGGTACCGGCGGGCCCGGGACAGCTCGGCGGCGAGCCGGTCGAGGAACGCCCGGCGGTTCCACAGGCCGGTCAGGCCGTCGCGGGTGGCCAGCTCCCGCAGCTGGTCCAGGGTGCGTAGCTGCAGCAGGGCTTGGGCCGCAAGCTGGGCCAGCACGTCGCAGAACGCCACCGCGGCCGGGTCGAACGCCCCGGGCTGGCGGTGTCCGGCGCACAGCACCCCCAGGGGCTCGCCGTGGGCCTGCAGGGGGTACATGAGCAGGCTCGGGAACTCCGGCAGCCGGATGCCGGGCCCTAGCAGGGGCCGCCGGGTGTTGGTGCGCCCCTCGTGGTAGTGGAGGTAGTTGCGGCTGGCCAGCACCCAGCCGGCCAGGCCGGAGTCCAGGCCGAACTCGGTGCCCCGAAGGTGGGCCCAGGGCTCCAGCGAGGCCTCGACCCGGAGGCGGCGGTCCTCGCCCACCAGGGCCACCAGGCCGAACGGGGGGGCGAGCCGCTGGGACAGGGTGGTCAGCAGCAGGTCCAGCACCTCGCCGGGAGACGAGAACTCGGCCACCCGTCGGGAGAACTCGTGGAGGTGCTGGAAGTCGCGGGCCTCCCGCTTGACCGCCTCGAACGCCCGGATCTGGTCGAGGAACTCCCCCACCAGGTGGGCCGCGACCTCCAGGGCGGTGACGTGGGCCTCGCCGAACGCCTGGGGGCCCAGGCTGTCCACCGCGAGGACCCCCTGCACCCGGCCGTCCGACACCAGGGGGACCCCGGCGAACGATCGCACCGGCACCCGGGAGGCGTAGTAGCCCAATCGGGCCGTGGGATCCTGGAGATCGCCGATGCACAGGGGCTTTGCGTTGCGCACGATCCAGTGGAACGCGGTGGCGTCTAAGCGGATCTGGGCGTCCTCGCGCAGCCCGCCCTCACTGTCGGACACCAGCTCCCGGATGTACAGGCCGCCGTCCCCGGTCCGGAGCACCAGCAGGGCCGAGTGGGCGTGCACCCTCTCCTTGAGCTGGGTCAGGAACCGGAACAGGGTCTCGTCGATCCGCACCAGACCCCCCCGGCCCCCCAGCTCCACCGGGGTGCGGGCGCCCAGGGTCTCGGTGTCGCGCCGGAGCTTCTCGTAAGCGATCCGGAGCTTCCCCCTGCGGCGGCGCTCGGCCCAGGCCACGGCCGCGGCCGACACGGTCACCAGCTCCAGCCGCAGGAACTCCCAAGGGATGTCGGGAAGGGGGCGAAGCCCGGCGGCCACCGCGGGCAGGGCCAGCAGGCCCCCCAGGGGCACCCACGCCGACAGCGCCACCAGCACCGCGGCCAGGGCCGCCGTGGGCCACGGCGGGGGGGCTCCGAGGGCCCGCACCACGGTGTGCACGGCCAGGATGGTGAGCACCCCCACCTCGACCCGATCCAGGTCCGCCGGGCGGTCGGCCACGGTGGCGGCGTGGAGGCGCCACACGTAGTGGAGGGTGAACACGGCCAGCAGGGCCAGGGAGCCGGGCCCCACCCCGGCCTCGGGCGAGAACGCCCCGGCCCACAGGGCTGCCGCGTAGCCCGCGGGAACGAGGGTGCGGACCGCCAGGGACCAGGCCGCGACCCGATCGGCGGGGGGCCGGGACCGGGAACGCCTAGCGGCTGGGGGCATCGGCGTCGGGGAGGAGGAAGAGGGTTTCGCCCTTGCGGATCATGCCCAGGTCCGCCCGGGCCCGGCGCTCGATGATGCGGGGGTCGGCCGCCTGGAGGGCCCGGATCTCGCGGACGAGGTCGCGCTCCCTGCGGCCCATCTCCGCCAGGTCCCGGACCAGATCGGCCTTCTCCCCCTGGAGCCGTCGCACCTCCGGGATCCCGTCGGGCCCCCACAGGGCCACGCCCAGGAACCCCGCCGCGGCCAGCACCAGGGCTGCGCACAGGAACCGGTCTTTCCTGCTCATGGCGAACGCCCTCCCAGGGCGGGTCATTCCAGCACGAACCGAAGGGTGACGGTGCCCCACTGCTCCGTATCGTCCCCCGGCGGCAGGGGATTGAACCGCAGGCGGCTCACGTAGTCGCGGGCCACCCGGTCCAGCTCGGCGGAGCCCCGCTGCACGACGAGGGTCTGGGTCACCTCCCCCCGGGGCGACACCCAGAACCGGATCCGCACGGTCACCGGCTCCACCACCCGAACCCGGGGCACCGGCGGGGCCTCCACGAGCCGCCGCTCGGCCCCTTCCTGCCACTCGATCTCCAGGGGCGCGGGCGGGGCCTCGGGTTCGGGCTCCGGCCGTTCCCGGGCCAACCGGGCCAGCAGCTCCTGGGCCCGGGCCGGGGCCTCGGCCGGGCCCGGAACCTCGGGGGCCACCTCGGGCAGGGGCCCCGCCGGGGCGGGGGCCGGCGCCCGGGGGGCCGGCCGGACCCAGGGGATCTCGGTGGGCTCGGGCAGCCGGGGGGGCTGCCGGGCGGGCAGCCGAACCGGCGGAGGGGCCCGGCGGGGCGGGGGAGCCGTCAGGGCCGGGGTCAGGGCCTCCTCGAGCACCGCGGCCGCCTCCCGGGCCGCCAGGGGCTCGGGGGGCGGCGGCTCGGCCGGCTCCGGAGGCGGCTCCGGCTCCGCGGGTGGGGGCTCGGGCCGGACCAGCTCCACCTCCACCGGGACCCGGTCCCGCACGGGAACGAACCATCGGGCCTCCGGGTACACCGCCACCAGGGCGATGTGCAGGCCCAGGCTCGCCGCCAGGGCGAAGGCGAGGTGGCCCCGTCGGGACACCGCGTCACCGCTTGGGGCGGGTCGCGATGGCCAGGCGGTGCAGGCCGGCTCTCTTCGCCCGGTCCATCACGTCGACCACGTGGAGGTGCCGCGTGGCCTCGTCGGCCTCGATGATCACCATGGTGTCCGGGTTGGCCCGGGCCACCTCGGCGAACCGGGCGCCCAGATCCTCGGGGCTCACCCGCCGATCGCCCAGGTACAGATTGCCGGCCGCGTCGATCTTGACCCGTAGGTCCCGAACCTCCTGGCGCACGGGCTCGGACCGGGCCTTGGGCAGATCGATGCGGATGCCCGGCGACACCACGAACGTGGTGGACAGCATGAAGAAGATCAGCAGCAGGAACACCACGTCCACCAGGGGCGTGATCTCCAGGCTCACCAGCTCGCGGCGCTTCTTGCGGAACTCCATGCTCAGGCCCCTGCGGCCCGGGACGCCGGCGCGGCGCGGCGCTCCGGGCGTTTCACCAGGTCCACGAAATGGATGGCGTGCTGCTCGAGCTCCAGCACGATGCGGTCCACCTTACCGAGGAAGTAGCGGTAGGCCACGAACGCCGGGATCGCCACGGTCAGCCCCGCGGCGGTGGTGATCAGGGCCTCGCTGATCCCGCCGGCCAGGCTGGCGGGGTTGCCCACCCCTTCCACGCTGATCACGGTGAAGGCCTTGATCATGCCGGACACGGTTCCCAGCAGGCCCAGCAAGGGGGAGACGTTGGCCACGGTGCCCAGCACCCCCACGTACCGCTCCAGGTGGGCGGCCTCCCTGCGGCCCACCTCCTGCACGGCCTCCTTGACCGCTTCGCGTTCCAGGCCGGCGTTCTTGAGGGCGGCCGACAGGATGCGGGCCAGGGGGCTCCGGTTTCGGCGGCACAGGGCCAGGGCCTCTTCCTCCTGGCCCCGTCGGTACAGGTCCTCGACCCGGCGCAGCAGATCCCGGGGGATGTTCCGGCCCGCGCGGAGCATCCACGCCCGCTCCAGGAACACCGCGAGCCCGATCACGGAGCACGCCGCGATGGGGATCATCAGGATGCCGCCTTTGAGGAGGTAGTCGTACATGGGGCTCTCCATGCAAGGGGGTCAGGGTTCGGCGTTCGATCGGGATCGGCCCCCCAGGCGCTCCCGAAGGGCCTGGGCCTGTTGGGTGCGGCCCTGGGCCTCGAGGAGGCCGGCGGCCCGCTCCAGCGCCCGGGCCACCAGGGGGTCGTCCAGGGGATACAGATACCCGATTCGTAGGTACGTTTCCAAGGCCCGGTCCCGGCGGTCCGCCGCCTCCAGGGCTCGGCCCCTGAGGGTCATGGCCCTCAGGCCCAGGGGGCTCGTACCCAGATCGGCGGCGGCCCGGAGGACCGATGCCGCCTCGGCCGGGCGGCCCGCCAGAAGAAGCACCCGGCCCCGCTCGGTCTCCACGGTCTGCAGCAGGTCCTTGCGGTCGTCGGGGCAGGCCGATGCCGCCCGGCGGAGGCGGTCCAGGGCGCCCTCCCAGTCGAGCACGGCCAGCCGGTTCCGGGCCGCCGCCAGCAGGGCCTCGACCCGGTCGGCGCCCTGGGAGCGGTCGGCCACCCGGTCCCACCTTCGCGAGGCCCGCTCGTAGGCCTGCCGGGCCTCGGCCAGCCGGGCCAGCTCCCGCAGGGCGGCCAGCCCCACCAGGTCGTCCCGACCGGCCAGGCTCTCCAGGATCTGCCGGGCCTGCCCGGTCTCACCGGCCTCCAGCCGTCGCCGGGCGGCCTCGAGCCGGGCCTCGGCGGCCCGGGCCGTGGGCCCGGCCGCCCGCGCCGCCCGCTCGTAGGCCCGGGCCGCCTCCGGATGGCGGCCCTCGGCCTCCAGGAGCCGAGCCAGGGCCAGGGTCAGGTCCACCCCCCGCGGGTCGTCGGGGAAGTCCCTGAGGAACGCCTCCACCGCTGGGGCCAGGTCGTCGCTGCGGCCGAGGCGAACCAGGCACAGCGCCTCGCCGTACCGGCTCTCCGGACCCAGGGGCAGCGATCGGTAGGCCGCGAGGGCCTCCTCGAACCGGCCCAGGTTGTAGAGGCAGTCGGCCACCTTGAGCCGGGCCTCCTGCGCGACCTCGGCCTGGGGGACCTCGGCCAGCAGCCGGAACGCCGCGAGGGCCTGCTCGAACCGGCCGGCCCGGTAGTGGAGCCAGGCCAGGGTCCGGCGGGCCTGTACGGTGTAAGGGCCCTGGGGCTCCTCCCGGAGGAGGGCCTCCAGCACGTCCCGGGCCTCGTCCTCGCGGCCGGCCCGGGCCAGCATCCACCCCCGGAAGAACCGGGCGGCCGAGCGGTACTCTGGATCCGTCGCCGTGGCATCGAGCCGGCCCAGGGCCGACAGGGCGGCCGGCAGGTCCTGCCGGTTGAAGTGGGCCCGGGCCAGGGTCAGCAGGGCTTCGTCGTGGTTCGGGTCGTCCGGGAACCGCGACAGAAACGCGGCGAACCGCCGGGCCGCCTCGTCCCACCGCTTCTGGTCGAACGCGACCCAGGCTTCGCCGTACCGGGCCACGGCCTCGGCCGGGCTGCCCGCCGGCACCTTGGCGAACGCCGCGGCAGCGGCCTCCAGGTCCCCGAGCCGGTACCGGGCCTCCCCCAGCCACGCCCGGACCCAGTCCCGGCGGTCGTAGGTGGGGTACCGGGTCAGGGCCTGGGCCAGCACCTCGGCGGCCTGGGCCGGGTCTCCGGCGAGCAGCAGGCACAGGCCCTGCCGGTGGCGGGCCGCCGCGGCCAGCGGGGTCTCGGGCGGCACCCGGCCGAACGCCTCGGCCGCCTCGGAGAACCGGCCCATCCGGTACAGGGCCTCACCCCGGAGGTACGCCGCCTCGGCGGCCACGGGGGGGGACGCACCTTCTGCCGCCGTGGCCAGCTCCAAGGCCCGGTCGGACTCGTCGGAGGCGAGGTGGGCCCGGGCCAGGGCCACCCGGGCCCGGTCGGCCCACGGGCCAGGGGCCATCGAGTCGAGCTCCTGGCCGGCTGCCCCGCGCTGCCCCAGGGCGGCCAGGGCCCGCACCAGCCCGTACCGAGCCGGCTCCGACACCTCGGGCGGGCCGTCCGCCTGCACCAGGGAGAGAAACTGCTGTTGAGCCTCCTCCGGCTTGGCCCGGCGGAGGAGAACCCACCCCAGCACCAGGCGGGCCCGGTCCCGGGCCGGGTGGTCGGGGTGGCGGAGCAGGAACGAGAGCAGGGCTTTTTCCGCGGCCGGCAGGTCTCCGGCCCGGAATCCGGCCACCCCGAGCCCGAGCAGGGCCGGGGCCTCCGCCGGCCCCCAGCCGGCCGCAAGGGCCTGTGAGAATGCCTTGGCCGCCTCCTCAGGGGTTCCCTGCTCGAGGCGGGCCGCGCCCAACCGGTACCACGCCCGGGCCCGCACCGAGGGGTCGTCGGCCCCGGTGAGGTCCTCCCATACCGGCAGGGCCTCCCGGGGGCGTTCCAGGCGATCCAGGACCCAAGCCTGGCGGAACCGGGCCTGGGTGCGGCGGGCGCCCCGGACCTGGGCGTAGAACCCGGCCGCGTCCTGGAGCCGGCCCTGCTCCCGCCGGATCTCACCGAGCCAGAAGGCCGCGTCGTCGGCCTCGGGCGACGACGGGTACTCGTGGCGCACCTGCAGGAAGAACCGCTCGGCCTCCCTCAGGTTGCCCCGGCTGAGCCGGTCCAGACCGGTCTTGTACACGCCCTCGGCCCCCTTGGTCGCCCGGGCCAGGGCGGAGAGCAGCGCCCCCCGGTAGGCGCAGCCGGGGGAGCGCACGGCCGGGGCCTGGGGGGCCTGGGGCGCGGGAAGCTGGGGCGGCGGCAGGCGGGGCAAGGCCACCGGCACGGGAATCTCGCCCGGCTCCAGGGGCAACACCGCCCGCCGTACGGCCTCCAGGCGCACCGGGTCCCGGGCCCGGACCACCACCTCGGGCAGGCGCAGCTCGTCCGGGCCGGTCTCGATTCCGAGGCTGAGGGACGACAGCCACAACGCGGCCGCAGCGGCCAGGAGGCCGCGGGCCCAACGCGGGGTGGAGGTCACCGGAGCTTACTGGGCCGGGCCGCGCACCCGGGACAGGTACTCCACGATCACGGTCGCCTCGTCCTCCGAGATCGTGCCCGAGGCGTAGCGCACCATGCGGGAGACGGTCTTCTCCCACCCCGCCCGGCCCTTGTTCTTCTTGAGAGGCCGGTCGACGGTGTGGCACTTGGAACAGCGTTTCTCAAAGGTGGACCTCGCGGCTTCCAGGTCGAATTCGCCGGCCCAGGCCGTGCCGGCCGCGAGCACGGCCGCGGCCACCAGAAACGGGAGCGTTCTGCGCATGGGGGGTTCCTCCTTCGGAGAAGGGGTGGAGGACGTCCGGACGGGCCAGTATAGCACCCCGACCTTTGGCCTCAAACCGCCGTCACCCGAGGCGAAAGGGTCATCCCCCCCCAGAGCGCACCTCGGACAAAACGCTGTCCAGGAACTCGGCCACGTGGCGGGTGTAGAGGGGGTACTCCACCAGGAAGGCGTCGTGGCCGTAGTCGCTCTCGATGCGCAGGTGCTCCACCCGCTTGCCCTGACGCCGGAGGCTCTGCTCCATGATCTCTGTGTCCAGGGGCGGGTACAGCCAGTCCCCCGTGAACGTGATGAACCGCACGGGGCATCGGACCTGGGCCAGGGCCTCGTCCATGCCCCCAGCGAACCCGTCGCCCAGGTCGAAGATGTCGAGGGCTTTGGTGAGATAGAGGTAGCTGTTGGCGTCGAACCGCTCGGCGAACTTGTACCCGTTGTAGTGGAGGTAGCGCTCCACGTCGTACTGGGCCGAGAACGCGAAGATGCCCTCGCGGCCCGACAGTCGGCGGTCGAACTTTTTGCGCATGGAGGCGTCGCTCAGGAAGGTGATATGGCCGATCATGCGCGCCACCGCCAGGCCGTCCCGCGGCGGTTCGTGCCCGTAGTAGTTGCCGCCCCTCCAGTTCGGGTCGCTCATGATGGCCCGCCGGCCGATCTTGTTGAACCCGATGCTCAGGGGGGACGAGGCCCCGGTGGTGGAGATGGGGACAATGGACCGGACCCTATGGGGGAACCGCACGGCCCACTCCAGGGCCTGCATGCCCCCCATGGAGCCGCCGATCGCGCACAAAACTCGGGGGATGCCCAGGTGCTCGAGGAGCATCGCCTGGACCCGGACCATGTCCCGCACCGTGACCACCGGAAAGGCCATACCGAAGGGCCGGCCGGTGCGGGGGTTGGTGCTGGCCGGGCCCGTGGTCCCCCGGCAGCTTCCCAGCACGTTGGAGCAGATCACGAAGTATCGGTCCGTGTCGATGGGCCGGCCCGGGCCGATCATGGGATCCCACCACCCCGGCTTGGGGTCGGCGGTCGAGTGGTACCCTGCGGCGTGGGCGTCGCCCGACAGGGCGTGGCACACCAGCACCACGTTGTCCCGGTCGGGGGACAGGGTGCCGTAGGTCTCGTACACCACCTCGATGGGGCCGAGGATCCGGCCGCTTTGGAGGTAGAGCTCGTTGGGAGGGGAGCACAGAACGGCCTTCTGGGGGGACACCAGCCCCACCCCGGCCAGGGCGGACTGCGTTGTCAACCGGGTTCCTCCTCTCGCGGGAAGGGGGAGCGGAACGCGGCCGGGGTCGGGCAGGGGTTGGGCCGCGAGTCCGAACCTGTCTTCTCATCTGTCCAGGATGGAGCACCGGACCCCGAGGGGTTGGTTGCTGTGGCTTCGCAGGGCCTGGTCCCTCCGCCACTCTCGATAAGAAGTCGCCGGCCTCGCGGCGGGGGGTCCGGGACGCCGGACCCCAAAAATAGAAGAACAGGGGTAGAGCGATTGCTCGCTGCTAACTCCCTGCTCTTCCGGGGGGGCTCTATGTCACCGGCGGCGCCGGTTGATGTCGTCGTTACGATGCCCTTTATACGGATCCGGAAGGTCGGTGTCAACCCCCTGGGAAGAATTTTTTTTGGGATCGGCCCGGCATCGGCCGCACAGGCCGTAGAGCTCGAGGCGGTGGAACCGCACGATGAACCCCCGGCTGCGGGCGATCTCCTGCTGGAGCCGCTCGATGGTGGGGTGCTCGAACTCCTCGATGCGACCGCAGTCCAGGCACACCAGATGGTCGTGGTGGTCCACCCCGATGCCGGGCTCGTAGCGGACCCGTTCCCCGTGGAACCGCCTCTCCTTGGCGATACCGGCGTTCACGAAAAGCGCCATGGACCGGTACACGGTCGAAGGGCTGAGGGTGGGATGGGTGGGGCGGAGGCGGTGGTAGAGCTCGTCCACGCTGACGTGGGCGCCCTCGGCGAGAAACGCCTCGAGCACGGCCTCCCTTTGACGAGAGGACCGTAGCCCTCGGTCCCTCAGGTAGGCTCGCAGGCGGGCCTTGGCCTCGCGGAGCCGGTCGATGCGGGACGCGGGCTCAGACATGGGGCCGCTGGAGGAGGTCGGCGAGTTCGGTGCCCAGGCGGCGGGCCCGCTCGAGGGCCTCGGGGTGCTGGAGAATCTCGCCGGCGCGGTCCACGCCGGGGACGGTCACGCTCTGCCAAGGCCGGGCCTCGACCGCGTCGCACACGTACCGGAAGGTGCGAAGGGCCCCTTCGAACAGCCGTGGACCCCGGGTGGCTCCCACCGACAGGAACACGGCCGGCTTCGGACCGCCGGGGGCCCGGTTGACCCGTTCGTTGCGCAGGTACCGGAGGCTCCACAGAGCCTGGCAGCGGTCGATGAACGCCTTGGCCACGGCGCTTACGCCGTAGAACATGATCGGGCTGGCCAGGGCCAGCGCCCGGGCGTCCTGGATGCGGTCGTACAGGGGGGTCATGTCGTCCTGCAGGGCGCAGGCGCCATGATCCCGGCAGGCGTAGATCTCCCGGCAGGGGCTGAACGAGAGCTGCCTGAGGTACACCCGCTCGACGGCCTGCCCGCCGGCCTCCAGTCCCTCGACGAACCGGTCCATCAGAACGTCGGTGTTGCCCCGCACGCGGGGGCTCCCGTACACGCACAGCACGAACGGTTGCCCGATTGACACCCTGTTGACCGCCTGACTAGAATCCATGTGCCATTTTTCTCGATTTTGCGACCCACCCTTTTCAGGAGCTGCCCCATGCGCACGCCCGAATCCGCCGTCCTTGCCCTCTCGGAGGCCGTGAAGTTCGAGTCGGACGGCCGGGACTTCTACCTCCAGGCCGTCGATCGGGTGTCGAACCCGTTGGCCAAAGCGGTGTTTCAGGCCCTGGCCGAGGACGAGCTCGACCACATCCGAAGGGTACGGGAGATCTACGAGGAACTCAAGTCCCAGGCCGGCTGGCCGGACCCCACGGCCATGGTGGCCCGCGCCTCCGGCGTGGAGGACGCGTTCGCCCGGGCGGCCCGCGATCTGGACCGGCACGTGGCCCCGGATGCCGACGCCCTCGAGGCGCTGGAGAAGGCCGCCGAGATGGAGCGCAAGGGTCTGGGTTTTTACCGCGACCGCTTGGCCCAGGCCTCGTGCGAGGCAGAGGCGGAGTTCTACCGTCGGCTGGTGGCCGAGGAGGAGGTCCACCTGCACACCATCGAGAAGGCGTTGGAAGACCTGCGGTAGGGCATGGGGTCTGTTTCCGGCCGCGCGCGAAGCCGGGCATCAGATTCGCCGCGCAGGCACGGGGCAGCAACAATGGTTTCATGGGGCCGGCCGGGGACGGACGGTTTCACGGTACGAGCGTTGGAGGCGCTGCGCGGCGAGCTAAGGAGCCGCACGCGGCTCTCCAACAGACCCCATGCCCTCCGGACCGTGAGGTGATGCCAAAGAGGGGTGGTCGTGATTAAAGCGCCTGGAAAGCAGGGAGGTTTTCAAGCCTCCAAGCCTCCAAGCCTCCAAGCGTCCCAGCGGGCCGAAGGCCCGAGGTTACACGGAGGCCGCATCTTGAACGGCCCGGGCCCCTCGGTGGGTTCGGGCCTTCATCGTCTGGGACCGGGGGTCTGGATCACCTCGGGCCGGGCCGCCGTGGTGGAGGGGCTGGACCGCTTGGCGGTGGTGGACCCGGGGGACGAGCCGTGGGAGGAAGTGGCCGGGGAGATCCGGCGGCTGGAACGCCAGACCGGCAAGCCCCTGGGATGGGTGCTGGTCACCCACTCCCACCCGGACCACGTGGCGAACCTGGAGGCGGCCCGGCGGATCCGGCCCGGCGTCCGGGTGGTGGCCCATCCTGCGGGGGGGTTGGGGCCCGACCTGGCGGTGACGGAGGACCGGGCCTTGGACGAGGTGGGCCCCGGGGTGCGGGCCCTGGCGACCCCAGGCCACTCGGACCGGGGGGACGATCTGTCGTTCTGGGTGCCGCCCGGCATCCTTTTCTCGGGGGATCTGGTCCAGCCCAAGGGCGAGACCTGGGCGCGGGCGTTCTACCCCAGCCCGTACCCCTACTTCCGGGACGGTGACGCGTACCTGGACAGCCTGGCGCGGCTGGAGGCCCTGCTCCTGGAGGTGCTGGTCACGGGCCACCGGGAGATCCGGGTAGGAGACCGGGGCCGGGCCTGGATCCGGCTGACCCGGCGGGCCGTCGAGCGGCTGGCCGAAGAGGCGGCCCGGTGGGAGGGATCTCCCGACCCGCTCGCTGCCGGTAGGGAGGTGTTCCAGCGGCTGTGCCGGGAGCGGGGCATTCCCTCCGACGCGGTGGAGCGGAGGCTCGCCGGCGCCCCGGGGGAGAGCCCGTTCGAGCGGTTCGACCTGCCCGGGTTCCTGTGGGCGTGGCGACGGCGCCTTTGACCGGGCCGACCCGCGGCCGTATCCTGGGGCCGCCATGGGAATCGTCCGAGCCGTTGCCACGGGCCTGATCGGGGCCGCGGTCCTGGTGCTGGGGGGGTGTTCGGCCCCGTCCCACGAGGGCCCCCAGGAGAAGACCGGCGGAGAGAGCGTCACCGTGGAGGTGAACGCGCTGGCGCCGGCGTTCGCCGGCAAGACCCTCGATGGGGGTGTGGTGCGGCTGGCGGACTACATGGGCTCCCGGGTGGTGCTGCTCGAGTTTTGGAGCATATTTTGCAAGTCGTGCCTCGAGGAGATGCCCCACATCGAGGATCTGTACCGTCGCTACCAGGACCGGGGCTTGGCGGTGCTCAGCGTCAACACCGACGTGTTCTCTGCCCAGCGCATCCGCCGGTTCCTCAAAAAGACCGGCATCCGGCCGCCGTACCCGGTGGTGCTGGACGCCCGGCAGGAGGTGGCGAAGGCCTATGGGGTGGAGGTGCTCCCGGTCACCGTGATCGTGGACCGGTCGGGGTGGATCCGGCTGTACCAGGAGGGCTACCGGCCGGGCGACGAGGATCGGTTCGAGCGGGTGGTGCGGCGGTACCTGGGCCGCAGGGGGGAGACCGACGTGACCCTGGCTCCTCGGGGGGGCATGACGGCGTTTGCGCCGGTCGGGGCTCGTTTGGTGGAGGTGGGGACCCGGGTAGAGCCGCTCCGGGGCACGGCCCTGGAGGGCGGAGAGGTCACGATCGGACCCGGGTCGGCCCACTTCCTGTTCTTCTGGAGTCTGTACTGCCGGCCGTGCCGGAGCGAGTTCGGGTCTCTGTGGGACCTGGCCCGGCGGTACCAGGAGCGGGGAGTCCGCTTCTACTCGGTGAACGTGGACACGCCGGCCCTGGGGCACCGGATCCGGCGGTTCCTCCAGGGACGGGGGAGCCCGCCCTGCCTGGCCGACTGGGAAGGCAAGGGGGTGGCACGGGCCCTGGGGGTGCGCGCCACCCCAACGGTCGTGGTGCTCGACCGGGAGGGGCGGGTGGTGCACGCCTCGGCCGGCAAGGTGGACCTGGAGGCCCTGGAGGCCTCGTTGAAAGGGGTGGCGACCCCGGTCCGTTGACACGGCCGGGGCCGGTGGTATGGATGGATCGATTCGGTTGGAAAAGGCGGGCCCGCCCTCCGGGGCGGGGGCCCAACACGGAGAGAGCGCGCGATGTGGGACTACAGTGACAAGGTGAAGGACCATTTCCTCCACCCGCGCAACGTGGGCAAGATGGAGGATGCGGACGCGGTGGGTGAGGTGGGGAGCCTGGCGTGTGGGGACGCGCTGCGGCTGTACTTGAAGGTGGAGGACGAGCGGATCGTGGACGCCAAGTTCCAGACCTTCGGGTGCGGCAGCGCCATTGCCTCGGCCTCGGCCCTGACCGAGATGGTCAAGGGCAAAACCCTGGACGAGGCGCTCCGGATCACCAACCGGGACATCGCCGACTACCTGGGCGGGCTTCCCAAGGAGAAGATGCACTGCTCCGTGATGGGACGGGAGGCCCTGGAGGCGGCGATCAACAACTACCGGGGGATCGAGACCCCGAAGGCCGAGCTCGAGGGCGAGGTGGTGTGCGAGTGCTTTGGGGTCACGGATCGGCAGATCCGCCGGGCCATCCAGGAGAACGACCTCCAAACGGTGGAGGACGTGACCCACTACACCAAGGCCGGAGGCGGATGCGAACGGTGCCTGCCGGACATCGAGCGGATCCTGCGGGAGGTCCGGGGGGAGATGCGTCGGACCAAGACAGAGGCCGAACCCAAGCCTCGGCGGCTCACGAACCTGCAGCGGATCCAGCTGATTCAGAAGGTGATCGACGAGGAGATCCGGCCCGGGTTACAGGCCGACGGGGGGGACCTGGATCTGGTGGACGTGGACGGAACCACGGTGTACGTACGGTTCCGGGGGATGTGCGTGAACTGCCCGTCGAGCCAGGTGACGCTGCAGGACGGGATCGAGGCGAGGCTGCGGGAGATGGTGGACCCCGAGATCCGGGTGGTGGAGGCGTAGGACCATGCGAACGATCTATCTCGACAACAACGCGACGACTCGGGTGGACCCCGCTGTGTTCGAGGAGATGCGGCCGTACTTCGGCGAGCTGTACGGCAACCCTTCGAGCATGCACACCTTCGGAGGGCAGGTGGCTCGGAAGCTGACCCAGGCCCGGGAGAGGGTGGCCGAGCTGCTGGGCGCCGACCCCTCGGAGATCGTGTTCACGAGCTGCGGCACCGAGGGGGACAACACCGCGATCCGCTCGGCCCTTGAGGCCCAGCCCGAGAAGCGCCATGTGGTGACCACCCGGGTGGAGCACCCGGCCGTGCTGAACCTGGTGAACCACCTGATCAAGAAGGGCTATCACGTGACCTTGCTGGGGGTGGACGAGCACGGCATGATCGACCTGCAGGAGCTGGAGGACAGCCTGCGGGACGACACCGCGGTGGTCTCGATCATGTGGGCCAACAACGAGACCGGCACCGTGTTCCCCGTGGAGCGGGCGGCCGAGATTGTGAAGGGCAGGGGGATCCTGTTCCAGACCGACGCGGTGCAGGCGGTGGGCAAGGTGCCCATCGACCTGGGGTCGCTGCCGATCGACTTCCTGGTGCTGTCGGGCCACAAGCTCCACGCGCCCAAGGGCGTGGGGGCCCTGTACGTGCGCAAGGGCACCCCCTACCGGCCGTTCCTGATCGGGGGCCACCAGGAGCGGGGTCGCCGGGGCGGCACGGAAAACGTGCCGGGGATCATCGCCCTGGGCAAGGCGTGCGAGCTGGCCCGGCAGCACATGGACGAGGAGAACACCCGGGTGCGGGCCCTGCGGGACCGGCTGGAGAAGGGGCTGCTGGCCTCCGTGCCGGACACCCGGCTCAACGGCCACCCCACCGAGCGCCTGCCCAACACGGTAAACCTCTCGTTCAAGTACGTGGAAGGGGAGGCAATCCTGCTGCTGCTCGACCAGATCGGTGTGTGCGCCAGCTCGGGGTCGGCGTGCACCTCGGGCAGCCTGGAGCCGTCCCACGTGCTGCGGGCCATGGGGGTGCCGTTCACCTTCGCCCACGGCTCCGTGCGGTTCAGCCTGAGCCGGTTTAACACGGAGGAGGAGGTGGACTTCGTGGTGGCCGAGATGCCCAAGATCATCGAGCGGCTGCGGTCGATCTCTCCCTTCTCCGAGGAGCACGAGCCTTCGGTGGGCGCGTGCTGAGCCGCTCGTAGGGAGCCATGAGCGGCGGGCCGCCGGCCTCGTCGGAGGTGAGGGAGCTGGAGCAGCGGATCGAGGCGCTGCGAAGGGAGTACGATCACTTCCTGGCCGGGGTGCGCCGCACGGAGCCGGAGAAGCTGCGCCGAGACCTGGAGCGGGAGCTGCGGCGGCTGGTGGGATCGCCCCTGCTGACCACGGCGGAGCGGTTCCGGGTCACGACCCTGGCCCACCGGTTCCGGGCCTTGGAGACCCGGGTTCGGAACCTTTTGGAGCGGCGGCAGGCCCGCGGGACGCAGGCCGGAGAGGAGGCGCGGGGGGGGGCGGAGATCGTGGTGGATCGAGTGCTACTCCACAACCCGGCGGCCCTTGAGCGCTACGTGGGCCGGCTGCACCGAGAGATCTCCCGGGCGGCCGGAGGGCGGGCGCCGGTGTCCGTGGAGACGCTTCGGGAGAGGATCGTGGCCGCGGTCGGGGCGCATTTGGGCCGGGAGGGGGTGGAGGGGGTGCGGTTCCGGGTGGAGGTGAGCGACGGCCGGCCGCGGGTGAAGGGGGACGTGCTGGTGCGCAAGGACCGGCCGGGGGGCAAGGGCGGAGCCTCTCTCGCCTGAGGGCGGCCCGGCCTCTCAGCGCTGCAGGCGGCGCACCAGGGCGACCAGGGGGTCGTGGCGGAGCCGGGTGCCCCGGTCCACGGCCAGGCGCAGTTCGTCGGCGCGGACGTCCGAGGGGAACACCGCGGCCGTGATGTCCGCGGCCAACAGGCAGGCCCCTTCGAGCCGGGCCTCGGACAGGTAGGCGTTGTAGAGATTGGCCCGGGCGAGGTTGGCGCCCTCGAGGTCGGCCCCCTCCAGATTGGCGAACCGAAGAGACGCCCCTTCCAGGTCGGCCGCGGCCAGATGGGCTCGGACGAGCCGGGCCCGGTCCAGGCGTACGCCCGAGAGGTCCACGCCCTCGAGGCGGGCCGCGGTGAGATCCGCGCCCGAGAGGTCCACGATCTGGCGGCGTTTGCGGGCCACCTCGTTGAACGCGTCTACGTCGCCGCGCTCGAGCAGGGTCAGCAGTTCGGTGCGCAGGTCCACGGGGCCTCTCCGGGATCAACGGGGGTCATGAACCCGGCGACAAGATAGTCGCGTCACCTCGGAGCGCGGGGCAAGGGACCTGCCTCCGGCCGGGCGCGAAGCCGGGCATGAGATTCGCCGCGCAGGCATGGGACCGAAGAGCGGGTTTCATGACAACTCGGTGGAATCCGAACCATTTCGCGGTCCGAGCGTCAGAGGCGCTGCGCGGCGAGCTAAGGGGCCGCACCCGGCTCTCCGGCAGGTCCCTTGCCCCTCCGAGCAGGGAACGATAGCGCCTGTTTATCCGCCGGGCTAATGAAAAGGGGCACCCACGAGGCGCCCCTTTCGCTGTGTCTGGGGCCTGGGTCAGCGCAGGTGGCGGCTGGCCACCTGGATGCGGTTCACGGCCCGCTCCAGCTTGGCCTGTGCCTCGGCGTACTCCCGGGACTCGTGGCTGAGCCGCTGGAGATCGGCCTCTGCCTCCGCCTTCTCGGCCTCGGCCCGGGACAGATCGATCTCCGAGGGGAACTCGGCCTCCTCGGCCAGCACCGTGACCTTCTCGTGCTGCACCTCGGCGAAGCCGTGGCGAAGGGCGAGAAAGTGCTCCTCCCCGCCGATGCGGTACATGAGCTCGCCGACGCCCAGGGCGGTGAGGAACGGGGTGTGCCCCGGAAGCACACCGAACTCGCCCTCGATGCCAGGTGCGGTGACCTCGTCGACCTCGTCGCTGACCAGGAGGCGCTGGGGGGTGACCACCTCCAGCCGAAACCGCTGCTGTGCCATGGGGTCCTCCCCGGGTTAGGCCGCTTCCGTTTCCATGATGCGCTTGCCCTTCTCCATGGCCTCCTCGATGGTGCCCACCATGTAGAAGGCCTGCTCGGGCAGGTCGTCGTGCTTGCCCTCAACGATCTCCTGAAAGCCACGGATCGTGTCGGCCAGCTTCACGTACTTTCCGGGGGTGCCGGTGAAGGCCTCGGCCACGTGAAAGGGTTGGGACAGAAACCGCTGGATCTTCCGGGCCCGGGCCACGGTGAGCTTGTCGTCCTCGGACAGCTCGTCCATGCCAAGGATCGCAATGATGTCCTGCAGGTCCTTGTACCGCTGCAGGATCTGCTGGACCTCCCGGGCCACGGCGTAGTGCTCGTCGCCCACGACCCGCGGGTCCAGGATCCGGCTGGTGGAGTCCAGCGGGTCCACGGCCGGGTAGATGCCCAGCTCGGCGATCTGCCGGGACAGCACCGTGGTGGCGTCCAGGTGGGCAAAGGTGGTGGCCGGAGCCGGGTCGGTGAGGTCGTCGGCCGGCACGTAGATGGCCTGCACCGAGGTGATCGAGCCCTTGGAGGTGGTGGTGATCCGCTCCTGGAGCTCGCCCATCTCGGTGGCCAGGGTGGGCTGGTACCCCACGGCCGATGGGATCCGGCCGAGCAGGGCCGACACCTCGGAGCCCGCCTGGGTGAACCGGAAGATGTTGTCGATGAACAGGAGCACGTCCTGGCCCTCTTCATCCCGGAAGTACTCGGCCACGGTAAGTGCCGTCAGGGCCACCCGGGCCCGGGCACCCGGGGGCTCATTCATCTGGCCGTAGATCAGGGCGGCCTTGTCGATGACCCCGGACTCCTTCATCTCGAGCCACAGATCGTTGCCCTCACGGGTGCGCTCGCCCACGCCGCCGAACACCGAGAACCCCCCGTGCTGCCGGGCCACGTTGTTGATCAGCTCCATGATCAGCACGGTCTTGCCCACGCCCGCGCCCCCGAACAGGCCGATCTTTCCGCCCCGGAGATACGGTGCCAGCAGGTCCACCACCTTGATGCCGGTCTCCAGCACCTGCATCTCGGTGCTCATCTCGGTGAACGGAGGGGCCGGCTTGTGGATGGGGCTGCGCATCTTGGTCTCCACCGGACCACCCTCGTCCACGGGCTCCCCCACCACGTTGAGAATGCGGCCGAGCACCTCGCGGCCCACGGGCACGCTGATCATCGCTCCGGTGTTCAGGACCGGCTGGCCGCGCACCAGGCCCTCGGTGGAGTCCATGGCGATGCACCGCACGGTGTGCTCGCCCAGGTGCTGGGCCACCTCCACCAGCAGGTTCCACTCCCGATCGTCGATGGAGGGGTTGGTGATCTTTAGAGCGGTGTAGATCTCGGGGAGCTCCCCCTCGAAGGCCACGTCCACGACGGGCCCGATGACCTGGCTTACCTTTCCGTATTCGTTGCTCATGGGCTTCAGGCCTCCTTCCGGTGAGCGGCCGCCAGGCTAACGCATGGCCTCGACGCCGTTTACGATATCCATCAGTTCGGTGGTGATCGCCTCCTGGCGCGCCCGGTTGTACTTCAGGGTGAGGCGGGCGATCATCTCGGTTGCGTTGTTGGTGGCCGAGTCCATGGCCGTCATGCGGGCTCCGTGCTCGCTGGCCGTGCTCTCGAGCAGGGCCCGGAACATGCGGACCTCCACATACCGGGGCAGCACCCAGTTGAGCATGTACTCCTCGCTGGGCTCGTAGATGTACTCGGTGGTGGAGGTCTCGGGGTCCACCGGCATCGGCTCCACCGGCAGGAGGCGGTCGAACACCACCTGCTGGGACAGGGCCGACCGGAACTCGTTGTACACCATGTAGACCAGATCGATCTCCCGGTTCGTGTACCGCTCGATCACGTCCCGGGCGATGGTCTGGGCCTCGCCGTAGGTGACCTTGCCGAACATCTCGGTTTTCTGTCCGATGGTCTCGGCGTTGCGGCGGCGGAAGTAGTCCACGGCCTTCTTGCCCACAAGGTACAGGGGCACGGCCTCGTACTCGGAACTTTTTTCCCGCAGGAACCGCTCGGCGGCCCGCAGCACGCTCGCGTTGAATGAGCCGCACAGGCCCCGGTCGCTGGTGAACACGATCAGGCACACCCGGCGGGGGTCCCGGCGCTCCAGAAGGGGGTGGGCCTCCTCCTCGGTCCGCAGGGCCAGGCTGGAGAGCACCTCCAGCATTTTGTCGGAGTAAGGCCGGTTCTGGAGGATGGCCTCCTCGGCGCGCCGGAACTTGGCCGCCGAGACCATCTTCATGGCCTTGGTGATCTGCTGGGTGCTCCGGACGCTGGCGATCCGGTTTCGGATGTCCTTCAGGTTGGCCATGGGCTGACGCTCCCTAGGGGATCACTCGGCCACGAACACCTTGTCGAACTCGGCCAGGGCCTCGTCGATCTTTTTCTTGAGGTCATCGTCCAGAACCTTCTTGGTGCGCAGGTCCTCGAGCACATCGGGGCGCTTGGTGTCGAAGAAGGAGTAGAGCTGCTCCTCGTAGCGGTGGAGCTGGCTCACCTCATACTTGTCCACCCAGCCGTTGGTGGCCGCGTAGATGATGAGCACCTGCTTCTCCACCGGCAGGGGTGAGTACTGGCCCTGTTTGAGGATCTCTACGAGCCGGGCGCCCCGGGCCAGCTGGCGCTGGGTGGCCTTGTCCAAGTCGGAGCCGAACTGGGCGAACGCCTCCAGCTCGCGGTACTGAGCGAGGTCGAGCCGCAGCGACCCGGCCACGCTCTTCATGGCCTTGATCTGGGCCGCGCCGCCCACCCGGGACACCGACAGGCCCACGTTGATGGCGGGCCGGACACCCGAGTAGAACAGGTCGCTCTCCAGGTAGATCTGGCCGTCGGTGATGGAGATCACGTTGGTCGGGATGTAGGCGGACACGTCGCCCGCCTGGGTCTCGATGATCGGAAGCGCGGTGAGGCTGCCGCCGCCGTTGGCGTCAGAGAGCTTGGCGGCCCGCTCCAGCAGGCGGGAGTGCAGGTAGAACACGTCCCCCGGGTAGGCCTCGCGGCCCGGAGGGCGGCGCAGCAGCAGCGACAGCTGCCGGTAGGCCACGGCCTGCTTGGACAGGTCGTCGTAGATGATGACCGCGTGCTTGCCGTTGTCGCGGAAGTACTCACCCATGGCGCACCCGGCGAACGGGGCGATGTACTGCAGCGGCGCCGGCTCGGACGCCGTGGCCGCCACCACGATGGTGTAGTCCATGGCGTTGTGCTCTTTGAGCCGGGCCACCACCTGGGCCACGGTGGAGCGCTTCTGTCCGATCGCGACGTAGATGCAGATCACGTCGGTGTCACGCTGGTTGATGATCGTGTCGATGGCCACCGCGGTTTTGCCGGTCTGGCGGTCGCCGATGATCAGCTCACGCTGGCCCCGGCCGATCGGAACCATGGAGTCGATGGCCTTCAACCCGGTCTGGAGGGGCTGGTTCACCGGTTGGCGAAGCACGATGCCCGGGGCCTTCACGTCGATGACCCGGGTCTCGGAGGACTCGACGTCGCCCAGGCCGTCCACCGGGTTGCCCAGGGGGTCCACCACCCGGCCCAGCAGGCCCTCGCCCACGGGCACCGACACGATGCGGCCGGTGCGCTTGACGATGTCGCCCTCCTTGATGTGGATGTCCTCGCCGAAGATGGCGGCACCCACGTTGTCCTCCTCCAGGTTCAGGGCCATGCCCATGATGCCGCCGGGAAACTCCACGAGCTCTCCGGCCATGCACTTCTCCAAGCCGTGAAGCCGGGCGATGCCGTCTCCCACCGTCAGGACGACCCCGGTCTCGGCCACGTCCACGTCGGCCTGGAAGTTCTGGATCTTGGACTTGATGATCTGGCTGATCTCTTCCGCGCGGATCTGCATGGCTCTCTCACCCCTTCATCAAGCTGTCGCGCAGCCGCTGGAGTTGGGTGCGCAAGCTGGCATCGAAAACGAGGTTGCCGACCCGCGCCATGACCCCCCCGAGGATCTCGGGGGACTGGCGGGTCGAAAGGACGATCTCCTTCTGGAGCCGCTTGGCCAGGGCCTGGCGAATGGCATCGAGCTCGGCCTGGTCCAGCGGCAGAGCGGTTACCACCTCGCCCCGCACCCGGCCGGCGGCCTCGTCGGCGAGGGCGTCGTAGGCCTCGAGGATGTCGGGCAGGGCGGGGAGCTTTCGGGCCTCCAGGAGCACCCGGAGGAAGTTGTCCACCAGAGCCGACGGCCCCAGCTTCTCCAGGAGAGCCCCGAGCACCTCGGCCTTGACCCGCCGTGGAAGCACGGGCGTCAGGAGGGTGGTGCGCAGCTCGGGGTTGGAGGCCAGCAGATCGTAGAGCTCCCGAAGCTCTTGTCCCACGGGTTCGACCCGGCCCTGCTCCCGAGCCAGGTCGAACAATGCCTTGGCGTAACGGCGGGCGATGCGCTTCCGGTTCAATGGAGTCCCTCGACGCGCTCAACGGTGAAGGCAACGGCTTTCTTCTGGTCTTCGGGGCCGTAGGCCTTGCGGATGATCTCCTCGGATAGGCTCACGGCCAGCTGGGCGGCCTCGGCCCGGAGCTGATCCCGGGCCCGCTTGACCTCGCTCTGGGCCGACGCCTCGGCCTGCCGGCGAATGGACTCGGCCGCCTTGTCGGCCTCGGCTAGGATCCGCTCCTGCTGGCGCTTGCCCTCGGCCTCGAAGTCGGCCCGGAGCCGGGCGATCTCGTCCTCCAGGTGAGCGACCCGATCCTTGTACTCCCGGAGCTTGGCCTGGGCGGCCTCCAGGGCTTTGCGCGACTCCTCCAGAGCCCGGCGGATGTTCTCGCGGCGGTCTCGAAGGGCCTGGGGCACGGTCTTGCGCAGGGCAAAGTAGAGGATGGCCACCAGGATGCCGAAGTTCACGAACTTCATGCCCAAGGCGACCCAGGGGTTGCCGCCCCCCTCGCCGCCGCTGGCGAACGCGGCCGCCGGGAGAAGCAGGAAGGCGGCCGTGAACGCCACCGCACGGACGCAGACCAGCGAACGCATCAGGCGACCCTCCTTTCGAGAAGGCGCTCGGCCAGCTCCTGGGCCAGGGTGCGAGCGTCGGCCTCCAGCACCTTGCGGGCCTCGTCGGCCTCGGCCCGGACGCGGGCCCGGATCTTGGCGAGCTGGGTCTCCGCCTCGGCCCCGGCGTCGGCCAGGAGCCTCTGGCGCCGGGCTTCGGCCTGCTGGATGAGCTGGGTGCGGACTCGATCGGCCTCGGCCTTGGCCTCACGGATCCTGGCCTGGTAGTCGGCCCAGATCGACTCGGCCTCGGCCTCCAGGGTCTCCGCCTGGCGGCGTCGGCCCTCGGTACGCTCCTGGCGCTCCTGGAGGACCCGGAGCATGGGCCGGAACAGGATCCGGTCCAGCAGGACCATCAAGACGAGAAAGTTGACGAGCTGGATGATCAGGGTGGCGTTCAGATCGATCACGGGAACACTCCTCCCAAAGGCCCGGCGGAAAGCGGCCGCGATGATACACGAACGCCCCCCGGGAATCAAACACCCGAAAGCCGAAAAGAAACGGGCGGGTTTCGGCGGTGTAGGGCCCTCCGGGGGGGCCGGCCGGGCCCTACACGACGAAGATCAGGAGCAAGGCTACCACCAGGGCGTAGATGCCGGTGGACTCGGACACGGCTTGGCCGACCAGCATGGTGCGGGTCAGGAGGTTGGCGTGCTCTGGGGCGCGGGCGATGCCCTCGCAGGCCTTCCCGGCCGCGAACCCCTCGCCGATGCCGGGGCCGATGGCGCCGAACCCCATCGCAATGCCGGCGCCGAGAAGGGCTGCCGCGCGGACCAGGTCTGCTCCGGTGATGTCCATGAAGCGACTCCTTTCCTGGGTAAGAATCAAACGACGTACAGGAGCACGAGGGCCACCACGAGCCCGTACACGCTCGTGGACTGGCTCACGGCCTGGCCCACCAGCATGGTGCGCAGGATGAGGGGCGCTCGGTCGGGCCGGCGGGCCGTGCCGTCGCAGGCTGCCGCACCGGCGAACCCGGCGCCGATGCCCGGTCCGGTGGCCGATACCCCGGCCGCAATGGCGGCGCCCAGGAGCGCGGCAGCCCCGGCCAGGGAGAACTCCGGGGGCTGGGACCGGAACATGAGCAGGAACGCGACGAGGAGGGCGAAGATCGACGGGGTCTGCGCCACGGCCTGGGACACCAGCATGGTGGTGTTGATCCGGGGTGCCCTGGCGGGGTTGCGGCCCACCGCCGTGCAGGCCGCGGCCGAGGGAAGGCCGGATCCGTAGCCGGGGCCGAACGCGCCGGCGCCCATACACAGGCCGGCGGAGAACAGGGCCACGCCCCGGAGCAGGGGCCCGGAGTCCGGGCCGAACAGGAGGAGCAGGGCCACGACCAGCGCGAAGATGCTGGCCGACTCGGCCACGGCCTGGCCCACCAGCATGGTGCGCAGAATCACGGGGGCGGCCTGGGGCTGGCGGGCGATGGCCTCGGCGGCCCGACCGGCGGTGAGGCCTTCGCCCAGGGCCGAGCCGACCGCACCGAGCCCGATGCACAGGGCAGCGCCGGCGAAGGTGGCGAGGGAGAGGTCCATGGGCAACGGCTACTCCTGGATGGCCACGGAGATGTAGGTGAGCGTAAGCATGGCGAACACGAACGCCTGAACCGTTCCCACGAACAGACCGAAAAAGGCATACAGGAACGGGGGAAGCAGAACGTAGTGAACCAGCCGGGACACCACCGCGATGATGATGGCCCCGCCCATGATGTTTCCGTACAGGCGGAACGAGATGGACACGACCTTGGCGAGTTCTCCGATCACGTTGAGCGGGAACATGAAGAAGAACGGCTGGAAGTACTCCTTCGCGTAGGCCTTCCAGCCTTTGACCCGCAGGGCCGTGACGTGGGCCACCACGAACCCGATGAGGCCGAGGCCGAGGGTGGTGTTGAGGTCGCGGGTGGGCTCCTGGAGAAGAGGGACCACGCCGATCCAGTTGGAGACGAGGATGAACAGGAACAAGGTGGCAATGAAGGCGAAGTAGCGGGGCCCGAGCTTGCCCAGGCTCTCGTCGACCAGGTCGCGGAAGGCCTCGATCACGGACTCCACGGCGGCCTGAAACGGAGAGGGCACGAGGCCGGGCCGCCGGGCAGCCCACACGCCCACCACCAAGAGCAAGACCATCACCAGCCACGACATGGCCAGGGTGGCGGCGTTCAAGGTCACGGTCCGGCCGTCGACCGTGACTACCCAGTGGGGGATGGAGAGGATCTCTTCCACCGGCTTCGTGCCTCCGCTGCATCAGGTCCGGGTGGCGTCGAGGGCCAAGAGCGCGGTCGGGACCGCCAACCCCACCGCGGCCCCGACCAGCGCGGTTCGGGAAAAGGTAACCGCGACCGCGAGAAAGGCAAGCCGAAGGGCCGTGCGGGCGAGGGCACCGGCTGCGGCGCGACGGCTTGCCGCTCGTGCATCAGCAGGGAGACGTCGGGCCGCCCCCGCATGGAGCAGCAGGGTTAAGGAGCCGCCGAGCAGGCCCCATGCCGCGCCCAGGGCGGCATGGCCGCCGCCCAGGGCTCCTGCCGAGGCCACCGTCGCCAGGCCGACCAGGGGGAGGCGCCCGGTCACGGCTTGCCCTTGCCGCCGGGCTTGTCGAAGGCGTCCATGGCGATCCGGTACACGGTCCAGATCCCGGAGAGGGCGCCGAGGGGAATGAACACGGTCTTCCACAGCCCCCCGGTGCCCATCCACCGATCGAGCCCGTGGCCGATGGCCAGCCCGATACCCACGGCGGCGGCCATGGTGAGGCCCAGGTGGGTCACCAGCCCTAGGTTCTCACTGAGGTCCTTGAGTTCCTGGGGGTTGACGCCCCAGCGTTTCTTCGATCCGGCCACCGCCCACCTCCCGACCGCTGCGGGGCCCACAGGGCTCAGGCCGGCAACGATTCGAGTAGTATGAGAATGCGATCGAGATCGTCAAGGTTTCGGTACTCGATGGTGAGCCGGCCGGACCCCTTCTTGCGGCCCGGCACCACGCGGACCTTGGTCCCCAGCCTGCGGGAGAGGCGCTCCTCCAGGGAGCGCACGTTGGGGTCAGGGGCCGGAGCCGCCGGCCGGGGGGGCCGGGGCTGCCGGGCGAGCTCCTCGGCTTGGCGTACCGAGAGGTTCTTTCGGAGGATCTCCTCCAGCAGCCCCAGACGGTCGGCTTCGTCGTCCAGGCTGAGGATCGCGCGGGCGTGTCCCGCCGTGATCCGGCCGGAGCGAAGGGCGGTCAAGGCCCGGTCGGGCAGGGTGAGGAGCCGCAGGGCGTTGGCCACGGCCGGCCGGGATCGGCCGATCCGCCGGGCAAGCTCCTCCTGGGTCAGACCGATGCGCTCGATCAGGACCCGGTAGGCGAGGGCCTCTTCCACCGGGTTGAGGTCCTGGCGCTGGAGGTTCTCGACCAGGGCCAGCTCCAGCACCTCTTCGTCGTCCGCATGGCGGAGGATTGCTGGAACATCAGTGATTCCAGCAAGTTGCGCCGCTCTCCAGCGCCGTTCTCCAGCGATCAGCTCATACCCGCCCGAAGGGCCCTGGCGCACGATCACGGGCTGGACCAGCCCCTTTTCCCGGATGCTCTGGGCGAGCTCCTCGAGGGCCTCGGGGTCAAAGTCCTGACGCGGCTGGTGAGGGCTGGGGTGGATCTCCTCCACCGGGCACAGGAAGTACTCGCCCTCGAGCCGGTCGGGCAGGAGGGCGTCGAGGCCGGTTCCGAGGGCCGGCCGTCGCTTTTTGGTCATGGGGCGGGCTCCCGTAGACATCAGGTGAGGAGCTCCCGGGCCATGCGCAGGTAGCTCTGGGCGCCGGTAGACCGGACGTCGTAGAGCAGGGCGGGCTTGCCGTGGCTGGGGGCCTCGCTGAGGCGAACGTTGCGGGGGATCACGGACCGGAACACCTTGTCGCGGAAGTGGCGGCGGACCTCCTCGGCCACCTGGTGGCTGAGGTTGTTGCGGGCGTCGAACATGGTCAGGAGGATGCCTTCCACCTGGAGCCGCGGGTTGAAGCTCCGGCGCACGGTGCGGATGGTGGTGAGGAGCTGGCCCAGGCCCTCGAGGGCGTAGTACTCGCACTGCAAAGGGATAATCACGGCGTCCGCGGCCACCAGGGCGTTCACCGTAAGGAGGCTGAGGCTGGGGGGGCAGTCGATGAACACGAAGTCGTACCGGTCCCGGATCTCGGCCAGGGCGGTGCGCAGGCGGTGCTCCCGGCGGTCGGCGCCTACCAGCTCCACCTCGGCCCCGGCAAGGTCGCGGGAGGCCGGGATCAGGCTCAGGTGGGGCACCTGGGTGGAGCGGGCCAGGTCCGCCGCCGGAGCGTGCCCCAGGAGAAGGGGGTAGGCCGACGGTTCCCCTGGAGCGAGGCGCACGCCGAGGCCGCTGGACGCGTTGGCCTGGGGGTCCAGGTCCACCAACAGAACCCGCTTCTCCGCGGCCGCGAGAGACGCGGCCAGGTTCACGGCGGTGGTGGTCTTGCCGACCCCGCCCTTCTGGTTCGCTGTGCAAAGGATCCTGCCCATGGCGTCCTCCCGAGGCGCGGTATGGTAGCACAGGGGGGCGGAGGGGGGAACGTTTTTGGGGGGGCGGGAAGGCTGGGAAGCTGGGAGGCTGCGAGACCCGAGGCGTTGCAGGACATGGCATGGGGCCTGCTCGAAGTGGGGCGCCGCTTTGCCGGAGGCATGGCCGTTTTTCTGAGTAACCACTCTAGGCGGCGAGGCCGTTGGGCAGCGGGCCGCGGTCCCAGGCCCGTGCGGGTCGGATGTTTCACGTGAAACATTCCGGTAGAAGCCCTCTTCAAGACAGGAGTCCGGCAGGGAGCGTCTCTGGTAGGCAGGGGGGCTGTATGCTGGGTACGCCCATGCGGAGAGTCTCGGTCCGAGCTTTGGCGCGATCCGAGAGCCGCCTGGCCGCCTAGTGTTCCGTTCCACAAAAAGTATATCCATTGCGGCGGTGGGGCTGGGGGCTCCGACGAAGCGCGACGGCCGAGCAGCTCGGGCCGCCCGACGCCAGGGGAGCGGCCGCGGCGCGTGCTCTCACGCGCCGCGGCGGCCCCTGCGAGGCCGTTCAGCGAAGACGGGGCCCCCAGCCCCACCGCCTCGGGAACGCACAGACCTGCGAACCGAGAGCTGCCCAGCCGCCTAGCGGGCCGAAGGCCCCCGACCGACGACCGAAGTTACTGGGAAGCCCCCTTCGGCCGCTGCGCGACCCTACAACGGAGAAGGGTAACGTGCGTTGGTCCGGGCCGTTGCCGGCGGCGGGCATGGGGCCTGCGATTCAGGTGTCAGGGGCCAGAGGTCAGAAGTTCGGGTAGAGTCCAGAAGCTGTGTGGAGTCTTACAAAAGGTGGAGGGTTTTTCCCTGTCCACTGGCCTCTGAATTCTGTTGTAGGACGACAGCCTATTCTGGGACTAAGACGACACCCAGATTTACGCACCTTCCCTTGGGGTGAGGGCCCCGGTAAACCTGCCCAGCGTATTCCCCTTCGGAAAAGGAGGATCGCGCTGTGGCCAAACTGTCCTGGGAGGCGCGTATGACCATCAGGGTGTTGTCCGAAAAGGGAGTGTCGAACCGCGAGACGG
>Ga0256830_1000593_pt1 | contig 28075 bp, 21 predicted proteins | sample 128326metaG_FD_190537 | JGI IMG/M metagenome (GOLD analysis project Ga0256830, IMG submission 190537) | Hydrothermal vent microbial communities from Lau Basin, Pacific Ocean - 128-326 | ecosystem: Environmental > Aquatic > Marine > Hydrothermal vents | place: Pacific Ocean: Lau Basin | collected... | reverse complement strand
CCGGGCGGCGACCTCGGGTCCGTACTCCCGTCCCTGCATCCACCAGGTCCGATGGATCGTCGCCACCTCCCCGTAGGACGCTTCGCGGATCATCCCCGGCGGGGTGAGGGACGGCGCTTCGACCTCGGTGACCTGAGCCCCCAGGGCCTGCAGCCGTCCGACCGTCTCGGCGAACGCCGCCGCCACCTCCTCGGAGGTGGGGACGTCGTCGATCCAGGGGACCGGGATCCCGATCCGCACCCCCTGGAGGTCGGGAAGCCGGGCCGAAGGCGTCACCACCGGACGTGGCGCCGACCACGGGTCGTCGGGGTCGTCGCCGGCGACGACCGAATAGACGAGGGTGAGGTCGTCGACGGTGGCGGCGATCGGGCCGACCGTGTCGAGGGACGGGGCGAGGGGAAACACCCCGGTCAACGGGACCCGACCGTGGGTCACCTTCAAACCGAACTGTCCGCACAGGGCGGCGGGCACCCGGACCGACCCGCCGGTGTCGGTGCCGATCGCCACCGGCACCTGGCCGGCCGCCACCGCCGCCGCCGACCCGCCCGACGAGCCCCCCGGCGACGTCTCCGGGTCGAGGGGGTTGCGGACCGGACCGAACCAGTGGTTCTCGGAGGAGAACCCGAAGGCGAACTCGTGCAGACCGGTCCTGGACACGATCACCGCCCCGGCCGCTTCGAGGCGTTCCACCACGGTGGCGGAACGTTCCGCCACCTCCCGGTAGAACGACGACCCACACGTCGTCACCCGACCGGCATGGTCGATCAGGTCTTTCAGGGCGACCGGGACACCGGCGAGGGGTCCGGGATCCTCGCCGGCGGACACGGCACGGTCGATCTCGGCGGCCCGTTCCAGGGCGGCGTCGCGGTCGACGAAGGTGGCGACGTTGAGGCGGGGCTGTTGGGCTTCGATCTCGTCGAGGGACGCGGCGACGGTCTCGGCGGCGGTGCGTGACCCCGCCTTCACTTCGGCGGCGATCGTGGCGGCCGAGACCTTCACCACGAGACCTGGCGGGTCTGGGGGAACACGGAGATCCAGATCTTGCCCGGCGGCACCTGCAGCGGAGCCCCGTCGGCGGTGGTCAGCCGGAACGGGTCGGTGTCGCGGCGTCGCTCCCATCTGCCTTCGACGATCCGTCCCCCGGCCGCCACCAGGGCCCGCCCCGTCCCGACCACGTCGGTCGCCGGGACCGCCTTGCCGTCGGAGGGACGGTCGGGGCGGGCGGTGTAGGGCCGGCCGAAGAGCACCACGAGGGTGTCGAAGACGAGAGGTCCGGTCCGTCCGTCGGCGGCCAGCCACTCCTGGACCTCCCCGCCGACGACCCGTTCATACCCTTCGCCGTTCCAGTTCCACGTCACCCGGTTCCCCGGCGCCCAGTCGAAGGTCAGCGACGTCGCCTCGGCGGCGTCGTCGGGCAGCGGCCCGAACTCGAAGTAGGGGACGTCGGGGGGTTCGTCGGAGAAGCCCGCCCGGTCGGCCCGTTCCCGGAGCTTCACCGTGTCGCCGTACAGGTTGTGGGGGGCTTTCCGTGACGAGATGCGGAACGTCGCCGGAGGGGACTCCCCGAGGAACGGGAGACCGCGGCGACGGAACTTGGCGAGCACCCAGTTGGAGGCGCCGCTGATCACGAACGTGGCGTCGAGGGGGGCGATCAGGGTCGGGTCGGTGGGACGTCCCGACCGGATCGGTCCCAGATAGGCGCTGTCGGACTGGTGGAACAGGGCGATGAACCTGGTGATCCCCCCTTCCACCTTCAGCTCGATCACCGCGTCTGCCTCCTGCAGGCCGGACTGGGGGCGGGCGTTCGGGTGGTTGTCGACCTTCACCGCCAGCACCCGACGGTCGAGGAGCTCCGGGTCGGAGACCGCCAGCCCGTTGACCGGTGACGGCGGGCCGGGAGGCTCCGTCGTGGTGGTGGTCGACGGTTCCGACGTCGTCGTCGGGAGGGTGGTGGTCGTCGAGGCGACGGTGGTGGAGGTGGTGACGGATGTGGCGGGGACGGCGGAGGTCGTGGTGGTGGCGGAGCCGCCGCAGGCGGCCAACACCAGCGCGACCAGAACCCCCGGGATGACGCGTGGCATCGACGGGATGCTAGAGCACCCGAGCCTTCCAGCCCAGCTCAGGCCTCGACGCTGCCCCGCACCGGGACCAGCGGCGCGGCCGCTTCGGGGTCGTTGACGGCCATGGCCAGCTCGATCCCGTCGGGCCCCGAGTTGAGCAGGTAGAGGGCGTCGATGTTGACGCCCGCGTCGGCGAGGCGCCGGGCGAGGCGGGCGAGCTCCCCGGGCCGGTGGGGCAGGTAGGCGTCGAGGACCTGATGCTCCTCGGCGTGGACGCCGGCGTCGCTGAGGCAGCGACGGGTGGCGGTGGCGTCGTCGACGATGAGGCGTACCACCCCTTCGCCGTCCACGCCGTACGCCGCCAGCGCCTCGATGTTGACACCGGCCTCGGCGAGGCGCTCGGTGAGGGAGGCGAGCATCCCCGGTCGGTTGGCGAGGCGCACCACGAACTCGGTCATGACCCCAGCCTACGCGCCGGGCGAGGTTCGTGCCCGACGATGTTCATTCGCCGCAGCCGATCCCCCCGGAGATCGACTGGACGACGTCGGTCGGCTCCCCACCGCTCACCAGACCCCACATGAACCCCGCACCGGGGACGTCGTTGATGAACTGCGGGTCGAAGTAGGGGTCGTCGACGACGACCGAGTCGTCCCCGTAGAACGCCCGGACGTCGGCCACGGTGCTTCCGATCCGCAGCCCTTCACGGGTGGTGAGGTCCAGCAGGGGAGCGTCGAGCAGCGCCGAGTTCGAATAGCTGAAGAAATGCCGGTACCCGGCCGGGGCCCAGTCGGTGGGTCCGTCGGAGAGGAAGACCTCGAGGGTCTTCCAGCGGACCACCCGGAGTTCGGTGCCCGGACAGGTCCCGAACGCCGAGAAACTGGAGATCCAGCCGGTGTCCTCGTCGGGGTCGCCCAACAGCTCCCGGAGCCGCGCCACCGTCTCTTCGGCGCCGGTGCCGAAGGGGATGTCGCCCAGCCCGTCGGGTTCCAACACCAGCACCTCCAGCGGGTCGACGGTGGTGGTCGTGGTCGGCTCCGTCGTGGTGGTGGTCGCCTCGGTGGTGGTCGTGGTCGGCGCGGACGTGGTCGGGGTGGTGGTCACCGTCGGCGGGGTCGTCGCGGGTGGAGGGGCCGCCGTCGTCGTGACGGCGGCGACGGTGGTCGTCGGAGCGGACCCGCCCCTCGTCGCCACGACGATGAGGGTCGCCGCGGCCAACACGACGGCCCCGCCGAGCACCAGGAGGACGGTCTTTTGGCCACGGGACAGGGACGAGAAGGTTCCGCGAGTCGGCTGCAACGGTCACCCCCGAAGTTTCCTTTCCCGGCAACCTAGCGAGTTCGGGACGTCACGGTCGGGCATGGGCACATCCGCCGGTCGCTGGTAGATTGACCGCCGACGCGCTCATCCAGAGCGGTGGAGGGACAGGCCCTGTGAAGCCGCGGCAACCGGCCCTTCGGGGAACGGTGCCAATGCCTGATCGATGAGTCGCCGACGACGGGTCGTTCCCGTCCGAGGTGCTCGGAGAGCGCGCAGGACGGACGAGGAGCGACACGTTGAGCGGTTATCTCGAATCTGTGCGGCACCGGGTGGTGATCTTCGACGGCGGCGCCGGCACCACCTTCCAGCGGCGAGGACTCGGCCCCGACGACTACGGCGGACCTCGGTTCGAAGGCTGTCACGAGCTGCTCAACGTCACCCGTCCCGACGTGGTCGAGGCCCTCCACGAGTCGTTCCTCGCCGTCGGCTGCGACGTCGTCGAGACGAACACCTTCGGTGCCTTCGGGGTGCCGCTCGGCGAATACGGCATCGCAGACCGTGCCTACGAGCTGGCGGCGGCAGGCGCCGAGATCGCCCGCCGGGTGGCCGACCGCTACACCACCGCCGACCGTCCCCGCTGGGTGGCCGGATCGATCGGGCCGGGAACCAAATTCCCGTCGCTTCGACAGATCACCTACGAAGAGCTCCGGGACCTCTACGAGATCGAGGCGAGAGGACTGATCGACGGCGGCGTCGACCTGCTGCTCGTCGAGACCCAGTTCGACCTCCTCGGACTGAAGGCGGCGGTGGCGGGCTGTCGGCGGGCGATGGCGTCGGTCGGGGTCGAACTGCCGATCCAGGCGCAGGTGACGATCGAGCTGACCGGCAGGATGCTGCCGGGAACCGAGATCGGAGCCGCCCTCGCCGCCATCGAACCCCTCGGTGTCGACGTCATCGGCCTCAACTGCGCCACCGGGCCCGAAGAGATGTGGGAGCCGGTACGTCACCTCTCCCGGCACAGCCGGCGCCCCATCTCCGTCATCCCCAACGCCGGCCTGCCCGAAGTGGTCGACGGGGAGATGCGCTACGGACTCACCCCGACCGACCTGGCCGACCATCTCGAGAGGTTCGTGGTCGAAGCGGGGGTGAACGTCGTCGGCGGGTGCTGTGGGACCACACCCGAGCATCTGGCGGCGGTGGTGGAGCGATGTCGTGACCTCCGCCCGGCAGAGCGTCGACCGGTCCACGAGCCGGGGGCCACCTCCCTCTACTCCTTCGTTCCGTTCCGCCAGGACACCTCGTTCCTCATCGTCGGCGAACGGACCAACGCCCAGGGGTCCCGAGCGTTCCGGGAGGCGCTCCTCGCCGAAGACTGGGACGCCTGTCTCGACATCGCCGTCGGGCAGGTGAAGGAGTCGGCTCATCTCCTCGACCTGTCGGTGGACTACGTCGGTCGCGACGGGATGGCGGACATGGCGGAGCTGGCGTCCCGGTTCGCCACCCAGGTGCCGGTGCCCCTCGTCTTCGACTCGACCGACCCCGACGTCATGGAGGCGGGTCTGTGTCGGGTGGGCGGCCGGTCGGTGCTGAACAGTGCCAACCTGGAGGACGGCGACGGGCCGGGGTCCCGGGCCGACCGGGTGTTCCGGCTCGCCCGGGAGCACGGGGCGGCGGTCATCTGTCTGCTCATCGACGAGCGGGGTCAAGCCCGCGACACCGAATGGAAGATGGACGTCGCCCGGCGCCTCTACGACCTCGCGGTGGGACGGTACGGCCTGGAGCCGGGAGACCTCCTCTTCGACGCCCTCACGTTCCCGCTCACCACCGGCGACGAAGAGCTGCGAGGCGACGCCATGGCCACCCTCGAGGCGATCCGCCGCATCAAAGACGAGCTGGACGGGGTCTCGACGATCCTCGGGGTTTCCAACGTCTCGTTCGGGCTGCGTCCGGCCGCCCGGCATGTCCTCAACTCGGTGTTCCTGCATGAGGCCACCGAAGCCGGCCTCGACGCCGCCATCGTCCACGCCGGGAGGATCGTCCCCCTGGCCGCGGTGGCGCCCGAGCACCGTGACATCTGCCTCGACCTCATCTACGACCGGCGGCGTCGGGGATACGACCCGCTGCAAGCCCTCATCGAGGCCTTCGCCGACGTCTCCACGGTCCGTCGGGTGGTGGAGGACCGCAGCGGCTGGTCGGTGGAGAAACGGCTCGTCCATCGGATCGTCGACGGAGACCGGACGGGTCTCGAAGCCGACCTCGACGAGGCCCTGGCAGGAATGTCGGCCCTCCAGATCGTCAACGACGTCCTGTTGGAAGGGATGAAGGTGGTCGGTGAACGGTTCGCGTCCGGGGAGATGCAGCTTCCCTTCGTACTCCAATCGGCAGAGACGATGAAGGCCGCCGTCGCCTACCTCGAACCTCACATGGAGAAGGCCGACGCCGGTGGGAAAGGCAGGATCGTCTTGGCGACGGTGCGGGGCGACGTCCACGACATCGGCAAGAACCTGGTCGACATCATCCTGACGAACAACGGCTACGAGGTGGAGAACCTCGGGATCAAGGTGGAGCTGGCCGAGATGCTGGCCGCCGCCGAACGGATCGGTGCCGACGCCATCGGGATGTCGGGGCTGTTGGTCAAGTCGACCCTGATCATGCGCGACAACCTCGAGGAGATGGCCCGCCGAGGCCTCGGCCACATCCCGGTGCTGCTCGGAGGTGCCGCCCTCACCCGCAGCTACGTGGAGCGTGACCTCCGGGAGGTCTACCCGGGGCCGCTCTTCTACGGCAAAGACGCCTTCGAAGGTCTGGCGGTGATGGAACAGATCGTCGAGCGGCGACGAAGCGGCGAACCCGACCCCGACTTCGGCCGGACACCGACCAGGACCTTCCCGGAACGTTCCCGGCCGGACAGCCCCGGGGCGGCCCCGCCGGTGCGGTCACCGGAGGTGACGGTCGACAACCCGGTGTTCGAACCGCCGTTCCTGGGGAGTCGGGTGGTGAAGGGGATCGGCGTCGACGAGGTCGCCGCCTACCTCAACGAGACCGCCCTGTTCCGCAACCAGTGGCAGTACCGGCCCGAACCCGGCGAAGACGACGCCGCCTTCAAAGACCGGATCCGCAGGGAGCTGCGTCGGCGGCTCGCCGACGCCAAAGCCCAGGGGCTGCTCGTGCCCCAGGTGGTGTACGGCTTCTACGCCGCCAACGCCGACGGCGACGAGCTGGTGGTGTGGGACGGCCCCGAGCGGCGGTCCGAACTGGCCCGCTTCGCCTTCCCCCGCCAGCGTGGCGCGCCCTACCTGTGCATCGCCGACTTCTTCCGTCCCCTCGGCGCCGAGGTCGACTACGTGGCGTTCCACGTCGTGACGATGGGTCCGGCGGTGTCCGAAGAAGCGGCACGGCTGTTCGCCGAAGACCGCTACCGGGACTACCTGCACGTCCACGGGCTGGGTGTGGAGATGACCGAAGCCCTCGCCGAATACTGGCATCGACGGATCCGAGAAGAGTGGGGGTTCGCCGACGAAGACGGACCGACCCTGCGGGGACTGTTCCGTCAGCAGTACCGGGGCGGGCGGTACTCGTGGGGGTACCCGGCCTGCCCCGACCTGGAGGACAACGCCACCGTCGCCCGGCTCCTCGGAGCCGAACGGATCGGGGTGGTGTGCGGGGAGGAGACGGCCTGGCAGTACCAGCCGGAGCAGACCACCTCGGCCCTCATCGCCCATCACCCCCAGGCCAAGTACTTCGTCGCCCGCTGAGGAGGAGCAGATGCTCACCGCCAAGACCGAATTCACCACCATTGTCGAAGTCAACCCCCCTGCGCTCCCCAACATGCAGCATCTGCTCCTCGACGGGGTGTGGCGCCACGTCCTCGTCACCGACAACGTCTTCGGCAGGATCAGGGTGTCGCCCTACGCCTTCGCCGCCCGGATCACCCACGACGTGCCCAGCGTGCATCCGACCGTCGTGGTCTCGACCCGTGACCGCAACATCCTCGCCATCGAATCGGAGGTGCGGGGGGCGTTGGGAAACGGGGTGGACTCGTTCTTCGTCGTCGTCGGCGACACCTACCCGCAGGTGGATCATCTCGCCGACCACTACGAGATCGTCCGGCATCTGCGGGCCCTCCAGGACCAGATGCCGGCCTTCGAGGTGGGGATGCCGACCCGGCTGCGGCGATGGCAGCTCGAGCGGCGGGTCGCCGCGGGAGCCCAGTTCTTCCTGGCAGGTCCGGTGTTGGATCCCGGCGTCGTCGCCGAAGCGGCCGAGCTCCTCGACCTCAGGGCCGACGACCCGCCCGTCTACCTGTCGGTCATCCCGCCGTTCTCCCCCGGATGGGTGGCCCGCACCGAACAGTGGGGGGCGGTGCCCGTCACCGACCGGCTGCGGGCTCGCCTGGAGGGACTGGACGGCACCGACCGCCGCCGCTTCGCCTGGGAACAGGCCGCCGAGGTGGCCCGAGCGGCGGAGGAGGCCGGGTTCGCCGGGGTGGTCCTCATGGGTCTCAAATACTCGACGGTGGTGGACGAAGCGGCCCAGGCGTGGCGGACCATCCGCACCCCCGGCAGCCGTTGAACATCCGGCGGCGACGTCAAGGCCGGTGGCCGCGGAGGCGGGGTGCCCGGGTGGTACGGATCCGCCGGTAGGCGAGTTCCACCCATTCGCAGAGGAGCGGACGGGTGTCGCGAGGGTCGATGACCTCTTCGATCCCGAACGTCTCGGCGGTCCGCAACGGCGAGCGGATCGCCTCGAAACGGGCCAGGATCTCGTCCCGGAGGGCGCCGGGATCGTTCGCCGCCTCCAACTCCCGTTTGAAGGCGGCTTCGATGCCCCCTTCGAGGGGGAGCGAACCCCAATCTCCCGACGGCCAGGCCACCCGGACGTCGGGGTCTCCCCGGTCGACGAGGGCGGCTCCGGCCACGCCGAAGGCGCGGCGGACGATGACCGTGTGGAAGGGGACGCTCGCCTGATAGAGGGCGGCGACGAGGCGGGCCCCGTGGCGGATGGTGGAGGCCTTCTCCGCGGCGGTGCCGATCGCGAACCCGGGCTGGTCCACGAAGTTCACCACCGGCAGGCCGAACGTGTCGGCCAGGTCCACCAGGCGTCGCATCTTCTCCGCCCCGAGGGCGGTCAGCGTGCCGCCCCAGGAGAAGGGGTCGGAGGCGAGGACGGCCACCGGGTGTCCGGCGAGTCGGGCCAGGCCGGTGATCGACGACTTCGCCCAGGCCCTGCCGACCTCGAAGAACGAACCGTCGTCGACGACGAGGGAGATGAGGCGCCGTGCGTCGTAGGGGCGGCGCCGGTTCCGGGGGATGATCGACCCGAGCTCCTCCTCCCGCCGATCCGGAGGATCGTCACCCGTGACGACCGGAGGGACCTCCCACACCGAAGACGGCAGGTAGGAGAGGAACCGTCGGAGACAGGCGAACGCCTCCGCTTCGGTGTCGACCAGGTCGTCGACGGTGCCGTTCGAACCGTGGACGTCGGCGCCTCCCAACTCCTCCTTCGACACTTCCTCGCCGGTGGCGTAGGCGACGACCGGGGGTCCGGCCACGAAGATCTGTCCGATCCCCCGAACCATCACCGTGTAGTGGGTCAGCACCGCCCGGGCCGCACCCAACCCGACGACCGGACCCAACACCGCACCCACCACCGGAACCTCCGACAGGAGCGCCACCTGATGTTCGAAACCGGGCAGCGGAGGGACGTAGGTTCGGCCGATCTCCTCGTAGGTCTTCACGGACCCGCCGCCGGAGGAGCCGTCGATGAGCCGGACCATCGGGATCCGGAACTCTCGGGAGAGCTGCTCGGTGTAGGACTGTTTGCGGTGGATGGCGGCGTCGGCGTGGCCGCCCCGCACCGTGAAGTCGTCGGCGCCGACCATCACCGGCCGCCCGTCGATGGTGGCCCGGCCGGCGACGAAGTTGGCGGGGCGGAGATCGACGAGACGCCCGTCGGAGTCGTAGGTGGCCTGTCCGGTGAGGGAGCCGACCTCCCGGAACGAACCGGGGTCGACGACGGCTTCGATCCGTTCCCGGCAGGTGAGTTTGCCGGCGGCACGTTGACGTGCCACCCGCTCCTCCCCGCCGAGACGGGCCGCCAACTCCTTCCTCCGGGCGATCTCGTCGAGTTCGGGCTGCCACTCCATGGCGGCTGAAGGTAGCGGGCCGGGTGGCGTCCCGCGTCGCCGCCGTCGCCTATTCGGGTTCGGGGGGCCGTCGCAGGCGCTTCTTCTCCGCCCGGCGGCGCTTCTCCTCCCGGCGGCGGATCCGGGAGGCACGGGTCGGGCGGGTCGGTTTGCGTACCGGGGGACGCCGGGCCGCCTCCTCGAGGAGCCTGGCGAGACGGCGGCGGGCGATCGTCCGGTTCTGCCATTGCGAACGGGTGTCGTCCACGGTGACCGTCACCACGTCGGCGCCCAGACGTTCCCGGATGCGGCGTTTGACGTCGTCGGGGAACGCCGCCGACGCGGCCAGGTCGAAACGGACCTCCACACGGGTGTGGGCACGGTTGGCGTGCTGACCTCCGGGTCCGCCCGACGGGCCGAAACTCCACCGCAGCTCGTCTGCCGGGATCACCCAGCGGTCTCCCACCCGGAGGTCCGTCCCGGCCGTCACCGCCTACTCGTAGTATTCGACGCCGAGGTGGGTGATGAGGTCCTCACCCATCAGGTACCGCAGGTTGTTCTTCAGCTTCTTGAGCTGGATGAACAGGTCGTTCTCGGGGTAGAGGCCTTCGGCGACCTGGGGGCTCTTGAAGTAGAAGCTCAACCACTCCTGGATTCCCGACCGTCCCGCCCGGGCGGCCAGGTCGAGGAAGAGCGCCAGGTCGAGGGCGAGGGGGGCGGCGAGGATCGAATCCTTGCAGAGGAAGTCGATCTTGAGCTGCATCGGATACCCCATCCACCCGAACAGGTCGATGTTGTCCCATCCCTCCTTGTCGTCGCCGCGGGGCGGGTAGTAGTTGATCCGGACCTTGTGGTAGACGTCGCCGTACAGGTCCGGGTAGAGCTCGGGCTGGAGGATCTGCTCCAACACGCCCAGCTTCGACACCTCCTTCGACCGGAAATTGTCGGGGTCGTCGAGCACCTCCCCGTCGCGGTTGCCGAGGATGTTGGTGGAGAACCACCCTTTCACGCCGAGGAGTCGGGCCTTCAACCCGGGGGCGATGATCGTCTTCAAGAGGGTCTGACCGGTCTTGAAGTCCTTGCCGGCGATGGGGACGCCCCGTAGGGTCGCCAGCTCCACCATCGCCGGGACGTCCACGGTGACGTTGGGGGCGCCGTTGGCGAAGGGGACCCCCATCTCCAGGGCGGCGTAGGCGTAGATCTGGCTGGGGGCGATCGCCGGGTCGTTGGCCTCCAATCCCCGGCGGAAGGCGTCGAGGGAGAGGTGCGATTCGCTCGGATGCCGGTAGGCCTCGGTGGAGCCGGTCCACACCATCACCAGCCGGTCGCATTCGTGCTCTGCCCGGAACCGGTCGATGTCGGCCATGACCGCCTCGGCGAGTTCCCGTTTGGAAGACCCCTCTTTGACATGGTCGACGCCGTCGAGGCGTGACACCCATTCGGGGGAGAACACCGCCGGCATCGGCTTGATGGCCCGGAGTTCGTCCCCGACGGCCTCCAGATGCCGGGTGTCGAGCACCCCCGCCTTCATCGCCGCCGTGTAGGCGTCGTCCGAATACGGATCCCACCCTCCGAAGACGAGATCGTCGAGGTCGGCGAGGGGGACGAACTCGGCGATCGGGGGGTTGCGGCCTTCGGTGCGTTTCCCCAGCCGGATGTGACCCATCTGGGTGAGGGAGCCGATGGGAGGTTGGTATCCCCGGCGGGCGGCGAACACTCCCGCGTACAGGGTGGTGGCGACGGCCCCCATCCCCGGGGTGAGGACCCCCAGACGGCCGGAGGCGGGTGCGATCTCGGTGGGTTCGGACATGGCTCCTCCTCGGGTCGCGCGAAACCCTACCTCCCGGCGGTCGGGGTAGAGTCCGGCGGGATGGAGCCGGGAATCGAGCCCACGATCGACTTCGCTCTCCTCGCCGACGCCGTCCAGGCGGCCCAGGGCAAGCTGTACGTCCTCGGCGGAGGATGGGACACGCTCTTCGTGCCCGAGTTCCCCGCCCGCCACGCCAGCCTGGGGATCGGGATCCGGGTGCGGGTCCCGTGGAGTTGGACGGAGCAGACCGTGATGATCGCCGTGGACCTCCACGACGAAGACGGGGGACGGGTCCTGCCGACCGGGCCGCTGCTGCACGGGGTGCGGGTCGCCCGACCCGTCGGCATCCCCGAAGGCACCGACGTCGGGCTGGTCCGGGCGTTCACCTTCAACAACATCGTGTTCCCGGCCGAAGGGGCCTACTCCTTCGTCATCTCCCTCAACGACCGTCTCTCCGACCGCCTCCGGTTCGCCGTCAGGCGTCGACCCCAGCCCTGAGTCGTGATCCGAGGGGTCCTGTTCGATCTCGGCGGAGTCGTGTTCGAATCGCCGCTGGCGGTGATCGACGACTTCGAACGGGAACGGGGGCTGCCCCGTGGCGCCGTCGGCAGGGTGGTGGTGGCCTCCGGCGACGACGGGGCGTGGGCCCGCCACGAACGGGGGGAGCTGTCGAGGCTGGCGTTCGTCGAGGCGTTCGGCGCCGAACTGGCTGATGCCGGCTACGACGTCGACGTCGCCGAGCTGATGGACAGGATCGAAGGGACGTTCCGTCCACGGCCGGAGATGCTGGCCGCCATCGACCGTCTCCGCCGGGCCGGTCTCCGGGTGGGGGCGGTGACGAACAACTGGACGCCGTTCGGGGACCGTCCGGTCCTCCGGCGTTTCGACGTGGTCGTCGAGTCGGTGCTGGAAGGGGTCCGCAAACCCGACCCTGAGATCTACCGCCGGGCCCTCGAACGCCTCGGCGTCGCGCCTGCCGAAACGGTGATGCTGGACGACCTCGGCCCGAACCTGAAACCGGCCCGAGCGTTGGGCATGGCGACGATCAAGGTCGTCGAACCCCGCTCCGCCCTCGAACGCCTCGGAGAACTCGTCGGGATCGACCTGACCGGCGCCGGGTACGCTGGCGGGTCGTGACGACCCGCAGGCTCGGTGACGCGTCGGTGCGGCGCGGGCTCCGACTGATCTTCCGCATGCTGTTCCGATACCGGCGCGAAGCCGTCGCGTCGGTGCTCTTCGCCCTGGGATGGATGGTGATGACCGTGGCGGGTCCGTTCCTCCAGAAGGTCGTGATCGACCGGGCGATCGTCGGGGAACGTCGCGACCTGCTCGCCCCCCTGGTGGGTGCCGTGTTGGCCGTCGGAGCCGGCCGTGCCCTCGGGATCGCCGGGCGGCGCTACTTCGCGTTCCGGGTGTCGTACCGGGCCGAGACCGACCTGCGGAACCGCATCTTCGAGCACATCCAGCGACTCACCTTCAGCTACCACGACCGGACGGCCACTGGCGAGCTGATGGCCCGGGCGTCGTCGGACCTCTCCCAGGTGCGGCTCATCTACGCCATGCTCCCGATCACCGTCGCCAACGTCGTCATGTTCGGGGTCGTCGGGGGGCTGCTCGTCGCCCTCGACCCGGTCCTGGGGGCGGTGGCGCTGGCGGCCATCCCCGCCCTGCTGGGGCTGGCGGTCGTCTACGCCCGGGTGGTGCTCGAGACGTCCTTCGAGGTCCAAGAACGCCTCGCCGACATGGCCACCGTCGTCCAAGAGGGCGTCGGCGGCATCCGGGTCACGAAGGCGTTCGGTCGGGAGATGGCCGAGGTGGCGCGGGTCGAGGCGGTGGCCGACGGGATCTTCACCAAGACGATGCAGCTCATCGGCAAACGGGCCGCCTACGTCCCCGTCTTCGAGCTGATCCCCTCGGCGGCGGCGGTCGCGGTGCTCTGGATCGGAGGCCTGCGGGTGATCGGCGGCGCCATGACCCTCGGCGATTTCGTGGCGTTCAGCCAGTACATGGTCATCTTGGTCTTCCCGCTGCGGATCACCGGATTCTTCTTCGCCGAGTTGCCCCGCGCCGCCGCGGCGGCCTCCCGGGTGGTCGAGCTCCTCCGCACCGCCCCCGACATCGTCGACGCCCCCGACGCCGGACCGATGCCGCCGGGCAACGGCGAGGTCCGGTTCTGTCACGTCGGGTTCTCGTACCCGGACGGCCCACCGGTCCTCGAAGACGTCGATCTTCGGATACGGGCCGGCTCCGCGGTGGCGGTGGTCGGCTCCACCGGGTCGGGAAAGACCACGTTGGCCTACCTCGTCCCCCGCTTCTACGACCCGTCCCGAGGGCAGGTGCTCATCGACGGGGTCGACGTCCGCCGCATCCGGCTCGACGACCTCCGGTCGGCGGTGGCCGTCGTGTTCGAAGAGCCGTTCCTGTTCTCCGCCACCATCCGCGACAACATCGCCTTCGGTGCCCCGGACGCCGGCGACGACCAGGTGCGCCTCGCCGCCCGTCTCGCCCAGGCCCACGACTTCATCGTCGAACTGCCAGACGGCTACGACACGGTGGTGGGGGAGCGGGGCCTCAGCCTCTCCGGAGGGCAACGTCAACGGATCGCGTTGGCGAGGGCGATGATCCGGGACCCCCGGGTGCTCATCTTGGACGACGCCACCAGCTCGGTCGACGCCGTCACCGAAGCCGAGATCCGGGATGCGTTGCGGACGGTGATGGCCGGCCGGACGACGATCATCATCGCCCACCGGGTCTCCACCCTGGCCCTGGCCGAGAAGGTGGTGCTCATCGACGAGGGGCGGGTGCTGGCGACGGGCACCCACCGGGAGTTGCTGGCCTCGGTTCCACGGTACCGGGAGGTCCTCGCCGAGGTGTCCCCCGGCGAGGAGGTGGCCCCATGATGTACGCCCGGTACGGGGCCGACGACCGGGTGGAACGTCCCCTCCGGCTGATCCGACGCGCCGTGGCGCTGGGACGTGACCTGTCGTGGCCGGCGACGGGGGCCCTCGTCGCGGCGGTGGTCGCCACCGCGGCCCGGCTGGCCGGACCTCTGGTGGTGCGGACCGGCGTCGACCGGGGGATCCAGGTCGCCGACCCCGGAGTCGTCACCCGGGCGTCGATCCTCTACCTGGCCCTCCTCGTCGTCCAATACGGGACCAGCCGCGCCGCCATGTACGCGGTGACCTTGGTCGGGGAACGCTACCTGCGGCGTCTCCGGGTCGTCGTCTACCGGCATCTCATGGGCCTCGACCTCGGCTTCTTCGGGCGGACCAAGTCGGGGGTGCTGGTCTCCCGGATGACCTCGGACATGGAGGCCCTCACCACCTTCGCCGACGAAGGCGCCATCTCGGTGCTCACCTCGGTGTTGACGGTGGTCGGAGTCGGGGTGGGGCTGTTCGTCACCGATCCGGGTCTCGCCTGGCTGGTGATGGCGCTCCTCCCCCTCCTGGTGGCTGCCTCCCTCGTGTTCCGCCGGTACGCCGACCGGGCCTATCGGCAGGTGCGGGAACAGATCGGGTTGGTGCTCGGCGCCTTGCAGGAGGGGATCTCCGGGGTGCGGGTGGTCCAGGCCTACACCCAGGAGCCGGGGCAGCAGGAGCGGTTCGGCCGGGTCAACGAGCGGTACTACGAGGCCAACCTGCAGGCGGCTCGGGCGATCTCCACCTACTTCCCGGCCGTCGACCTGCTCCGCACGGTGGGGACGGCGATCGTCCTGTTCGTCGGTGGCGGTCGGGTCCTGGACGGCACCCTCACCTTCGGTTCCCTCATCGCGTTCCTCCTCTACCTCAACTGGTTCTTCGAGCCGATCGTCCAGCTCTCCAACGTCTACAACCTGGCCCAAGGGGCGTTGGCGGCACTCTCCAAGCTGTTCGGTCTCCTCGACCGGACGCCGGCGGTCGTCGAGGCAGCCGATCCCCGGCCGCTCCCCGAACCGGTACGGGGCGAACTCGTCTTCGACGGGGTCACCTTCGGGTACGACCCGGACGTACCCGTCGTCCGCGACCTCGACTTGCGGGTCGCCCCGGGCAGTCGGGTGGCGGTGGTGGGCGAGACCGGAGCGGGCAAGTCGACCCTCGCCAAGCTGGCGGTGCGGTTCTACGACCCCCAGGAAGGACGGATCCTGTTGGACGGAATCGACCTCCGGGACATCGGATTCGTCTCCCTCCGGCGCCACGTCGCCCTCGTCCCCCAGGAAGGGTTCCTCTTCGACGGTTCGCTCCGGTACAACATCGCCTACGCCCGGCCGGAGATGTCGGACGAGGAGGTGTGGGAGGTCTGTCGGACCCTCGGCATCGACGACTGGGTCCGGTCCCTCCCCGAACGGCTCGACACCGACGTCCGGGAGCGGGGTGGTCGCCTCTCCTCCGGCGAGCGCCAGCTCGTCTCGCTGGCCCGGGCCCTCGCCGCCGACCCCGCCCTGATCGTCCTCGACGAGGCGACGTCGAACCTCGACCCGGAGAGCGAGGCACGGGTCGAACGGGCGTTGGGGGTGCTGCTCGAAGGGCGGACCGCCATCGTGATCGCCCACCGGCTGCGGACGGCGGAACGGGCCGACCGGGTCGTCGTGATGGACGCAGGGCGGATCGTCGAAGACGGGACCTTCGCCGAGCTGGTCGCTGCGGGGGGAGCGTTCACCCATCTGCGTTCGGTGTGGGAGCAGGCCGAATCGGTCTGGGGGGACGGCGGCGGAGGGTCCTCCGGCCCCTGAGGTATCCGGCTCTACGATCCGGAGTATGTCCCGTCTTCCTTCCGCCTACCTCGACCAGTTCTCCGAACCTCCCGGCTACATGAACTTCGCCTCGTTGGGCCCGCCGTCACGGCGGGCGGCGGAGGCGGTGTCGACGCTGGTGGGGAAGCTCGCGGAGTCGGGAGAGGAGATCGGCGACCTCGCTTTCGAGGCGTTGAGCTCGGCCCGCCGGGCCGCCGCCAGGCTCTACGGGGTGTCACCCGAACGGGCGATGGTGGTCTCGTCGACGAGCGAAGCCCTCTTCCACGTGGCCCTCGGGCTGCGGGGCGGCAACGTCGTGGTGCCGGAAGGGGAGTTCGTCGCCAACGTCTACCCGTGGCTGCGGGCCCAGGAGCTCGGCATCGTCGACGAGGTACGACGGGTGCCGCTGCATGATGGACGCCTCGAACCGTCGGCGGTGGCGGAGGCGGTCGACTCGGCGACGCGGGTCGTGTCGGTGAGCCTCGTCTCGTACTCGGTCGGGTTCCGGACGGACCCGGCGGAGCTGCGGGAGGCCGCCGGTGACGCCCTGCTGGTGGTCGACGTCATCCAGGCCGCCGGGGCGTTCCCGGTGCCCCTCGGTGTGGCCGACCTGGTGGTCGCCGGCGCCCGGAAGTGGTTGCGGGCCGGGTTCGGGATCGCCGGGATGGCGGTGTCGGAGCGGCTGCTGGAACGTCTCGAACCCACCCTCACCGGCTGGACCGGGGTGGAGCAGTTCCTCGACTTCACCGTCCCCGAACCCCACCCGCCCCTCGCCGACGCCGGCCGGTTCTCGATGGGAGGCGCCCTGGCGCTCTCGGCGGCGGGCTACGCCGCCGCCGTCGACGTGGTGGACGAGGGCGGGATCGCCGCCATCGCCGAGACGGTGCTGGACCGGGCCGCCCGGGTGGAGGAGGTCCTACGGCGGGTCGGGGCGACGGTCCGGGCTCCGTGGCGGCACGACGGGGAGCGAGCGGGGATCGTCACGTTCCGGATGCCCGGGGAAGAGGCAACGGCGACGGTCGCCCGTCTCGGCGGCGCGGGCTTCACGGTCTCCGACCGTGCCGGATGGGTCCGGGTGGCGGTGCACGCCACCACCCGACCGGAGGCGATCGAGGAGCTCGGCCGTGTCCTCGGGGGCTGAGGCCGAGCTCGCAGCCGAGAGCGTAGGGTTCGGAGAGCCTGGTCGCGTTCCCGCGGTCTGAAGTCGTCGAAGCCCGGGTCTGTTGCGGGACGGCCGCGGCGTGGAGGCGTGGGAGGCTCCGGTGTCCCCGCCGGGGGCGCTCAAGGTTTTCGACGTCGGGGCCGATGTGACCGGGAGACCGGTCCGAGCCAGGGAGCGACCTACGGGGTCGCGGGATGCGGTCCAACTCGTCGCCGGGGACGTGTGCCGTCCCCGGCGACTTTGATCTCACCTCCCCCCTGGGCTAGCTTGCCGGTCCGGACATTCGTCCTGGTCGTCCCCATCACGAGGAGTGGTCGTGCCGCGCCGCATCATCGTCATCGTCCTCGCCCTGGTCGGGATCCTGCCGGCGACGCCGGCCGTCGCCGGCACGGCGGTGCCCGACACCGAGGTGGAGATCCCGGAGCTGGTCCTCGTCTTCCCCCAAGATCAGGCGGTGACCCGTTTCCGGTCCACCTTCGGCGACCCCCGGCACAACCATCGTCACCAGGGCAACGACCTGTTCGCCCCCAAGATGACACCGGTCTACGCGGCCGCCGACGGCGTGGTGACGAGGATCCGGACGTCGGGGAACGCCGGGCGGTATCTGGTCGTCACCCACGCCGGCGGGTGGGAGACCTGGTATCTGCACCTCAACAACGACACCCCCGGCACCGACGACGGGGCCGCCGACTACCGGTACACGTACGCCCCGGGGATCGAAGTGGGTGCCTTCGTCCGGGCGGGCGACCTGATCGCCTACGTCGGGGACTCGGGGAACACCGAGGATTCGTCTCCGCACACCCACTTCGAGCTTCGCTACCGCGGCGAGGCAGTGGACCCCTACCCGTATCTCGCCCCGGCCTACGAGCGGGCCGCCCTCGCCGCCCGGCTCGCCTGGCTGGCGACCATGCCCCTCGACTGAGGTCAACCGTCGGCGGGGTCCGGTCGTCCGGTTCAGAGCTCGACGGCGTCGTCGAGTTCGGCGACCCGCCGTGCCAGCTCGTCGAGGGCGAGACCCGGATCCACCCGAGCCGACTCGGGGGCGGCACCTCCGGGGGGTTCGACACTGGACACCCAGATCACCCTCCGCACCGAAGCGTCGGATGCGGCCTCCGCCCAGGCCTCGAACACGGCGGCCCGGTTCGCGGCGAAGGCCCGGTCCCGGCCGTCGGTGGCGGCGGCCTCGATGAACACGACGCTGAAACAGTTGAGGGCCGCACCGGCGAGGTGGGAGGCGTCGGAGACGTCGCCGAGGGCCACCTTCACCCCGGCCTTCTTCAGTCGGAGGGCCGCGCCGGGGTCGGACACGAACGCCCTGACCTCCCGTCCGGGGGCGAGGAGGGCGCCGATGACGGCCTCCCCGGCGGGGGTGTCGGCTCCGACGACGATGACGGGCATGGGTCGTTCAGGGTACCTGGCGGGTATGGGCACCGTCGTCACCAGGTAAGATCGCCGTTCCGCCGACCGGGGAGTGCCCACCCATGCCCAGGCCGGAGAGGACCCTCCCGTTCCTCGACCCGTCGTTCGAGCACGACGCCTGTGGCGTCGGGTTCATCGCGGCGCGCGACCTCCGGGCCTCTTTCCGCCTGACCAGGCTGGCGGTGGAATGCCTCGTCCGCCTCGACCACCGTGGCGCCAAAGCCGCCGACGGCACCGGCGACGGCGCCGGGATCCTCACCGAGATCCCCTACCGCCTGTTCGCCCGGGAGGTGTGTGGGTGGGGGCTCGAGGCGCCGTCCCCCGAACGGCTCGGCGTGGTGATGGTGTTCCTCCCGCCCGACAACGTGGCGGAGGCGGAACGGCTGGTGGAGGACGCCTTGGCCCGGGAGGGCATCCGCCTGCTCGGTTGGAGGAGCGTCCCGGTGGACCCGGCGGTCCTCAGCGTCCGAGCCCGGGAGTCGATGCCGGTGATCCGCCAGGCCGTGGTGGAGGGCCCGCACGGGAAGGACGCCGAAGAGTTCGAACGTCTCCTCTTCCTCGCCCGCAAGCACATGGAGCGTGGCGGCCGAGTCTTCGACGGGTTCTCCGTCCCGTCGGCCAGCGGCCGGACGATCGTCTACAAGGGACTGTTCACCGCAGCCCGGATCGCCGACTTCTACTGGGACCTCTCCGATCCGGACTTCGAGACCTCGTTCGCCATCTTCCATCAGCGCTACTCGACGAACACGTTCCCGTCGTGGGCCATCGCCCAGCCGTTCCGTACCCTGGCCCACAACGGCGAGATCAACACGATCCGCTCCAACCGCTCCTGGATGCAGGCCCGGGAACGGGGGGCGGCGTCGCCGATCTGGGGTGACCGCCTCGAAGACCTCATGCCGTTCCTCGACGACGGCCAGTCCGACTCGGGGAGCCTCGACAACGTCTTCGAGCTCCTCCTGCGGACCGGCAGAGACCTCGCCCACACGAAAGAGCTCCTCATCCCCCCGGCGTGGGAGAACGTCGCCGACCTCGACCCGGAGCTCCGTTCCTTCTACGAATACCACGCCTTCCTCACCGAACCCTGGGACGGCCCGGCGGCGATCGTGGCGACCGACGGCGTGTCGCTGCTGGCAGGGATGGACCGCAACGGTCTCCGTCCGGCGCGCTGGGCGCTGACACCCAACGTGGTGCTGGTCGCCTCCGAAGCCGGGGTCTGTCCGGAGGAAGAAGCCCAGGCGCTGCGGACCGGCCAGCTCGGCCCCGGGGACCTGATCCTCTTCGACCGGACCGAAGGCAGGGTGGCGTTCGGCCGGGAGGTCCGCCGGGCGTTGGCGCGTCGGCGTCCCTATGGGGAATGGATCAACACCGAGACCGTCTACGTCCAACAGCCCTTCGACCCCTACGCCGACGACCGGTTCGACCCGGCGAAGATGTGTCGCGCCTTCGGATACACCGAGGAGGAGCGTCGGCTGCTGCTGGCTCCGATGGCGGAGGGCAAGACGCCGGTCGGTTCGATGGGCGACGACACGGCGCTGGCGGCCCTCGCCACCGAACCCCGCCGGTTGACCCACTACTTCACCCAGGCGTTCGCCCAGGTCACCAACCCGCCGATGGACCCGATCCGGGAACATCTGGTGATGTCGTTGCGCACCTACCTGGGGGCGAGGGGTTCGCTCCTCGAAGAGACCCCCCAGCAGGCGCACCTCATCGAGCTGTCGTCACCGATCCTCTCCGACGCCGAGTTGGAGGCGATCGTCCGCAGCGGCGACCCCCGGTTCTTCTCCCATTGGATCCCGGTGGTGTGGCCGATCGCCGAAGGCCCGTCCGGGATGCGAAGACGGATCGAACAGATCTGCAAGCAGGCGGGCGACGCCGTCGAGTCGGGTGCTTCGATCATCGTGCTCTCCGACCGTGAGACCGACGCCGAACACGCCCCCATCCCGATGGTGCTGGCGGTGGGGGCGGTCCATCACCACCTCATCGACCGGGGGATCCGCCTCCGGGCGTCGATCGTGGCCGTCACCGGCGAGATGCGCGACTCCCACGACCTCGCTTGCCTCCTCGGCTACGGGGCGTCGGCCGTCAACCCGTACCTGGCGATCGACCAGGTACGCGAACTCGCCGAACGGGGGATCGTCAACGTCGATCCCGTCGTCGCCCAGGAGAACTACCGTTCGGCGCTCCAGTCGGGGCTGCTCAAGATCATGTCGAAGATGGGCATCTGCACCGTCTCGGCGTACCGGGGGAGCGAGCTGTTCGAGGCGATCGGGCTCGACCGGGACGTCTGCGAGCTGGCGTTCCGGAACACGCCGAGGCGGATGGCGGGCCGGAGCCTCGAAGACATCGCCCGGCGGGTGCTCGAGCTCCACGCCGAGTTCGAAGACGGCGAGGAGATGGTGGGCGGATACTTCAAACAGCGCCGGGGCGGGCCCCATCACGTCACCAGTCCGGCGGTGGTGCTGGCACTGCAGCGGGCCGTCCGGTCGGGGGACCCGGCCGACTGGGAGGCGTATCTCGAAGCGATCAACGACCGTCCCCCGATCGCCGTACGGGACCTGTTGACCTTCGTCGACCGGAGACCGGTCCCCTTGGAGGAGGTGGAACCCGCCGAACACATCATGCGGCGGTTCGTCACCTCGGCGATGTCCCACGGGGCGTTGTCGGCGGAGGTCCACGAAGCCCTCGCCGAAGCGATGAACCAGATCGGCGGGCTGTCGAACTCGGGTGAAGGGGGGGAGGACCCGGACCGGTATGGAACCCCTCGGAACTCGGCGATCAAGCAGGTGGCGAGCGGCCGGTTCGGTGTCACCCCCGCCTACCTGATGTCGGCGGAGGAGCTCCAGATCAAGATGGCCCAGGGTTCGAAACCGGGCGAAGGTGGCCAGCTCCCCGGGCACAAGGTGACCGCCGAGATCGCACGGCTTCGTCACACCGAGCCGGGCGTGAGCCTGATCTCGCCTCCGCCGCACCACGACATCTACTCGATCGAAGACCTCGCCCAGCTCATCTACGACCTCAAGGCGTTCAAGCCGACCGCCAGGGTGTCGGTGAAGCTGGTGTCCGAGCCGGGGGTGGGGACGGTGGCGGTGGGGGTCGCCAAGGCGCGGGCCGACGCCATCCTCATCTCGGGCGGCGAAGGAGGGACCGGAGCCTCCCCCCTCGAGTCGATCAAACACGCCGGATCCCCCTGGGAGCTGGGACTGGCCGAAGCCCACCAGGTTCTCGTCGCCAACGGGCTCCGTTCCCAACTCGCCTTGGAGACCGACGGGGGTCTGCGCACCGGCCGGGACGTGGTCGTGGCGACGCTGCTCGGCGCCGAACGGTTCGGATTCGGGACGCTGCCCCTCCTCGCCCTCGGCTGCAAGATGGTTCGGCGCTGTCACCTCAACACCTGTCCGGTCGGGGTGGCGACCCAACGTGAGGACCTGCGGGCCAAGTTCACCGGCGCCGCCGAACAGGTCATCGTCCTGTTCCGGCTCCTCGCCGAAGAGGTCCGCCGCCACCTCGCCTCCCTCGGCGCCCGCACCGTCGGGGAGCTGATCGGCCGGGCGGACCTGCTCCGACCCACCGATCATCCGTTGGCCGAAGGCCTCAGCCATCTCCTCGTCCGCGCCGAAGGCAGGCTCCGGCATCCGGGCTTTCGGAGGATGGAGCTGTCACCGTTGAGCGACCGGCTGGTGGCCGACGCCGCGCCTGCCTTGGACCACGGCCATCCGGTGAGGCTGTCGTATCCGATCAGCAACGTCGACCGCACCATCGGCGCCCGGCTGTCGGGTGAGGTGACGGCGCGTCGGGGAGCAGCCGGTCTGCCCGACGGGACGATCCGTGTCCGGCTGTCGGGAACGGCGGGCCAGAGTTTCGGTGCCTGGCTGACGTCGGGGATCGAGCTGCGGCTGGCGGGGACGGCCAACGACTACGTCGGCAAAGGCATGGGGGGCGGTCGGATCGTGGTCGTGCCCCGGCGCGGGGACGCCTCGCGGGTGCCCCACGCCGCCGGAAACGCCGTCCTCTACGGCGCGACCGGCGGGATCGCCCTGTTGGCGGGGACGGTCGGTCAGCGGTTCGCCGTGCGGAACTCGGGGGCGATCGCCGTGGTGGAGGGATGTTCGGACCACGGGTGCGAGTACATGACCGGAGGGGTGGCGGTGATCCTGGGGCCGGTGGGTCGGAACTTCGCCGCGGGGATGACCGGCGGCGTCGCCTACGTGTGGGATCCGGAGATGACCCTCAACCGGCACGTCGCCGACACCTCCCCGGCGATGCGGCGGCTCAACGAGGTGGAGGAGGCGGAGCTGAAGGCCCTGGTCGAACAGTTCGCCGCCGAGACCGCCAGCCCGGTGGCGACCCGCATCTTGGAGGACTGGGGGCGCCAGCTCGGCCGCTTCTGGGTGCTCCGTTCCGGAAGGCCTCAACGCCGGCCCGAGGTCGCCGACCTCCGGGAGCCGGCGGTCTCGGCCGAGGCCGAACATGTCGGTCGCTGAACCCGCCCGACTCCTATACACTATCCGCGTAGTAGAAATTCGCTTCGTCGAGACCCTCGAGGAGACGCCGCATGGCAACCGTTGACATCGACCTGGGTGCCTACAAGCTGGGCTGGAAGGACTCCGAGGAGGAGTACGTCTTCAAGCCCCAGAAGGGGCTGTCCGAGGACATCATCCGCCAGATGTCGGACATGAAGGGCGAGCCCGCCTGGATGCTCGACTTCCGTCTGCGCGCCTATCAGCGTTTCCTCCGCAAACCGATGCCCACCTGGGGCGGCGGTGGCCTCCTCGACACCATCGACTTCGACGACATCTACTACTACATCAAACCCACCGAGGGTCAGGCCAAATCCTGGGACATGGTGCCCGAGGAGATCAAAGAGACCTACGAGAAGCTCGGGATCCCCGAAGCGGAACGGAAATACCTGGCCGGGGTGACCGCCCAATACGAATCCGAGGTGGTGTACCACCGCAACCGGGAGGAGCTCGAAGCCCAAGGGGTGCTGTTCACCGACATGGACACCGCCCTGCGGGAGTACGAAGACCTGGTCCGCCAGTACTTCGGGACGGTGATCCCGCCCAACGACAACAAGTTCGCCGCCCTCAACTCGGCGGTCTGGTCGGGAGGGTCCTTCATCTACGTGCCCCCCGGGGTCCACGTCGAACAGCCCCTCCAGGCCTACTTCCGGATCAACTCGGAGAACATGGGCCAGTTCGAACGGACCCTCATCATCGTCGACGAGGGCGCCTACGTGCACTACGTCGAAGGGTGTTCGGCTCCGATCTACTCGACCGACTCCCTCCACGCCGCCGTCGTCGAGATCGTCGTCAAACGGGGCGGCCGCTGCCGCTACTCGACCATCCAGAACTGGTCGTCGAACGTGTTCAACCTGGTGACGAAACGGGCGATGGCCTACGCCGACGCCACCATGGAGTGGGTCGACGGCAACCTCGGCTCCCGCCTGACGATGAAATATCCGGCCGTGTGGCTCATGGAGCCCGGAGCCCACGGCGAAGTGCTGTCGATCGCCTTCGCCGGGAAAGGTCAGCACCAGGACACCGGGGCGAAGATGGTCCACGCCGCCCCCCACACCACCTCGACGATCGTCTCCAAGTCGATCTCGAAGGACGGGGGTCGGGCCGGGTACCGGGGTCTGGTCCGGGTCGAGCCGGGTGCGGAGGATTCGCGCAGCTTCGTCCGCTGCGACGCCCTCATCCTCGACGAGAAGAGCCGGTCGGACACCTATCCCTACATGGAGATCGAAGAGAACGACGCCGAGATCGGCCACGAGGCGACCGTCTCGAAGGTGGGCGAGGAGCAGCTCTTCTACCTGATGAGCCGCGGCCTCACCGAAGACCAGGCGACCTCGATGATCGTGGCCGGGTTCATCGAACCGATCGTGAAGGAGCTCCCGATGGAGTACGCGGTCGAGATGAACCGGCTCATCGAGCTGAACATGGCGGAGGCCGGCGCCGTCGGCTGAGGTCGGAACCGGCCGCCTTCGGGTTCAGCGACGCCCGCCGACGAGGTTGAGCAGGGCGACGAACAGGGCCGCGCCCACCACCGCCCAGATCACCGGGAAGCCCCGGACCGTCCACAGGAGGGGCAGGTCGAGGGTGCGGGCCAGCCACGACCCGAAGAGGGATCCGATGAACCCCAACACGATGGACGACAGGCATCCGAGGGGTTCGTCACGGCCCGCCAGACGGGCTCCCAACCACCCGGCGAAGGCGGCGACGACCAGCGAGAAGAGGAACCCGAACACCCCGGGGACTCTACCGCGCCGCTCAGAAGGTGAAGTGTTTGATCGGCTCGCCCTCCCGGGCGATCTGGCTCATCGCCTCGATACCGATGTCGAGGTGGGTGTCCGACCAGCGGGCGGTGACCCGCGCGTCGCTCTCCTCGGTCTTGATCCCCTGGGGATGGAAGGGCACGTCGGAGACCAACAGCAGCGCCCCGCGGCTGATCCGGTTGGCGTGCCCGACGATGAACAGGGTGGCGGTCTCCATGTCGATGCCGATGGCGGTGAGCCGGCGGAGCCGGGCCAGGAACTCCTGGTCGTGTTCCCACACCCGGCGGTTGGTCGTGTAGACCACGCCGGTGCGGTATTCGAGGCCCCGGGCGACGATGCGGTCGGAGACGAACTTGTGGAGCTTGAAGGAGGGGAGGGCGGGGACTTCGGGCGGGAAATAGTCGTTGGAGGTGCCCTCTCCCCGGATGGCGGCGATCGGGAGGATGAAATGCCCGATCTCGGTCGAATGCTTGAGCCCGCCGCATTTGCCGAGGAAGAGGACCCCGGCGGGCCGGCGGGCGGTGAGCAGGTCCATGATCGTGGCGGCGTTGGCGGTGCCGATCCCGAAGTTGACGATGGTGAGGCCGTCGTCGTTGGTGGCCGCCTGCATGGGGCGGTCGGTGCCGGTGATCGGACAGTCGAAACGCTCGGCGAACCGCTCCACGTAGTAGCCGAAGTTCGTCAGCAGGATGTAGTCGCCGAAATCCTCCACCGGCATGCCCGTGTACCGGGGCAGCCAGTCCCGGGCGATGTCGAGCTTGGTGACTCCGGAGCGGGGCAGGTCAGCGATTGGAGGCTCCCACGACGAACGCCAGGATGAAACCACCGACGAAGCCGTAGACCAGTCCGAATCCTTCGCCGGCGCTCATGATGGCCCTCACCCCGGCGATCCGGAGGATCGCCGAAGCCGAGATCCCGCCGATGATCCCCAACAGGATCGAGCCGATCAGGTTCTTCCCCCGACCTCCGATGAACCCTCCGAAGAGGCCTCCGATGCCTCCGGCGACGGCGATCCGGGTGAACGCGTCGACGATTTCGCTGCTGATGGCTTCCATCGGAGGGTCAGGCTACAGCAGGGTTCGCCGATGGCCAGGGTCTCGACCCCGAAGGGCCGTTACAGGAGCGACTCCAGTTGGACGGCGGCCGAGGGATGGCGGAGCTTGGCGAGGGCCCGACTCTCGATCTGGCGGACCCGTTCCCGGGTCATGCCCAACAGCTTTCCCACCGCCGACAGCGTCCACGAGTCGCGGCCGTCGAGTCCGAACCGGAGGGTGAGGACGACCCGCTCCTCCCGGCTGAGCATCGAGAGCGCCCGTTGGATCTCGGCGTCCCGCATCCGTTCGACGGCGGTGGTGAAGGGGTCGGGGGTGTCGTCGTCGCAGATGAACTCGTGGAGTTCGGCGTCGCCGTCGTCACCGACGGGCCGGTCGAGGGAGACGGTGTCGGTGGGGGCCGACAGGGCCGCTTCCACACGGTCGGGGTCGAGTCCGGAGACGGCGGCGATCTCGTCCACCGTCGGTGCCCGGTGGAACTCTTCGGCGAGCTGCTGGTGGGTGTCGTGGACGGTGCGGACGACGTCGACCATGTGCACCGGGAGGCGGATCGTCCGGGCGTTGTTCCCCAATCCCCGGGTGATGGCCTGACGGATCCACCAGGTGGCGTACGTGGAGAACTTGAAGCCTTTCCGCCAGTCGAACTTCTCCACCGCCCGGATCAACCCGAGGTTGCCCTCCTGGATGAGGTCGAGGAGGTCGAGACCGCGGCCCGTGTACCGCTTGGCGATCGAGATGACGAGCCGCAGGTTGCACCGGATGAAGGTGAGTTTGGCGTCGTGGCCTTCTTCTACGAGCTGTTCCAGACGAGCCCGTTCGGCGGGATCGAGTTCGGTGTCGCCGTCGAGACGGCTCTGGGCGCGTCGTCCCTGCTCGATCGCCCTGGCCAGCCGAACCTCGTCCTCGGCGGTGAGCAGATAGTGATCCGCCACCTCGTCGAGGTAGAGGCCTACGGCATCCGCCACCGATGCACCGGACCCGCGGCGCTCTGCCACCTCATCACCTCTGTCCCCTTGGAAGGCAACGCTATCACCACCCACGGACAACCACAATGGAAAATCCTGGGGTGGCCGCCGGGGTGCGCACCCCCGGGCGGTCGGTATCCTCCACGTCGGTGTCCCGACCCAGACAGCTCCGGCTGCTCCTCTTCGTCACCCTCCTGTGGGCGGCACTCGCCGGATGGCGGGTGGCGGCGGGCAGCGCCGACGTCGCCGTGCTGGTCGTAGACGAGGAGGGAGTCCCGGTGGTCGGTGTCGAGGTCTTGGCCGACGGCGACTCCCTGGGGGTGACCGACCCGGAGGGGACGGTGCTGCTCGAATGGCGACCGCCGGGGACCCGGCTCACCTTCGACGCCCCCGGGTACCTGCCCCGGACCATGTCGATCCCTCGACGTCCCGACGGGCCGGTGCGTTTCCGGGTCCAGGCCCGGATGCTCCGCGGCGAGGTACGTGACCCCGAAGGCCGGCCGGTGGGGGCGGTACGGATCACGGCGGGCGGCGCCTCGACGGTCACCGACGAGACAGGACGGTTCCTGCTGCGGCGGGCCGAAGCGGGACCGGTGGACGTCTGGCGACCGGCATGGGAGAACACCGCCTTCGACTGGGACGGAGGCCCCGGGTTCCGCCAGATCGAAGTGGTCCCCCGCGTGGTGAAGGCCGTCCACATCGGCGGTGAGGTCCTCGCCGATGGATCTCGCCGCCAGGAATACCTCCGTATGGCGGAGACGACCGAGCTCAACGCGCTGATGATCGACCTGAAAGACGATGACGGCCTCATCTGGTACGACTCGAACGTCGCCACGGCGCTGCGGCTCGGGACCATCGTCGCGGAGCCGTACTCGCTGGACGAGGTGGTCCGCCAGGCCGACGCCGCCGGCCTCTACGTGGTGGGCAGGATCGTCACCTTCCAGGATCCCATCGCCGCCCGCCGTGCCCCGGAGATGGCGGTATGGGACACGGCCCGGGGGGCCCCGTACCGCAAGGGCGGGCAGTGGTTCCTCGACCCCACCGATCCCGCCGCCCAGGACTACGCACTCCAGATCGCCCGGGAGGCCTGCACCCGGGGCGTCGACGAGATCCAGTTCGACTACGTGCGCTACCCGGACGGCTTCGGGCCGTCGACCGTGTTCGACGAGGGATCCGACCCCCAGACCCGTGTACGGACCATCGTCGGGTTCCTCGGCCGAGCCCGGGACCAGCTCCATCCCCTC
>Ga0256830_1000592_pt1 | contig 28098 bp, 27 predicted proteins | sample 128326metaG_FD_190537 | JGI IMG/M metagenome (GOLD analysis project Ga0256830, IMG submission 190537) | Hydrothermal vent microbial communities from Lau Basin, Pacific Ocean - 128-326 | ecosystem: Environmental > Aquatic > Marine > Hydrothermal vents | place: Pacific Ocean: Lau Basin | collected... | reverse complement strand
GTACGTCCCTGTCGAAAAAAGACCACACCCACCATAACCGTTCGGCGGCCACCTCTTAACAGAACCACTGAATCCTGATGCATCCCGGTCAAAAAGAACCACGCCCTACCGAAAACCCCTCTCTTACCTCCGCATCGCCAGCACCCCCGCCACCACCACCAGCACCGTTCCCGCCGCCGACATCCAGTCCGGCATTTCCCCCCAGAACAGCCAGCCATAGCCCCCGGCAAACACCACCGATGCATAGGTGAAAGGCCCGATCTGGGCCGCCGGCGCGTAACCGTAACCCTTGGACAGCAGATACTGTCCGGCGGTGGCGAACACGCCGGCACCGGCCAGATACGCCAGTGCGTCCGGGGTCGGTGTCGTCCAGCTCCACAGCAGCGGGAACACCGATACGCCGGTGCAGATGATCCCGTAATAGAGCACCACGCGCATGGGGGGTTCGGTGGCCGACAGCCGTCTCAGCGTCACCATGCTGATGCCGGCGAAGGCACCCGATGCCAGCCCGATCAGTGCCGCCCAGGAATACAGCCCGCTGCCTGGCTTGAGGATGAACAACACCCCGGCGAAGCCGGTCAGGATGGCCACGGCGACGCGCGCCGTGACCTGTTCGCGCAGCCACAGCACGGCGACGAAGGGTATGAACAGCGGCGCGGTGAAGTTCAGCAGGACAGCGTCGGCGAGCGGCAGTTTCGACAGCGCGTAGAAGAAACAGTACATGGCCGCCAGCCCGAACAGGCTGCGCGCCAGATGCAGCCAGGGGTGGCGGGTGGCCAGGAGCCCGTCCGGGGCGGTGTCGATGCCGCGCTGCACGATCAGCGGCAACAGTATCAGCAGGCCGAACAGGTTGCGGAAGAATACGACCTGCTCGTTGGGCAGTTGTAAGGAGGCCAGGCGGATGAGTACGCCCATGGAGGCAAACATGAGGGCGGCGCCGGAAACCAGCACGGCCCCGCGCGCGGGCTGGTCGGCTGCTGCCATCACATCGTTGACAGTGCTGATTGCATGGTCGTGGGGTCGGGCTGCATGGACGCTATTCTGCCTGTCCTGCGGATTGACGGCCAGGCCGGAAAAACCTGACGCGGCGGGGTATAAAAGAAAGTCTGTCGCTGCCGCTAAATGACCCTGTATAACCACGTGGTTTACGGTAGTCGAACAGGCCAGCGTACGGGGTGTCGGCCCCATCGCCACGGCCGGCATGCGGGGTGAGCAAGTATGCGTTTTCCATACAGAAAAAATATTGGCCGCATGGATCAGTTTGTGCGCCTCGGCATCAGTGCGGTCATGATCTGGGCCGCTTTCATCAACACTTCGCTGATAGAAGACGAGTTCAGTTCGACCCTGCTGGGTGTGTTCGGTGTGCTGAACGCCATCGTGGCGCTGGTCCGCTTCTGTCCGTTCTATCAAGTAGTCGGTATCAATACCTGCGGCAGTTCCGGCGACTGAACGCAGCGCCCGATGCGTATCTCCACCCAGCTGCTGGCAGCCATCCTGGGTATCACCGTACTCACGCAGGTCGTATACGGGGGAATTGCTTTCTGGATCACGCTCGATGCCGGCCGGCAGGCGCGAGTCCGTTATCTGGACCACCTGGCCACAGATCTGGCTCGAGGTGCCGAAGGGCCGGTTATCACCGGTCGCCGCTTCGAACAGGGCCTGGACGCCCTGGCGCCGGGCGAAGGGCTGGTGCTCGTCTACGACCGTGCTGCGCGTGACATCGTCGTGCAGAGTCCGGATGACGAGCACGCCCGTCGAATGGCGCGTCAACTGGCAGCCGCCGATCTCGCCTCGGCAGTCGGCGACGGCCCCGTAAGGCAGGCCGACATCGCGGATCAGTCTTTCCTGTGGGGGGGTGCGGCCATACCGGGAACAGAGTACCGGCTGGTATTGGCGGAGCCCGCCATGGCGGAAACCCGTCGTATCGTGTCCACGCTGGGGTATCGCCTGTTGACCAGTGGCATCGGAGTGCTGTGGGTCGCGGTGTGGGTCGCCATGCTGCTGGCATCGATGATCGCCCGCAGGCTGCGGGAAAAGAACCTCGCGCTCGAGCACCAGGCACTGCACGACATGCTGACCGGCCTGCCCAACAGGACCCTGCTGGGCGACCGACTGTTGCAGGCACAACATCAGGCAAACCGGGACGGCGGGTCCTTTGCGCTGCTGGTCATGGACCTGGACAACTTCAAGGAAGTCAACGACACGCTCGGACACCAGTTCGGCGACCGCCTGTTGCGGGAAGTCGCCGGGCGCATCCAGGACAGCATCCGTGAAACCGATACCGTGGCGCGACTGGGCGGTGACGAGTTCGCGCTGCTGCTGCCGGACACCGCAGTCGAACAGGCGAGCGAGTGCGTGGCCCGCATCCTGTCGCGCCTCGAACAGCCGGTGTCTATCGACGGTATCCGGGTTGCGGTGGGCGCCAGCGTCGGTGTGGCCATGTATCCGGGCGACGGTGACGATGTGGAACGCCTGCTGGCCCATGCCGACATGGCCATGTACCGTGCCAAGCGGGCGCAGGGTTATGCCATCTATGACTCGGGGCAGGATACCAGCAGCGTACGCAGGCTGCAGCTGATGGGCGATCTGCGCAAGGCAATATCGACGGGGGAGCTGCAGGTCTGGTACCAGCCCATGGTGGACCTCCGCTACCGTCGTACGGTGGCCGTCGAAGCGCTGGCGCGCTGGCCGCATGCCGGGCTCGGGTTCGTGCCGCCGGATGAATTCATCCCGCTGGCCGAGCAGACGGGCATGATCCGGATGCTGACCCTGTGGGTGCTGCAGCAGGCCGTCAGCCAATGCGTGGACTGGCGCCGACGTGGAATCGACATCATGGTTTCGGTGAATCTGTCGACGCACTGCCTGCGGGATGCGTCATTCTGCGGTGAACTGGCGGTGCTGTTGAACCATTCGGGGCTGCCCGCGGACCGCCTGTTGCTGGAGATTACAGAGAGCGCACTGATGCAGAACGTCGGCTATGCGCAGGACATGCTGAAGCAGCTGCATGAGACGGGCGTGAGGCTGGCGATCGATGACTTCGGCACCGGCTTTTCTTCGTTGGCCTACCTGAAACAGCTGCCCGTCGACCGTCTGAAGATCGACAAGTCCTTCGTGCTCGACATGGTCAGCGACGGAAACAACGCCGCCATCGTGAAATCGGTGATCAGTCTGGCACACAATATGGGGCACGAAGTGGTGGCCGAAGGTGTGGAAGACGCACACACGCTGGACATGCTGCAGCGTTTTGGCTGTGATGTCGTGCAAGGTTTTTATCTGGGCCGGCCGGCCGCTGCCGCCGAGCTGGAAACCTGGTTGAAGCAGTCACGCTGGGGCGTCGGCGGAGTCCGCGCTCAAGCACCCGTGCGGCGCTGGGGCGCCTGACTCCGTAGCCCGCGCGGTGCCCGGACGTCAGTCCAGCAGGCCATCGAAGGCAAAGCCGGCGGCGCGTTCCGCCTGACTCGAGTCGCGCAGTTCCAGCACCTCGAGTTCCACCGACAATTGCCTGCCGGCAAGCGGGTGGTTGCCATCCATGAAGACGCGGTCCCCATCGATTTCTGTCACGGTGAACCGGCCGGAACGGCCGTTGGGCAGCCTGCTTTCCATGCTTTCACCGCGGTGCGGTTGGTTGTCACCGAAGATATGCAGGGGGACGGTAATCACCAGTGAAGGATCGTGGTGACCGTAACCCTCATCGGGCGAGAGGGTCAGCTCCACACGGTCGCCGACCCGGCAGCCTTCCAGCGCCTGCTCCACTTTCGGGAAGATGCCGCCGTAACCGCCGTGCAGATAGACCAGTTCGTCGCCATCCTGAAGCAGCTGCCCGGAATCCCGTTCACGGATGCGAAAGCGCAGGCGTACCACCTTGTTGGCGGTAACGAGGTCCCGGTGCCTGACAGGTGGCGCGGTGCTGGTTGCCATCTCTTTGATCCATCGTGGGTTGACTGGTCCAGCTGATTTATCGGCATTCACCTACGGCCCTTGACCCCGTTCAGGGCCATGATCCCGAACACGGGGTATACGTCGAGCGTGCTGGCGCTCCGGAATTCGGCGGCTTCGACCTGCGGCCGGCCCCGGCTGTTTGCCGAAACCGGACCGGCCGGCCTGGTGTTCCCGGGCCGCCCTTTACTCGTGCTCGTGGCCGCCGGCTCCGTGCACGTGACCGTGTTCGATCTCTTCCTGGGTGGCCTCGCGCACGTCGATGATTTTCACGTCGAAGTTCAGGGACACGCCCGCCAGCGGATGGTTGCCGTCCACGTTGACGGTATCGCCGTCGACCGACACCACGACAATGGTGATCACCTGGCCCTGGGGCCCCTGGGCGTGGAACTCCATGCCCGGCTGGATTTCGATGTCGGCCGGGAACATGTTGCGCGGCACGGCCTCGACACGGGATTCGTCGCGTACGCCGTAGGCCTGTTCGGGCGGCACGGCCACCGAGAGTTCGTCGCCGGCGGACTTGCCGGTCAGGGCGTTTTCCAGGCCCGGGATGATATTGTTGGCGCCGTGCAGGTAGATGAAGCTGCCGTCGCTGGATTCGTCGATAAGGTTGCCGTTGTCGTCCTTCAGCGTGTAGTTGAGCGTGACGACCTTGTGTTCTGCGATCTGCATGGAAAACGTCCTCTGGGCGGGGTCCGCGGCTTGCGGAAATAATTTAAAGCCACCAACCATACAGGAAAACGGGGGGCAGGTGTAGCCACAGCCTCGCGGGCTGCCGGGGCGGGCGCCCAGTGGACGCACCGCCCCGTTCCTGAGTATCGTTGCCGCCATGCAAAATCTCCATCTTTCCGCAAGATACCGCCGCTGCGTGGTGCTGGCCGGCAGTGCCGACTGGTGCCGCCACGGCGCCCGAACGCTGCTGGCGCGTGCCGGCCTGTCCCCCGGGGTGTGGCTGGCGGGGGCGTCGCCGCGTCTCCTGGGTACGGAAACTGCCGCGCTGGTGGTCGACGCCCATGCCGGTTTCGATCCCGATGCCTTCGGCCTGGCCAGCGGCACCCTGCGCGGGGGTGGGGTGCTGGTGCTGCTGACGCCGCCGCTGGACCAGTGGCCGGATTTCGATGACCCGCAGCGGCAGCGCATCGCGGTCGCGCTGCGCCCGCCGTCGGAGACGGGCGGTCGTTTCATCGAGCGCGCCGTGCGCATACTGCGGGCCGACCCGGACGTGCAGATCGTCCGGCAGGGCGAGGCCCTGCCGGAGCCGGAGGCGGCCAGCCCGCCGCCGAAGCCCCCGGGCTGGCGCACGGACGACCAGCAGCATGCCGTGGACGCCGTCGTCAGGGTGGCCACCGGCCACCGCCGCCGGCCGGTGGTGCTGACCGCCGACCGCGGCCGCGGCAAGTCGGCCGCCTTCGGCATGGCCGCGGCCGGGCTGCTGCAGCGGGGATACAAGCGGGTGCTGGTCACCGCGCCGCGCATCGATGCCGTCGATGCCCTGTTCGCGCACGCACAGGGTGCGCTCGGCGATGTGCATGCCAGGCGCGGCCGCATCGACTGGCGCGATGCGAGTATCCGCTTCGTGGCGCCGGACGAACTGCTGCGCACCGATCATGCGGCCGACCTGCTGCTGGTGGACGAAGCCGCGGCCATACCCGCGCCGCTGCTGACCGGGCTGCTGCGGCGCTACCCGCGTATCGCCTTTGCCACCACGGTGCACGGCTACGAAGGCACCGGGCGCGGCTTCGCCGTGCGTTTCAACCGGGTGCTGGACCGGGAGACACGCGGCTGGAAGGCGCTGCGGCTGGAGACGCCCGTGCGCTGGGCGGCGGGCGACCCGGTCGAACGCCTGGTGTCGGATCTGCTGCTGCTGGATGCCGCCGCCGCGGCTGACGAGGACGTGGCCGACGCGGCGCCGGACATGTGCAGCGTGGAGACGCTGGACCGCGATCGCCTGGTCGACGACGAGGCCATCCTGTCGGAATTGTTCGGCCTGCTGGTGCTGGCACACTACCGCACGCGCCCGTTCGACCTGCGCCACATGCTGGACGGGGCCAACATCGACATACATGTCACGCGTTGCCGCGGCCACGTGGTGGCCACCGCGGTGGTGGCGCGGGAAGGCGGTTTCGATGCCGATACATCACGCGCCATCCAGGCCGGTGAAACGCGTCCGCACGGTCACCTGCTGCCGGAGTCGCTGGCTGCCCACCTGGGCCTTGGGCAGGCGCCGCGGCTCGGATGCGCGCGGGTGATCCGCATCGCCGTGCACCCGGCCGTACAGGGGCGCGGCCTGGGCGCGCAGCTGCTGGATTTCGTGACCGGGCGGGCGCGGGCGGCCGGGCTGGACTACGTCGGCAGCAGCTTCGGCGCCACGCCCGGTCTGCTGCGTTTCTGGCAGCGACAGGATTTTCTGCCCGTGCGGCTGAGCATCAGGCGGGGTGCGGCCAGCGGCGAACATTCGGCCATCGTGCTCAAGGGGCTTTCAAGCGAGGGAGAGCAACTGGTACAGCGGGCGAGGGAACGCTTTGCGCGGCATTTCGTGCATCAGCTGGCCGACCCCCTGCGCGACGTCGAAGCGCCGCTGGCGGCCGAGCTGCTGCGGGGCCTGCCCCTGTCGTGTCCGCCGCGGCTCGACGCGTCCGACTGGCAGGACCTGCAGGCGTTTGCACACGGCAGGCGCATCTATGAGGCCTGCATGGGGCCGCTGTGGGAACTGGCGTGCAGCGCGCTGGCCGGCGACAGTCCGCTGCAGGCGGAGGAGCGCATGCTGCTGGTCGCACGTGTTCTGCAGCGTCGCACCTGGCAGGAAACCGCGGCGCTGGCGGGCCTGCCCGGCCGCCGCCAGGTCAGCGAAGCGCTGCGTCGCATCGTTGCCGCCCTGCTGGAATGCTACGACGCCGATCCATGAAGCGGGGTGGTCGTTGTGAAGGGCGTCGTTTACTAAGACAAACGATAACAAAGCCTCATTCAGCGGGTCTCCGGGCGGTCAGGCCGCAACGCCGCGGATGGCCGCCCGGAGGCCCGCCCGCAGGGAGCGTGGGACGCTCTGAATGAGGCTTTGTTATCGTTTGTCTTAGTAACCACGAAGGCGCACCAAGGAAAGCCTCGAAAACCCTTTATATTCACCGCTTCAGTGTCTTGTGCAGCACCCGCGACACCGCCACGAAACCGAAGGTGGCGGTGACGAAGCTGGCGGCGCCGTAGCCCATGCTGCAATCGAGGTTGACGCCGTGGATGCCCGGCTTGCGGTGGCTGACCGTGCCGTCGGCGGCGGGGTACAGCTGCTGCTGCCCGGAGAACACACACTCGACACCAAAATAGCGTTTCGTATTGCGGCTGAAACCATACGAGTCACGCAATCTGGCGCGCACCTTGGCGGCCAGCGGATCATTGTAGGTACGGCTCAGGTCCTTTACCTGGATCGTGGTGGGGTCGGTCAGGCCGCCGGCGCCGCCGGTGGTGATGACGGGGATCTTGTTGCGCCGGCACTGGTGGATGATGGCGGCCTTGAACTTGATGCTGTCGATGGCGTCGATCACGTAGTCGTAGCCGCGTTGCGGCGACAGATAGTCGCGGATGTTGTCCATGTTGACGTAGTCGTCGATGATGTCGCAGCGGCAGCCGGGATTGATCAACGCCGTGCGTTCGGCCATGACCTCGGTCTTCTTGCGGCCGATGCTGTCGTCCAGTGCGTGCAGCTGGCGGTTGATGTTGGTGGCGCAGACGGTGTCGTAGTCGATCAGCGTCAGCGCGCCGATGCCGCTGCGCGCCAATGCCTCCACGGCCCAGGAGCCGACGCCGCCCATGCCCACCACGCACACGTGCATGGATGCGAAGACGTCCAGGCTGCCCCTGCCATACAGGCGTTCGATGCCGCCGAAGCGCGGGTCGGTCGTGCTGCTGTTCATGGTGATTCGTCAGTGCAGGTGGAGCAGGTCGATGGCGTTGCGGGTTGTCAGTGCAGCAAGGTCGGCGGGGTCTTCGCCCCGCACATCCGCCAGCGCCTGCAGGCACAGCGGCAGGTATTCGGGGCTGTTGCGCTCGCCGCGGTGGGCCGATACCACCATGTCGGGCGCGTCCGTCTCCAGCACCAGTGCGTCGGGCGGCAGCTGGGCGGCCAGCTTGCGTATACGGGTGGAGCCTTCATAGGTCAGTGTGCCGCCGAAGCCCAGCCCGAAGCCCATGTCCATGTATTGCCGCGCCTGCTGCAGGCTGCCGTTGAAGGCATGCACGATGCCGCCCGCAACGCGGATGCGCCGCAGGGTGGCGATCACCGCGTCGTGCGCCTTGCGCACGTGCAGCACGACCGGCAGGCCGGCGTCGCGGGCGATGGCCAGCTGCGCCTCGAACAGTGCCTGCTGGCGGTCGCGGTCCAGTTCCGTCAGGTGGTAGTCGAGACCGATTTCGCCGACCGCCACCGGCCGTTCGCGCTCGATGCGCCCGGCCAGGGCATCGATATCCCCGTCCCTGTGCGTGTCGATATGGACAGGGTGCAGGCCGAGGGCCGGGTACAGGCCGGCCTCGCTGCGGCACAGGTCCAGCAGCCCGTCCCAGCCGGCGGCGTCCACGGCCGGCACCAGGATGCGGGTGACGCCCAGTTCGCGGCAGCGCGCCAGCACCTGCCCGCGGTCGGCATCGAAATCGGCAAGGTCCAGATGGCAGTGGGTATCGGTCAATTCCATGCGTCAGGGCACCAGCACCACCTTGCCCTGCGTATGGCCGGCCTCGATCAGATCATGGGCCTGCGCGGCCTGTTCCAGCGGCAGTGTATGACTGACGTGAATGGAGAGCCTGCCTTCATCGAACCAGCGGCCGCACTGATCGAGGATGTCGCCCTGGTGGGCGCGTGCTTTCGGCAGGTCGGTCAGCATGGGCGTCAGCATCAGTTCGAAGCCGATGCGCAGGTTGCGGTTGCGCGCTTCTTTCCATGCCACGCCGGAGCCCGGGTCGAGCAGGGTCACCAGGGTGCCGTAATGCGCCATGGCCTGGAAGGTGCGCTGGAACACCTCGCCGCCCATGATGTCCAGCGCCGCGTCGACGCCGCGTCCGGACGTCCAGTCATGCGCCGCTTCCACGAAGTCTTCCGTTTTGTAGTTGATGGCGCGGTCGGCGCCAAGGCCCTTCACGAAATCCGCCTTGTGATCGTCGCCGACCGTGGCGCATACGCGGGCGCCGCGGATCTTCGCCAGCTGGATGGCGACATGACCGACACCGCCGGCGCCGCCGTGGATGAGCACGGACTGCTCCGGCGACAGCAGCGCGCGGTCGTACAAGGCTTCCCAGGCGGTAATCAGCACCAGCGGCGCTGCCGCGGCCTGTTCGAACGACAGCGAAGCCGGCTTGCGCCGCGCCACCTGTTCGTCGACGACCGTGTACTCGGCGTAGTTGCCCTGTTCCCGCCCCAGTCCGCCGTTGCAGAACCAGACCTCGTCCCCCGTTTGCAAGGCTGTCACGCCGCTGCCGACCGCCTCGACGACACCGGCGCCGTCGCAGCCCAGTACAGCGGGCAGCGCATTGTCGAAGAACAGGCCGCGGCTGCGCAGCTTGGTATCGACGGGATTGACACCGGCCGCGCGGATGCGCACCAGCACCTGCCCGTCGCCCGGCTCCGGTACCGGGATGTCGGCGACGACCAGCTGGTCGGGGCCGCCCGCCGCTTTCATCTGTATGGCTTTCATCTCGGTTCGTCCTTTCGGTGTCTTGTCGGTACGTATACGTTGCCCCTGGCAGGCTTCAACGTGCATTATAGGCGATCACGCAAGGGCAGCATCCATCGGCTGCCCGCTGGACGAGGCACATGGCGAGGAAAACATACGACGAGAAGGCGGTCGCGCTGCACTGGCGGCGCACCAAGATCATAGCGACGCTGGGGCCGGCCTCGAGTTCGCCGGCCATGGTCGCGAGCCTCATCGATGCCGGTGTCGACCTGGTACGGCTCAACATGTCGCACGGCGACGCGGATGCCCATCGGCGCACCGTGCGGCGGGTGCGGCAGGCGGCCAGGCGGGCCGGTCGCCACATCGCCGTCCTCATGGACCTGGGCGGGCCCAAGATACGCGTCGGCGCCTTCGAAAACGGCAGTATCGAACTGAAAGCAGGCCGCAACGTCACCATCACCACCCGGCGGGTCAGAGGCCGCGACGGACTGATCCCGTCCCAGTACCGCTCCCTGCACAAGGACGTGCGGCCGGGTGAACGGATTCTGCTGGACGACGGCAAGCTGGCCCTGCGTGTGCGGCGCGTGAAGGGCACCGAGGTACTGTGCCGCGTCATCGACGGCGGCGTGCTGTCCGACAACAAGGGCATGAACCTGCCCAACTCGAACCTGTCCACCCCGGCGCTGACCGACAAGGACCGCCGCGACGTACGCCTGGGCGTGGAACTGGGTGTTGACTTTCTGGCGCTCAGTTTCGTCCGTTCGGCGGACGACGTGCAGCGCCTGCTGCGCTACCTGCGGCGGCTGGATGCGGATATCCCGGTCATCAGCAAGATCGAGCGGCCGGAAGCGGTCGAGGACATCGATGCCATCATGGACGCCTCCTACGGCATCATGATCGCGCGCGGCGACCTGGGCATCGAACTGCCGGCCGAGAAGGTGCCGCTCATTCAGCGCGACCTCACCGCGCGGGCGCGCCAGAAGGGCGTACCGGTGATCGTTGCCACCCAGATGCTGGAATCCATGATGCATAACGCGCGCCCGACCCGCGCCGAAGTCACCGACGTGGCCGGCGCCGCCCTGCTGAGCGCCGACGCCGCCATGCTGTCGGGCGAGACGGCGGCCGGTGACTACCCGCTGCAGGCGGTGCAGACCATGGACCGTATCCTGCGCGAAGTCGAGGAACACCAGTGGAAGGAGGGCTGCTTCGCCGGCGAGGCCATCGCCGACCGCGGCGCCAAGCTGTACTTCATCCGTGAATCCATGGCGCACGCGGCGGTGCAGTTGGCCCGCGACCTGGAACTGGAAGCCATTATCGTACCCACGCGCACGGGCACCACGGCGCGCATCGTGTCGGCCCACCGGCCGCTGGCGCCATCGGTGGGCGCCTGCGCCGACGAACGCGTGTGCCGGCGCATGGCGCTGCACTGGGGTATCGTGCCCGTGCAGGTTCAGCGCAACGAGCACCGCGACTGGCGCCGCATCTGCCTGCATATCTCCAAACAGTGCAAGCTGGGCAAGCCGGGGCACGACATCCTGCTGGTGTCCGGCTTCAACGACGATCCCACGAAGAATGAACCCGTGTTGAAGTTGCTGCATCTTTGAACGAGGAGCGCGGTGGGGTTCGCTTCGCTCGCCACCACCCAAGGGGTGATGCGGCGGCCCTTGACGTAGGGTGGTGGTGAGCGAAGCGAACCCCACCACAACCAGGAACATGAATCACAAATACGACCTGCTCATTATCGGCGGCGGCATCTCGGGTACGGCCTTGCTGTATGTCACAGCACGCTTCACCGATCTGGGGAACATCGGCCTGATCGAGAAATACGCCGCGCCGGCGCGCGTCAATTCGTTGTCTTCCAACAACAGCCAGACCCTGCACTGCGGCGACATCGAGACCAACTACACGCTGGAAAAAGCGCTCAAGGTGCAGCGCGCGGCGCGCATGCTGGCCAACTACTGCCTGCGCCAGCCGGACCGCGACCACCTGATCTTCAAGTATCCGAAAATGGTGCTCGGCGTCGGCGCCCGGGAATGCAGCCTGCTGCGCGAGCGTTACGAGACGTTCAGTCCGCACTACCCGAACCTGCGGCTGCTGGATATCAGGGACATCGCCCGCATCGAGCCCGCCGTCGCCACCGACCGCAATGGTCGCCTGCGCGGCGGCGAGATCGTCGCCCTGGGGTCCACCGACGAATACACGGCGGTCAATTTCGAGGCCGCCGCGCGTTCCTTCGTGCGCCAGGCGCAGGCCGTGCCGGACAAACACATCGACATCCACTACAACCAGTCCGTCCGCCGTATCCGCATCGAGGACAACCGCTTCCTGGTGGAAACCGAACACACCTGCTATCAGACGCGCAGCCTGGTGGTGTGCGCAGGCGGCCACAGCCTCAAGCTGGCGCACGATCTGGGCTACGGCCTGCACTATTCCTGCCTGCCGGTGGCGGGCAGCTACTATTTCACACCGCAGGTGCTGAACGGCAAGGTCTACACCGTGCAGAACGACAAGCTGCCGTTCGCCGCCATCCACGGCGACCCCGACGTGCTGGTGCCGGGCAAGACGCGCTTCGGCCCCACCGCCTTGATCCTGCCCATCCTGGAGCGCTACAACTACCGCACCCTGCCGGATTTCCTGCGCGTGTTCCGCTTCGACCGGCGGGTGGCGAAGGTGTTGTGGGATTTGTTCAGGGTCAGGGATATCCGCAACTACATGCTGAAGAACGCGCTGTTCGAGGTGCCGTTCATCCGCAAGGCGCTGTTCCTGCGCGACGTACGCAAGATCGTACCGGCACTGCGTTACCGCGATCTGGAGTTCGCCCGCCGGGTGGGCGGCATCCGGCCGCAGCTCATCGACAAGACGCACGGCCGGCTGCTGATGGGCGAGGCCAAGATCGATACCGGGCGGGGCGCCATCTTCAACATGACGCCGTCGCCGGGGGGTACCTCCTGCCTTGAGAACGCCGAGATCGACATGCGCTCGGTGGCCGACTTCCTGGGCGCGAGCATCGACGAACAGGCGTTCGCCGAAGAACTGCTGGGCGAGGACGCGGCGCACGGCCCGGCCGACTTCACCGGCCGCGTGCTGGACGGGGAGGGCCTGTCCGTCGGGCGGCTGAAGCGTTTTCTGCGGCGGCTGGCCGGCAGGTCGGACTGATGGCGCTCCTCTGGCAGCGCACGGTGGGCGATACCCGCTACGAGGTGCGGTCGGCAGGCCGCACCCGCCGGCTGTATTCCAACGGCGTGTTCCACAGCCAGTTCAATCCGCGCCGGCCGCTCACCGGCAATCTGTGGGACCTGCTGTTCCTGCCGGCCTTCTTCCGCGAGCCGGGCAGTATCAGGCGGGTGCTGGTGCTGGGTGTCGGCGGCGGCGCCGTGATCCGCCAGCTGCGGCATTTCGTGCAGCCGGACCACATCGTCGGCGTCGACATCGATGCCGTGCACCTGTCGGTGGCGCGGCGTTTCTTCGGCGTGCGTGGTGCGGACGTCGAGCTGGTCCGCGCCGATGCGTCCCGGTGGCTGGCCGCCTGGCGGGGGCCGGGCTTCGACATGATCATCGACGATCTGTTCGGCGGAAGCGACGGCGAGCCGCAGCGCGCCGTGCCGCTGGACGGCGGCTGGGCGCGAACCCTGCTGCGGCATCTGCGGCCGCAGGGCATGCTGGTGGCGAATTTTATTTCGACCGCCGAACTGAAACGCTGTGCGCTGTGCCGGACGCCGTCGCTGCGCCGGCGCGTCCCGGCCGTGTTCTCGCTGAAGACGCCGCAGAACGAGAACAGCGTGGGCGTGTTTCTGCGCTTCGCCGCGACCAGCGGCGATCTGCGCCGCCGTCTCGCCGCCACGCCCGGTCTCAGGCCGGCGGCCGGCGGCAGCCGCCTGCGTTACCAGATCCGGCGAATCCCATAAGCCTTTTATGGCGCGGCACGCAACCCGGCCGGCTTGCCAGGCGTCGCGGGGAACGGCCCCGAAGTTATCCACATTTTCTGTGGATAACTTTGTGGAATAAATGACCCCAAAGGCCGTTTTAGTCTGAAATAAGGGGGTTGGCGTTAAATCGGACAAATTTTAATCAATCCGTAATAGATAATTTAAAACAATAAGTTATGTTCGATATCTAGAGGGGGAAGGGAGGTTGTATTCGTTTTGCAGGGAATTTTTCAGGCAATGCCATTTTTCTGTGTATAACGCTTCCCTAATACTGTCGAAAGACTTGACATGTTGGCTTGTCGGCAATCGTCGGCCAGGCAGCGTCCGGCCGCGTTGCTGGACCGGCACGGCCGCTGTCCCCATAATGAAAGCCAGCACTGATTGTCATTTATCAGGGAGTTTTTTACATGCCTACCTATGACTATTTCTGTGAAGCCAATGGCCGGGTGGTCGAGGTCAAGCACCGTATGAGCGACACCCTGACTACCTGGGCGGAACTGTGCGAGCAGGCCGGCATCGAGCCCGGCGACACCCCGGCCGACGCGCCGGTACAGCGGCTCGCCACCGGCGGCCAGGTGGTGAAGAGTTCCAGCCTGGGCGACGCGGCCCCGCCCTGCGCCGCCGGCGCCTGCTGCGGCGGTGGGGCCTGCGGTCTGGAGTAATGGGTGTCTCCATCCCCGGCCTGATGATGGATCAGGGCGGCGTGGTGCAGGAGCGCTACGCCGTCGTCTACGCCCGCAAGAAAAAAATGCGCCTGTCGGCCAACTGCGTGGAGGTGATGGAGTCCGAACAGGCCGCGCTGGCGGCTGCCGACCCCGGACATCACCGCCACGCCGCCGTGGTGGCGGGGCCTTCCACTTCGTCCGAGAGCCAGCAGCTCTATTACCTGGTGAGATGGCTGGGGTGACGCCGGCCCCGCGCAACCTCATGGCCGTGTGACGGCATGGACTGGCAGGTCTACATGGTCCGCTGTACCGACGGCTCGCTGTACACGGGTATCACCACCGACATCGAACGGCGCCTGGCCGAGCACAGCGAAGGCCGCGGCGCCAAATACTTCCGCGGCCGCGCGCCGGAAAAACTGGTCTACCTGGAAGTCGGCCACACCCGCAGCAGCGCCAGCCGCCGCGAGGTGTCGATCAAGCGCCTGCAGCGGGACGAAAAGTGGCGTCTGATCACATCGTCCTCGAATGGGCTGGCGGCTGCAGGGATGCAGACAGAACGTTCCTGACCGTAGCTGGCTCCATTTCTGTTCCGGTATTCCAGGCCTGGCCCGGTTCAGCGAGATCAAGCGGCCAGAGCAACAGCCGGTATGCGAAAACAGCGTTCGCCTGCAAGACTGGAACGAAGAGGCTTTCTGAAGCTTTCTGTCGCGGCTGCACTTGGCATCCCGAATTCCAGCGGCGGCGCTGGGTTCGATGAGCTTCGTCTGATTGTGTGCAGGCGCCGGATCCATCCACCCGCGAGGGCCTGGTGCGCCGCCGGCGCCTTTGCTCTTCGAGGAAGAACGCTATGGCGATGCCATCCTGTCCTGCTTGTCGGTGCGGCAGGTCGTCGCCCCGGCTGCGGATGCTGCTTCCTGAATCCACGCGTGCCGGAGCACAAAAGACGGAGGTGCCACCCACAGTGGACTGCGGACAGGAGCAAATATGATGCAGCGAAGCGGCGAGCAGGCGGCCCCGGTGGCTGACGCATTGCCGGACCTGGTGCGGCCGCTGACCCCACAGCCGGTGCGCGATGCCGCGCGCGAGGAGATTCTGCAGCATCTCGGGGAACCCGATCTGGCGCAGGGGCCGGCGCCGCTATGAGCACACCGGTCCGTCCCGGCGCCGCCGGCCGGCGCGAGCTGCTGGCATGGGCACTGTACGACTTCGCCAACTCCGGCTACACCACGGTGGTGCTGACCACCATCTTCAGCGCCTACTTCGTGGCTGTCGTCGCCGGCGGGGCAGGCGGGCTGTCATCGGGTGCGGCAACCTTTCTGTGGACGCTGGCGGTGGGGATCGCCAACTTCACGGTCCTGGTCAGCGCACCGGTGGTCGGCGCGGTCGCCGACCACATGGCGGCGAAGAAGCGCTTTCTCCTGATCACCACTGCCGGCTGCGTGCTGTCCACCGCCCTGCTGGCGCTGGTGGGGCCGGGGGAGGTGGCCCTCGGCATGACGCTGGTCATCGTCTCCAGCGTCTGTTTCGCCAGCGGCGAGAACCTGATCGCCGCCTTCCTGCCCGAGATCACCAGCGGGCGCAGGATGGGGCGCATCTCGGGCTATGGCTGGAGCCTGGGTTATTTCGGCGGTCTGCTGACGCTGGCGATCTGCCTCGCCTACATCGGCTGGGCGCGCCGCCAGGGACATGCGGAGTCTCAGTTCGTCCCCGTCACGCTGCTGATCACCGCCGGCATCTTTGCGCTGGCGGCTGCCCCCACCTTTCTGTGGCTGCGCGAGCGGGCCGTGCGCTCGCCGCTGCCTGGCAGCCGGTTGTATCTGCGCGCCGGCTTCCGGCGCGTGCGCCGCACCCTGGTGGAGGCGGCGCGCCTGCCCGACCTGTTCCGGTTCCTGACCGCGCTGGCGGTGTATCAATCGGGTGTCAGCACTGTCATCGTATTGACCGCCGTCTATGCACGCGAGGTGCTGGGCCTGGAAAGCCAGCAGCTGGTGGTTCTGGTCATGGTAGTCAATCTTACCGCCGCCGCCGGTGCCTTCCTGTTCGGGCACGTACAGGACTCGCTCGGCTCGATACCGACCCTGGTCATCACGCTGCTGATCTGGAGTGGCGCCGTCGCCCTGGCCTATGCCGCCGACGAACCAGCGGACATCTGGATCGCAGGCAATCTGATCGGCGTGGCCATGGGCGCCAGCCAGGCGGTCGGCAGGGCGCTGATCGGCCGGCTCACGCCGGCGGCGCGCACGGCCGAACTGTTCGGGCTGTGGGGCATGGTCAACCGGCTGGCTGCCATCGCCGGTCCGCTGAGCTATGGCGTGATCGGTTACCTGAGCCGTGGCAATCACCGCCTCGCGCTGCTCTCGACGCTGGCCTTCTTCATCGGCGGCCTGCTGCTCCTGGTACGGGTCGACGAGCAACGCGGCCGGGAAGCCGCACTGGGATTCGCCGATTCGCCGGCTCGGACCACGACGACTGACAGAAAACAAGACAATTGAGGGGCAAGGCCGTGGTCGATTCAGGGACGAGCATGGATCCGGTGTGGAGAGCGACTTGCCCGTTTACCCCGCGTCCGGAGGCGGCATGTGGCCGTATCTCGATGGCTTTGATCCAGCTCAATGGCAGTCGTCTCCGAATGGACTATGATTATCAGAGAGTGGAAAGGAAGGCGCAATGGAGGTGCGTGGCCATGACACTCCTGTCTTCTTGCCGGTCGATCCATGCCGGGGATCCGGAGATCCCACCTGTAACACCACCGGAAGCGCCTCTGAACAACCGCCGGAGGTGCCGGGCGAGCCAGCGCCGGAATCTGAACCGCCGCCGCCCGAAGCGCCACCGGGTGCACCACCCGAAGTACCACCAGGGATACCGCCCGAAACCCGGGCCGGAGCTGTGTCCCAGGGAGCGATACGATGGCCATGGCAGCAACTCAGCAGCGGTATCTGGTTCAGCGGAAAGCGGAATATGACCTGATGCCGCATCCTCAGAGACAAGGCCAGGGCAAGGTTCTCGGATGGCATCCTGGAACTGACCATGCCGAAGCGCGAGGTGTCAAAACGCCATTCAATCAAGGTCGAGTAGGCTCGTCCGGCACCAGTCCGGAGGGCAATGACCGGGACCACTTCTGCATCCTGTCAGAATGGGTGTATTGCGATACAGGCAACAGTTCCTGCTGTTCCTGTACGAGGCGAGCGGGCAGATGGCAATCATAGAATGGAGGATATGGGAATGGCAGAAAAACTGACCATGAAAGCATTGGCAGGAGAGCTGGAAGCGCTGCGCAAACGTCTGCGCGAGCTTGAAACGGGGATCGAGCGTAAACTCGAGAACGCCATGGAAAAGGCAGCCGGGAAGTTGAAGGCCCGGATTGAAGCCTCGGAAGGGCAGGGGCTCAGGATCCAGGGGCATGGGAGTGCTGTCGATGTCGATGCCAGACGCCGGTTGATTGCCGAGCGCGCCTATCTGCGTGCCGAGCGCCGTGGATTCGGGTGTGGTAGTCCTGAGCAGGACTGGCTGGAAGCGGAAAGGGAAATTGATCAACTGCTGCTACAGGGATGGACAAAGAACGAAAGGCAGGAAATAAGCAGCCGGGAAGCTCAGCCCCGCAAGGAAAGCCGGGCCTGATTCCACGGGCAGGTGCCGTCAGGGCGGTCGGCAACTCCCCTGTTGTCGTTGCAATCACGGATTGATCAGGTCTTCTTCAAGGCGCAGGCACGGCACTGAAGCGTGTCTCGATGGTCAGCATGCCGGAAAACCAGGTGTCTATGGGGTATGCTTGTCGCATGGGACGACCGGAGGGTGTCATCAAGGGCCGACGTGCGGCCGGCAATCCCGCTCACCGTTTCCATAAACGGTACGGCGAGGCGCTTGATGACCGCCGGGGCGCACTGAAAGGGGGGCTGCCACCGACTGAACTGCGGCGCGGCGACAGGCCGTACGGGCTGTTTCGGACCTGATGGAGTTCGATACTCACAGCGGACTCACGACTGGCGAAGCGGCGCGGCGGCTGGCCGAATACGGCCCCAATGTTCTGCCTGAACGCAGGCCGCCGGGCCTGTTTCTTCTCTTTCTGCGCCAGTTCAGAAGCCCTTTCATCTATGTGCTGCTGGTTGCGGCCGTGGTCTCCTGGGGGCTGGACCATACCATCAACGCCTGGTTCATCCTGGCGGTACTGTTGATCAACGCCACCATCGGCACCATGCAGGAGTATTCCGCTGAACGGGCAGCGGCCGCGCTGAAGGAGATGGTGCCGTCCTGGGCGATGGTGTTACGCGACGGCAGACCGGTCAGGGTCAGGACGGCAGAGGTGGTACCGGGCGATCTGGTACAGCTGGTACCGGGCGACAAGGTGCCGGCGGACCTGCGACTGCTGACGGCCCGCGACCTGCAGGTCGACGAGTCCATGCTGACGGGCGAATCGCTGGCGGCATACAAGTCGGTCGGTGTCCGCAGCCGCGACGATGCGGTGGCGACCGAGCGGGCCGATGTGTGTTTTGCCGGCACCGTGGTCATGCGCGGCCGCGGCACCGGCATCGTGATCGCCACCGGTGCGGAGACCGAGATCGGTCGTATTGCCGCCGACGTGGAGGAACAACCGGTCAAGCTGCCCCTGCTGCTGCGCATCGAGCGTTTCACCCTGGGCGTGACCTGGGGGATCCTTGTTCTGATCAGCCTGATATTTGCCATAACGCTGGCGCGCGGCGAGGAACTGGGTACGGCGTTCCTGCTGGGCGTGGCGCTGGCGGTGTCGGCCATCCCCGAGGGGTTGCCGGCGGCGATCACCGTGGCGCTGGCCATCGGCATGCGCCGCATGGCGCGGGTCGGTGTCATCATCCGCAGGCTGCTGGCGGTGGAGGCGCTGGGCTCCTGCACCTATATTGCATCCGACAAGACCGGTACCCTGACGGTGAACGAGATGACCATCCGCCGCATCGAACTGCCTGGCGGTTCTGTCTATGAGGTCAGCGGCGAGGGTATCGATCTGCACGGCGAGGTGCTGCCGGTCGATGCGGCGAAAGAGGACGCTTGTCTGCGGCTGCTGTGCGCCTCCGGTCTGCTGGCCAACGAATCACGACTGGAAAAGAAGGGTGACCGCTGGGTGGGGCACGGCGACCGCGTGGACGTGGCCTTCCTGGTGCTGGCGGCCAAGTACGGGCTGGACGGCGATGAGGCGCCCGCCCGCTGGCCGGAACTCGAAAGGGTGCCCTACGAGTCCGAGCACGCCTATTCCGCCAGTATCAACCGCTTCGAGGGTGGAATCCGGGTGTTCGTCAAGGGTAGCGTGGAGCGCCTGCTGGCGATGTGCAGCCGGGCGGAAGGCATGGAAACGCTCGACCGGGACGCGATAGAACGACAGGTCGACAGCCTGGCCCGCCAGGGCTACCGGGTGCTGGGCCTGGCCAGCGGTGTGCTGGACGACGTCCCGGCCGAGCCGGAAGCGGTGCTGCACGGCCTGAGTTTCCTCGGTGTGGTCGGCATGATCGACCCGCTGCGCCCTGGTGTGCCAGACGCGGTGCGGCAGTGCCGCGCGGCATCCATCAAGGTCGCCATGGTGACCGGCGATCATCCGCAGACTGCCATTGCGCTGGCCCGCCAGGCCGGCATCGCCGACGAGCGTATGCAGCCAGTGACAGGCAGGCAGCTTGCCGCGACTGGCGGGCCGGGTGACGAGTCATTCCGCGAGCTGGTGCTGGGTACGCGGGTGTTCGCACGCGTGGTGCCGCACCAGAAAAAGCAGATCGTCGAACAGCTCATACAGGAAGGTGAGTTCGTCGCCGTCACCGGTGACGGCGTCAACGATGCGCCGGCGTTGAGACACGCCCACGTCGGCATTGCCATGGGGCTGCGCGGCACCGACGTGGCGCGCGAGAGTGCCGACCTGATTCTGACTGACGACCACTTCGCGTCCATCGTGCAGGGTGTGAAACAGGGACGCATCGTCTACAACAATATCCGCAAGGTCATCTTTCTGTTGATTTCCACCGGCGCGGCTGAGATTGCGCTGATGATGCTGTCGATCCTGTTTGGTATGCCGCTGCCGCTGTTTCCCGTCCAGCTGCTGTGGCTGAATCTGGTGACCAATGGTATTCAGGACGTGGCGCTGGCCTTCGAGCCGGAAGAGGGACATGAGCTGAAGCAGTCGCCCAGACCGCCGCGGGAGTCCATCTTCAACCGCCTGATGATCGAACGTGTAGTGGTCAATGCCCTGGTGATGGGCTGCCTGGCCTTCGCTGTCTTCATGTGGCAGATGCAGCAGGGCATTGCCGAGCAGCAGGCGCGCAACATCACCCTGCTGCTGATGGTGCTGTTCGAGAACGTGCACGTGCTCAACAGCCGTTCCGAAACCCGTTCCATCTTCCGTCAGAATCTGTTCGGCAACAAGTTCCTGCTGTTCGCCATGCTGGGTGCGCAGGCGGTGCACATCGGCGCCATGTACACGCCCGGCCTGCGCGATGTCCTGCAGGTGCAGCCGGTGAGGCTGGACCAGTGGTCGACGCTGCTCGGCATCGCGCTGGCGCTGATCGTCGTGAACGAGTTGTACAAGGTGCTGCACAGGCGGTCTTTCACATAACCCCGGATCTTTCCGTAGGGTGGCGGTGAGCGCAGCGAACCCCACCGGGGGACGGTACGGTTACCCGTACGGCGTGGGGCTTGCTGGCGGGATGCTTCGTTTGACCGGGACGTACGAAGAGACAGCGGTTCTGTTAAGGGGTGGCCGCCGAACGGGTATGGTGGGGTGCGCTTCGCTTACCCCACCCTACACGTTATTTACGGGGTGGCTTCCCGTAGGGTGGCGGTGAGCGCAGCGAACCCCACCGCAGCTGTGTAAGAGGTGACCGCCGAACCGTTATGGTGCGCTTCGCTTACCCCAGCCTACGCGTTATTGTCTCCGGGCTCCTCTCTCAACTCCTGCAATGCTTCTTCCGCCACCTCCCGCACCGCCCGTTTGCCGTCGCGGGTCAGTTGTTCGAGCACGGGTTCGGCGCGGCTGTCGCGTGTCAGCGCCAGAAAATGCGCCGCATCACTGCGCACGCGCGGATCCCCGCTCCGCGCCAGCGCCGCCAGTTCGTCGAAGTGCTGCTTCAGTGCATCGCTGCCGGCCATGTCCTCGATCACCGCACTGATGCCGATACGGACAGTCAGTTCGGTGTCCGGGTCGGCGGCCAGCCTCAGCAGGGCGGAAAGCCGCTGTGGTCCTTCATGTACGGCATCCAGGACTTTCTGCAGCCGGCCCTGCTTGAGCAGGTCCGCGTAATACTCGGCCAGCCCCGCCCCGCTGCCGGCGCGTTCGGCCCACTGCCGCAACTCGGCTGGCGAGTGCAGGCCTTCCAGCTCGAATTCGCCCAGCCGTACCCAGGGTACGCTGCGCGCGCCGAGTTTTTCGGCTACGTCCGGGTGGACGGCGATGTTCACCGTTTCGAGACGACCGATGACGCCCTGTTTGACCAGTTCGGCGAGTCCCTGCAATACGGTGGGGCAGTGCGGGCAGCCGGGCGCAAGCAGCAGCAGCGCATCCGGCGCATTGGCATTGAAGTCGGTCATGGCAGTCGGTACATTGAGGTTCCGGCGCCACTATGTCAAACGGGGGATGCATGTATAACCGCCTGCGGGGAACGGGACCGGCGGCCGGGCCGGCCGTGTTCCTGGCCCTGTGGTTGTCGCCGGCGCCGGCCGGGCTGTCTCCGAGGCGCAGGCAGTGGCGGCGGTGGCCGCGCTCATGGCTGTGTGGTGGATCAGTTGACGATCGGAGGACATGGCATGAACCATATCAAGGTACGCAAGGACGGTCCGCTGCTGCTGACCGGCGACATCGAGGTCTATGACGCGGATGGAAACCGGCTGGAGAAATCGGACGACGTGGCGCTGTGTCGCTGCGGTGCGTCCAAAAAGAAGCCGTTCTGCGACGGTAGCCACCGCGAGGCGGGTTTCAGGCACGACGGTTGTTTCGAGGACCCGAAGGCCGAGCCGCCGCAGGGCGAAGGACCGCTGCGGGTCACGGTGCGGCCGAACGCCATGCTCATCGCCAAGGGGCCGATGAACATCACCAGCGCGGACGGCAGCTGCAGCACCACCCGCAACAGCGCGGCCCTGTGCCGCTGCGGCGAATCGTCCAACAAACCCTTCTGCGATGCCAGCCACAGGCAGTGCCGCTTCGACGCGTAATCCTCCAGCCGAAGCGTGGGGTGGGGTGAGCAAAGCGAACCCCACCATAACCATTCTCGGCGGCCACGCTGACGAGGGCTTCCGTGCGCCGCTGAGGACGCCTGTAAAACGAAGCCCCGTCTACCAGCGCCTTCCCGGCGTAAACAGTGGCACGCCCCGCTTGCGGAAGAACGGGATCAGCGCCATGCCGGCGATGAACCCGCCAATGTGGGCGCCAAAGGCCACGCCGCCCTGCTGGTTACTCGCGGCGGCCGAGTTGAGCAGCTGCATGATGAACCAGAACACCAGCACCCAGCCCGCGGGGATGCGCACGGTGTGCAGGATGAAGCCGAAGGGGATGGCAACCAGGACGCGGGCGTGCGGATACAAAAGCAGGTAGGCGCCCAGCACGCCGGAGATGGCGCCGCTGGCGCCGATCATCGGGACGGTGGATGTCGGGTCGGGCAGCGCCTGGGCCATGACCGCGGCGATGCCGCACAGCAGGTAGAAGACGATGAAGCGCTGGTGGCCCATGGCGTCTTCCACGTTGTTGCCGAAGATCCACAGGTACAGCATGTTGCCGATCAGGTGCATCCAGCCACCGTGCATGAACATGGAGGTGAACATGGTCATCCAGCTGGGCAGCAGGGCGAGTTCCGGTGGCAGTGATTTGCCTCCGACCAGGGTGGCGGGAATGACACCCAGGCTGTAGACAGCGCGTTCCACCTGCTGGCCCAGTGACAACTCCCACAGGAACACGAGCACGCACAGCACGAGGAGCGTGATGGTGACGTAGGGGGTTATTTCGGTGGGGTTGTCGTCGTGCAGGGGGATCATGATGGTGCCTAGTATATCGGTATGGCGGGTGCGCTGCACTTGGGGGTGGTCAGATCAGTTGACATTCCATACACCCGCTGAATGAGGCTTTGTTATCGATCGTCCTGGTAACCGCCAGGATGCCGGGAACGCCAGGTTTTGCTAGGAACCTGTCCGGGTAATCATGCCGCTACTCCATGTGTTGTCCGTAAAGCAGGCCTGTTCGGTCTCCACCTTTTCCGGCGCGGTGGCCGTGGCGATGGCCGCGCGGTAGTCAGGATGCAGGTCGAGTGCCATCAGGTGCAGCTCCCGTCCGTGCAGCCGGGCACGTCCACCATCCAGTTCTACTTGCCGCATCTGCGCGATGCCGTGTTCGCCGCTGACCTTGATGACGGCTTCCTTGCGGGTCCAGAGTTCGAAGAAGCGTGTCCTGCTGTCGCCGATCCACGCCTGTTCGTCGGGGTTGAAGGTGCGCGCGAAGCGCGTCGGCTCGATGGGGCGGACCTGTTCGACGTCCAGACCCACCGGTCCCTCGGTGGACAAGGCGCAGGCCACGAGTTCTGCACTGTGGGAAATGCTGAAGCCGGGCAGGGCATCGCACCAGGGTTTGCCCTGCCCGGTGGTCTGCAGGCCGGCCAGGCTGAACGACTCGATGCCCTGGCGCCGGGCTGCGAGCTGGAGCAGTTGCAGGCCGGTCAGTGATTGCAGCAGGCGCTGCGGCCGCTGCTGGCGCTGCAGGCGGGCGCGAAAGGGTGCCGGCAGTTCATCCAGCCAGCTCTGCTGCTGTGCCCGGCTGGCAGCCGGCAGGCCGTGCAGATACAGTATGCGAATCATGATAAATACCTTGTTTTTCAGTGCCTTGCACGTCTTGCGGTAGTCATGACGGCGGTCACATTCAGCATGCTGCCGCCGCCCGGCCATACTTCCAGCGCTTGTACACCCACAGCCAGTCCTGCGGCGATGCCAGTACCTGCTGTTCGACGGTACGTACATAGCGCGCCATGAGTTCTCCTTCAGGCAGCTCTGAAGGAGACGCGGCGAGTGTCTCGAAACGGATGCGGTAGCGTCCGCGCGCCAGACGCTGCATGTGCACGAACACCAGCGGTGCGCGGGCGATGCGGGCGATCCTTTCGGTGCCGGCGAAGAAGGCCGTGTCGCGGCCAAGGAAGCTGTGCCAGACCTTGTCTTCGTCCGGACGCGGGCCCTGGTCGGCGACCAGGGCGATGATGCGTGCCCCGCCGCGCCGCTGCAGCAGGGCCTTCAGTACCTCGCCGACCGGCACCAGGCGGGTGCCGAAGCGGCTGCGCAGCCGGCGAAGCAGCGCATCGAGGCCGGCGTGGTCGATCGGTTTGTACAGCGCATCAATGGGATGATCGAAACGGGCGGCGCAGGCAAGCTGCAGCCATTCCCAGTTGCCATGATGGGCGGCGACGGCCAGTACGCTGCGGCCCCGCCGCAGATACTGTTCGAGTTCTTCCGGATTCTCGATGCTGACCCGGCGCAGCAACTGGTCGCGGTCCATGTGCAGTGCCGCGATGGTTTCAAACAGGACGTGCAGGGCATTGCGGTAAGCGCTGCGCGCCAGCCGTCGGACAGCGGCGTCGCTGCGGCCCGGAAAGCTGGCTCTCAGGTTGTCGAGTACCAGCTGGCGCTGATAGCGGGCGATGTCATACAGCAGGGTGAACAGACCGTCTGCCAGCAGGTAGAGCAGTGGCAGGGGCAGGTGTGCCAGCAGGCGGACCAGCGTGACGGGCCACCGCGTCGTGCTTGCTGCGGGTCTCTGGGTAGGCATAGGTGCCGCATTATCGCACGCTCTGTAATGAATACTCACCTGCATCAGCCGCTATACTGCGTACAGACAACAGAAACGGACCGTCAATGGACCAGGATCATCCAGAACTGCAGCAGGCTGTCGAGGCCATCGGCGTCGGCGATTTTCAGCGTTCGTTCAGCATCGTCGAGCGGCTGGCCGAACAGGGACTGGCGCTGGCCCAGCATTTCCTGGGCTGGCACTACCACAAGGGCATAGGCGCCGGGCAGAGCGACGACCAGGCCGTGGCCTGGTGGCGCAAGGCGGCAGAGAAGGGAATCGCCGAGTCCCAGCAGGGCCTGGGTTGGGCCTATGAGAACGGGCGCGGCGTGGCGCAGGACTATGGCGAGGCCTACCGCTGGTACAGTCGCGCTGCACGGGCCGGTGACGAGGAGGCAAGGCAGGGCCTGTTCAACCTGGCCGAAAAGCTGACACCTGAACAGATCCGCGCCATCGAGGAAGAAGAGGCGGGGAACTGAAGAGACGCCAGGAGCCTGTCCGCGTAATGGCTGCGCTCGCAGCCGGCGCATCATTACCCGTAGGAGCCTGGCTGATCGGCTGCCCCGTCAGGTGACAGCCAGCGCCATAATGCCCCGCTGGGACGATCGATACCTGTGCGGGTGTAATACAGTGCCCGGTGGTCGTTGACGAGATGGTGAATCTGGTCGAAGGCTTCTCCGCGCCCGCAGAACAGGATGCGGTCAGCGGCGCGCAGGGTTTCCTCCATGTCGGGCAACAGCAGTTCCTCGCTTTCCCGTTTCAGCAGCAGGGGGACGCAGGAAAGCTGGCGTTCGTGGTCGCGTGGATCGGAACAGATGTTGCCCAGGGACACTTCCTCGCCGCGTATCAGGCAGTCGAATACCGCCGGAGACTGCAAGGGCGAGATCTCGATATCCCATATTTCCGGCGCCACCTCATCCATGACGCCGACAACGCGGCTGACCAGCAGGTTGGCCCACGCGTCATCCTGATCCCTGGCCAGGCGCAGGAAGTCACCCAGCAGCGGCGCCAGTATCAGGCTCAACGCACGCATGGCGACGATGGCGCCGGGCTGCATGGTGAGATCGATGTGAGCGGCGTCGAAGATGGCCTGATTGCTGCCCCGGTTCTGGCGCGCCACCATGAACAGGTCGGGATTGATATCCCTGGCCGTCATCAGCACAGACAGGTTGTTGGTGTCGTTGTCGGTGCCGGCGATGATGCCGGCCGCTGATTTCACACCGGCTTCCAGCAGCGTGTCCGCTTCCGTGCCCCTGCCTTCGATGGTTTCCTCCGGCGCCTGCGTCTTGGCGATGTCCGCTTCCACGATGCGCGTGCCGACGCCCTCCATCGACAAGTGCTCCCGTACGGCCTTGCCGAAGCGGCCATAGCCGCACAGGATCCAGGTGCCGCGCGGCGGCTTCTGGAATTCCGGCAGCGGCGCGTTGTGTACCGCCGTCATCCAGGCCCACACCAGGTACATGCTGGGTGAGTGGAACATCATGGCGAAGCGGCGCGCAAAGCTCTCGAACGGGTCGATGGTGTAGTCGGTGCCGAAGGAGGCCATGTTGGCGGCCGCGTCCTGGGTCTCGGCGCGGCAGATGACGGGCAGCTCAGGCGCCAGCAGCTTGCTGGTAATGGCGACGGTCAGGTTGCAGTGGTCGTCGGTGGTCAGGGCAATGACCGAGCGGCACTGCGGGTGCTTGAGGCCGGCCGCCAGCAGGATGTCCGACTGGGTGGCGTCGGCGCACAGGCCCGGCACGAAGTCGGGCAGGTCCTCGACTTCCAGGTCCAGTATCCGTTCATGGTCGCGGTCCACCACCACACAGTGAATGCCACGCTCGGTCAACTCGCGCACCAGCAGCGCGCCGGCATCGCCGTAGCCGCATATAAGGTGAAAGGGTTCCTGGATGCGTCTTACCTTGCGCGTGAAGGCAGAGAAAGCCAGCACGCGGCGCAGCGCCTGGTCCTGGATGAGGGTGAGAATGGAGCCGATGGCATACAGCCAGGACACGACGGCGGCGTAGATGATGAACGTGGTCCACATGCGCTGGGCATCGGTGAAGGGGTAGGGAATTTCGCCAAAGCCGATGGTGGAGCCCAGGAAACTGACGAAATAGACGGCATGGAAGAAATCCATATGCCAGGGGTTGCCCTGGTCGTCCATGCCCGGGATCAGCACCAGGCCGAGAATGGAGACGGCATAGGTCGTTATCAGCAGGATCAGCGGCAGCCGCATGCGCCGCAACATCAGGAAGATGACCTTCTGCATGCCGGTCTGCCGATTCTAGCGGCGGAAGGTGACGGTCTCGACCACCAGCAGCAGCACCGAGATCAGGTTTGCCAGCAGTGCGCCACCCGACAGCGACACGATACTGGAGATCATCACCGGGTCGAGGCCGGTCGCGGAGACATGAAGGGCAAAGCCCCACACAATGGCGGCCGCGATCAGTTGCAGGTCGGCAACCAGGCTGGTGGCCAGCAGCAGGGCGCCGATGTGGGCGCGGTCGCCGAATTTCATGATGGTGGCGATCAGACTGACTACCAGCGCCGCGAACAATTCATAGGCATTGTGGTGTGCCGGGTCGTCCAGTTCGCCGATGAAAAACCCGAAGTTGAGGGTCAGGGCAAGGACGGAGAAAAACGCGAAAACGACCTTTTCCAGATTCATTGTTATGGCTCCTGGCGGATGTTTTACCTATTGTAGCCTGTTTACAAGGCCCGCCCACCGGACAGGTGGGTGTGCCGGCCTCATTGCGGTGAACGTACGAATACCACAAGGCGCGGCGGCGGGCACGCTTCGCTCACCCCACTCTTCGGTTGCTGTTTACGATGGCAGCGGTGCCTCCACGGCGCTGGTCGCCCGCGCACTCGAAACGCCCGCCGTACTGCATGGCGGCGTGTACGCCGCCGAAAAACAGGTTGCGGTCCGGCCACACCCTGATGTCGTCGAACAGTGTTTCCAGGTGTTCGTATACGCTCGCTTCGAAGCCGTTTTCGATGTTGAGCAGCCCGGACTCGTAATGGATGCGTGGCCTGTCCACTGCATCCTGCAATGCCATACGGTCGTCTACCAGATGCAGCAGTACCTGCAGGATGGCGGAACGGATGCGGTTCGAACCGCCGGAGCCCAGCGCAATACAGGCGCCGTCGTCCCTTACCAGCAGGCCGGGCGC
>Ga0256830_1000591_pt1 | contig 28109 bp, 21 predicted proteins | sample 128326metaG_FD_190537 | JGI IMG/M metagenome (GOLD analysis project Ga0256830, IMG submission 190537) | Hydrothermal vent microbial communities from Lau Basin, Pacific Ocean - 128-326 | ecosystem: Environmental > Aquatic > Marine > Hydrothermal vents | place: Pacific Ocean: Lau Basin | collected... | reverse complement strand
GGTTTCCACGTTCAGCGCCAGCGCCACCCCGCCGGCAATGCCCAGCAGCGTGCCCAGAGCACCGATCAGCGTGCCCTGCACCATGAAGATGCGCAGAATCACGCCCGGCGTCGTGCCCAGCGTTTTCAGAATGGCGATATCGGCGCGCTTGTCTGTCACCACCATGACCAGGGTCGACACGATATTGAACGCCGCCACGGCCACGATCAGCGTCAGGATGATGAACATGACACGCTTCTCGGTCTGCACGGCGCGGAAGAAGTTGGCGTGCTGGCGGGTCCAGTCCTCGACCCGGTAACCGCCGCCCAGCTGTGCCGCCAGCTGGCGCGCCACCCGCGGCGCCTGGAACAGGTCTTTCAGCTTGAGACGGATGCCGGTCACGCCGTCGCCCAATTTGAAAAGCTTCGCCGCATCGTCCAGCTGTACCAACGCCACGCCGCGATCGTATTCGTACATGCCGACTTCGAAGATGCCCTTCACCCGGAAGCGTCGCAGCCGGGGCAGCACGCCGGCCGGACTGAAAGTGGCCTGCGGCGTGATCATGGTCACCGCGTCACCGACCCGCACACCCAGATTCCAGGCCAGTTCACTACCGAGAATGATGCCGTACTCGCCGGCTTTCAGGTCGGCCAGTCGCCCCTGGCGCATATGGTCGCCGACGCTCGACACCCGGGGTTCCAGTTGCGGCAGGATGCCGCGCACCAGGGCGCCGCTGACCCGCTTGCCGTGGGTCAGCATGACCTCCCCCTGCACGTAGGGTGCCACCCCTTCGACCCGGGGATCCTCGCGCGCGATGCGGCCGGCCAGCTGCCAGTCGCGCAGCGGTGCGCGGTCGCCGCTGATGGAAGCATGCGACGCCATGCCCAGAATACGCGTGCGCAGCTCCTGCTCGAAGCCGTTCATCACCGACAGTACCGTGATCAGCGCCGCCACGCCCAGCGCAATGCCCAGGATGGAAATCAGCGATATGAACGAAATGAAGTGGTTACGGCGCCTGGCGCGCGTATAGCGCAGACCGATATAGAGTGCGAGGGGGCGAAACATGGAGCGGCATTAAAGCATAACCCCGGGATGATGGATACCGTGCGGTGGATGTCGGGACGGGCGCTTTATCAACCGCGAAGGACGCCAAGGACGCGAAGGGAATCAACTATTACGTTAAATTCTAGAAATAATGAATAACGTATTGTTTATACTGTTTATTATTTCTAACTCCAGCCAATGGCATCGACTATCTGCCGGGGTTGGGTGTGTTTTTTCCGTGGTACCCTTTGCATCCTTCGCGGTTGGTCGTTCCACTTCCCAAACAGCCGTCAAACGAGGTTCAGGAGCAGACGCCTGCTGCCGACAACCGGATAATGACCCGGTATACCCATGATTGAGGAGCGTGCCATGCGCCAGTTCAGAACCCTGCTCGCCGCCCTGGGCCTGCTGATGGGAAGCCATACCACCGCGGCGGACACCCTGCTCGTGGAATCGGTGCGGGACAGCGCCGGCGTGGAGCGGCCCGTCCGCGGCATGACGATGGACGCGGTGCGCAGCCGTTTCGGCGCGCCCGGCGAGGAACGCGGGCCGGTCGGCGACCCGCCCATCACCCAGTGGGTCTACCCCGGTTTCGTGGTCTATTTCGAATACCAGCGCGTAATCCACGCCGTCGTTCCTCACTAGCCGTCCGGGGGACGGGGCATTAGACTCCGTCCCCCATGTCATCCCCTTCACCCTTGCTGCCCGCCGAATGGGCACCCCAGGCCGGTGTCATGATCACCTGGCCGCACGACCGCGGCGACTGGGAACCCCTGCTGGCCGAAGTCGAGCCGGTGTTCGTGGCCCTGGCGCGTGAAATCGCCGCCCGTGAACCCCTGCTGGTCAACTGTCTCGATGAAAGCCACAGAAAACGCGTCCGCCAACGGCTGCAGGACGCCGGTATCGATACCGGCGCGGTCATGCTCGCGCTCGCCCCGTCCAACGACAGCTGGGCACGCGACCACGGGCCGCTGACCGTGATGGACGGCGGCCGGCCGCTGCTGCTTGATTTCCGATTCAATGGCTGGGGCAACAAGTACCCGGCCGCACTGGATGACGCCATCACTTCACGACTGGCCGCGCAGCAGATCTTTGGCGCGACCCCTGTACGGTCCATCGACTTCGTCCTGGAAGGCGGCGCCATCGACAGCGACGGTCGGGGCACCCTGCTCACGACCCGCCGCTGCCTGCTCGGACCAAACCGCAACCCGGGACTGGACCGGCGGCAGATCGAACGGCAGCTGCAGCGGTACCTGGGCGCCGAACGCGTGCTGTGGCTGCAACACGGCGCACTGGAAGGCGACGACACCGATGGTCACATCGACATGCTGGCACGTTTTTGTGATTCATCGACCATCGTCTATCAGGCCTGCGACGAAACCGACTACACTGCTTATGTGGAACTGCGGGACATGGAGGCCGAACTGCAGACATTCCGCACGGCGGACGGCGCACCCTACCGGCTGATATCCCTTCCCTGGCCCGGACCCGTGCATGGCCGGGATGGCAAACGGCTGCCGGCGAGCTATGCCAATTTCCTGCCCATCAACGGTGCGCTGCTGGTACCGGCCTATGACGATCCGCGCGACGCAGCCGCCGCAGACACCCTGGCATCGCTGTTCCCGGACCGCGAAGTCGTTCCCATCCCCTGCCGCCCGCTTGTAGAGCAGTACGGCAGCCTGCACTGCGCCACGCTGCAGTTTCCGGCAGGTGTTGAGCTCAGGCAGCCTGTCACCGGATAATCGGTTGCATGACAGAAACAGCCACATTGACGGTCGGCCTGGTGCAGATGAGCTGCAGCGCCGAGCGTGCGCGCAACAAGGAACACATCGAGGCACAGCTGGAAACCGCTGCCGGGCGCGGTGCACGGCTCGTGCTGTTGCAGGAACTGCACAACAGCCTCTATTTCTGCCAGACGGAAGACACGTCGAATTTCGACCTTGCGGAGGCCATCCCCGGCCCTTCGACCGGGTGGCTGGGTGGTCTCGCCGCCCGGCACGGCATGGTCATCGTCGCCTCCCTGTTCGAAAAGCGCGCCCCCGGCCTGTACCACAACACTGCCGTGGTACTGGACAGTGACGGCCGTCTGGCCGGCCGCTACCGCAAGATGCACATCCCCGACGACCCCGGCTACCACGAGAAGTTCTATTTTACGCCCGGTGACCTGGGCTTCACCCCGGTCGATACCCGCGTGGGACGCCTCGGCGTGCTGCTGTGCTGGGACCAGTGGTACCCGGAGGCGGCACGGCTGATGACCCTGGCCGGCGCCGAGCTGCTGCTCTACCCTACCGCCATCGGCTGGGATCCCCGCGACGATGCGGCCGAGAAGCAGCGCCAGCGCGATGCCTGGATCACGGTGCAGCGCGGCCACGCCATCGCCAACGGCCTGCCGGTGCTGGTAACCAACCGCAGCGGCTTCGAGGCCGACCCGTCCGGCGCCACGGCGGGTATCGAATTCTGGGGCGGCAGTTTCGTGTGCGGACCCCAGGGTGAAATACTGGCCGAGGCCGGCGCCGACGACAACGAACTGCTGGTCACCGAACTCGACCTGGCGCGCAGCGAGCAGGTGCGGCGCGTCTGGCCCTATCTGCGCGACCGGCGCATCGACGCCTACCAGGACATCACCCTGCGATTTCGCGAATAACGGGAACCGTCATGATATTGATACTGGAGTCCGACATCTCCACCGGCAGCCCGGAGTTCAAGGCGCTGGAGAAATACCTCGATCAGTTGCCCGGCATCCGCCACCGCGTGCACCAGGAAACCGGCGCCCAGCAGCTGCTTACCGAGGTCTACCTGATCGGTGACACCGCCTCGCTGTCGACCGAGGACATGCAGTCCCTGCCGGCCGTGGAACGCGTGGTGCGCGTATCGGAGGAATACCGGGTACTGGGCCGCCACAAGGATGACACGCGGCCGACCCATTTCGAATACAACGGTGTGCGCTTCGGCCAGGACAACCTGCACGTGTTCGCCGGCCTGTGCGCGGTCAACACCCGCGAACACGTGGAAGCCATGATGAAGGCACTGCAGGCGCACGGACAGGTATGCACGCGCATGGGCGCCTACAAGCCGCGCACCAGTCCTTATTCCTTCCAGGGACACGGCAAGGCCTGCCTGCCCTATGTGTTCGAACTGGCGGGCAAGTACGGCATCAGGGTCATCGCCATGGAAGTCACCCACGAGGCGCACGTGGAGGAAATCCGCGAGGCACTCGGGCAGACCGGCAACCCCACCGGTGTCATGCTGCAGATCGGCACCCGCAACACACAGAACTTCGAACTGTTGAAATACGTCGGCCGCCAGCGCGAGTTCCCGGTGCTCCTCAAGCGCGGATTCGGCATCACCCTGGAAGAATCGCTGAATGCCGCCGAGTACCTGGCCAGCGAAGGCAACCGCAAGGTCGTATTCGGGCTGCGCGGCATGAAAACCAACATGGGCGACCCACACCGCAACTTCGTCGACTTCGCCCACGTGCCCGTGGTCAAGCGCCTGACCCGTATGCCGGTATGCATCGATCCCTCCCATTCCGTCGGCTCCCGGGACCGCGCCCCGGACGGCCTGCTCGATGTCATGCATGTCACCGCCCAGGGCATCATCGCCGGCGCCAATATGGTTCTGGTGGACTTCCATCCGGAACCCAGCAAGGCGCTGGTCGACGGACCGCAGGCGCTGACACTGGAGGAACTGCCGATCTTCCTCGACGACGTGCAGATTGCACGTGAAGCCTACAAAAAACGTATCGAATACATCAAAAGGAACAGCCCGCAGGGCGGCGGTGAGCGGAGCCAGCCCTAGCCCGCATTTCTCGCCAACTTCCTGCTGCGGCGGCGCCATGCCGCGCGCTGGCAGGCGTTCACTCGGTCGGGCTGCTCGACATAGTGTCGACTATGCCTGCGCGGCCCTCGGTCGCGAACGCCTCCCATCACACGACCTGTCACCGCCTCGCGACGGAAGCTGGTGAGAAATGCGGGCTAGCCCGCATTTCTCAGCAACTTACTGCTGCTGCGGCGGCTCGAAAAGCGGGCGCTAGCGTGCCCGCTTCAGGCTGTTGCGATCGAAATCCCGGTCGGTCAGGCCGGTCTGAAAACGGTAGTCGCGCCAGATCAGCACGGTACTCTTGCCGGTCTGGTGGTTCTGCATAAACATCCTGTGCGCCCGCCAGTATCTGTCCAGATACTGGTGGTACTCGCCGAAGCTCAGCGTCTTCAGCAGTGAGTTTTTCCTGTCATAGTAATCGATCTTCTGTGGCCGGTATTCGTCCTTGTCGATCCATACCACCTGGCGAGTGTACCCCGAGTACTTGTCGACCGGGTAGCGCTCGATGACGAAGCATTCCATTTCACCACAGGGTTCGTCACGCAGGTACTTGTAGGTGTACTTCTCCACCTCCTGCGAAGACAGATCCTCGTAGGCGAACTCACTGCCCATGAAGGGGCCGGACTTGTTGCGCGAGGAGATGCGCTTGACCCGTTTCAGGGCCGGCAGGTACAGCCATTGGTCATCGGGCCCCGTCTTGTGGGTGAAACTCAGGAAGGCGGTTCCCTTGACATCCGCCGGACTGTCGAAGATGGTCAGGCTCTTGTCACCGTCGTCTTCCTGCTCCAGGGTCTTGACGCGGATATCCCGGGTGCTCTCCTCGCCCTGCTTGTTGCGCAGAATCATTTTCATGGTCGCCACCGAGTCGTGGAAACCCCGGTCGCGGCGGTCCGCCTCCATGGCGATCGCCAGGCCGCGTTCCTCCGGGGTTTCGGCATGCAGACTAAGTGGCAGTAGACTCAGCAGGATCAGCAGCCAGTTCCTCACCATGATTCTCCTTGTTGTCCAGACTCATCAGCAATGTGGGCAGCAGCGTGAAATCGGCCAGCAGCGCCAGGCCGATGGTAATGGCGGTCAGCAGTCCCATGCCCGAATTCAGTTCGAAGTGCGAACGGGTCAGCACCAGGAAGCCGGCCATCAGCACCGCCGACGTGGTCCATAGCGCGGTACCCACGGTATGAAAGGCGTAACGCACCGCGTCTGCGGCCGACATGCCTTCCTCGCGACGCGCGCGCAGGTACTTGCTCAGGAAATGAATGGTGTCGTCCACGACGATGCCCAGCGTCATGCCCGCCACGATGGAAAGCGCCAGCCCGACCTGGCCGACCAGCAGCCCCCAGAGACCGAATGCCATGCCCGCGGGCACCAGATTGGGAATGATACTGATCAGGCCGATCTTGAGCGAGCGCAGGGCGAACACCAGAATGAAGGAAATGATCAGCAGCGCCACCGTGGTGCCGATCAGCATGCTGCGGATATTGCGCGCGCCGATGTGCGAGAACATCACCGCCGGGCTGGCGCCGTGCACCTGCATGTAGACCGGTGCATTGTCTTCCAGCCAGCGCTGCGCGCGTTCCTCCAGCCCGATGACGCTGTTGCTGGATATGCTTTTCAGGTAGACATCCAGCTTGGTAGCCGATTTGTCGACATTGATCTGGTTGTTCAGGTCCAGGCCGTATGGCAGGGACATTTCGTACAACAGCAGATACTGGGCGGCCAGATTGCGTCCCTCCGGAATGCGGTACCAGGACGGATCGTCGCCGTGCAGATTCTTGTTGAGCCGCTTCATGGTATCCGACAGCGAACTGACGTGCAGCACTTCCGGCTGTTGCCGATACCAGTCGGCAAAGGCTTCGAGCGTGCGCAGATAGGCTGGCTCGCTGATTGCGCCGGTACCACCTGCGCTCAGTGAATAGGAAATACTGTAGATGCCGGTGAGATTGTCGGTGGTGAAATCGGTATGGACACGGAAATCCACGGTCTCGTCAAAATACTTGACGAACTCGTCGTTCAACTCGTTGTTCGGTATGAAAGCGATCAGGCCGACCATGATGACCGACATGAGCCACAGGATAGGCCGTCTCCGTGCCACGATGGCGTCGGCAAAGGCGTCGATGGCGGCGACCGACCGGTCGTTGGCAGGCCTGACCTTTACGGGCAGCCACAACATGAGCGCCGGCAGCACCGTAATGGTATAGACAAAAGCCGCCAGCACACCGATGGCGACGATGTTGCCCAGGTCCCTGAACGGCGGCGCATCACTGAAATTCATGGACAGGAAACCGACCATGGTGGTCACGCTGGTAAGGAATATCGGCTGCAGATTCACGCGCAGGCTTTCCCACATGGCCTGCCTGCGGTCCCCGCCCATGCGCAGCCGCTGCAGGAAGGTGACCAGCAGATGCACACAATCGGCCACCGCCAGGGTCATGATCATGGTGGGTGCGCTGGCGGCAGGCGGCGTCAGCCTGATGCCCAGCCAGCCAGCCGCACCGATCGCGGTGGCGATGGACAGCATGATCACCAGGAGTGTTGCAAGCGTACCCCAGAACGAGCGCAGCAGCACGGCGAGTACGATGATGATGACCACGAACATGAGCGGCACCAGGCCTTGCATGTCACGCTGGGCCATCTCGGAGAAGGCATTGTTCAGAAACACCACGCCGGTGAGATAGACATCGACGTCGGGATAACGCGCCATCAGCTGACGTGCCAGATCACGCGAGAATGCCACCACTTCAGGCACCTCGGCCGCGGTGTCCTCGCCCGGCAGCTGGATAATGACATTGACACCGGTTACATGACCGGTCCCGGATATGATGCGGCTGACCAGCAACGGTTCATGCAAAGCCACCTCACGGATCGCTTTCAACCTGTCCGGCGCGAGATGCTCCGCATCGCTTACCAGATCCTCGACGATGAGATCATCGCCCTCAGCGTAGGTATGCTGGAAATTGGTGACCGAATCGACACGTATGGAATAGGGAATCTGCCAGGCCTGTTCTGTCAGCCACTCGACGGCCGCCAGCGTCTTCGGCGTGAATACATCGCCGTCTTTGGGAGCAATGACGAACAGTACGTTGTCGGACTTGGTGTAGGTATTCTGCAGCTGCTCGAATGCCAGCAGCTGCGGATTCTCCTCGCTGAAGAACACGCGATAATCGTTCGAAAAACTCAGGAATCGCGCCCCACTGGCGGCCAGTACCGCCACACCGATCACAGCGACAAAGGCAAGCCATCGCCAGCGCAGTATCTGCTCTGCAATCAGTTTCGCCATGGTGTGCCTTTAATCTTTCCCTTATTGCTTATATTGCTTACTGGCGATTCATCGGTTCCTTGCCGTTCAGTTTCTCAACGAAAGCAGGAACTGTATCAGGCCCCGGTTACATATCTTCAACCGCTCGACACTCTGCGCATTCTTGGCGACGCCGATACAACCCTCCATCGCCGCCATGACGAACACCGCGGCATCGTCGCAGTTCACATCCCCGCGTATACGCCCGTCCCGCTGCGCACGCTCCAGCGCATCGCGCGTCACGTCGTGCCAAAGATTGAACACCCGGTCCAGGCGCTGCCGGAAGCCTTCGTCCAATGGAGACATCTCCTGCGCCAGGTTGTTCAATGGGCAGCCGTACTGGATCATCTCGGGTGGCTTGGTGTCCGGCATGTTCTCGATCACCGCCACCAGGCCGTCGAGCGGGTCGTCCGCCTCGCGCAGCGGCAACACCCACATGGCCTCCATGGTCGGATAGATCACCTCGTCCACGACCGCGTAGCCCAACGCCTGCTTGTTGGGGAAATGGTGGTAAAGCGCACCCTTGGTGAGGCCGGTGGCTGCCAGTACATCGTCCAGCCGCATCCCCTGGAACCCCTTGCGGTACATTTCCATGAAGGCCGCTTCCAGTATCCGTTGGCGGGTCTGGTCCGGATTGCGCTCGACGCGTGAGGATCGTGCCGCAGATTCCATAACTTGCTTGATTGCCTCGAAATTGCTGCACCAATCGGAATCTTTGCCAGGCATGCTTGACAAACCGTTTGGTCGGTCGGTATTGTACAGACTACCTGGTATGTACACAAGTCGTGACGCCCGTTCAACCTGGAAATTCCTCTTGGCAATTTGGAGATAGGAGGCCCTCCTTTGCACGGACATCCCCATCAGGCCGGTTTGGCCCTCCCCGACACCGTGGCGTCGCACAAGAGCGCCTACTCGGGCCACATCAAGGTCCTGGGCAAGCCTGTCCGCATCCACATAACGAGGGCGGCACTCAGGGCCCTGTCCCGCCACGGCCACCCGGTAATCGCTGAAATGGAGTTGTATTTCAGCTGCCTCATTCGCAAACAGGTGCTGTTCAGTGAATTCACGGGGCCGGCAGCCCCCTCCGAAGACTGCACCCGCGTCCTGCCGGGGCTTTACGCCAGTTTTCGCGCGGTGACCACGAAGCACTGCCGCATCATCGACACGGATGGCAAGCCGCCGGTGGAAGCCATGCCAATACGGGAACCCCGGCGTTTCGTACCGGACTGGCTCCGCATCGACTTCCGGCGCGGCAAGTGGAAGGGCGAATACGGCTTTTCGCGTAACCCGTAACCACCGTCAGCAACCGCAACCCGACAGGAGGTGATCATGAACACCGAAGCAACGAATACCGACATGGACAAATGGCTGAGCGACAAGCTCGACGAAATGCTGCCTGCCAAACTGCAGGAAATCGAGGACGCCAAGACCCCCTCGATGGCCATCATCGCCACCAAGGGCACGCTCGACTGGGCCTACCCGCCCTTCATCCTGGCCTCCACCGCCGCCGCGTTGGGCTGGGACACGTCCGTCTTCTTCACTTTCTACGGCCTGCTGCTGCTGAAGAAGGAACTGCCCTGCGAGGTCAGCCCGCTGGGCAACCCGGCCATGCCGATGAAAATGCCCTTCGGCCCCCAGTGGTTCCAGAACATCAACTGGCCGATGCCCAACCTGATCATGGCCGCTATCCCCGGGTTCGAGAAGGTGGCCACCGGCCTGATGAAGAAGACGTTCAAGAACAAGGGCGTGGCCACCATCGAGGAGCTGCGCAGCCTGTGCCTGGAGGCCGACGTCAAGATGGTCGCCTGTCAGATGACGGTCGACGTGTTCGGTTTCAGCCGCGATGAGTTCATCCCGGAAGTCAGCGACTACGTCGGCGCCACCTACTTCCTGCCGGTGGCGCAGAAATCGGACGTCTGCCTGTTTATTTAAGCGCCTCGACGGCCACCCTCCCTTCTGCCGACGCCCCGTGCGTCGGCTTTTCCGGCTCACCGCGAAGACGCAAAGGGCGCGGGAAAAATCTGTAAGACGTCTTGACTGCGGAGGGCGCGAAGGAAAATCCTAAAAAACTTTCTTTGTTCCGGGGAAATTCTTTATTTCGCGTCCTTCGCGGTTAAACTGCTTTTCTCCACGCTTTTCGCGCCTGAGCGGTGAGCATTCATTGCCCCGCCGCCCTTTGCGTCACCGGGACCCGATCTGAGACAATGCCCGTTTTACGGTAAAGCGTTTCATGTCCAGCACCGCCATCCACCCCGAACCGGCCACGACGGCCTCCGCCAGCCCACTGTGCCCGCCCCTGCCGCAGGCCGGCCAACGGCTGACCTGGGCGCGCCTGTACGGTGACAGCCTGACGCTGGCGCTGGCCGGTGCCGCACGTCGGCACAGGGGACCGGTGCTGGTCGTCGCCACCGACAGCCAGGCGGCCGAGCAGTTGCAGGAACAACTGCGCTTCTTTACCGCGGATGCGGACATGCCGGTGTTTTCCTTCCCGGACTGGGAGACGCTGCCTTACGACAGCTTCTCGCCCCACCAGGACATCGTTTCCGAGCGCCTGGAAGCGCTGTACCACCTGCCGTCGCTGCAACAGGGCATCGTGCTGGTGCCGGTGGCGACCCTGCTGCAACGCCTGCCACCGCGCAGCTACCTGGATCAGCACAGCCTGGTGCTCGACACCTCGGCGTCACTGGATCTGGACGCCATGCGCCACCGCCTGGAAAAGGCCGGTTACCGCTGCGTGTCACAGGTGGTGGAACACGGCGAGTACGCGGTGCGCGGCTCCCTGCTCGACCTCTACCCCATGGGCAGCCCGCTGCCCTACCGCATCGACCTGTTCGATGAGGAAGTCGAATCCATCCGCACCTTCGACCCGGAGACCCAGCGTTCCATCGACACGGTGAATGCCATCCGCCTGCTGCCGGCGCGCGAGTTCCCGCTCGACGAGGCCGCCATCACCCGCTTCCGCCAGGCTTGGCGCAGCACCTTCGAGGGCGACCCGCAGCGCTCGCCGCTGTACCGCGACGTCAGCAACGGCCTGGCGCCGGCCGGCATCGAGTACTACCTGCCGCTGTTCTTCGAACACACCGCCACCCTGGGTGACTACCTGCCGGACAACTGCCTGGTCATCGAGACCGAGGACACCCTGGCCGCCGCCGACGCCTTCCGCGACCAGATCGAGGAACGCTACCAGTCACTGCGTCACGACGCGGAACGTCCGCCGCTGGCGCCGGATACGCTCTACCTGAACACGGCTGACACTGACGCCCAGCTGCAGGGCCGGGCCCGCATCCTGGCGCGCCGTCCCGAAGCCCTCGATGAAGGTCCGGATACGGTCAATTTCGCCACCGGCCGTCTGCCCGCGCTCAGCATCCAGGCACGCGCCGAACGCCCGGCCGGCGCCCTGCAGGACTTTCTGCGGCGTTTCGGCGGCCGCGTCCTGATCACGGCCGAGTCCGCCGGCCGCCGCGAGACGCTGGGCGACCAGCTGCGCGGCTTCGGCCTGCGGCCGCGGATGATGGAAAGCTGGACCGCCTTCCTGGAAGGCGACCAGCCGCTGGGCCTGATGACGTCGCCTGTCGAAGAAGGGCTGCTGCTGGAGGCCGAAACGCCTATCGCGGTGATCACTGAACCCCTGCTGTTCGGCGAACGCGCCGCCCAGCAGCGACGCCGCAGGCCGCGCCGCGATACCGAAAACATCATCCGCAACCTCACCGACCTCAACATCGGTGCGCCGGTGGTGCACGAGGACCACGGTGTCGGCCGCTACCTGGGCCTGCAGAAACTGAAAGTGGACAACACCGACACCGAGTTTCTGACCCTGGAATATGCCGGCGGCGACAAGCTGTACGTGCCGGTGTCGTCGCTGCACCTCATCAGCCGCTACACCGGCGCCTCACCGGAAGCCGCGCCGCTGCACCGGCTGGGCAGCGACCAGTGGCAGAAGGCACGCCGCCGCGCCGCCGAACGGGTGCGCGACGTGGCCGCGGAGCTGCTCGACATCTACGCGCGCCGTGCCGCCCGCACGGGCCACGCCTTCGTCATCCACCCCGAGGAGTACAGCGCCTTCGCCAGCGCCTTCCCCTTCGAGGAGACGCCCGACCAGGCGCAGGCCATCGAGGCGGTGCTGGCCGACATGGCCTCGCCGCGCCCCATGGACCGCGTGGTGTGCGGCGACGTCGGCTTCGGCAAGACCGAGGTCGCCATGCGCGCCGCCTTCGTCGCCGTGCAGGGCGGCCGCCAGGTGGCGGTGCTGGTGCCCACTACACTGCTCGCCCAGCAGCACTACCAGAACTTCTGCGACCGCTTCGCCGACTGGCCGGTGAGCATCGAGGTGCTGTCGCGCTTCCGCAGCAAAAAACAGCAGGAGGCCATCCTCGAGCAGTATGCCGACGGTACGCTGGATATCCTGATCGGTACGCACAAGATTCTGTCCGAAGATGTCAAACCCAGGAACCTTGGCCTGGTCATCATCGACGAGGAACACCGCTTCGGTGTGCGCCAGAAGGAAAAACTGAAAACGCTGCGCGCCGAGGTCGACCTGCTGACCCTGACGGCCACGCCTATACCGCGCACCCTGAACATGTCACTGTCCGGCCTGCGCGACCTGTCGATCATCGCCACCCCGCCGGTCCACCGGCTGGCCATCAAGACCTTCATCAGCGAGTGGAATACCGCCACTGTCCGCGAAGCCTGCTTGCGCGAAATCAAGCGCGGCGGCCAGGTCTACTTCCTGCACAATGAAGTCGAGAGCATCGACAAAATGGCGCGCGAACTGCGCGAACTGGTACCCGAGGGCACCATCGAAATCGGCCACGGGCAGATGCGCGAGCGCGATCTGGAACGGGTGATGCTGGACTTCTACCACCGGCGCTTCAACGTGCTGCTGTGCACCACCATCATCGAGAGCGGCATCGACGTGCCGACCGCCAACACCATCATCATCAACCGCGCCGACAAGCTGGGCCTGGCCCAGCTGCACCAGTTGCGCGGCCGCGTCGGGCGCTCCCACCACCGCGCCTACGCCTACCTGATCGTGCCGCCGCGCAAGGCCATGACAGACGACGCCGTCAAGCGCATCGAGGCCGTCGAGTCGCTGGAAGACCTGGGCGCCGGCTTCACCCTGGCGAGCCACGACCTGGAAATCCGCGGCGCCGGGGAATTGCTGGGCGACGAACAGAGCGGCCAGATCCAGGAAATCGGCTTCACCCTTTACACTGAACTGCTGGAACGCGCGGTCGCCGCCCTCAAAGCCGGCAGGCAGCCGGAACTCGACCGCCCGCTGCACCAGGGACCGGAAGTCGACCTGCACATGCCCGCACTGATCCCGGATGACTACCTGCCCGACGTGCACACGCGCCTGATTCTCTACAAGCGCATCGCCGGAGCCGCCGACGACCACGAACTGCGTGAACTGCAGGTGGAAATGATCGACCGCTTCGGCCTGCTGCCCGAGGCGCTGAAAAACCTGTTCGCCGTGACCGCACTCAAACTGATCGCCGCGCCCATGGACATCCGCAAGATCGACGTCGGCGACCAGGGCGGCCGCCTGATCTTCGGCGACGCACCCAAGGTCGACCCGGCGGTGATCGTTGAACTGATCCAGACCCAGCCACAGACCTACAGCCTGGAAGGCACGGAAAAATTCCGCTTCCGCCTCCCCAGCGAACCGGGGCAGGAACGGGTCGAGACTGTGCGTGCGCTGCTCGAACGCTTGAGAGGACCAGCGTAGTGAGGCAGTATCGGCATACCATGAAGCATTACACCTGCCTACGTGCGCTGGCGGCGCTGCTCTTGCTGGCCACTGTCAGCGGCACCACCCGCGCGGAGCGGGGACAGGAACCCGCGCCGCAGTACGACATCGAACTGCTGGTGTTCCAGCACCTGGTCGACAGCGACGACGGCGAGGTGTGGCCGCTGGACCTGACCGACTACAGTCTGTACACGGAACCGGACGCGGCCAGGTTCGATGTGCAGGAACCCACCATCCCCATCGAAGCGGAAACAGAGGTGGATGCAGAAACAGGCACGCAGACATGGCTGGAACAGGATGCCCTGCGCCTGCAGCGTGAAGAAGAAGCATTGAACCGCTCACCCGACTACAGGCCCGTGCTGCATCTCGCCTGGCGCCAGCCGGTTCCGGCCCGTTCCGCGGCGCAGCCCGTCGACTTGCCGTCCGCGGACGACACCATCGGCGGGAATGCCTATGTCAGCGGCACCGCCACCGTCAGCCTGGGCCGTTATCTGCACCTGGCCCTCGATCTGCAACTCCACCCGGGGCTGGCCGAACTGGACGCCGCCGGCCTCGACGAATTCGAACTCCCGCAGTTCCGCCTCACCGAATCACGCCGCATGCGCGGCAAGGAACTCCACTACTTCGACCATCCCCGCTTCGGCGTGCTGGCCGTCATCACGCCCTACACCCCCCCTGAGCCGGCCTCCCTGCCGCAATGATGGCGGGTGCTTCAAACGGATCTGTTTAACCCGATCCGCAACATCAGCACCGCTGCGGTGGGGTTCGCCACGCTCACCCCACCCTACAAAAAAAACCGGGCCTGGGCCCGGTCGGCAAGGGAATGGATGGTCCGGCTTACGCGGCCTTGTACTTCGCCTTGGCTTCGCGTGCGGCCTTCGCCTCTTCTGCGCTGTAGGCCTTGCCCGACCACAGCATCTCGTAGGCAATCTCCTCGTTGCCGTTCTCGCACAGTTCCAGCACGCGCTTGAACAGCGGCTGGAAGCTGTCGCTGCGGTGTGATTCTTCGTGCTCCTCGAAGCTGTTCCAGAAGGTCACGATCAGCGCTTCCTTGTCCTTGAGCGGACTCTCCACCGCCTGGCCCACGGTTGAACCCTCGTTGGACACCATGCCCTTGTTCAGGCACACGAAGCCGCCCGCGAAACCGGTGTCGGAATGGTAGGTTTTGACGTTCTCGCACAGTTCGGCAACGCGTTCCTGCAGGTCGTCCACCGTGTAGCCGTCTTTGAGAATGACGCGGTTGATTGTCACCACGCCGTCATGGGGGAAATTGGGTATCAGTCCAGTCATGTTCTGCCCTCCTCGTCCAAGGAATATTAACGATTACTAATGTACAGTACCTGACTGTTTTAATCAAGTATTTTGGCAGACATTATATAATTTAATAGTTCTTATATTACAGCTGGTTAACTGATTTTACTAGGATTGCGTCTTATCAAATATCGCAGTGGATACCGGACAGCATGGGAATTGCCGTTTCCAGCAGCCTCCTGACGCGCTCCATGCCGGTTTCCAGGTTGCCCTCGATGTCTTCCATGCTGATGGAGCCCTCGCCGCGACCGGCCGCGCGGTTGGCAATCACGGCGCAGGTGGCGTAGCACAGGCCCAGCTCGCGGGCCAGGGCCGCTTCCGGCATGCCGGTCATACCGACCAGGTCGCAGCCGTCGCGCGCCATGCGGTCGATCTCGGCGGCGGTTTCCAGACGCGGGCCCTGGGTTGCGCCGTAGACGCCGTCCTCCGCCGCCTTCAGGCCCAGCCCGCGGGCGGCCTCGATGAGCAGGCAGCGCAGTTCCTCGCAGTAGGGCGAGGTGAAGTCGATGTGCACGACGTTGGTCAGGTCGGTCTCGAAATAGGTGTTCTTGCGCGACCAGGTGTAGTCGATGATCTGGTTCGGGAATGCCAGCTGCCCCGGCTCCATGTCGTCGCGGATACCTCCGACCGAGGCGATGGCGATGACGCTGTGCACGCCAGTCTCCTTCAGCGCCCAGATATTGGCCCGGTAGTTGACCATGTGCGGCGGTATGGTGTGGCCGTGGCCGTGGCGCGCCAGGAACACCACTTCCTGGCCGCACAGGGTACCGGTCAGCAGCGGCCCGGACGGTTCGCCGTAGGGCGTGCGCATGACTTCACGACGGCTGATTTCCAGGTCTCTCAGGGAAGTGAGGCCGGTGCCTCCTATGATTGCCAGATCTGCCATGGTGTATTTCCTTACCTCTGTTTCCAACCACCCAGGCGCGCCCTCGTGGTTGCTTGGCTGTCTCCCCCACTCACTTCTCCGCCACCGCATAGATACCGCGCAGGTTGCGCAGGTAGCCGTGGTAGTCCATGCCGTAGCCGAACACGTATCGGTCCTCGACCTCGAGGCCGACGAAGTCGGCGCGCAGGTCGCCGACGCGGCGGTCGTGCAGTTTTTCCACCAGCACCACGCTGTAGACGGCGCGCGCGCCCTGCTCGCGGCAGTAGTCGAGAATGGCCGCCAGGGTCAGCCCTTCGTCGAGGATGTCATCCACCACCAGTACGGTCCTGTCCTTCAGCGGCTGCGAGGGCGCACAGATCCATTTCAGATCACTGCCGCGCGTGCCGCCACGGTAGCGGGTCGCGTGCAGGTAATCGAGCTGGACGGGAAACCTCAGCCGCGTGAACAGTTCGGCGGCGGGTACCAGCCCACCCGTCATGACACACAGCAGCAGCGGGTCCCGGTCGCCCACCCGTTCCTCTATCTGCAGCGCCAGGCGGTCCAGGGCCGCCTCCACATCGCTGCGGTCGTAGAGCCGGTCGGCGGTCTCCAGGACACGCCAGGCCTCGTCGGGGGTGATCATCTGGCAGGCAGGCCTCTCAGCAGGTACAGGTTGTTGTGGCCGTGGCACAACGCCCGGCGGTTGTCGGACGACGCGATTATATCCGCTTTTCCAGCAACTCTATACCGTCCGGCACGTGCACGGTGGACGTCGGGAACGCGATCTGCGCACCGTGGCCGCGGATGATGGCCTCGATCTTCAGCAGCACATCCTGCTTGATCTGGTGGTACTTCACCCAATTGGTGGTATGGGTGAAGGTGTAGACGAAGAAATCCAGCGACGAGGGTGCGAAGGCGTTGAAGTTGACGATCAGGGTCTGCGAGTCGTCGATCTCCGGGTGTGCGCGCAGCATGGCCTCCACGTCACGCACGATGTCGCCCATCTTCTCGACGTCGTCGTAGCGGATGCCGATGGTTTCATAGATGCGCCGGTGACTCATGCGCGAGGGGTTTTCCACCGCAATGCTGGTGAAGGTGGCATTGGGCACGTAGATGGGCCGTTTGCTGAAGGTGCGGATGGTGGTCAGGCGCCAGCCGATGTGTTCCACCGTGCCCTCGATGTCGCGGTCCGGCGAACGTATCCAGTCGCCGACGCTGAAGGGACGGTCCAGGTAGATCATCAGGCCACCGAAGAAGTTGGCCAGCAGGTCCTTGGCGGCGAAACCTACCGCAATGCCGCCGATGCCGCCGAAGGCCAGCACGCCAGACACGCTGAAGCCCAGCGTCTGCAGGACGACCAGCGCCGCGGTAATGAGTATCGATATCCGCACCAGCTTGCCAATGGCATCCGCCGTGGTGCGGTCGTAGGGCTCGCCCGATGCGAGCCCGCGCCGGATGAGCGTCTGCTGGACGTTGTTGGTGAGGCGTACCAGGAACCAGGCCAGCGAGACGATGACGCCGACCTCCCGGATGGGCGCCGCAGCTTTGAAGATCACCACCTGCGATTGAGCGTAGACGATGTCGGCGGCGAAGGTGATGCCGAGTATCCAGATCAGCAGCGACAGCGGCCACGCCAGCGCACCCAGCAATGCGTCGTCCCAGGGGGTGCGTGTGGTGCCGAGTCTGCGCTGAAGGCGCCGCAGCAGCTTGCGCTGGATGAAGTCGGCCAGCAGCGCCAGCAGGATGACGATGAACACCTGTACAACCCAGGTGTTGGCGCCGGTCCATTCAGAGATCACAGAAACGATTTCTTGCCACTGCATGTCGTTTGGTTCCGTTGTTGGTCTTTGTTGCACCTTGGTGGTTAACAGGCTGTTGAAATTCGCTCAGGCGAGTGCGAGACAAGGCGGAAATGGGCGAAAAAGCGCAGTTTACAAACAGTAAATGAGCATTTTGAGCCCATTTCCAACGCCGTATCGCGCCGCATGAGTAGAATTTCAACAGCCTGTTAACAGAACCACCGCGTCCTGGTTCGTCCCTGTCAAGAAGGAACCCTGTCCTACGTCGTCAACCGCCGGTAAATGTCCGACACCTTCAGCGGCAGCTTGCGTACCTCGTCGATGACCGCATAGTTCACCGCCCCGTACATGTGCGGCAGATAGTCCTTCGCCTCGGTATCGATGGTGATGCAGAAGGGATGGATGCCGCTGCGCTTGGCCTCGATCAGCGCCATGCGCGTGTCCTCGATGCCGTAGGCGCCGCGGTAGGTATCGTAGTCGTCGGGCTTGCCGTCCGACAGCGTGATGAGCAGCTTGGTGCGTGCCTCGACCTCGTTCAGCAGCCGGGTCAGGTGACGGATGGTGACGCCCATGCGCGTATAGTCCCTGGGCCGGATGCCGCTGATGCGCGCCTTGACCTCTTCGTCGTAGACGTCGTCGAAGCCCTTGATGCGGTATACCTCGCAACGCTTGCGCGTCATGCCGGAAAAACCAAAGATGGCGTAACGATCACCCAGGGTTTCCAGCGATTCGCACAGCAGCGCCAGCGCCTCGCGCTCGGCATCGTTGATCCAGCCTTTGGTGGAACCGCTCATGTCGACCATGAACATGACGGCGATGTTGCGCTCCAGTTTGTGCATCTTGGTGAACAGGCGCTCGGTCATCTCCTGGCCGTGGCGTGTGTCCGCCAGCGCCTCGACCAGCGCGTCGATGTCCACGTCATCGCCGTAGGGCTGCTTTTTCAGCAGCTTGTCCTCGCCGCGCAGCGCCTCGAAGGTGCGCCTGAGTTCGGTGGCCAGGCCGCGGTACTTGTGCAGGGTGCGGTCGACGAAGTGGTCGTGGCTGGGATGCACGTCCAGCTCACGCAGCACCGCCCAGTTCTTGCGGTAGTTCTGGCGCTCGTAGTCCCACTCGTTGTACAGGAAGGCGCCTTCCTCGTGGTAAGTGCCCTTCCACACGTCCTCGGCGCTGCGCTCGCCGCTGTCGCCGGCGAAATAGACGCCGTCGCCGGCCGCTTCCAGATAGTCCTCGGGGATATCGCCCAGGTCCTGCAGGATGGAGGCCATGGTGCCCTTGATATTGTCGGGCGCCGCTACGGGGCGGCCGTCCAGTTCGATCTCGTAGGCGAAACCGTCCGGCGTCTCGTCGGATTCGACGCGGCGCAGCTTGAAGGGCAGGCCGGCATCCTCTTTCTCCTGCCGGTCCGTTTCCCCGTCATCCTCTTCTTCGCTCTTCGACCTGTCCAGTTCGTTGCCCAACTTCAGCAGCCCGAGCCGGAACATCTGCCTGTCGGCGTCGATGCGCGCCCTGCGCACGGTATTGACCTCGCCCGGCCGCAGCACGCCCTGGTACAGGGCCGGTTGAGGCAAATCGGCGTCCATCAGGGCGCGCATCAGTGCCAGGCTGTCATGCGCGCCGGCGTCGGGTTCGGCCAGCCGCTGTGCGGCGCGCCGCCAGTCCTGGTTCATGGAGGCATCGGCGGCCTCGCGGAACCCCCGCATGTGGCGGTACATGCCGGGCAGGGCCGTCCTGATCCGCGCGTCCAGGCGCAGGGTTTCCAGGGCGTGGAAGCAGGCCAGCGCGCGCTCGTAATCAGCGTGACACGCCAGCGCCTCGCTGACATCGATGCGCCAGGTGCCGTACCAGGTCTGCGCCCACTGATGAACGACCATGGCCTTGTACAACTGGAAATTGCGCTCGCGCTCGTCGAAGCGACTGACGGTGGCTGGCAGGAACAGGGTTTCGGTATCCGTGAAGGTGTGCTCGCCGGCCTCCACTTTCAGGCGCCGGCCGTTGAGACCGTGCGCAAAGGCCTCCAGCACGTTGGCGACCCTGTCCAGCGCCAGGCCGGTGGCGCGCGCCTCGTGTTCACGGGCGAAGGTCTCGACGTCCTTGAAGGCCGCTACCGCCGGGTGCAGGCCACGGGTGTCGTAGATGTCCATGCAGTGCAACAGCCAGGCCTCGACGCCGGCCCCGTCCATCAGGCGCAGGGCGCTGCACACGTGGCTGATGAAATTGAACGCCATACCGGAACTGGTGCGCGCGACCATACTCACCAGGCGCAGCACCAGATCCTGCTGTTCACGCGGGAATTCCGCCAGCGCCCGCGCCGGTTCCTCGGCGGCGCCCGGCGACACCATGTGGGCATCCAGCCGTTCCTCCAGCTGGGCGGCGGTGAGCGGCATGCCGCCGGTCTGCAGGAATTCGGTCTCGTCGTACCAGCGTGCCGCCACGCCGGCCGCCAGCACCCGCCCGTCGGCGGTCGTCACGCCCATCTGCAAGGGTTCGATGGTACAGCCGGGCAGCACCTCCCGCAGCAGCTGGCCGAGGCTTTCCGCTTTCCAGGAGATGGCGCCGCTGTCGGTCGACAGCCAGATGCCCAGGCAGCCGTCGGTGACCAGCCGCGGCAGATATTTGACCAGCTTGGGCAGGTCCACCTCGCGGTCCCACAGCTGGCCTTTCGGACCGTGGCCGAGCGGCGGTGCCGGCAGCACGATCATGTCGAAGCGCTGCTGGCGGCGCAGCAGGTCTTCGACATAGTCCATGACGTTGTCGCGCACGTACTCGACCTGCTGCTCGCCGGCGTTGGCGCGCGCCAGCGCGAGCATGTCCTCGCCGGCCTCGACGTGCACCACCGAGGCACCACCCGCCAGTGCCTGGGCAGTCACGTAGCCGTTGCCGCCGAACAGGTTCAGCACCCGCAGGTCGTCAAGGTCGTAACAGCCCTCGATGCGCTGGCGTATCCAGTTTCCGCAAGCGATGTCGCGGCCGTGCAGCCCCACGCGCCCGCGCTCGTCCAGGCGGCACAGCACGGCCTGGCCGCCGACCTGCACCGTCCACTCCCGCGGCAGCCCGCTGCGGGTCGGTTCCCAATGGCCGCTGCCCAGTTCACTGACAAAGATCCAGTCGGCCTGCCAGCCATCACCGGCCGGCTCGCCGGCCGCCTGGCGGTCAGGACGCTCGACCACGTAGGGTCCCCAACGTTCCAGCTTGCGGCCGTGGCCGAAATCGAGCAACTCGTAGTCGTCGAGCGGCGTCTCGACCAGGGCATCCTGGACCTCGGACTCGGGGACCGTGGGGAGCTGCACCATAACTGATTGATATTAAAAGACTAAAAAACCGACGCACTCAACTCGTTCACCGCCGTCAGCATTTCCTCGTCGTCGGTCAGTGCCTGGGCGATGCTGGAGCGGCAGGCGGTGACCGCCGGCACGCCGCTCTTCATCAGTTTGGCGGCGTGCACCAGCAGGCGGGTGCTGGCGCCCTCTTCCAGGCCGCTGCCCTTGAGATTGCGGGTCATCTGCGCGAACTTGACCAGCCGGGCCGCCATGTCGGCGTCGATGCCCGTTTCGTTGACGACGATCTTCGTCTCCAGTTCGGCGCACGGATAATCGAACTCCAGGGCCACGAAGCGCTGCCGGGTGCTCTGCTTCAAGTCCTTGAGAACACTCTGATATCCGGGATTGTAGGAGATCGCCATGCAGAACTCGGGACTGGCCTCAAGCAACTCACCCAGCTTCTCCATGGGCAGCAGACGGCGGTCGTCGGCCAGCGGGTGGATGACCACGGTGGTGTCCTTGCGCGCCTCGACGATCTCGTCCAGGTAGCAGATGCCGCCGGCCCGTACCGCCCGCGCCAGCGGGCCGTCCACCCACACCGTCTCGCCGCCGCTGATGAGAAAACGCCCGACCAGGTCGGAGGCGGTCAGGTCGTCGTGGCAGGACACCGTGATCAGCGGCCGCTTGAGACGCCAGGCCATGTGCTCCATGAAACGGGTCTTGCCACAGCCGGTTGGGCCCTTGAGCAGCACCGGCAGCTGGTTGGCGTAGGCCGCCTCGAACACCTCGATCTCGTTGCCGACCGGCTCGTAGTAGGGCTCGTCCTGGATGAAATACTCTTCGGGTTTCAATGCCTGGGCTGTCACGCGCTTTTTCCTGTGAATCCTGCCGGAAAGGTACCCCGTATCCGGACAGGCGGCAACAAAACACACAAAGCCAGGGCGTTATATAAGGTATCTATTTTGTTATCGGAAAATTCAATGCTCTTTATATATAGATTGGCTAGCGAAGCCGGGGGCGAGAGAGTATCGTTTAGCCCGATTTCAGGTACGGCCCTACAACGGTCCCGCGTGGCCCCGGCCAAGCGGCGTGGGGGGTCGACTTTCGTTTTATGTCACAACTCTGAGCGGAGGAGTATCCATGTCAGAGGTTATCGCAACCAACCAGACCATTCTGGTGGTGGGTGGCGGCATCAGCGGTATGACAGCCGCACTGGAAGCCGCCGAATGCGGCAAACAGGTGCTGCTGGTGGAAAAGAATCCATCCGTCGGCGGACGCGTCAGCCAGCTGTACAAGTATTTTCCCAAGCTGTGCCACCCCAAGTGCGGCCTGGAGATCAACCTCCGCCGTATGAAGGCCAACCGCAACCTGCGGCTGCTGACCATGACCGAGGTGACGAATGTCGAGGGTGAGGCCGGCAACTACAGTGTCACCCTCAAGACCCGCCCGCGCTATGTCAACGACAAGTGCACCGCCTGCGGCGCCTGTAGCGACGCGGTCGAGGCCGAGTTCGACGACGAATACAACTACGGCCTGATGAAGCGCAAGGGTGCCTACCTGCCTTTCAATCAGGCCTACCCCTTCCGCTACGTGCTGGACCCGCGCATCATCGGCACGCCGGACGCCGACAAGGCAAAGGAAGCCTGCAAGTACGACGCCATCGACCTCGACATGCAGGACGAGGAAACCACCATCACGGTCGGCGCCATCGTCTGGGCCACCGGCTGGCAACCGTACGACGCCAACAAGATCCAGCCCTACGGCTACGACCGCATCGCCAATGTCATCACCAGCGTGGAGCTGGAACGCATGATGGACCCGCACGGCCCCACCGGTGGCAAGATCCTGCGCCCCGGCGACGGCAAGGAGGCAAAAGACATCGCCTTCATCCAGTGTGCCGGTTCGCGTGACAAGAATCACCTCAAACACTGCTCGCGCATCTGCTGCATGGCCAGCCTCAAGCAGGCCACCTACCTGCCGGAGCAGTACGGCGAGGACTACAAGGGCACTATCTACTACATTGACATCCGTGCCATCGACCGCATCGACGACTTCTACCAGAACGTGAAGAAGGACCCCAACATCAGCTTCGTGAAGTCCAAGGTGGCCTCCATCACCGAGGACAAGGAAACCGGCAACCCGGTGCTGCACGGCGTGGACACCGAGGGCTATCACCGCTACAGCAACCCCCACGACCTGGTGGTGCTGGCCGTCGGCATGGAACCCAGCGTGCCGGCCGACGGCTTCCCGATGGAGGTGGTGATCAACGAGGAAGGTTTTGTGGAACTGGATGAGAAGAACGGCGCGTTCTTCGCGGCCGGCTGTTCGGCCGACGCGCTGGACGTCAACCGCGCGGTGCAGAGCGGCACCGCCAGCGCATTACGCGCCATCCAGGTCGTGAATCGAGTTGCAGGAGCGGAGGGTTAAGCCGTGGCAGACATGAAAATCGGTGCCTATATCTGTAAAGGTTGCGGCCTGGGCGAGCGCCTGGACTGCGACGAACTGGCCACCATCGCGCAGCGCGACGGCAAGGCGCAGGTCGTGCAGCAGCACGACTTCCTGTGCTCGGAAGACGGCGTGAAGATGATCCGCAGCGACATCGAGAACGAGGGTGTCAACCGCGTGGTCATCGCCGCCTGCTCGCGTCGCGCCAAGACCGAGGCATTTAATTTCGACGACGTGTGCGTGGCGCGTGCCAACCTGCGCGAGGGCGTCATCTGGATCCGCCCCGACGAGGACGAGTTCCAGGAGACCACCCAGGAAATGGCGGCCGACTACGTCCGCATGGGCTGTGCCGAGGTCAAACACCAGACCCCGCCGCACGCATCCGAGGAGCGCGGCAGCAACGACGCCATCCTGGTGGTGGGCGGCGGCGTCAGCGGCATGACCGCGGCCATTGAGGCAGCCAAGGCCGGTTACCCCGTGAGCCTGGTGGAGAAGACCGGCCAGCTGGGCGGCTCCGTGGGGCAGATGTGGAAAGACGTCCCCATGCACAGCCCCTACACCGATCCGGTCGACACCCCGGTGGCAAGCCTGATTGCCGAAATCGAGGCCAACGACAAAATCACCGTGCACCTCAATTCGACCATCTCGAAGACGTCCGGCGCACCGGGCCGCTTCTCGGCCGACATCAGCACCGAGTCCGGTTCCACCACCACCGAGAACTTCGGCGCCATCATCATGGCCTCCGGCGCCACGCCGTACGACGCCGGCCAGCTGCCCGAACTGGGCTACGGCAAGAGCCCGGACGTCATCGACCGGGTGGAGATGGAGAAGCTGGCCATCGAGGCCAACGGTGGCCCCATCAAGCGTCCGTCCGACGGCAAGGAAGTGAAGAAGGTCACTTTTATCCAGTGCGCCGGCCAGCGCAGCCAGAAGGAAGGCCACCTGCCCTACTGCTCGGGCGACTGCTGCCTGACGTCCATCAAGCAGGCCATGTACTTCAAGGACCAGAACCCTGACATCGACACCAAGATCCTGTTCACCGACCTGCGCACCCCCGGCGCCCCCGGCGAGGACTTCTACCGCAGCGGCCAGGACAAGGAAGTGACCTTCCGCAAGGGCGTGGTCAGCGAAGTAGTGGCCGGCAGCAACGGCCCGGTGGTCAGGTTCAAGGACCTGATCCTGGACGAGGACATGGAGGAAGAGGCCGACCTGGTGGTGCTGGCCACCGGCATGGTGCCCAACTCCGGCGTCGACATCGAGCTGGCCGCCGGCCCCAACGTCGAGGGCGAGGAGGAAGAAGCGCCGGCCGACGGCGAGGGCGGCCAGGTGGAGATCCCGGTGGAGTCCGTACTCAACCTGAGCTACCGCCAGGGCAAGGACCTGCCGCACCTGAAGTACGGCTTCAACGACTCGCACTTCATCTGCTTCCCCTACGAGACGCGCCGCACCGGCATCTACGCCACCGGCCCGGTGCGTCGCCCCATGGACACCCCGCAGGCCATCGAGGACGCCACCGGCGCCGCGCTGAAAGCCATCCAGGCACTGGAGAACGCCAAGCTGGGGCGCGCCGCGCACCCGCGCTCGGGCGACCTGTCCTATCCGAGCTTCCGCAAGGAAGGCTGCACCCAGTGCAAGCGCTGCACGGTGGAATGCCCGTTCGGCGCCATCGACGAGGACGAGGAGCGCTACCCGCAGTTCAATGAGGCCCGCTGCCGCCGCTGCGGCACCTGCATGGGCGCCTGCCCGGTGCGCGTCATCTCCTTCGAGAACTACTCGGTGGATACCGTCGGACAGCAGATCAAGAACTGCGACATCCCCGACGAATTCGACGAGAAGCCGCGCTTCCTGGTGCTGGCCTGCGAGAACGATGCCTACCCGGCACTCGACATGGCCGCCATGCAGGGCAACAGCTACAGCCAGTGGGCCCGCGTCATCCCGGTCCGCTGCCTGGGTTCGGTCAACACCATCTGGATCACCGATGCACTCAACTCCGGCTACGACGGTGTGGTGCTGATGGGCTGCAAGAAGGGTGACGACTACCAGTGCCACTTCGTCAAGGGCTCGGAAATGGCGCATTACCGCATGAGCAAGATCGACGATACGCTGGAGCAGCTGAACCTGGAGAAGGAGCGCGTGGAGACCTACGAGGTCGCCATCACCGACATCGATCGCGCGCCCAGGCTGATCAATGACATGGCCGAGACGATCGACAAGATCGGCATGAGCCCCTTCAAGTTCTAGGAGCGAGTCATGAGTGACTACAACCAACAGATGATCGAGAAATACCGCGGAAACTTCCTCAAGGAAGTGGAAGCGAACGTGGAAGAGGGAGACTGGGTGAAGATGTGCATGCAGTGCGGCGTCTGCTCGGGCTCCTGCCCGCTGGGCCCCCACTGGGAGCACCCGCCGCAGGAAATCTTCATGATGATCCGCGCCGGCAAGCGTGAGGAGGTGCTGGAATCCACCTCCATGTGGATGTGCACCTCCTGCTACAACTGCATCGCCCGTTGCCCGCGCGGCCTGCCCATCACCCACATCATGCATGGCCTGGCCACCTACGCCAAGCGCCTGGGACTGGCGCCCAAGGAACAGCCCACCGCCAAGTTCGCGCAGCTGTTCTGGAACAACCTGACCAAGACCGGCCGCGTCAACGAGCTGAAGCTGGGCCTGTCGCTGTACTTCATGAACGGCTTTGGCGAGGGCATCAAAACCGCGCTGAAGATGAAGGACATCGGCCTGGGGATGCTCAAAACCAAGCGCATGACCCCCATGGAGATGCTGGGCGGGCACAAGTGCAAGGACGTCAAGGGCCTGCAGGCTATGCTGAAAAAAGCTGAAGAGCTGGAAGAAGCGCGCATCGGCAAGCGTGGCTGAGGAGAACTGATATGGCAAAGAAATCGTATTCCTTTTACCCCGGCTGTTCCTCGCAGAAAGCCGCGTCCGCATCCAACTACCAGGTGTCCGTCGATGCGATGTGCCAGGAGCTGGACATCGAACTGAACGAGATTCCGGACTGGAACTGTTGCTCGGCTTCCATCGGCTACGCCGGCGGCGGCGAGCTGCCGCGCCTGGCGCTGTCGGCACGCAACATGGCGCTTTCCGAGCAGGCGCACCCCGGCCAGGACATCGTCGCCACCTGCGCGGCCTGCTGGCTGGCCACCAAGGAGACCCAGGAGCGCCTGCACAACGACAACGACCTGCTGGCGGAAGCCAACCAGGCACTGGCCGAGGCCGGACTCAAGCTGCAGAACGACAAGAACGTCCGCCACATGGTGGAAGTGCTGATCGAGGACATCGGCTACGAGGAACTCGGCAGCCACGTCAAGAAACCGCTGGAGGGCCTGAAGATCGCCGGCTACGTCGGCTGCCAGACCAACCGGCCGTTCGGCATCAACGACGAGTCGTTCGAGAACCCGAAATACCTCGACAAGATGATCGAAACGGTCGGCGCCGAGGCTTGCGAGGACTACGAGAAGAAGGTGTCCTGCTGCGGCGGCGCGCTGGCCTTCTCGGAGCCGGAGAAAAGCCAGGCCCTGATCAAGGACATCATCGAGTCGGCCTACGACAACGGCGCCGATATGATCGTGACACCCTGCCCGGTGTGCCAGATGAACACCGAGGTCTATCAGGACCAGATCAACGCCAAGTACGGCACCAAGTTCAAGATGCCGGTGGTGTACTACTCCACCCTGCTGTCGGTGGCCTATGGCAAGTCGGCCAAGGAGAGTGGCCTGGACGGCCAGATCATCCGCGCCAGGCAATTGGAAGAAATTGCCGGCAAGTAGCGTCTCACAGGGGACGGATTTGCCATCTGTCCCATTCCTTGACGTAGCCCCTCTCCCCGAGGGGCTTTTTTTGCCCCCTCATTGGGGACAGCCGGTCTGCCGCCGGGACTTGCCGCGAAGGACAGCAGGGAATTATTTTCAACCGGGGTCCTGTCATCAGCCACTTTTCTAGTAATTTTGTGTAATCAGTCACTTGTGGATCTTGCCAAGATGCAAAGTCCACTGTGACCACCCTAAAATCAACGCCAGACAACGTCAGTTGGACACACTTTGGCCACACTGAATTTCAGACCATATTGCACCTTGGCGGATTAGCGGTGAATCAACTCCCTGACACTCTCAGCGCTCCGATGGCCACCGAATCCGCTCCAACCTATCCACCGTCTCCCTGACACTTTGTACCGTCTCATGGCATGCCAGGCTGGTTTTATCCAGTAGCTTCCGCATCGCACGATGGCGCAGGTACCACGACAAAACGCCGATACTGACAGCACCCATCACAAACCCGGCTAATGCCACAACCCAAGCGTTCATCACCGCCTCCAGAGCCGACCAACACCGTATTTCATGAGTGATAGCACGGCACGTCTGAACACACAACTCGCGAAAAAGCGTGACCCGCCGTTTTTTTACTTATACCCATCCTGAGAGCAGCTACTTTTTTGCTGCACATTGTTCAAATTTCGTTTCACCAACCAACAAGAGGAAGTAATTTCTATGAATAACATCAAATGGGTAATTGACTTATCCGAACCTGAGGCGCA
>Ga0256830_1000590_pt1 | contig 28140 bp, 19 predicted proteins | sample 128326metaG_FD_190537 | JGI IMG/M metagenome (GOLD analysis project Ga0256830, IMG submission 190537) | Hydrothermal vent microbial communities from Lau Basin, Pacific Ocean - 128-326 | ecosystem: Environmental > Aquatic > Marine > Hydrothermal vents | place: Pacific Ocean: Lau Basin | collected... | reverse complement strand
CTCCCGCCCCCCTTTTTCGCCGGGCCCTGGGGAAGTCGGATTCGCCCCCCGGCTCCTCTCTCCATGGGGTAGACCTTCCTCGTGCGCTGCCGGGCCCCCGCCCAGCTGCCCCACCGCGGCCGCACTGCGGCCGGAGCCCCCATGGCCTGGATCCTCGACTTCTCGGCCCTCGGCCTCGACGACCTCCCCCGCGTCGGCGGCAAGTGCGCCTCGCTGGGAGAGATGATCCGCGAGCTCGGCGACGCGGGAGTCCGCGTGCCGGGAGGCTTCGCCGTGACGGTGGACGCCTACCGCGCCTTCCTCGCCCACAACGGTCTCGACGAGTTCGTCCGGAGCCGCCTCGCCGCCCTCCCGCCGGACGACCTCGACGCACTGGAGGAGACCGGAGCGGCGCTGCGCGGCGGGATCCTCGAGGGTGAGTTCCCGCCCGGCGTGGAGCGGGAGATCTGCGAAGCGTATCGCGCCATGGAGGGGCGCTATGGCCCGAACTGCGACGTCGCCGTGCGCTCGTCGGCCACCGCCGAGGATCTGCCCACGGCGAGTTTCGCGGGCCAGCAGGAGAGCTTCCTCAACGTGCGCGGCGCCCGACACCTGCTCGAGTCGGTCAAGCGTGTGTTCGCCTCGTTGTTCACCAACCGCGCCATCCACTACCGCAACGACCAGGGCATCCCCCACGATGGCGTCCTGATGGCGGTCGCGGTCCAGAAGATGGTTCGCTCCGACCGCGCCTGCTCGGGCGTGCTGTTCACGCTGGACACCGAATCAGGCTTCCCGGGGATCGTCCTCGTCACTTCGGCCTGGGGGCTGGGGGAGAACGTCGTCCAGGGCCTGGTGAACCCCGACGAGTTCCGCGTCTTCAAGCCGGCGCTCCGTGAAGGGCGCCGCCCGATCCTGTCGCGACGCCTCGGCGACAAAGCGCTCAAGATGGTGTACGCGAGGGACCGCAGCGCAGGCTCGGCGACGCGGAACGTCCCAGTCTCCAGGCAGGCGCGCGACACGTTCTCGTTGGAGGACCACGAGGTCCTGGAATTGTCGCGGTTCGCGCTCTCGATCGAGGACCACTACAGCCGCAAGACCGGACGGACCTGCCCCATGGACATCGAATGGGCCAAGGACGGGCGGGATGGCAGGCTCTACGTCCTGCAAGCGCGGCCCGAGACGGTCCACGCGGCGGCGACAGCGGCGGTCCACGAGGTGTTCCGCATGCAGGAACACGGCGAGATCCTCCTGGAAGGCAGGGCGGTCGGCAAGCGCATCGCCTCGGGGCGCGCCCGTGTCATCCTCGATGCCGCAGACATGCACGAGCTCGAGCCCGGCGACGTGCTCGTGACCGACATCACCGATCCCGACTGGGAGCCGGTGATGAAGAAGGCCGCGGCCTTGGTCACGAACCGCGGTGGGCGGACCTGCCATGCTGCGATCATCGCCCGTGAGCTCGGCATCCCGGCCGTCGTCGGCTCTGGCGACGCAACCGAGCGACTCGCCGAAGGTGGCGAAGTCACGGTGTCCTGCGCCGAGGGAGAGACCGGATACGTGTACCGCGGGAAGGCGCGGTGGGAACTCGAACGCTACGACCTCACCGATCTCCGAAGACCGCGGACGAAGCTCTACCTCAACGTCGCCGACCCCGAGCAGGCTCTGCACCATGCACGCCTCCCCGCCGAAGGGGTCGGGTTGGCTCGGCTCGAGTTCATCATCAACAATTCGATCCGGGTCCACCCACGGGCGCTCCTGGAGTACGAGTCCCTGGCTCCGGAGCTCCGTGCCGAAGTGGATGCCGCCATCGCCGGCTACTCGAGCCCGCGCGACTACTTCGTGCTGCGGCTCGCCGAGGGGATCGGCACGATCGCCGCCGCCTTCCATCCGCGCCCCGTGGTGGTCCGGACGTCCGACTTCAAGTCCAACGAATATGCAGCCCTGCTCGGCGGCCAGGCCTTCGAGCCGGTCGAGGAGAACCCGATGCTCGGCTTCCGCGGCGCGGCGCGCTACTTCTCGGAGGAATTCGCCGAGGCCTTCGCCTTGGAGTGCGAAGCGCTGCGCGAAGTGCGCGAGGGCATGGGCCTGACGAACGTGGTCCCGATGATCCCCTTCGTGCGTACCGTCGAGGAAGGGCAGCGGGTGCTGGAACTGATGGCCCGCCATGGCTTGGAGCGAGGGCGGAACGGGCTGAAGGTCTTCCTGATGTGCGAACTACCCGTGAACGCGCTCATGGCCGATGCCTTCCTGGACCACTTCGACGGAATGAGCATCGGCTCCAACGATCTCACCCAGCTCACGCTGGGTGTGGACCGCGACTCTGGGCTCCTGAAGGGCTTCGACGAGCGCAACGAAGCCGTGCTTCGGATGATGGAGATGGCCATTCGGGCATGCAAGGCGCGCGGCAAGTACGTCGGCATCTGCGGACAAGCGCCGAGCGACTTCCCCGAGATCACGCGCTGGCTGGTGGAGCGCGGCATCGATTCCATCTCGCTCAACCCGGACAGCTTGGTGGACATGCTCGAGGTCGTCCGCCAGGCCGAATCCGAGCTTCGCAGGAGCGCCTGACTCCGCCGCGCTGGCCAGCTCCCCCATTGCGGGCGCCGCCTCGACGGCTAGTCTGGGCCGCATGGCTCACCACCCGCCCGGCCGCCCCGGCGCCCTCCGGTTCCGGCTCTCGGCGATGATGTTCCTCCAGTACGCCATCTGGGGGGCCTGGCTGCCGATCCTCTACCCCTTCCTGCAGTCCCGCGGCTTCTCCAGCGGCGAGATCTCGATGGCGTTCGCGCTCGGCGCGGTCGGCGCCATCTTCGGCCCCTTCCTCGCCGGCCAGGCCGCCGACCGTCACTTCGCCACCGAGCGCCTGCTCGGCGTCAGTCACCTCGCCGGCGCCGTGCTGGTCTGGTTCCTGGCGACGCTGACCGACCCCAAGGCCTTCCTCCTGGTCTCCTTCCTCTACGGCCTGATCTACGCCCCGACCCTGGCCCTGACCAACTCGCTGTCCTTCGCCCACCTCGAGGACCGTGACCGCGACTTCGGCCCCATCCGGATGTGGGGAACCATCGGCTGGATCGCGGTGGGCATCGCGGTCGGCCAGTGGCTGCTGCACCGTCACTCCGAGCCGGGGATGACGCCGGAACAGCTGGAAGCCGCCTGGAACGTCGGCCGCGCCGACGCCTTCCGCTTCTCCGCGGTGCTCGGCGCGCTGATGGGCGTCTACGCCTTCACCCTTCCGCACACCCCGCCGGCGAAGGAGGCCGGCGAGCGCAACGCCGTGCGCGAGGCCCTGGGGGAGGCCCGGCGGCAGCCGCTCCTGACCCTGTTCCTGCTGGCGGTGCCGATGAGCATCGTGCACCAGTTCTACTTCGTCCACACCGCCGGCTTCCTGTCCGAGATCCAGGCCCGCAGCGAAGCGGTGCAGGACTTCGCCGCCACCATCAACCGCCTCTTCGGCGTCGGCGGCGGGGGCTTGATGACCATCGGGCAGATGACCGAGATCCTGGTGCTCGGCCTCATCCCCCTGGTCGCGCCCCGCGTCTCGCGCAAGGCGCTGCTCGCCACCGGCATCGCCGCCTATGCGGCCCGCATGGCTCTCTTCGCCTACACCGACGCGGTCGCCCCCATCCTGCTCGGGGTCGCGCTCCACGGGCTCTGCTTCGGCTGCTTCGTCTTCGTCGCCTTCATGGTCGTGGACGAAGAGACCACTCCCGACGTCCGCGCCAGTGCGCAGAACCTGTTCAACCTCGTCATCGTCGGCATCGGCATCATCGTCGGTTCCTGGTTCGCCGTCAGCGTGGTCGGCGACTGGGCCGCCACCGAGACGGGGATGGACTGGCGCCGCCTCTTCTCGGTGCCGATGGCCATCGCCCTCGCCTGTCTCGGCGCACTCCTCGCCTTCTACCCCCGCCACGCTCCACACCACCGGTGACCCCTCCCCTCCGCATCGGCTTCGTCGGCGGCGGCTTCATCACCCGCTTCCACCTCCGTTCCCTGCTGCAGGTCCGCGACTGCACGGTGACCGCCGTGGCGAGCCGGACCCGCGACAGCGCCGAGGAGGCGGCCGCACTGGCGCGCGAACTCGGCGTCGGCTCCGCCGCGCGGGCGCACGATTCCACCGCCGACCTCGCCGCCGACCCCGAGGTGGACGCGGTCTGGATCTGCGCCCGGAACGACACGCGCATCGAGACCGGACGCGCGCTCCTGGAAGGCGCCCGCCGCCGCCCCGCCGCCGCTCCGCTCCGCGGCGTCGCGGTCGAGAAACCGCTGGCGCGCACCCTCGGCGAAGCGCTCGAGTTCGCCGCCCTCCTCGAAGAGCTCGGCGCCCCGGTGGGCTACCTCGAGGACATGCTGTTCGCCCCCCACCTGGTGCGCGGCAAGGAGGTCGCCTGGCGCCGGGGCGCCGGGGTCGCCGGCCGGCCCTACCTCGCCCGCGCCGCCGAGGAGCACGCCGGGCCCCACTCCAAGTGGTTCTGGCAGCCCGAGGTCGCCGGCGGCGGCGTGCTGCTCGACATGATGTGCCACTCGCTCGAGGCGGCGCGCTGGCTGCTGACCGAACCGGGGGCGCCGCGCGACAGCCTGGAGCCGGTGGCGGTCCAGGCGACCACGGCCTGTCTCAAGTGGTCGCAGCCCGAGTACGCCGCCCTCCTGCGCGAGCGCTACGGTCCCGAAGTGGACTGGGAGCGCCGTCCGGCCGAGGACTTCGCCCACGCCGTGGTCCGCTGGCGCACCGCCGACGGCCGCGAGGTCGTCAGCGAGACCACCTCGTCGTGGTGCTACGTCGGGGCCGGGCTGCGCCACACCTTCGACCTGCTCGGCCCCGAGTACGCGCTGTCGGTGGACCTCGCCGACACCGGGGCGCGGGTCTTCTTCTCGCGCGAGGTCCGCGGCGAGGCCGGCGAGGACCTGGTCGAGAAGCAGAACGCCGAGCAGGGGCTGATGCCGATCAGCCCGGACGAGCCGGCGCACTATGGCTATTCGGGCGAGAACCGCTGCTTCGTGCGCGCCTTCCTCGAGGGACGCGCCCCCGAGCCCGGCCTCGGCGCCGGGCTCGACGTGATGCGCCTGTTGATGGCCTGTTACCGCTCGGCCGAGACCGGCGCCGTCACCGACCCCCACGACGCCGACCTCGTCGGATACCATCCCACCTTCCGACCTCGGACATGAAGAACCCCTCCTCCTCACAGTCTCCCCGGCGCACCACCCGCCGTGGCTTCCTCAAGGGTGCCGCCGCCGGCGCCGCGCTCGCCGCGACCGCGCCCTCGGCGCGGCTCTACGCCCGCATCCTCGGAGCCAACGACCGCATCCGCATCGGCGTCGTCGGCCCCGGCGGCATGGGCACCGGCCACGTCGTCGCCTTCTCCAACTTCGGCGCCTCGGGGCGCGCTCCGGTCGAGATCGTCGCGGTCTCGGACGTGGCCGTCCCGCACATGGAGCGCGCCAAGGGCGAGATCCAGAAGCGCATGGAGGGCGTCGAGGTCGGCATGCACCAGGACTACCGCGAACTCCTGGCGCGGCAGGACGTGGACGGCATCGTCAACGCCACCCCGGAGCACTGGCATGCGAACATCGCGGTGGATGCGGTGGCGGCGGGCAAGGACGTCTACAACGAGAAGCCGCTGTGCATGACGCTGGACGACGCCTTCCGGGTCCAGGAGGCGGTGGAGGGCAGCGACCGCGTCTTCCAGGTCGGCACCCAGAAGATGGCGCTGGCCAAGTACCGCGCCGCGCGTGACCTCATCGCCGAAGGCGCCATCGGCAAGCCGCTGTGGTCGCAGACCGGCTACTGCCGCAACACCCCGAGCGGCGAGTGGAACTACTACGGCATCGAGAAGGACCTGAAGCCGGGCGTCAACCTCGACTGGAAGACCTGGTGCGGGCCGAAGGGCGAACGTCCCTGGGACCCGAAGGTCTATCACCGCTGGCGGCGCTACCGCGACTTCTCGACCGGCATCATCGGCGACCTGCTGGTGCACCAGATGACGCCGATGATGTACGCGCTGGACGCCGACTTCCCGACGAAGGTGTTCTGCGCCGGCGAGCACATGGTGGACCTGGACATGGAGAACCACGACCAGGTGCTGCTGACGGTCGGCTTCCCCGACGGCCACACCATGGTGGTCGCCGGCAACACCAACAACGAGCAGGGCTTCACCGACATGATCCGCGGCCAGAAGGGCACGCTGTACCTCGGCGGCAAGGACTGCGAATTGCGGCCCGAGCGCCCCTTCGCCGACGACGTGGAGCCGCAGGTGGTCGAGTGTCCGCAGGTCCACGACCAGGACGAGCTGCGGTTGAACTGGCTGCAGAGCATGCAAACGCGCGAGACGCCGTTCAGCCCGGTCCAGTTCGCGGTCAAGGTGATGGTGATCGTGGACCTGGCGACGCGCTCGGCCTGGGACGGGCGGGCCTACGCCTTCGACCCCGAGACCCGGAAGGTGACGGCGCTCTGACCGCCGGTCGGCGCCCGGGGCGCGCCCTCGCTACAGGGGGAGCGTCCCGGTGCTGCGCCACGACAGGACGACGGCGACGGCGAGGGCCGCGAGGGCCGCAGCCCAGAACAGGAGGGCCCGCCGCGCGGCGCGGCGGGCGCGCTCGCCCTCCCACCAGGTACGCGGACGGATGCCGCGCAGACGAAAGGTGGCGACGCCGGCGAGGTTGAGGCAGGAGACGTTGGTCAGGGCGAGGACGAGGGCGCGGCCGGCCTCGGCGAGGTGGCCGCTGCCGAGGAGGAGACCGGCGGCGACCAGCGGCGGCAGCAGGGCGACCGCGACCATCACCCCGATCAGGGCGCTCGGTAGCCCCGAGGTGAAGGCCAGCGCCCCGGCGGCGCCGGCGGCGAGGGCGAGGACCAGGTCGCCCGGGCCGAGGGCGGCGCGGGCGGCGAGCTGCGGCGACGCCGGGTCCACCGGCAACACCGCCCCGGCGACCAGCGACAGGGCCAGGGCGACCGCGGCGCCAACCACACCGACGCGCAAGGCGCGCAGTCCGAGGTCGAGGTCGCCGAGGGCCGAGGCCAGGGCCAGGGCGACGTTCGGCCGGAGCAGCGGGGCGATGACCATGGCGCCGACCAGGACGGCGACGTCGCCGCGCAGGAGGCCGACGGCGGCGACCAGGGCGGAGAGCGCAACCGCAGCGAGATAGGCCGGCCTCACGCCCAGTTCGCCGGCGACGTCCTCGTAGAGTTCCTCGCGGCTGATACGGGCTTGCCCCGAAGGGGCGCCAGTCTCCTCCGGAGCGACCTCGGCGGGAGGCGGGGGCGGCTCCTCGAGCGGCGGGATGGCCGCCTCCACCGGCAGCACGGCGACCTGGAAGCCCTCGGAGCCGGCGAAGCGGGCGGTCAAACGGTCGGTCAGCGCCTCGACCTGCCCCGCAGGCAGGACGACCTCGAGCCGGAGCCGCCCCGGTCCGGCGGACAAGGCGAGACTCCGGCTCGGCTCCAGCCCCTCGAGCAGGGACTCGGGCAGGCGCTCGTCGGGGAGGACGGCCAGGACCAGGCGCAGGGCCACGGACAGAGAGTAGCGGGGCCGCCGATTCGGCAGGCGTGCGAAATGGCACGGTGTTTGCATCCCCTCGGCGCGCGACCCGGGCCCCCCTGGCCCGAGATCCGACCAATACCCATCATCCATTCCATGAGGAACGGAATCAGACCCCGCAAGGGGAGGAGACCGACATGAAGAACCCGATTCGTTTCCCTTGGACCGCGACCCTGACGCTCGCGGCCCTGCTCCTCGCCGCGCCGCTGTCGGCGCAGGAGGACGCCGCCCAACCGCAGAACACCCGCGAGGCCCAGGCCACCGCGGAGGCCCAGTCGCAGGAAGGCGCGGCTCGGCAAGTGCAGCAGCAGGAGGCGACCATCGTCGAGGAGGTCGCCGAGGCCCTTCGCCTCACCGAACGAGCGCTGGATGCGCTCTACCAGGGAGAAGAGGACGAGGCCCTGGACCTGCTGGCCCAGATCACCGGCAAGCTCGAGCTGGCCGTCACCCGTGACCCCGACCTGGCGCTGGCGCCGGTGGACGTGAGCGTCACCGTCCACGACCTCGTCGCCTCGGTGGACGACGTCGAGGAGATGGTGGACCAGGCCGAGGAACTGCTCGAGAAGGGGCGCGTCCAGGACGCCCGTGCGCTGCTGAAGGACCTCGGCAGCGAGATGGTGATCTCGGTGGTGAGCCTGCCGCTCGCGACCTATCCGGACGCGATCAAGGCCGCCGTCCTCCTGATGGACGCCGACATGCCCGAGCAGGCGGCGGCGGTCCTCGAGGAGGCGCTCTCGACCCTGGTCGTCGTGGACCACGTGGTGCCGCTGCCGCTGCTGCGCGCGGAGCGGGCCCTGGCGGTGGCCCAGAAGATGGCCGCCCGCGAAGACCGCGACGAGCAGGTGGACCAAGCCGTCGCCGACCTGATCCAGGTCGCGCGTGACCAGCTCGACCTGGCCAAGGCCCTCGGCTACGGTGACGAGGACGCCTTCGAGCCGTTCTACGAGGCGCTGGACGAGATCTCCGAGCAGACCGCGGCCGGCGGCAAGGCCGAGGAAGGATTCTCCAGACTCGGCGAGAAGTTGAAGGAGCTCCGTGACCGGATCTTCGAATGATTCCGCGCCGGCGCCGCTGCATGGCGGCGCCGGCTCCCCCTCTGCCCGTATGCCCTGGTACACGACCATGAATCCTTCCGAAACGCCCCGGCCCGACGCCCTCCGGCGTCTCTTCCTCTGGGACGGCATCGCCCTCATCGTCCTCGGAACGGTGGGGCTCGCCCTGACCACCCTGGTCTCGCTCGCGACCATCCTCGTCGTGGGCGCCATCGCCGCCGTCGCCGGCGTCCTGCAAGTCGCGCGGGCGCTCAAGCGGGGCGGCGACGCCCGCCACCGTCGGGCCCCCAGCCTGGGCCGAGGCCTGCTCTACCTGGCCCTGGCCGCGGTGATCGCCTGGGACCCCGTGATGACCACCCTGGCCGCCACGCTGGTCGTCGCCGGCATGTTCGTCGCCATCGGCGTGCACCGCCTCGCCCTGGTCGGACGCTGCCGACGCCTCGGCCTGGCCTGGGGCTGGGACGCGCTCCTCGGCATCATGGAGCTCGCCGCCGGCGTCGCCATCGCCCTGACGTGGCCCGACGTGATGTGGGTGATCGGCTTCCTGGTCTCGGTGGAGTTCCTGGTCGAAGGCTGGATCCTGGTCGCCGCCTCGCTGGCCGCCAAACGGCTTGCCGCGTCGGGAACCGGCGCCGCCGACTGACCCTTCCCTCCCACGCCTACTCCCACACCCACACCCACACACCTCCAGCAGGACCCCGACCCCATGGTGACCGCCATCCAACGATTCGAACTGCTCTTCCGCCGCGCCGCGCATCTCGACGTGGACAAGAGCGACCTCAAGCGCCTCGAGGACTTCCTCGACCAGCGCCTGCTCGACCTCCTGACCCGGGCCCAGGTCGTCGCCCACCGCGCCGGCCGCGACTTCATCACCCTCGACGACCTGCCGATCACGCTCGGCCTGGAGAACTGCATGAAGGAGTTCGAGCGCATCGACGCAGAAGTCGAGGTGGACGAGGCGCTGATCCACCTGGAGAAGCTGCCGCCGCTCGACCTCGACTACGCCGAAGGGCTCCGTGAAGAGCTGGTCCCCGTGGTCGGAGGACTGGTCGTCGCCCTCGCCAAGGTGTTCCGTATCCTGGACCACGACGTGAAGAACCCCATGTCGCACCACTGGGAGGACGCAGAGCGGGTGTTCGAGACCTTGCTCTAGGAAACGGTGTCGGCCTCGGCCTCCTCCGCTTCCTGCCTGCGGCTCGCCGTCCCTGCGATGGCGAGCCGCTTCGAGTGCGTCCTGCCGAGACGCACCGGAACGGTGGCCGAGGAAGCGCGCCTGCGCGCCGCCGGCGAAGCCGCGCTGGCCGAGGTGGTCGCCACCGAGCACGAACTATCGCGCTTCCGCGACGACTCGGTCCTCTCCCGCATCCTCGCCCGGGCGCGGCGCAGCCCGGCGCTGGTGCCGCCCCGACTCTGGGAGGTGCTGACGCTCTGCGACGCGTTGGTCGAAGCGACCGGCGGCCGCTTCGACCCGGCCGCTGCGTACGGCGGATGGCGCTGCGTCGTGCTCGACCGAAGGGAGCGCACCCTCCGCCTCGACGGCGACACGGGCCTGGACTTCGGCGCGATCGGCAAGGGCGTGGCCCTGGACCGCGCGGCCGAGGCGCTGCGCGAGGCGGGGGTACGGGACGCCCTGCTCCACGGCGGCGCCAGCAGCGTGTTCGGGCTCGGCCGCGACCCGGAAGGGCGCCCCTGGCGCATCGCGCTGGCGGACCCCGGCGACGCCGGCGGCGTTCACGGCACGGTGCGGGCCACGGTCGTCCTCGCGGACCGCGCGCTCGGCGTGTCGGCGCCGCGGCAGGCGCACCCCGAACGCGGCGTGGTCGCGCACGTCCTCGACCCCGCCACCGGGCGCGCGGTGACCCGGGGCCCGACGCGCCTCGCCGCGGTGCGCGCCCGCTCCGCGGCAGCCGCCGACGCCTGGGCCACGGCGTTGGTGGTCGGGGGCCGCCGCGAAGTGGAGACGCTCGACCTGGAGGCGCCGATGGCTCGGCCTCCGTGGTAGCGTCTCCCCCATCGTGGACGACCCCTCCCGCCGAGACTTCCTGGCCCGCGCCGGGGGCGGACTCGCCGCCCTCGCCCTGACCCCGGGCCTCGTCGCCTTCACCGGTCGCTCGCGCGCCGCCGCGCACGCGGCGCGGCGCAGCGGCGGCTCCGGCACGGTGCGGGTCGGCGTGGTCGGCACCGGCGCCCGCGGGCGCGAGGCGCTGGAGGCCTTCGCCGAGCTGCCCGCCGCCGAGGTGGTCGCGATCTGCGACGAGGACCCGGGCCGGCTCAAGGGCGGCAAGCGCCGCGCCCCCGATGCCCTGGCGACCACCGACCTCGCCGAGATGCTGGAGGCGGCCGCCGGACTCGAGGCGGTGGTGCTGTGCACGCCGACGCACCGCCACCTGGAGGTGCTGCAGCCGGTGCTCGCCGCCGGCCTGCACGTCTACTGCGAGACGCCGTTGGCCCACCGCCGCGAGGACGCCGAAGCCATCGTCCGACTCGCCGCCGATTCCGAACGCGTGGTCGCAGCCGGCAGCACGGCGCGCGCCAACCCGCTCTACACGCGGACCCGCGGGGTGACCCGGACCGAGGCCACGGGGCGCCTGCTCGCGGCCGAGGTCCACGCCCACCGGCGCACCAGCTGGCGCCAGGCCGCGCCCGACCCGGCCTGGGAAGCGAAACGCAACTGGCGTCTCGACCCCGAGGTCTCCCTCGGACTGCCGGGCGAGGTCCTCGCCCACTGGTTCGACTACCTGCTGTGGACCACCGGCCTCGAGCCGGTCTCGGTCCACGGCCACGGCGCCGTCCTGGCCTGGCGCGACGGCCGCGAGGTCGCCGACACGGTCCAGCTCCTGGTGGCCTGCGCCGGCGGACCGGCATGGAACTGCGAGGCGACGCTCGGCAACTCCTTCGGCGACGAGGAGGCACGGGTCCACGGCACCAACGGGACCGTCCGCGCCGCCGAGTCGCACGCCTGGCTCTACAAGGAGTCGGACGCGCCGACCCAGGGCTGGGAGGTGTACGCGACCCGCGAGACCCACTTCCGCGACGAGGGGCTGGTGCTGCTCGCGAACGCCACCAAGCTCGCGGCCCAGGAGAAGCTCGCCGCCGGCGCCGGACAGCCCCACTCGCCGTTCTGGTACGCCCTGGACGACTTCCTCGCCGCCTGCCTGGAGGGCAGGAAGCCCGCCTGCACCCCGCGGGAGGCCTTCCCGGCCACGATCTTGGCCCAACGGGCCGCGGATGCGCTCCGTAGCGAGGGGGGAGCGGGCCTGGACGGCCTCCTCGCGCCGCCCGCATCCGATGCGGCCCGCTGAACCCGATCGCGTCTCCCATGTCGTACTCCCTCTCCTCCTTCCTCGTCGCATTCCTCGACGAGCCCCAGGCCTGGGCCGACCCCGCGCTCTTCGGCGCCCTCTTCGGCGGCCTCGGCGGCTCCTTCCTCGGGGTCTCCCTGGGCCTCCTCGGCGCCTGGTCCGGCCGGGCCATCCCCCGCGGCCGCCCGGTGAACCGCATCCTCCTCGCGATCCGCGTCGTGGCCATCCTCGGCCTCGCCTCCGTGGGGTTCGGCGTCGCCGCCCTGCTCGCCGGCCAGCACCTCGTGCTGTGGCTCGTCCCGATGGCGATCGGCGCCTACGGGTTCGCCATGGCGCTCGGCCTGGGCCAGGTGGTGCGCACCCGGGCCCACGCCGCCGGTCTCCTCTGACCGCTTCGGCGGAAACCGACCCCGATCAGGCGCCGGCGCCCGCGGGGAGACTGGGCAGGGGCGTTCCGGGGCGCCATGCGCTCTCCCGCAGCCCCTGGAGCCAATCCAGGACCTCACGGCGTTCGCCGGCGGGCAGGAGCAGGACCAGGTCGCCGTCCCCGGCTTCGGCGAGGGCGACCCGCGCCGCCTCCAACTCGCTCGCGGCGTATCGCGTCCGCTCCCGCGACAGACCGCCGCGCTCCAGCCCTTCGGCGAGGAGCTCCGGAATCTCCCCGAGCGGCCGACCGCGCAGGTACGCCGGCCGTTCCATGAGCACCACCAGGTCGGGCCGTCCGGCGGCCGCGGTGGCGCCGAGCTCGCGGCAGTCCTCGTCGCTGCGGTCGCCGGCGTGCCCCAGGGTGAGGAGCAACCGCCGCGCCCCGAAGCCGTGGGCCGCAGCGAGGAGCGCGGCGAGTCCGTGGGGATTGTGGGCGAAGTCCACCAGCACGCGCACGCCGCCGAGTTCGAAGAGGTTGAGGCGCCCCGGGTGGCGCTCCGGGTCGGCGTGGAAGTCGCGCAGACCGGCTCGGATGGGCTCCCATGCGAGGCCGAGGGCGCGGGCGGCGCCGAGTGCGGCCAGGGCGTTGGCGACCACGAAGCCCATGGCGCCGCCGTACGACGCGGGCACTTCGTCGGCACGCAGCACCTCGGTCCGCACGCGCGCTGCAAGGGGCCCCACCTCCCAGACCAGCGCGTCGCCGTCCCGGTAGGCGACCGCTTCTCCGCGCCCGCGGGCCGCTTCGAGCCGCGGATGGTCGGGGCGCAGGGCGAACCAGGTCAGGGGGCGGCCGCTCGCCAGCGCCCGCTCGGCGAGCAGGTCGTCCTCGGCGTTGACGACGAGACGACGCGCCGCCCGTGCCAGGGTGCACTTGACGTCGGCGAGTTCCTCGACGTCCCAGACGCCCCACTCGCCGAGGTGGTCGGGAGCGACGTTGGTCAAGACGCCGACGTCGGCGTCCTCGACCCCGAGACCGCGGCGCAGCATGCCGCCGCGGGCGGTCTCGAGGACGGCGGCGGTGACCCGCCGGTCGCGCAGGACCATCCTGGCGCCGCCGGGCCCGGACCAGTCGTCGCGGTCGAGCACCTCGTCACCGACCGCCACCCAATCGGTGGTGCTGGTGCCGACCACGTGGCCGGCCGCGGTCAGGATGCGCGCCAGCATGCGCACCGTGGTGGTCTTCCCGTTGGTGCCGGTGACCAACGCGACGGGAACGCCATGGAGCTCCTCCCAGGGCACCTCGTCCACCTCGGGCAAGGCCTCGCGCGGCCAGGTCCGCGAGCCGGCGCCGGCGCCGACCGTCACGAAGTCGTCGTCCCACAGGAAGGGCAGCTCCTCGCGCGCGGCCCGCTCACGCAGCGCGCGGAGCTTCCGGTCGGGCATCAGCGACCACTCTTCCCGGACCCGCGCCAGCAGCGCCTCCCGGCTCTCGTCGGGCTCGCGCCCGGCGAGCCCGGCGGCGGCGGCGTGCGCGGCCCACTCGACCGCCTCCACCCCCGGGTAGAGGAACTCGATGGGGACGTCGAGGGCCAGGGTCGCGCCGCGTGCGTGGTGGCGCACCCGGGTGTCGCCCGCCTCCAGGCCGAGGGCCTCGACCACCGGGCGCAGCGCCTCCTCCCAGGCCGCGATCGCGGCGTCGCGGTCCTCCCCGTCCTCGAAGCCGACCTCGACGACGGCGCAGGGCCGGTCCCACACCAGGTGGGGACCGGTCAGCCGCCGGGCGTCCCGTACTTCCATCAGTCGGCTTCCTCGTCCTCGACCACGGGCGCCAACCGCACGCCGCGCTCGTCGCGCACGAGTTCGCCCTCGAGTTCCAGCTCCGGGACGGCGACCGGGAGAGGCGCGCTCCGGGGCGCGCCGTCCGACGGCTCGGCCGCGCCGCTGCCGGGCTCGAAGCCCTGGATCTGCTGCCAGCAGCGCTCGATCTGGTCGCCGAACACGAGGACCAGGTCGTCGGGCCGCGCCGCCTCCAGGGCGACCCGCAAGGCCTCGGGTTCCTCCGGGACGACCCGGACCGCCTCCGGCGGCACGCCCGCTGCGACCAGCGTCTCGGCCAGGAGCTTCGGGATCTCGTCGTGTCCGCGGCCGCGGGGATGGTCGTCGCGACGGCACACGTAGAGGTCGAAGCGCCCCGCCGCGGCGCGGGCGATGTCGCGGACGTCCTCGTCGCGCCGGTCGCCCGGAGCCGCGAGGACGACGATGCGTCGCCCTTCCGGTTGCATGCGTTCGGCCAGGTCCACCATCGCCCGCACCGCCGCCGGATTGTGGCCGTAGTCGAGCACGACCTTGAACGGCAACTCGTGGAACACGTTGGTGCGGCCCGGCGCCTGGAAGAAGCTGGTGTCGAAGGTGCGCAGGCCGTGTCGGACCTGGTCCAACTCCACGCCCATGGCGTGGCAGATGGCCGCGGCGAACATCGCGTTCTGCACGTTGTGGCGCGCCCGGCCGTCGAGGGTCGCCGGGATCTCGTGGACCCACATCAGCGGCAGGTGCCGCCCGCCGTCGTAGAGGGCCAGCATCTCACCGGCCATCGCGTGCTCGAGCACCAGGGCCCGCCCGCCGTGGCGGATGTGGTCGCGCACCAGGGCGTGCTCGGGATCCATCGTCACGTAGCAGATGGTGGCGGCCTCGGTATGGGCCGCCATGCGCAGGCACAGCGGATCGTCGGCGTTCAGCACCGCGCAGTCCGTCGCCACTTCGACCACGATGCGCTTGATGCGGGCGAGGTCTTCGAGGGTCTCGACGCCGCGCAGCCCGAGGTGGTCGCCCTGGACGTTCAGCACCGCACCGACGTCGCAATGGCGATAGGCCAGGCCCCGCCGAAGGAGCCCACCGCGGGCGGTCTCGAGCACGGCGACCTCGGCGCGCGGGTCGCGCAGGACGATGCGGGCCGCCGCCGGACCGGTCATGTCGCCGGGCACGGTCAGGTCGCCGTCGATGTAGACGCCGTCGGTGGTCGTCAGGCCGACCACCTTGCCCGCCATCTTGTGGACGTGGGCCACCATCCGGGCGGTGGTGGTCTTGCCGTTGGTCCCGGTGATGCTGGCGATGGGTATCCGCGACGGCGTGCCCGGCGGATAGAGCATCTCCATCACCGGTCCGGCGACGTCCCGTGGTTTGCCTTCGCTGGGAGAGACGTGCATGCGAAACCCCGGCGCCGCGTTGATCTCACAGATGGCCCCGCCGATCTCGCGCCAGCTCCGCGTGACGTCCGGGGTCAGGAAGTCCACCCCGCAGACGTCGAGCCCGATGGCGCGCGCGGCCCGCTCGGCCATGGCGCGGTTGTCGGGATGGACCTCGTCGGTCACGTCCACCGCGGTCCCCCCGGTGGAAAGGTTGGCGGTGGAACGCAGGTACACCACCTCGCCCTTGGGCGGCACCGAATCCTTGGTGTAGCCCTTGAGCTCGAGCAGGCGTTCGGCCTGGAAGTCGAACTCGAGCCGGGTCAGCACCTTCTCGTGCCCGATGCCGCGGCGCGGATCCTGGTTCACGAGGTCCACCAGCTCGGCGATGGTGTGGACCCCGTCGCCGACCACGTGGCCGGGGACGCGCTTCGCCGCGGCCACCAGCTTGCCGTCCACCACCAACAGGCGATGATCGAACCCGGGCACGTAGCTCTCGACCAGGACCGTGCGGCTGAAGATCTTCGCCTTCTCGAAGGCGATGCGCACGGTGTCCTCGTCGCGCAGGTCGATGGAGACGCCGCGCCCGTGGTTGGCGTTCAGCGGCTTGACGACGACCGGAAAGCCGATGCTCCGCGCCGCCCGCACCGCCGCCTCCTCGTCGCGCACCAGCGCCTGCCGCGGCACCGGCAGGCCGAGGTCGGCGAGCAGACGATTCGTGTCCTCCTTGTCGCTGGCCAGCTCGACCGCGATGTGCCGGGTCTCCGAGGTGATGGTGGCCTGGATGCGTTTGCCGTGCACCCCGTAGCCGAGCTGGACCAGGCTGTAGTCGTTGAGACGCATCCACGGGATGTTGCGCGCCTCGGCGGCCTCGACCAGCGCCCTGGTGGAAGGGCCGAAGGCCCGCCGCTGGGCGAAGCGAATGAACGCTTCGAGCTCCTGTTCCCAGTCGAAGCCTTCGAGCCGACGGGCCGCTTCGTCGGGCCGCAGCTCCTCGGGCAGCAGCCAGTGGAGCAGGTCCAATGCCAGGCGGCCGGCCTCGAGGCCCTCCTTCTCCTCCTGGTACTCGTAGACCACGTCGTAGACGCCCTCGCGCCCCGGCCGCGACCGCGTACGCCCGAAGCTGACGTCCATGCCGGCCACGTTCTGCAACTCGATGGCGACGTGTTCGAACACGTGGCCCAGCCAGGTGCCTTCGCCCTCGGTCATCCGCCGCACGAAGCCGCCCGGCTCGCCGTAGCTGCAGGTGTGCTCGCGCAGCCCGGGCAGCCGCTCGAGCAGTCCGTCCACGAAGGCCGCCCCCAGCCGACCGGTCGGCCACGCCTCCAGCTCTCCCAGGTCCAGGGTCAGACGGATGACCGGGAAATGGGCGTAGGGATTGGGCCCGAGGTAGACGTTGCGGTCGAGGATCTTCACGGGGGGACGGCGCGCTGGGGACCCTCCACTCTACCCCGAGGGCCCGCCCACGGGCCGACCGGGAGGCGCCCCCGGCCGGCGGACCGGTCCGCCCCCCCACCGGCGAGCGGACCCGGGACCGGGGTTCAGCCGGCGGCCGCCGGCAACCGCGCCCGCCGACTCGGGATGTCGAAGCCGGCGCCCTCGGCGAGGACGTGCAGCCGCACCCCGATGACGGTCACCGGCTCGTGGGGCCGGGCCGAGTCCATGCTGGAGAACTCCATGTCCGAAGGGTCCACGATGGTGATGGCTCCGCTGCCGACCACCTCGAGCCCTTCCTCGGGGTCGATGAACGCCGCCGTGTCCTCGTCCAGTCCGATGCCGATGGGGCGGGGGTTGTAGGCCAACGCTGCGAGCAGCCGCCCCAGGCGGTCGCGCTGCGCGAAGTGCTGGTCCACCACGATCTCCTCGGTGAGCCCCATGCCCGGCGCCAGCGACACCATGTCGGCGCGCGGAGTCGGCCCCTCGTTGCCGTAGGCGATCATGTGCTCGGACAGGAACGACGCGCCGGCGCTGGTGCCGGCGACGTCCAGGCCCTCCTCGCGGTTCCGCTGCCGGATGATCTCGGTCACGGGCGTCCCGCCGAGGGTGGTGGACAGCCGCAGCTGGTTCCCTCCGGTGAAGAACACCCCGGTCGCCTCGCGCAGGAAGTCGAGCAGCTCCGGGGCCTCGCAGTCGGCGCGGGTCTGGAAGTCGAGGGTCCGCGCCTCGGCCACGCCGAGGTCCTTGCGGAACAGCTTCACGTAGCGCGGGCCGGTGTCGGGCATGCGGCTGGCCGTCGGCACCACCGCGATGCGCGCATGCGGGCCGCCCGCCACTTCGGCGAAGCGCTTCAGGATGCGGGGGTTGCGGAGCTTCTCCTCGGCCCCGCCGATGGGAACGATCCAGCCTCTCTCGCTCATGCCGTCAGGTGCGTGGTCTCGGTGACGCCGAGGGCGCGGCAGTGCACCGCGTGCTGCTCGACCTGGTGCCGCGCGTAGGAACCGGTGGCCGGGCTCGCGGCGGGAGGCCGACCGGCGTAGTGCAAGGCAGCCCCGAGCCGTCCGAAGAACTCCTCGGCGAACTCCCAGCCGCCCATGTTGCGCGGCTCCTCCTGCGCCCAGACCCGCTCGGCGTCGGGGTAACGCTCCAGCTCGCGCGCGACCGCGGCGCGCGGGAAGGGGTAGAGCTGCTCGAGCCGCACCAGGGCGACACCCTCCACCCCGTTCTCCTCGCGGAAGGTGGCGAGCTCGTGGTACAGCTTGCCGCTGACGAACACCAAGCGGCGCACCCGCCCCGGCTCCGGCTCGGTCGGGTCGGGCAGCACCTCGCGGAAGCGGCCGGCCGAGAACTCGGCGACGTCGCTCATCGCCCGCGGGTCGCGGAGCAGCGACTTCGGCGTGAACACCACCAGGGGCTTGCGCTCGTCGGCGTGGAAGTGGCGGCGCAGCAGGTGGAAGTACTGCGCGCTGGTGGTGCAGTTGGCCACGACGAGGTTGCCCTCGGCGCAGAGCTGCAGCCAGCGCTCGACCCGCGCGCTCGAGTGCTCCGGACCCTGGCCGTCGTAGCCGTGAGGCAGGAGGATCACCAGGTCGGATTCCTGGCCCCACTTGGCCTCGCCGCTGGCCACGTACTGATCGATGGGCACCTGGGCGCCGTTGGCGAAGTCGCCGAACTGGGCCTCCCAGGCGACCAGCTTGCGCCGCGACACCACCGAGTAGCCGTACTCGTAGGCCAGGGCGGCTTCCTCGCTCAACAGCGAGTTCCAGAACTCGACCCGCACCTCGGGGTCGAGGTGGGCCAGCGGCACCCACTGCTCGCCGGTGCGCTGGTCGCGGATGACCGCGTGGCGGTGGCTGAAGGTGCCGCGCTGGCTGTCCTGGCCCTCCAGGCGGATGCCGATGCCTTCCTGGACCAGCGATCCGAAGGCCACGGTCTCGGCGCAGCCCCAGTCGAGCGGCCGCTCGCCGCGCACCATCTCCTCGCGCCGCTTGAGCTGGCGCAGCAGGTTGGGGTGGACGACCAGCCCTTCGGGCATGGCGTTCGTCCGCTCCACGATCTCGACCACCCGTTCGTGGGGCACGCCGGTCTCGGGCGACTCGGCGTCGGTGCAACCGGCATCGTCGAACGGCTCGCCCTCCAAGTCGCAGGTCTCTGGAGCCTCGACCCTGGTCCCCTCCTGACGACTGGCCTCCAGCTCGCGCTTGAGCTCCTCGTCGTAGGCCCGCGCGATCTCCTCGATCTCCTCGGCGGTCATGTTGCCGCGCCGCAGCAGGAGCTGGGTGTACATCTCGCGCACCGTCGGATGCTGCTGGATCTTCTTGTACAGCAGCGGCTGCGTGTACATCGGCTCGTCGCCCTCGTTGTGGCCGCGGCGCCGGTAGCACACCAGGTCCACGACCACGTCGGCGGCGAACTCCTGCTGGTAGTCCACCGCCACGTGCGTCGCCCGCAGGCACCCCTCCGGATAGTCGCCGTTGGCGTGCATGATGGGCGCCTGGATCATCTTCGCCAGGTCGGTCGGGTAGTAGGTGGAATACAGGTCCTCGGGCCCGGCCGTGAAGCCGATGCGGTTGTCCAGGACGATGTGGATGGTGCCGCCGGTGCGGAACGCCGGCAGGTCGCTCATCTGCAGGGTCTCGGCGACCACGCCCTGTCCGGTGAAGGCGGCGTCGCCGTGGATGAGGATGCCGAGGGTGCGGCGGCGTTCGGTGTCGCCGTCCTGGTCCTGGTAGGCGCGCACCATGCCGCAGACCACCGGGTCCACGCTCTCGAGGTGGCTCGGGTTGGCCGACAGGACGACCTCGATCTCGTCGCCGGTCGGCGTGCGATAGACCCCCTTCTGGCCGAGGTGGTACTTCACGTCACCGCTTCCCTCGACCATCCCCGGCAGCTCGACCGCCTCGAACTCGGCGAAGATCTTGCGGTACGACTTGTTGAGGATGTTGGCGAGCACGTTGAGCCGGCCGCGGTGGCTCATCCCGATGACCACGCGCTTCACGCCGCGCAGCGCGACCCGGTCGAGGATCTCGGCCAGCATCGGGATCAGGGTGTCGGCGCCTTCCAGCGAGAACCGCTTGTTGCCGGGATAGCGGGTGTGCAGGAAGCGCTCGAAGTTCTCGGCACGGATCAGCCGCGACAGGATGCGCTTGCGATGCTCGAGGTCGAAGACCTCCTCGTTGCGGCGCGGCTCGACCCGTTCGCGGATCCAGTGCTTGCGCTCGCGGTCCACGACGTGCATGTACTCGAGCGTCCAGCGCCGGCAGTAGGTCTCGCGCAGCACTTCCAGGATCTCGCGCAGCGTCATCCGCGAGCGCCCGCACATGCCGTCGGTGAGGAACTCGCGGTCCAGGTCCCAGATGGTGAAGCCGTACCACTCGGGGTCGAGCGAAGGCAGCAGGTCCGGGTGGTAGTCGAGCGGGTCGAGGTCGGCGATCTGGCAGCCCCGGGTGCGGTAGGCGGTGATGAGCTGCCACACCTTGGCCTGTTTCTCGACGCGGTCCTCCTCGTCGCGCGGCTGCTGGTCGCGCTGCCGCCGCGCCGGCCGCCACGGCACGCGGAGGCTGTGGAAGATCTCGTCCCAGAACCCGTCGGCGCCGTCGAGCAGCTCCTCGATGCGCTTCAGGAGCAGCGCCGACTCGGCGCCCTGGACGATGCGGTGGTCGTAGGTGCTGGTGACGGTCATCACCGGCCCGACCGCGAGCTCGGCCAGGGTCTCGGGGCTCATGCCGCGCACCTGCACCGGCACCCCGATGCTGCCGGTGGCGAGGATGAGCCCCTGCCCCTTCATCAGCCGCGGCACCGACATCTCGGTGCCCATGCCTCCGGGGTTGGTCAGCGAGAAGGTGGTGCCGCGGAAGTCCTCGACGCCGAGTTCGCCGTCACGGGCGCGGTGGACCACGTCCTGGTAGGCCTCGTAGAAGGCCTTGAAGTCCAGGTCCTCGCAGCGCTTGACGTTCGGCACCAGGAGCCGCCGCGTCCCGTCCGGCTGCGGCACGTCCACCGCGATGCCGAGGTTCACGTGCCTGGGCCGGACCTCCCAGGGCTTGCCGTCGCGTTCCTCGTAGCGCGCCTGGACGTGCGGCATCTCGCGCACCGCCCGCACCATGGCGAAGGCGACGAAGTGGGTGTAGCTGGCCTTGCCGAGCGCCCGGTCGCGCATGTGCTGGTTGACGATGCGCCGGTTCTCGTCGAGCACCTTGACCGGGATGGTGCGCACCGAGGTCGCCGTCGGGACCTCGAGGCTCTCTTCCATGTTGCGGGCGATGCGCGCCGCGATGCCGCGGAGCGGCACCCACTCCTCGTCCTCGGACTCGGGCGGCGGCGCGGCGGCGTCGGGCGGGGGCGCCACCGCAGCCCCGCTGCCCCCGGAGACGGCGCCGCCCTCTGCGCCGCCCCCTGCGGCGGGCGGAGCCTCCTCGGCCTGCGCCCCGGCGGTCGGCGCCGCGGGCGCCGCCGCCCCGGCCCCGCCCGCCAGTTCCTCGAACATCCGGCGCCACTCCTCGTCCACCGAACCCGGGTCCTGCCGCCACTGCTGCCACAGCGACTCCACGTAGCCGGCATTGACGCCGAAGAGCTCCTCGAAACGGTCCTGGTCCATGCCACCTCCCGCCGCCCGGCGGACCCGGGATTCTACCCGCGCGCCTCACCGCCCCGGCCCGGGCGGAGCAGACCGATGCCCGCCTGCCGTCCGGGAGGTGGGGAGCCCCCTCCAGCCGCTCCCGCGCCGACCGGCGTCAGTCCGAAGGCGGGAGCTCCTCGGCCCCGAGGGCTTCGCCCACGTCGCGCAGGTAGCGCAGGCGGAAGACGTCCATTGCCTGGTCGAGTTGCTGCAGGTAGGGCTCGGCGTAGGCGTCGATGTCGACGCGGAACTCGGCAGGGATGGCCTCCGGGGCCTCCCGGCTCCGAGCCCACCAGCTGCGCAGGACCGCACGCTGGACCAGGAAGGGCAACACGTCCTGGACGTACTCCTGGCGCAGCGATTGGAGCACGGGGAGTTGCTCCAGGATGCGCTCGTGCGGAACGTCTCCGAACCACGGCATGGAAGCCAGCTGGCTCGGCGGCAGGCCGACCAGTTGGGAGCTGTCGTTCAGGACGGCAAGGGCGGCGGCGCGATTGGTCTCGTCGTCGGAGAAAGCCGGAGACTCGTCCCAGAACATCCCTTGGCGCAAGGATTCGACCTCGGAAAGGAGGACGTCCTGGAGGACATGGTGCTCGAGCGGCCCGCCGACCCCCTCCAATCTCGGATCGAGGAAGGGGTACTGCTCGAACCGAGGGTCTTCCTGACGTAGACGTTCGGCCTTCTCCTCGTACTTCCCGACGACCCATTCCCATGCCGACCCGAGATCGGGCTCCGATAGGTCCTGGGCCGCGCGCAGATAGGCATCGAACAGCTCGCGGAACCGCTCCTCGCTGATGGTAGGACGGCCGTCCTCCTCGACCGGCGTCGGTGGGTCCACCTCCGGCTCGACTTCGGAGCGCGCGGGGACGGGCACGGACGCGTCCGTGGTCCTGGCCCCGATGGGGGCGCTCTCGGGCTCGGCCTCGGACGCAGGTCGTTGGGCCCAGCGATATCCGGCCCAGCCCAGGAACACCACCGGGACGAGGTGGACGAGGAGGAGGGAGCGCTTCATCGGATCAGGAGACGGCATCGGTCAGTCACAAGAACGGCAGATGAAGGTAATCTGTTTGCAACAAGAGGTATTCCCGTTCTGGTCCGGCTCGTCCCAGGCCCAGAGGACGAAGACGATTCCGATCTGGCCGCAAGGGATTTCCGCGGTGGCATCGAACTCATAGTCGACCAAGGGGCTCTGAATCCTTCGTTCGGCAAAACAATCCGTCTCTCCGTAGCGAACTGCGCAGAGAGTATCACCTGCTTTTCCGGTGACCTCGAACGTGCAAGCATAACTGCACCCTTTCGTGTCACAGTCTCCGTTGGTGCGAATCGAGCAGCTCTTGAAGACGATCTTGCGATCCTCGCCCGAGCAGGAAGGGGGCGTGGAGATGATGCAGTCGGTCACTTCCGGCAGCAGTGCGGCGCAGGGCACGTCCTGTGGGTCGTCACCCTGTTGAGGCATGACGAAGAAGGACAGCAGCAACAGGCTGCAAACGGTCACGATGGGGTGGAACTTCATGCCCGAAGGCTCCCCTCCCCACCGCCACCAACGCGCAAGGACACCACAAGTCGTTGGACCACGATGGGTTGCGACAGGACGACGCGCCCGTGACAGGGCTGGGCGCGTCGACACCCCCGCCGCCTAGTGCTCGGGCAGCGGGGCGGCGTAGAGGGGGAGTTCGGCGTCCGGGCCGGCCATGAGCCAGCGGTCGTACCAGTTCCAGTGGCGCAGGCCGTCCTCGGCGCGCGGGTCCACGAGCTGGAACGCGAGCCGGGCCAGGGGCTGGGCCAGGGAGAGCTCGAGGGTCCCGGCGGGCAGGGTGACCTCGCGCAGCCCGAGGTCGAAGGTCGCGCTGCGCTCGAAGTGCCCCTGGAACGGCAGCGGCTCGCGGTGGGTCTCGACGACGCGGAAGGTGACGGCCTCGACCGTCTGCGGCGCGTCCAGCCAGCGGAACGCGACGCCGTGCCCGGCGAGGACGGGGGCGACGACCGCGGCGAGCTCCGGGGCCAGCCAGTAGGTCGGCGGCGCGAGGGCCTCCTCGACGGCCCGGAAGCCGACCTGGACCGGGAGTTCCACCTCGGTGACCGGCCCCGAGGCGATGCGCCAGGTCTCGCCGGTCGCGGGGTCGGTCTCGGTCCGGAAGCCGCGGATGCGCACCGGTTCGCGGCCGCGCTCGACGAGTTCGGCGGAGAGGGGCTGGACCAGCTCGCCGGCCCCGCCCCACCGTTCGGTCTCGGCGTCCCAGCGCCGGCACGCCGCGGGGACGTCCGACCCCCGCTCGGCGGCGAGCCGCAGGACCTCGGTCACGAAGGCGCGGGTCGCGGCGATGCGCTCCGGGAAGGCGAGGTAGGCGTAGGCCTCGGACAGGATGGCGATGCGGTTGCGGAGCCCGACGTAGTTGTTGCCGAAGCGCGGGCGGTGGTCGAAGGTGCGCCAGCCGCCGAGCAGGTCGGGGTCGTCCTCGAACTCGCCCTCCGGCGACAGGAAGTTGCCGTAGTCGAACACGTGGAGCCCGTGGCGCTCGAGCATCCGCCGCCGCAGGGCCGGCAGCCAGTCGTGGTCGAGCAGGTCGCGGAGCTCGGGGTGAGCGCCCGGATGCAGGACGCCCGCGTAGGTCAGCTCGTAGCCGTGGGCCGAGCCGTTCGTCGTGTGGAGGTCCAGGACCACGTGCGGGTCCCACTCCTGGAGCAGCCCGACCAGCGAGCGCGTCTCCGGCGCCTCGAGCTTCATCCAGTCCCGGTTCAGGTCGAGCCCCCGCGCATTCACCCGACGACCGGCCAGGGACGGCCCGTGCTGCAGCGGCCGGTTCTTCGGCCCGAGGGCGTCGTTGCCGGCCGGGTTGTAGACCGGGACGAACAACACCACGGCGTCGCCGACCGGCCACGGGTCGGCCTCGTCGGTGACGACGGCGCGGAGCAGCTCCTGCACCGCCTCCTTGCCCTCGACCTCGCCGCCGTGGATGTTCGCCATGACCAGGACCACCGGCCGCGTCCCCCGATGCGCCTCGGCGGCCCGGCGCACCGGCGGGTCGGCGACCACCACCAGGTCGAGGGGCCGGCCGTCGCTCGACTCGCCGAAGGCCGTGAGGAAGAACCTCGGGTCGCCGAACGCATCCAGCCGCACCAGGAAGTCGTGCACCTCGGCCGCGGTGGAGGTCCGCCGGTAGCCGGTGCGTTCGGGGACGGTGAGGAGCGGTTCCACGGTCTGGGAGTCGGCCTCGCCCCCGCCCGCAGGCGCGACCCCGCAGGCGGCGAGGGCCAGGAGGACGAGAGCCGCAGCGCGGGAGGGCATGCACCCATGATGCACCGAGCGTCCCCTCATCACCAGCGAAGGGCAGCCGGGACGCCCGCAGGGTCAGGGGGCAACCGCAAGCTCCCAAGAAAAATCGAACCCCTCCGCCGGCACGACCGTTGACCCAGCCTCTCCCCCCTCCTGAACCCTACCCGAACCCCAAGCAATGCTCCCGACCCTGACGCTAGGACTAGCCGTCCTCCTGTCCCCTCCGCTACCCGCACAGCAACAGGAACAGAAGAAAGAGCCCGCTCCAGAACGACAGGATGAGGACATCCGGATCGTCCCCGAAATCGTCGTGACCGCCACCCGAACTCCTGAGGACGTTCTCGACGTGCCCCGGTCCGTCACGATCCTCGACGAGGTGGATCTGAGAGAGCTGGCGCCAAGGACCCCCGCCGAGGCACTTCGGTTCCAACCCGGGATCTGGGTACAGAAGACCGGCCACCTGGGTGGCGCCCCGATCATCCGAGGCTTCATGGGCAACCAGGTCGTCTACCTGTTCGACGGTATCCGACGCAACACCGCAAGCCTCTTCGCCGGCCCCAACTCGTTCCTCCAAAACATCGATGCGCTCGATGTGGACCGCATCGAGGTGATCCGCGGTCCCGGATCGGTACTCTACGGCTCCGACGCAATCGGCGGCGTCATCAACGTCATCAGCAACGAAGAGCTCGACTTCACGCCTGCCCTGGATTGGGGCGGCCGGGCTTTGGGCCGTTTCGGCAGTGCCGACTACGAGACCAGCGGCAGGATCGAAGGTCGGATCTCCACTTCTCGTTTCAATGCGTTCATCGGCGGCACGCGCCGCAACCTCCAGGATCTCCGCGCGGGACGCGGCGGCGGCCTTCAGACTCCAGGCAGCTGGTCCGAGCACGACTGGGACGGCCAATTCGGCTGGAACCTTGGGCAGCAGCAGAGGCTCGATTTCTACGTGCAGAGCTTCTACCGCCCCGAAGGGACGCGCTACGACAGACCGAACTGGATCCAGACCAATGAACGCGACATGTACACGGCCCGGTTCCGAGGCAAGGACTATGACTTTGCCAAAAGCGTGGACGTGAAGGCGTGGTACCACAGCCAGAAGAACTTCATCGACGAGAAGTACTGGGACTCCGACTCGGTGGACCGCACCGTCGGCGCAGAAGCCGTTCTCGAGAGCCAGTTCCGTGATGGTCTGTCCTTGACCTATGGTTTCACGGCTTATCAGGACTCGGTCTCCAAGTGGAACCCCCAAGCAGGGACCGCCACACCCTCGGTGGATTGGCTCGACGTGGGCGCCTTCGGCCTTGCGAAGTGGGATGCCCGCGACGACGTCCGCGTGGACATCGGCCTCCGCGTCGAGAGGTTCACCCTGAACTCCACCGCCCCTCCGACGTCCCAGTTGGACAGTGAAGTCCAGGACGCGCTGTCGAATGGCGCTCTCACCCAGGAGGATCTCAACCTGGATCAGACGAACGTGGCCCTGACCGGAGGCGTCGGCGTCAGTTGGTACGTCGACGACGAGACGACCCTGTATTCCCATCTCGGACGCGCCTTCCGCGCTCCGAACAAGAACGACATGCTCAACTTTGGGGCCTTCACCTTCGGTTTCAACGTCCCGTCCGCCAATGTCGATCCGGAGACCTCCTGGAGCTATGAGGTCGGCATGAAGAAGCAGACGCATGACTCGGCGTTCGCCATCGCCGCGTACTACACCTTGGTCCAGGACGGCATCATCTCCGAACCCGGGAGCTTCAACGGTTCGTCCTTCATCGATGTCAACGGCAACGGCGTGGAGGACGCCGGCGAACAGGTCTACGTCAAGACCAACTCTCCTGACGACATCTACGTCTACGGAGTCGAGCTGCAAGGTACTCACTACCTGCCCAGGCAATGGACGCGCCCGGTCTTCGACGATACCGAGGTGTCCCTCTACGGAAACTTCACCTGGCTAACGGGGCGCGACAAGGGTACGGACGAGCCCATCGACCGCGCCTTCCCCATGAATGCCCTCCTTGGGATCCGCTTCGAGGATTCCCGCTATGCCGTGAAGCGTCGCTGGTGGGCCGCCGTCGAGGCCTGGATGGTGGACCGTTTCAGCCGCATCCCGTCTGACAGGCTGGGTGATCCGGCCTTCCTGCTCGATCCCCAGGACAGTGGTTCTGGGTTCCTCGCTCCCGGCCCCAGCGTCCCGGGCTACACCATCTTCACTGCCCGGGGAGGTGTGCGGATCAATGACGCCGCCGATTTCACTTTGGCCATCCAGAATGTCACGGACAAGCTCTACCGGGTCAAGGACTCCCGCATCAATGCTCCCGGCGTCAATGTGGTGGCGGCTCTCGAAGTTCGCTTCTAGGAGGCTGCGAACCTTCGTTCCTTGCGCCCGTACGGTAATGCGCCGTGCGGGCGCTACCTCCTGGGTGGTTGCGATGGTGGCCATGCTCCAGGCTCCGACCCTTGGTCAGGCTGACCAGGACGACCGGCCACAGGCGCTCTTCCTCGGGGCATGGAATCGTGCGCTGCCGATGCTGGAACGTGCAGCGGAAGACCGTGGCTGGGAAGTGCGATTCATCTCTTCCAGTGACATCGGCACCGTGGCACAGGAGGACTTCGCCGGGATCGATGTCGTTCTCGTGCTGAACCTCCTTCCAGAAGGCGTTCCCCCACTGTCGGAAACCCTTCAAAGCGTCCTCGGCCAACGCCCCGAGCTCCAGGTGCTGGCCCTCGACCATCGAGATTCACAAGCAGGATTGCTGCGCCGGGACCTGCTGCGCGAGGACGAGGACCTGAGCGCCTACTGGAGGAACTCGAACCTGGAGAACTACCGTCGAATGTTCGATTGGCTGTCTCACTCCGTCCTGGGGCAGCCCGGCACACCTCCTCCTCCCCTAGCGGTTCCCGATCATGCCGCTTGGCATCCGGACGCCCCGGGATTCTTCACCGACATCGAGTCCTATTTCGACTGGCTGGAGGAGCGAGGCACTCCCGCCGGCGGCCGTCGGGTTGCCCTCGTTACCCAACAGAGCTTCTTGGTCCTGGACGACACCGCCGTCCATGCTGCGATCGTTCGGGAGCTCGAGTCCCGCGGCATTGCCGTCGCTGTCTTCTATTCCGACCGTCAAGAAGATCTCCTATCCATGCTGAAGGAGTGGTCCCCACGACTGATGCTCGACGACGGTCATGCCTCCCCGATGCTGCTGGCGGGAGCGCAGGAGCTGGATGTACCGCAGATCAAGGTCATCTCCATGCTCCGCAGCACGCTCGACGAATGGAGGGACTCGCCCCTCGGCCTCGAGCCTGGGGACGTCAGCCTTCACCTGCTCACGCAAGAGGTCTATGGCATCATCGATCCGCAAGTGGTCGGCGGCCTGGTCGCCAATGTGCAAGGCTATAGGGTGCATGAGCCC
>Ga0256830_1000589_pt1 | contig 28185 bp, 23 predicted proteins | sample 128326metaG_FD_190537 | JGI IMG/M metagenome (GOLD analysis project Ga0256830, IMG submission 190537) | Hydrothermal vent microbial communities from Lau Basin, Pacific Ocean - 128-326 | ecosystem: Environmental > Aquatic > Marine > Hydrothermal vents | place: Pacific Ocean: Lau Basin | collected... | reverse complement strand
TCGCCGATGAGTACGTGGATATGGTGGAAGCGGGGATCATTGACCCGGCGAAGGTGACGAAGGGGGCTTTGGAGAACGCGGCCAGCATCGCGGCGATGATCCTCACCACCGAGGCCCTCATCACCGACATTCCAGAAGAAGAGTCCCACCCACCCCACGGTGGGATGCCGGCTTACTAGTCCTGTCCTCGTTGGACCGGCTACAGCCCCGCGCCGGATTTCCCGTTTCGACGCTACCGGACTCCCGCAGCCCCGGAATCCCCATTCCGGGGCTGCCTTCAGGGGGGAGAAATGCCCCGCACAACATTGGGACTGCGGTCCATCTTGCAGGCGCAGCGGCGTATCGCCCCCTTCATCCGGCGCACGCCGCTGGTGCGCAGCGCCTTCCTAAGCGCCCGCACCGGGGCCGACGTCTGGCTCAAGCTGGAGTGCTGGCAGACGACCGGCTCCTTCAAGGTGCGTGGTGCGCTGAACAAGGTCGGCCTGCTGACGCCCGAGGAGCGGGCCCGGGGGCTGGTCACGGCCTCGGCGGGCAACCACGGGTTGGGCCTCGCCTACGCCGCCCAGGTCTGGGACAGGGCGCGGGCCGACATCTTCGTGCCCCGCAACGCCTCCCGCGCTAAAGTGGAGAAGCTGCGCCGCCTCGGGGTGACCCTCCACCAGGAAGGGACGACCTACGAGGAGGCCCACCAGGCAGCGGAGCGCTTCGCCCGCGAGACCGGGGCCACCTACGTCTCCGCCTATGACGACGTGGACGTGATCGCCGGTCAGGGGACGCTGGGGCTGGAGGTCCTGACGGACCTGCCGGAGGCCGACTTGGTCCTGGTACCCATCGGGGGAGGAGGGATGGTCGCCGGCGTGGCCACGGCGGTCAAGGAGATGTCGCCGGGCTGCCGGGTGATCGGCCTGCAGCCCGAAGCCAGCCCGGCGGCGTTCCTCAGCCTGCGCGACGGCGTTCCCTACGATCCCTACGACCACGAGCCCACCATCGCCGACGGGCTGGCCGGGGGGTTCGGGGCCATGCCCTTCTACATCGCCCGAACCCTCATCGAGCGGGTGCTCCTGGTCAGCGAGGCCGGGCTGCGACGGGCCGTCTTCGCCCTGCTGGATCAGGAGCAGTTGGTGGTGGAGCCCTCGGGGGCCATCGCCATCGCCCCCTTGCTGGATGGGAGCCTCGACGTTGCCGGTCAGACCGTCGTCTGCATCCTCTCCGGCGGCAACCTGGAGACGGCGCTGCTGCGCGACATCCTGGTCGAGCTGGCCTGAGCGCTGTCGTCGGTCAAGGGGCGAAACGGTACCGAACCTCAACCTGCTGATCCGTCGTCAGGCGGGTGGTGTAGACCCAGCGCCCCGTTTCATCCATCGTGCCGGCCGGACGGCTCCCGAGCACCTCGGCGCCGGCCGGCAGCCGGACGACCACCTGCAGGGGGTGTCCCAGCGTCCCGGCCTGCTTCTGGACCAGCAGGTGGTAACGCCATCCCTCCTCCGTTCGCTCCACCACGCCGGCGGGGAGCCGGTAGGTGAGGCGCACCTGAGCCTCTCCCTGGCGAGGGACCATCAGCAGTGTGGCGAAGACCGCTTTCCCCGCTTCCCCCGGCATCTGCTCAATCTCCCCCTGGGTCGCCTCCCCGTTCAGCATCATCTCGGCGGGGATGGGAACCCCCTCGCCCGACAGCAGTTGGCTGCCCACCGGGACGTAGACCCGCAGGTAGTCCCAGTAGCAGCGGTGCATAATCGCCTCGTAGTCCTCGCCGTAGTGGGGCGAGGGGCGGCAGGGAGCGTCGGCCCGACTGGGATTGCGGTAGTGGATGGTCAGCGTCGCCTGGGCAGCGCCATCGGCCCCCAGCGTGACCTCGTAGACGATGCGCTCCTCCACCAGGGCGTTGACCTTGTTGAAGCCGATGTTGCTGTCCACCACCATCAGGTAGTCGCTGCTGGTCTGCCGAAGGGCCCCGTCCCACCCCTGCCGGGCGAGCAACCGGGCCGCCTCGGGCTCGGAGAGCCAAAGCAGGAGGTGGCGTTCCTCCAGTGCCCGGTAGAGGGCGCGGCCCAGCGCCGTCCAGTCCACCTCGCCGGGGTTCCCCTCCAACTTGGCGCGGGCAGCGGCCACCAGATCCCCCATAAAGGCTTTGCGGCGTTGCCACCACTGCCAGTTGGTCTGGGACTCCCAGTCCACCTTCGCCTTTTCCTCCTCCGAAGGAGACCAGGCCCGCCGCATCATCGGGATCAGGTTCTCCCCGGTGACGGGCTCCTCCCAGTTAGGCACTCGGAGGGGGGCCAGCGGGGCGAGCAGGAGCACCACCGCCTGCTGGTCCACCGCGATGACCCCGTCCACGTCCGCGTCCCGGCTGATGCGGTAGAGCTCGGCCGCTTTCCGGGCCGAGGTGGGGAAGTCGGGGGACCAGTTGGCGTCGCGGAAGACCCAGTAGTAGGCCAGCATGTAGCGCCGGATCGGTTCCGGCGGCGAGGGGAAGAGGGGCGAACGGCTCCAGTCGTCCACGTCGTAGCTGTCCTCGAAGCGGAGGTCCACGATCTGCCCCGCGTCCAGCGTCAGGAGGCCGGCGGCGCTGATGAAGCCGCCGGTGGCCCGCAGCTCGTCGTTGTTCTGGACCAGGATGAGGTAGCGGCGCTCCCCCTGCCCCCCCAGAAGGTCGGGGGCCACCAGGGCCAGGTCCAGGCCGGCCTGGGCCAGCGGCAGGTAGCGGTCGAGGCGGGCCAGGAGCGAGCGGACGCGCGGGGAGAGGGCCTCGTCGGCGATGGCTGCCCGCCGGGCCTGGGCGTCCGCCAGGAGCGTCTGGGCCTGCTCCAGTTGGGGACGCGCCTCGTCCAGCGTGCGGACGACCAGGGCCATCGGTCCCTCAGGACCGACCTCGGCCTCGCCCTGGGCCAGGGCCAGCAGGGGCTCCACGCCGTCCAGGGCGGTCACGCCGGCCTCCGTCAGCGAGAGCGCCATTGCCAGCAGGTCGGGCGCGGCCCGGACCTCCCCGCCCCAGCGGGGCACCCAGCCCAGGTAGCGGGTCAGCGGCAGGAAGGGGCCGGCCTCCCGACGCAGGGTGAGCAGGTCAGCGTGGGTCTCGCGCAGCAGCGTGGTGGCGGCGGTGATGTCGGGGCGGTCCGCATCGGCCAGGGCCTGGAGGGCCTTCAGGTCGTCCCGGAGCGCCAGGGCTGCCTGGCCGACACGCCACAGCCGGTACCCCAGCAGGCCGACCAGCAAGAGCAGGAAGAGCAGGACAAGCCTCCGGCGGGATCTCCAGCGAGTCAGCATACCTCTCCTCTCCCAGAAGGTGCCGTGGAGTAACCGTTCACCCTCCCGCAGGTTAGGCGCGTTTCCGACGCGAAACCGCGCCTCCAATAGCCCATCGGGGCTGAAAGCACCCTCGACCGGTGACCTGCGGGAGGGTAGGCTGAATAGATACGCCGTGGAAAAGTCTACCGGGATTATACCCGCGATTCCCATTCCTTTCCAGGAATCCCTTGGCCTTCCTCAGCGCCTGATGTATAATCCCCCCTCAGTCGGCAAGCATCTCCTGCCCGGTGCGGAGGAACGTTCCCTATGCGTGGTCAGCCCCATCCGGCCTCCCCCTCGGACCCCCCTGGCCCCTTGGGCCCGGCCATCCTGCCGATGCGCCGTTGGGGGGTGCGTCAGATCGTGGCCACGCTCCCCGGCTGGCCCCTCTTCCTCCAGGCCGCTGCGGCCCCCTTCTTGCTCTTCCCCTGGGCCTTCCCCTGGCTGACCGCCCTGTCGGCCCTGGCGGTGGTGGCCGGATGGGTCGTCCTGCGGGCGACCCGGGGGTGGTTCACCCGGCGCTCGCCCCTCGACTGGTGCATCCTGCTCCTGCTCTGTTCCCTGCCCCTGGCCGTCTGGGCTGCGCCGATGCTCGACGACGCCGGCGACATCGGTCCGGTGACGGCGTTGAGCCGCATCTTCCTGGGCGTGACCCTCTTCTACGCACTGCTGAACAGCCTCTCCACGCCCTCTCAGATGGGGTGGGTCGCCGCCGGCCTGGTGCTCGTGGGGGTGGCCGTCTCCTTCGTGGGGCTCTACCGCACCGACTGGAACGTGGGGAAGCTGACCCTGCTCACCCCCCTCTACCAGCATCTGCCCAATCCTCCTCAAAGGGGGGAGGTGCCGGTGGGTGAGGTTCGTCCTGGGTTCTTCCACCCCAACATGATCGCGGCCATCCTGATCCTGCTCATCCCGCCGGTGGGCAGCCTGGCCCTCGCCCTCCGCCGGGGCTGGCAGCGGGGGGTGCTCCTGCTCCCCCTGGCCCTGATGACCGGCATGCTGCTCCTCACCCAATCCCGCCTGGGCCTCGCCGCGCTGGCCCTGGGGCTGGTGCTGGGCTGGCTGCGAGCCCACCCCCACCGCTGGCCCTGGGCCCTGGGGGGGCTCGGCATCGGCGGCCTGGGGCTCTTCCTGGGACGGGCGTGGGTGGTCCAGACCCTCTTCGGCAGCGGGTTCGGCACCTGGAAGGCGCGGGTGGAGCTGTGGCGAAACGCCCTGCAGGTGCTCCAGGACTTTCCCCTGACCGGCATCGGCCTGGCCCTCTTCTACCCGCTGGCCCGCTGGCTCTACCCCTTCCCCACGGTCCGAAGCTGGCTCTACCGGCACGCCCACGACATCTTCCTGCAGGCGGGGGTGGACTTCGGCTATCCGGGCCTCGTCGGCTTCACGGCCCTGTTGGGGCTCGCCCTGTACGTGGGGTGGCCCAGGCGCACGGAGGCCGACGGATGGCTGCACCCCTTCCAGCGGGGGCTCTGGACGAGCCTGTTGGTCTACCTGCTCTTCGGCCTCTTCGACGGCCTGATGATGTGGACCAAGCCGGGCTTCCTCTTCTGGGGGATCCTGGGGCTGCTGATGGCCGTGGCCCGGATCACCCGCCGGGAGGCCCGCCCTGCCGACCAGCAGCTCCCCCCATCGGCGGTGCGATGATCGTCCATTGGAAACCCCGTTCCACCGGGCTGAAGCTGCTCTCCCTGTTCCTCTTCGCCCTCGCCCTGCGCCTGTTGGCCCTCCTGCTCCTGCCGGGAGAGGGGTTGACGGAGCACGTGGAGAGCGTGACGGTGGCCCGCAACCTGGTGGCGGGGCGCGGGTTCACCTTCGACTTCTACGGCCTGCGCCCCCACGCCCCCCTCCGCTCCTTCATCCCGCCCCTCTTCGTCGGCCAGGTCTACCTGGCGCTGAAGCTGGGGAACGCCAATCTGGCGATGGGGCTGATGAACGCCCTGCTCTCCAGCCTGACGGCGCTGCTGATGGTGGGGATCGGACGCCAGCTCACCGACGATCCGGCGGTGGGCTGGTTGACAGGAATCGCCTTCGCCCTTTACCCCGTCTTCATCGTCACGACGACGATCTACCAGTCCCTCACCCTGCACGCCTTCGTCCTGGCGCTGGCCGTCTTCACCAGCCTGGTCGCCTGGAGGCGGCGTCGGCCGGAATGGGTGCTCCTGGCCGGCGCGATGTGGGGGGTGATGGCCCTGGGCCGTCCCCACCTGGCCGCCTTCTGGCTGCTCCTCGCCCCCCTCTGGTGGGGGCTCGCCCCCCCTCGACCGTCAGGGGAGGGGAACCCGCTCTCACGAAAGGCGGCCTGGGGCCTCTCGCTGCTGGCGATGCTCCTCGTCCTGACCCCGTGGACCCTGCGCAACGGGCGGATCCACCACCGCTTCGTCCCCATCGCCACCAGCGGGGGGTTCAACTTCTGGAACGGCAACAACCCCTTCACCACGGGCAGCGGGCACGAGGTGGACGCGGCCCGCGCCGCCGCCTACCTGGGCCATCCCGTCGCCCCGGCCGGGGTCGAGGTCGTCGAGATGCGCCCCTATCCGCTGCCGCCCGAGGTCCAGGCCCAGGTCGGCACGATGAGCGAGACGGCGCTGGACCGGGCGCTCTTCCGGGCCGGCCTCTCCTTCATCGCCCGCGAGCCGGCCGCCTGGGTCGCGCTGCTGGGGCGCAAGCTCCGGGGAGCCCTCTGGTTCCGCGAGCAGATCGGCCTGCGTTACCAGAGGCCGACCTGGACCCTCGTCTACCAGGTGCTCTACGGATTGCTGCTGCTGCTGGCGGTCCCCGGCCTGGCCCTCTCCCGCCCCCACTGGCGGCGGGGGGTGCTGCTGTACGGCCTGATCGCCTACTACATCCTCTGGCAGGTGATCTTCCACACCCTGACCCGATACCGGTGGGAGGTGGAGCCCTACTACCTGCTCTTCGCAGCGCTGACGGCGGTCTCCCTCGCCCGCCGCACCGACCGCCACCGGCCATCGGCCATCCGTCGGCTCAACCTGATCGGCTGGGTGCTGGGGGGAGGAACGCTCCTCTGGCTCCTGGCGACGCTGGACTGGGGGGCGATCCTCCAGGTCCTGCGCTCGGCCCACTGGACGTGGGCGCTGGCCGGCGGCGGGGCCATCGTCCTCCACACCTGGGCCCGGGCCTACCGCTGGCGGGCCCTCTTCCTGCCCGCCCGCCTGCCCCTGCCCCCCGTGGCGACGGCGATGCTGGTCGGCCAGTCCCTCAACTACATCCTGCCCGCCCGCGCCGGCGACCTGCCCCGCATCCTCTGGCTGGGGCGGACCGCCGGCGTGAGCAAGACGACGGCGCTGGGCACCCTGGCGGCGGAGAAGGTCTGGGACCTCCTGCTGCTGGTCCTGGTCCTGATCCTGGCCCCCCTCTGGGTCCCCCTCCCGGACCCGCTGACCACCCCGCTCCGACTGCTGGCCCTGGTCGCCCTGGGGGCCTACGTCGGCGTGATCGTCGTCGCCCAGGGAAAGCGGGCCATCGGGGGCCGCCTGCGGAGCTGGTCAGGAGGGGGATGGCGGGGGCAGGTGCTGGCGACCGGCCTGCGCCTGCTGGAGGGGCTCACCAGCCTCTACCGGCCCGGTGTCGCCGGGTGGGCGCTCCTGTGGACGGTGATCGCCTGGGGGCTGGGAGCGCTGGCGAACTGGATGGTCTTTCGCGCCGTGGGGCTGGCCCTCCCCTTCCTCGCCGCCCTAATGGTCTCGGCGGCGCTGCGGGTGGGGATCGCCCTGCCCAGCCCGCCGGCCGGCATCGGCGTCTACGAAGGGGCCATCCTCCTGGCCCTGGCCCCCTGGGGGGTGGCCTCAGAGACCGCCTTCGGCTACGCGCTGCTGATGCGTGCCGTGGACTTCCTGCCCCCCCTGCTGATGACCCTCGTCCTGGTCACGCTGACGACCGGGAAGGAGGCCGAGGTCCGGTGAAACGCCCCATCCGCGTCCTCCACATCTTGGAAGCGACCACCGCCGGCGTGCGGCGGTACACCCAGTCCCTGGTCACCCACCTGGACCGGGAGCGGTTCTCCGTCGAGGTGGCCTGCCCCCCGGTGCGCCAGGACGCCTACGGGGATGTGGCTTTCGTCGAGGTCCTGCGGGCCGCCTCCATCCCCGTCCATCCCGTCCCCCTGCGGCGGAGCATCGGGGTGCACGACCTGGTGGGCCTGAGGGCGGTCTACCGGGTCATCCGGGCCGGCCGCTACGACCTCGTCCACACCCACAGCTCGAAGGCGGGCTTCCTGGGGCGGCTGGCCGCCCGGCTGGGCGGGGTGCCGGTGGTCCACACCCCCAACGCCTTCCACTTCCTCGGCGTCACAGGGCCGGCCCGCGCCTTCTACCTGGGCCTGGAGCGGCTGGCGGGACGGTTCACAGACCGCCTCATCGTCGTCTCACGCAGCGAGCAGGAGATCGTCCGCCGGTACGGGTTGGTTCCCCCCCGGCGGGTCGCGTTGATCGAGAACGCGGTGGACGTGGAGGCGATCCGACGGGCGGCGGCACCGGACCGGGCCGCCCTGCGGGAGCGGATGGGCCTGGGGGCGGGGCCGGTGATCGGCTCGGTGGGGCGGCTGATGCCCCAGAAGGACCCCCTGACCTTCCTGGAGGTGGCCCGCCGGGTCCACGCCCGCCTGCCCGAGGCCCGGTTCCTCTGGTGCGGGGATGGGCCGCTCCGAGGGCCGGTGACGGAGGCAGCGCGGCAGATGGAGGTTCCGCTGGTCCTGACCGGCCACCGGGAGGACGTCTGGACGGTGATGAGCCTCTTCGACCTCTTCCTCCTCACCTCCCGCTACGAGGGGCTGCCCTTCAGCCTGCTGGAGGCGATGGCGCTGGGGATTCCGGTGGTGGCGACCGACGTGGTGGGGAACCGGGACGCGCTGCTGGATGGGGAGCTGGGGATGCTGGTGCCGGTCGGGGATGTCGAGGCGATTGCGGCGGGGGTGCTGGCCTGCCTGGAGCACCCCGATGAGGCCCAGGCCCGCGCCGAGCGGGCAGCGACCTTCGTCACCCGCCACCGCAACCTGCCCGCCTTCGTCGCCCGGCACGAGAAGCTCTACGCCGAGGTCGTCGGCGGGCCCTCCCCGCCGGCGAGGCGCTGACGGGCGACGCTCTCGACGATGCGGGCGAAGGCGTGGGGGTCCCGCCCCTTCCGCCCGGCCCCCAAACCATCCACCGAGGGCACGGCCAGGAGGGCCTGGGCGTGCTCCGGCGTGACGCTCCCCCCGTAGATGATGGGAACCGCCTGGGCGACGGCCTCGCCGTAGCGGGCGGCCAGCCAGTTGCGCAGGAAGTCGGCGCCGGCGGCGACGTGGGCCACCGGTGCCGGTTCCGCCACGCCGATGGTCCACTCCGGCTCGTAGACGAAGGCCATCGTCGCCACCTGCTCCGCCGTGCAACCCTCCAGCAGCCGAGCCATAGACCGGGCCAGGGCCGAGGGGGCCTCCTCGGCCTCATCCCGCGCCTCGCCCACCAGCAGGATGGGGCGCAGCCCGGCCTCCAGCGCCCGATGGAGCTTCCGGTTCACCCGGGCGTCGTCGTCCCCCTGCTGGCGGCGCACCTCCCAGTGGCCCAGCAGGACCCAGCGGGCACCGGCATCGGCGAGGAGCGAGGCCGAGAGCTGACCGGTGTGGGCAGGATCGGCCTCGGCGGAGCAGTCCTGGGCCCCCAGCGCCACCGTCTCCGGCGGGAGCGCCCGGGCCATCGGGGCCAGGGCGGTGGCCGGGGGGCAGAGGACGATGGTCATCCGCCCCACCCAGGGTTCGACGAGGGGGAGGAAGGTCCGCAGGAAGGCCAGGCCCTCCTCGATGGTCATCGCCATCTTCCAGTTGGCCAGGGCGAAGGGGGGACGAGACATCCTAGTAGCGCAGCAGGGCTCCTACGCCGGCCTCCTTCAGTCGCTCATTGTTGGGGATCACCTCGACCCGCCCTCCCTGCTCGATGACCTGGGAGATCAGCACTTCGACCGCGTCGGGGATCTCGGCGACCTCGCCTCCACAGAAGGGGCACTCCTCCAACCGGTGGGCCGTTACGTAGCCGCACCCACGGCAGCGGTAGCCGGGGGCGTGGAAGCCCCGGGAGACGAGCAGGGTCTGGATGCGCCCCTCGAAGGCCGCCCCCAAGGTGTCGTCCAGCCGCCAGACGCCGTTGCTTCCCTTGGCGGCGGCGGTGAAGGCGGCTTCGACCAGTGCCACCTCCCGTTTCCGCTCCGCCTCGCGAAGGAGCTCCAGGGAGCGGTCCCGGATCTCGTTCTCGTTGGCCGTCATCTCCGCGGCGAAGGTGCCCACCACCTTGTCCCGCAGCGCCTTGGGCATCAGGTCCATCACCTGGCTCAGGGTGGGCTCGGTGCCGGCCACGACCAGCCAACGGGGCTGGAAGGCCTCGCAGAAATCGGTGAAGAAGTTGACGGCCTCCTTCAGATTGCTCTTGGCGACTTCATCCTCGTGGCGCTGGAGCTTCTCGGCTCCCCAGCCGCCCTGTTTGTGACGCTTGATGGATTCCCCCATAATCCCCCGTGTTTCCACCAGCTCTCCCATCGTGAAGAAGAAAGCCCGCGCGCCTTCCCGGTCTACCTGGAGCACGGCGTAACGACCATAGGCGTCCCACAGATCAGCCAGCGGGGTGACGTGGGGCTTGCGGGCGACGATGACCTGGGACTCGACGGGCACGGCCAGCTTATAAGCCCGCCAGAAGTCGTCGGCAGCGCACGAGAAGAGGGCCACGCCCCGTCCACTCCAGTCGTACTCCAGGTTGATGTACCGCTCCACGGCTTCCAGGTCGGCCGTGGCGGCCACGCCATCCACCTCCTTAAGCATTTGCCGCAGGGCCAGCTTGTATTCGTCAGTGGTCTGTTCCCGAGGATCCACATTCAGGTAGAGGCTCAGTACCATACCGTTTTGACTCTGATACTCGGCCAGACTCTGTAGATCCTTTTTGCTGAACATCTCCCTCTCCCTTCTTCTGAAAGTAAGTCGGAGGTTGGCGATCGCTCTCCCGTGGAGGATCAGGGGGTTCTGGACTCCGCGATGTCTGATGGTCAGCTCGCCGGCGTTACGACCGTTAGCCCTCGCGCGGCCGCATCGCCAGCGTGGCCGTCAGCTCGATGCTCTTGCCATCGCGCCAGACGGTCAGGGTGACTTGGTCGCCCACTCGCTTGCGGTTCTCCAGGTAGAGGACCAGGTCGTCCCGCGTTTTCAAGGGACGGCCATCCACAGCGGTGACGATGTCGCCTCCGGTGAAGATCAACCGACCGAAGACGGTTCGGCGGCGCCGGGCCGGGCGCAGGCCGATCTGCTCGGCGGGGCTGCCCGGGCGCACGGAGACGACCAGCAGCCCGTGCTCCACGCCGATGTCACCGGGCGAGACCTCGTAGGTCAGCTCCAGGGCCGAGAAGCCCAGGTCGGGATGGGGATAGTAGCCCCGGGTGATCAGCTCGGGCACCACCCGCTTCACCGTGTTCACCGGCACGGCGAAGCCGATGCCCACCGACCCCCCGCTGGGGGAGCGGATGGCGGTGTTGACGCCGATGACCTTCCCCCGGGAATCCAGCAGGGGGCCGCCGGAGTTGCCGGGGTTGATGGCGGCATCGGTCTGGATGGCCTCGCCCAGGGGGCCGGCATCCGTCTGGATCACCCGGCCCAGGGCGCTGATGACGCCCGTGGTCAACGTCCGGTCCAGCCCAAAGGGGTTGCCGATGGCGATCACCCGCTGTCCGACCCGAAGGGTGCTGGAATCGCCCAACTCGACGGGGGTGAGCTTCTCGGCGGGGACTTCGATCTTGAGGACGGCCAGGTCGTTGTAGGCGTCGGCACCCACCAACTGGGCCGGGGCCTCCGTGCCATCGGCCAGGATGATGACCACCTCCTGGGCCCCCTCGATCACGTGGTTGTTGGTCACGATGTGCCCTTCCCGGTCCCAGACGAAGCCCGAGCCGGTGCCCTCTCGGGGGACGATGCCCCGGAAGAAGTCGAAGACCTCGGTACGGCTGGTGATGTGGACGACGGAGGGGCTGACCCGATCGTAGACACTGGTGACGATCTGTTCCTCCACGTCCACCACCGGGAGGGTTTCCGGCGGCAGAGGGGTAGGGGTGGCCACGAGGATGAGAGGTGTCGCTGTGGGTAAGGATGTCGGGGCCACCGGTCGCCGGTCGCAGCCCAGGGGGAGCAATCCCATCAGGAGCCCGACCACCACCCCGCTGAAGAACGCCCAGCGCCAGCTTCTCACTACGGCCTCTCTCCCAGCGTGACGGGGATCTCCAGCGTCTCGCCATCCCGCACGACGGTGAGCAGGACCTCCTGCCCCGGTTCGGTCTCCTCGACCAGGTAGGCGATCAGGTCGTCGAAGTCGCGCAGCGGACGGCCGTCAATGGCGATGATGATATCACCGCCCACCCGCACCTCGGATCCCAGCACGGTGATCGTCCGGTCGCCTCCCCGCAGGCCCGCCTGGGCCGCCGGTCCGCCTGGTGCCACCTCAGCGATCAGCACCCCGTGGTCCACCGGCATCTCGGTGTACTGCCCCAGCTCGGCCACGGTGAAGCGGCCATCGGAGGTGATGCCCAGGTAGGCGTAGGTGGCCCGACCGCGGGCGATCAACTGGGGCACGACCCGTTTGACCACATTGATGGGGATGGCGAACCCGATGCCCGTGTTGGCCCCTGTCTGGGAGCGGATGGCGGAATTGACTCCGATGACCCGCCCTCGGGAGTCCAGCAGGGGGCCGCCGGAGTTGCCGGGGTTGATGGCGGCGTCGGTCTGGATCACGTCGGGGATCTGGTAACGGCCTCCGGCGTCGGTGACCCGGCCGGGGAGGGTCCGCCCTAACGCGCTGATGATGCCCGTGGTCATTGTCCCTTGCAAGCCAAAGGGGTTGCCGATGGCGATCACCCGCTGTCCCACCTGCAGGGTGCTGGAATCGCCCAGCTCCACCGGCACCAGCCGCTCGGGGGGAAGGTCCACTTTGAGGACGGCCAGGTCGCTGTCCTCGTCCTGCCCCACGATGCGGGCTTCGGCCACGCTGCCGTCGTAGAAGGTGACCTCGATCTGCTCGGCTCCGGCCACCACGTGCTGGTTGGTGACGATGTGGCCCTCTTTGTCAATGACGAAGCCGGACCCGCTGCCCATCCCGATGGGCTCGTCGCTGAAATGGCGGGCGGCCACGTCAATGTTCACCACCGCCGGGTTCACCCGCTGGTAGATGTGGATCAGCAGGGCGTCTTCGGCATCTATCTCCTGATAGATGGCTTCGGGTAGAGGTGTGGGAGTGGGCAGGGGAGGAAGCGTCTGCAGAGCCACTGGACGTGCTGGAGGAAAGTCGCGCGTCTCGCGGCGGATCGCCTGCCCCGACAGCGAGCAGGCGAGGAGGGCTCCTGAGAGCACCAGCAGCAAAAGACCGATCAACCGTCGTTTTTTAAGCACCATCATAGGCGACACCGCTTCTCGGGAGGAGACCGATCCCCCCTGGTATGAACCTTTGGGCAAAGGGGTGAGGATCTATCCCCATTGTAGGCGGTTCACCCCGCTCTGTCAAGACCATCAGCCCCAATTTTTCGCAACTTTTATCAAATTCTCATCTGGTTTGAGCGATGGGTCTCAACGGCCCCGCAGGCGGCGCCAGGTCGAGCGGCAGTACGGGCAGGTCGAGCCCACGTACTCCCGCCCGCAGGTCTGGCAGACCTGTACGTCGTACTCCCGCTCTTCGCTGAGGGAGGCGGCGATGAGGACCAGTTCGTGGCCGTTGTAGCGAGAGAGCCACTCGTCCAGGGTCACGTCCCCAACGCGCCAGGAGCCATCCTGAGCGCGGGTCAACACCCCTTGGAGCACGCTGGCTTCCATCTCGTAGGCCGCTGCCGCTAGCTCAAAGACGTTCGCTTTGTGGATAGACATCGTTCAGCTCCCCAGTTCTCAGAGGTCGGTGGTCGAGACGGGTCAGGCAGGGGCTTTCACCTGGCGGGCGCTCTCGCGGACCTTCTTGACCTGGATGCGGTCGAAGTCGCGGGCGACCACAACGTCGGGGAAGATGGCCTGGGCCTCTGCCAGCACGTCCCGCTCCCGATAGCGCCGGGAGATGTGGGTCAGGTAGAGACGACGCACGCCGGCCTCCCGCGCCAGGTGAGCGGCCTGGGCCGCCGTCAGGTGGCCGAACTGGCGGGCCAGATCGGCCTCGTGAGAGAGGTAAGTCGCCTCGATGATCAGGGCATCCGCCCCCCGCGCCACTTCGACCAGGTCGTCCGTCCGTCCGGCATCGCCCACGTGCACCAGTCGGGCCCCCGGGCGCGGTGGCCCCAGCACATCGTCGGGCGTGACCACGCGACCGTCCGGCAGGGTCACCGGCTGACCGTTCACCAGTTGGCGGCGCTCAGGGCCTGGCGGGACCCCCAGGGCCTCGGCCCGCTCCACCAAGAAGGGACGCCGGGCCTTCTCCTGGAAGACGAAACCAAAGCTCTGGGCACCGCGATGGCTGACGGGGAAAGCTTCGATCTGGAAGGTCTCATCCTCCAGCAGGACCCCCGCCGCGATGGGGATCAACTCGATCTGCATCGGAGATTGGGCTCCCCGCAGGACGACCCTGTAGATGAGGTCGTAGACCCGCTCCAGCGTCCAAGGGCTGCCGTAGATCTCCAGCCGTTCCATCGTCTCCCAGCGGACGAAGGTGGAGATCAGCCCACCCAGCCCCAGGATGTGGTCCAGGTGGCCGTGGGTGAGGAGGATCTTGTCCAGCCGTTTGAACCCCAGGCCGCTGCGCAGGAGCTGTCGCTGGGTCCCTTCGCCACAATCAATCAGGAAGCGGTACTCCCGATAGAGCACCACATGGGCCGACAGGCCTCGCCGGATGGAGGGGGCTGAAGCGGAGGTGCCCAAGAAGATGAATTCAAACATCCCTCAACTGCCTATCAGCTTGCCAATGTGGGCAGCCTGTTTCTCGATCTCCCCCAAGGCCAGCAGGGCTTCCATATCCTGGGGGGTCAGGTGGCGTTGTACCTGGCGGACGCTCCCGGCGATGGTCTGCAGCGCCTTCTGCACCTCAGCGCGTACCTGGCCGGGAAGGCCCCTTTCCTGCTGAGGCCGCATACGGGCCAGGGCGGCACGCAGCTGGGCGTTCTGGATGGCGATGGCAGCGTAATCGGCCAGGGCAGAGAGCAATCGCTCGTCGTGGCGGGTGAAGTCCCGGGGGGTAGTCTGATTGTCCACGCCCAGCACGCCGATCACCTGTCCCTGCACCTTGAGGGGCACGTAGAGCAGCGCGTGGACCAGGTAGCCCGTCACCACCTTGAGCATGCCGTCCTCGACCTGGGAACGCCCCAGGATGACCGGCTTGCCTGTGCGGACGACCCCACCGATGAGGGTGTCCTCCACCCGGATCTTGAGACGGCGTGCCTGTTTCTCCCCCAAACCTTTCTGAGCCCGTAGGTAGAGCTCGTTGGTGGTGGGGTCCAGGAGCAGCAAGGAGCCCTCCTCGGCGTGCAGGAGAAAGACGGCGGCTTCGACGATGCGGGTCAACAAGGTGTCCAGGTCCGTTGCCGCAGCCACGGCCTTGCCGATGTCAAAGAGGGTGCGCATCTCCCGCAAGCGCTGTTCCAGCAGACGGTTCATCTGGAGCAGTTTGGCCCGCTCGGCCAGAGCCAGTTTGGGCCGGGTGGATTCTGTCACAGGTTCGTTAACCATGGGGTCTCCTCCGCGTCATAGGGTCCCCGTCCTCGGTTCCACCTCTACCAGCCTGGCGGCTTCATCCACGGTCACGCGGGCCAGCCCAAACTGCTGGACTACCCAAGCGTTGGTCGTCAGGTGGGAGGTGACCTGAGCAACCCGGTAGCGGCTGGGTTGAGAGGCCAACGCTGCCGGCAGGACCAACTGATCGGCCAGGAAGGGGTCTACCGGTGCGTCGTCCTGGTGGAAAGCCAACAGCGATTGGCAGGCCATCTCAGCCACCCGCTCTGCCCGGAGCCCCGGCCGCCCCAGGGCACTGAAGCCGGCCAGGCTGTTCTCGTACTGGGCCGTGAGAAAGAGACCGGCCCCCGGCCCAACGCCGCGTTGGCGCAGAGGGCGCACGTGAGCCTTGAGGCCGGCCCGGCGCAGCAGATTCTCCGCTCGTCGAGCCATCCGTTGAGGGATGTGGGAGGGCAGTTCCGTCACCACCGCCAGCCCCTGAACCTGGCGGAGGTCGCCTCGCTCCAGCAGGGTGAGGGCCTGCAGAGTGGCCCCGCCGGCGACCTCCAGATGGGCCTCGCCGCCGCCTCGGGGATACCATCCCCAGGCCCGCAGGGTCACCTGAGCCCGAACCCCCATCCGGGCCAGGAGGGGGAGGTAGACGGTCTCGACGTAGGTCAGGGGCGGGCTCCAGGGAACGTGGGTGCCCCCCCGTAGGGTCACCTGGGAGTTCCCATGGGCCAGGGCCAGCGGGAGCAGGATGGTCTGCAGGACGAGGGTGATGGAGCCGGCGGAGCCTCCTTCGCGGGCTTTGGTGACGTCGAAGAGGTAGCGGCCGGCCTGAGGGGGCGCTGACGGGGAGAATTCCAAGGTCATCGAGCCCAGGGAGTCCCCGCTGACCTCGGCCTGACAGATCGCCGCTGCCGCTCGTACCGCGGTCAGGTGTTGGGCGGCCAGGCCCGGCTTCCGGCGTCCGGCCCGAATGCGCACGATGCGCACCGCCTGACCGGTGATCACGGCCAGGCTGAGCGACGTGCGGAGCACCTGCCCGCCCCCTTCACCATAGGCACCATCAATCTGGATCATCGGCCCCGGCCCTAACATAAAAAACCCGGCCCTGCTGAGCGGGCCGGAGGGAAGGCGGCCCAGGCCGCCTGGCTGGTGGCGACGGAGGGATTCGAACCCCCAACCAAGGGCTTATGAGTCCCCTGCTCTACCGTTGAGCTACGTCGCCCTGGAAAAGAGGGCGGCTTGCCGGCCGCCCTTCAGGTAGCGGGGGCAGGATTCGAACCTGCGACCTCCGGGTTATGAGCCCGACGAGCTACCACTGCTCTACCCCGCAACGCGCTTATAATTATACCTGCCTTCGTCCAACTCGTCAAGTCCATCAAACCGGTGATTACCCACCAGTGAGCGAGAGAGTGGTCCGTAGCAGGCCGTCCACGAATTTCTCACAAGTGCACGATTGAGGCGGTCCTTAATTCGTGTATTCGTGCCCCATTCGTGGACGGCCAGTCTCCCTATCTCCAAAGATATGGGTAATCACCAGCATCAAACGGATGATTACCCACCAATCTGCCACCATTGCCTTTCTCCCCATATCGTGATAGAATTGGAGAAGGTGAGGAACGTGTAGAGGCGAGAATAGGTGAGAAGATGGCAGAGAACGACGTGTTGATCCAGGCGGAACAGCTGACCAAACGGTTTCCCAGCAGCGAGCGGGGGACCGATGGTTTCTTCACAGCGGTGGATGGTGTGAACCTGAGGGTCGCAGCCGGCGAGGTCCTGGCCCTGCTGGGTCCCAACGGCGCTGGCAAGACCACGACCGTCCGTATGCTGGCGGCGATCCTGATGCCCACCGCCGGACGGGCGGAGATCGCCGGCTTCGACGTCGCCCGCTATCCCAGGGAGGTGCGCCGACGGGTGGGACTGCTCACCGAGATGCCGGGCCTCTACCTGCGCATGCGGGCTGCAGACTACTTGGATTTCTTCGGACGGCTTTACGGCGTGCCCCCGGCCCAGCGGTGGGAGCGGATCGAAACGTTGATGGCCCGCTTTGGGATGGCCGAGGCGCTCCACGGCCGGCTGGGCGAGTTCTCCAAGGGAATGCGTCAGAAACTGGCCCTCATCCGGGCTATGCTCCACGATCCCCCTGTCCTCCTCTTGGATGAACCCACCTCGGCGATGGACCCCTACAGCGCCAAGCTGGTGCGGGACAGCATCGCCTCCCTGCGCAGCCAGCGGCGAGCCATCATTGTCTGCACCCACAACCTGACCGAAGCGGAGATGCTGGCCGACCGCATCGCCATCATCCGTCGAGGGCGTATCGTCGCTCTGGGGACGCCGAGCGAACTGAAACGCCAGCTGCTGGGACCGCCCCTGATGGAGGTACGGGTGGCCCAACCCCTCGATGGTCTGCTCCCCCGCGCCTCAGAACTGGTCCAGGTGGAATCCTGGGGCAGCACTTGGCTGCGCTACCGGACCGAGGACCCCCGCCAGACCAATCCCCGGTTGGTCCGCTGGCTGACCGGACAGGGAGTAGAGGTGGTCACCCTGAGCGAGGTGCCCCGCAACTTGGAGTCCGTCTACCTGCGGGTGGTGGAAGGAATGGGAGGAGAGGAAGGATGATCGCAACGATGGAAAGCCTCCCCCTCCGCGAGCGCGTCGCTCTGGCCCTGACCATCACCCGTCGGGAGGTCTCCGACACCCTGCGGGATTGGCGGATCGTCGTCCCCATCGTCTTCCTGACCCTCGTCTTTCCCGTCATTATGAACTTTACGGCCGATGTAGCCCTCGACTTCGTGGCCCGTTATGGGGCACCGATCGTCGGCGAACGGCTCATCCCCTTCCTGCTGATGATCGTGGGCTTCTTCCCCATCTCCTTCTCCCTCGTCATTGCCCTGGAGACCTTCGTCGGCGAGAAGGAACGCCGGAGCCTGGAACCCTTGCTGGCCACCCCTCTCTCCAACCTGCAGCTCTACGCCGGCAAGATTCTGGCGGCGATGGTTCCCCCACTGCTGGCCAGCTACCTGGGGATGAGCGTCTACCTGATCGCCCTCTACCTGACGGTGGGCTGGACGGCCTCGCCAGCGCTCCTGACCCAGATCTTCCTGCTGACCACGGCCGAGGCCCTGGTGATGGTCTCGGGGGCCGTCGTCGTCTCCAGCCAGACCACCAGCGTGCGGGCGGCCAACCTGCTGGCCAGCTTCATCATCATCCCAATGGCCTTCCTCGTGCAAGGGGAGAGCCTGATTATGTTCTGGGGGCGCTACGAGGTTCTCTGGTGGATTCTGGCTGGTCTGCTGGTGGTGGACCTGATCCTGATCCGTATGGGTGCCCGCATCTTCAACCGGGAGGAACTGTTGGGCCGGGAGATTGATAGCCTCGACCTTCGGCGGGGTTGGCAGAGCTTCCGTCGTTTCCTGCTTCAGCCCGATGGCATCGAAGGCGCTCTGACCCTGCGTCGGTTGCTACGCTGGGACCTCCCCCTCGTCCTGGGGCGCTCCCGGCTGGCTCTGGTGGCCGTCCTGGTGGCCGTGCTGGGTGGAGTGGGGCTGGGGTGGTCCTACGCCCTCCGCTACCCCCTGCCCAACGGGGTGCTCGTCCTGAAAGGGGCTCCTATGGAGAGCTTCCAGGAGATGCAACTCGCCTTTCTCCCCCCCTTCACCATCTGGGGCATCTTCAACCACAACGTCCGGGCGTTGCTCCTAGAGATCGTCCTGGGCCTCTTCTCCTTTGGAGCCCTCGCCGTGGTCCTGTTGCTGGTGCCTATGGCGATGATCGGCTTCTTCATGGCCCAGGTGAGCTTCGCCGGCTACAATCCGCTGCTCTTCCTGGCGACCTTCGTCCTGCCCCACGGCCTCTTCGAGCTGCCGGCGGCCATCGTCACGACAGCCCTCGTCCTGCGGCTGGGAGCTTCGATGGTCTCTCCGCCAGAAGGGATGACGCTGCGGGAGGCGTGGCTGTTGGCCTTGGCCGACCTGGTGAAGCTCTTCCTGTTGGTGGTGCTTCCCCTGCTGCTCATCGCTGCCTTCGTCGAGGTGCAGATCACCCCGCGCATCGTCCTGTGGGTCTACGGTGGGTAAAGGGCCGGATCGGAGGGGAGAACCTTCGGCAACGACGTGGCGGTAGATCGCTACTTGCCCTTGCCCGTTCGTCCATTCTGGCTTACAATAGGGGGGCACTCCAACCGGACCCCGAGGATCCGGCGCGTCGGTGTATCCGTCCGGAGCCGTGGGGAGTTCCCAGCCCACGGGGAAGGGCGGGAGGAGTAGGGGGAAGATGGCAGCTACCGCCGAGGCCCATCCCAACATCGCTTTCATCAAGTATTGGGGGAACCGGAACCCGGCTCTGAACCTGCCGGCCAACCCGTCTCTTTCGATGAACCTGGCCGCCCTGCGCACGGTGACCACGGTGTCCTTTGACCCCGACCTGACCCAAGACGAGGTGGAGATCAACGGTGAGCGGGTCGAGGGGCGGGCCTACCAGCGGGTGGTGGCTCACCTGGACCGCGTTCGGGCGCTGGCCGGCCGCCGAGAGCGGGCCCGTGTCGTCTCCCGCAACGACTTCCCCACAGGGGCCGGGCTGGCCTCCTCGGCGTCTGCCTTCGCCGCCCTCACCCTGGCCGCCATCGCCGCCGCTGGCCTCACCCTGTCCGAAGCCGCCCTCTCCGCCCTGGCCCGACTGGGCTCGGGATCGGCAGCCCGTTCTATCCCTGCCGGCTTCGTCGAGTGGCAGACGGGGGAGCGCCACGAGGCCTCTTTCGCCCGCTCCATCGCCCCGCCGGACTACTGGGCTCTGGCCGATGTCATCGCCATCGTCGAGCAGGCCCACAAGCCTGTCACCTCCCGCCAAGGTCACCAGCTTGCCCCCACCAGCCCCTTCCAAGAAGCCCGCGTCGCGACAGCACCGGCACGCCTGGCTGCCTGCAAGAGGGCGCTGCTGGCCCGCGATTTCACCGCCCTGGCTCCTATTCTGGAGCAGGATACCCTGATGATGCACGCTGTGATGATGACCTCGACGCCTTCCCTCTTCTACTGGACGAGCGAGACGGTCACCATCATCCGGGCGGTGCGCTGCTGGCGGGAGGAAGGGTTGCCCGTCGCCTTCACCATTGATGCCGGTCCCAACGTGCACTGCATCTGCCTGGCAGAGGTGGCGGGTGAGGTGGAGGAACGGCTCTGGGAGCTGCCCGGCGTTCGGGAGGTCCTGGTCAGTGGCGTAGGGGGGGCAGCGCGGCTGATCGAGCAAGAGCCCAGGGGGACGGCCCCATAGGGAGCAGGGCCCGGCTTGCTGGATCTACCGTTGGCCCACCTCCACAATCTCACGGGCGACCTCCAGGGCCGCTTCGGGGTGGCCCAGAGCCCTGGCCCGCTCCGCCATCTGAGCCAGCGTTGGGTCACCGGGTTGGGTCCACTGGAGCACCTGTTGGGCGATCTGCTGTGGTGAGGGTGCCCAGCTTCCGGCCCCCTGCTCGACCAGGTAGGTCACGTTTCCCTCCTCCTGGCCGGGGATGGCCCCGCTGAGGATCATCGGCAGCCCCGCGATGCAGGCTTCGCTGATGGTGCCGGGGCCGGCCTTGGTCACGAGCAGATCGGCGGCTCGCATCAGTTCCGGCATGTTGCCCACGAAGCCGTAGATGTGGACGGGGATGGGCCAGTGGGCCTGCTCCAATCGCCAGCGCAGCCGCTCATTCCGCCCTGCCACCACGGCCAGCTGGATGGGTGCGCCGACGTGGGCGATGGCTTGGGCGATCTCGTAGAGGGGGCCCATCCCTTCGCCGCCGCCCACCAACAGCACTGCCGGACGGTCGGGGAGCCAGTTCAGCCGGCGGCGGGCTTCCCCCCGGGTGACCTCGTGCAGCAGGGTGACGAAGCGCAGGCTGACAGGCAGGCCGGTCACTCGCACCCGATCGGGGGGGATGCCCCAGGCGACGGCCTGACGGCGGGCCGGTTCGCTCGCCACCAGCAGGCGAGTCACCTTGGGCGAGAGCCAGAAGGGATGGACAGTCACCAGATCGGTGACGACTGTGATAAAAGGGATCTCCCGCTTCAGCCGGCGCAGCGTCCAGATCAAGGTGTGGTTGACCAGAGGGTGCACGGAGACCAATACGTCTGCCGGGTGCTCTTGGACCAGGTGGCGGGCTCGGGGCCAGGTCAGCGGCCAGAGCAGACGGAGGAGCGCCGTGACGCGCCGGGGGCTACAGGTCAGCCGAAACCCCCAGCGCCAGCTCCACACTCCCCGCGCCACCCAGACGGGATAGAGGGCGTCCAGGTGGCTGAAGGGGAAGGGGGCGTACCCCCGCAGCGCATCTACGATCTCGACCTGGACTTGGGGGCCGTAACATCGCCCCATCGCTTCCTGGATGGCGAGGGCCGCGCTCCGGTGGCCGCCGCCGGTGAGTGCCATCAAGATGACCACGCGCATATCGTCCTGCCCTTTCTTCGCTCTCGCCGGATGGAAGGTCTGGCAGATTGGGTGGAGAGGGTGTCCATCGGGAAGCACCTTGGGGGCTCCTAGGGGTGCCGCACCGGGATCCCTGCTAGGAAGCCTCCAGCCCCAATTGGGATGATTGGGGTCCAGTGTAATCCCAGTGGGCCACGCTGTCAAGGGCAGCAGGCCCTTCCGAAAAAAATTATAAGTCCTGCTTGACATTCTTCATAGGCTTTCATATAATGTTACTATAATGTAGCCGCCCCCACGTCTCCGGGGTCAACCGGAGGCTCTACCAGAAGCTGATGCCGGACAACAGGGTATACCCGGTCACCCTGGTCGCGCCCTGATTCACACAGGAGTGGAAGGCAATGAGCGAATGGAATGGCAGAAGTTCCCAAATGGAAGAAGGTTACTGGCGGGCACTGCTGCAAGAGGGAGAATTTGCCGCTTCCGCCGGCAAGGCCCCGCTACAAGGGGTAGAGGTGCTGGAGGGACTCGCCCAAGATCGGATCCCTTCGGATGGTCGTACAGCTCCTCCCGACGATGTCTGGGAGGCCGCCCAGGAGATCTTTGAGAACAACGGCACGCTGGAGCTGGAGGCAACCGGTTACAACCGAGGAGGGTTGCTGGTCACCTGGCGTGGTTTGCAGGGGTTCGTGCCCGCCTCCCATTTGATCGGTTTCTCCCCCTGGCTGAGCGAAGAAGAGCGCCGGGCGGAGCTGGCACGGCGGGTGGGCCAGCGGCTTACCCTGCGCATCATTGAATTGGATCCCGCTCGCTGGCGATTTGTCCTCTCCGAACGCATCACCACGGAGGAGATACGGCGTCGGGAGGCCCTGCTGGCCGAGATCACTCCTGGCGAGGTCCGTGAGGGCATCGTGACCAACCTGACCTCCTTCGGCGCTTTCGTGGACCTGGGGGGGGTCGAGGGGCTCATCCACATTTCCGAGCTCTCCTGGGGGAGGGTGGAGCACCCCCGAGACGTGCTAAAGCGGGGGCAGCGGGTTCGGGTCTATGTGCTGAACGTGGACCGGGAGCGCGAACGCATTGGCCTGAGCCTGAAACGGCTCCTGCCTGATCCCTGGGAGACGGTCGAGGAGCGCTACCATCCGGGACAACTGGTTGAGGGCGTGATCACCAACGTTGTCAGCTTCGGTGCCTTCGCTCGCCTGGAAGAGGGGCTGGAGGGGCTGATCCACATCTCCGAACTGGCTGAGGGCACCTTCCTGCACCCTCGCAACGTGGTCCGGGAGGGAGAGCGGGTCACGGCGCGGGTCCTCAGCGTCAGCCGGGCGGAACGTCGCATCGCTTTGAGTCTGCGTCAGGTGGACAAGCCCGACGGCTGGTGGGCCCAGGAGTAGAACGGGGATGGCCTTCCGTCCAGGCCGAGGCCGGGAGGTAGGGGGGCTGGCGCTCCTCGTCCTGTCCGGTGTCACCCTGCTGGGCCTGTTGGGTGTGACCTCGGGGGCGTTAACCGACTGGTGGGATCACCTGCTGCGCCGGGCGGTAGGGTTGGGGGCCTTTCCCCTGACCATCGCCCTCGGCTCGATAGGCTGGCACCTCCTGGTCCATCCTCTGCCTCCTCCAGCCCGATGGCCCTGGCGACGCCTCATCGGTCTGGAGGTTGCCAGCATCGCCTTGCTGGCCCTGATCCACCAATTGGCCTTCCCTCGGACCGGATGGCTGGCCGCCCAGGCCGGTCGGGGGGGGGGAATGGTCGGCTGGGCGCTCTCGACACTCCTCACCGAGACGATGGGGGGACTGCCGACCATCCTTTTGTTGCTGGTCGCCAGCCTCCTGGGGATCGGGGTGAGCTTGGACCTCTCCTGGCACGAGGTCAGGGCCTTTCTGCTCTGGCTGGCAGATCGGGCGGAGCGGCTGCGCCAGGTTCGGATTCCAACGACCCCTTCTGAGGCCGACAGGGTGGTGGCGTCCACATCCCTTCCTCCTCGCTCCCCTCCCCGCCCTCGCCCATCCACCGTTCCTCGTCCTCGCCTCATCACCGAAGCAGGGAAGGGGGGCAAAGCGCCTGTCCGCCGAGATCCCCGCCTTCCCCCTCTGGATCTACTGGAGGCAGACGACCGGCTGGTTGCCGATGACGAGGAAGTCCAGGCCAAGGCCGAGATCATTGTCCAGACCTTGGCTCAGTTTGGGCTACCCGTCACCGTGCGGGAGGTGCGCCGAGGGCCAGTGGTCACCCAGTTCGGGCTGGAGCCCGGCTACATCGAGCGGGTCGGCCCCAACGGAGAGCCCCGCCTGCACAAGGTGCGGGTCAGCCAGATCAGTGCCCTGGCCGATGACCTGGCTCTGGCCCTGGCCGCTCCAACCCTGCGCGTTGAGGCCCCCGTCCCAGGGCGGCCCATCGTCGGCGTCGAGGTGCCCAACGACCGAGTGGCCGTCGTGCGGTTGCGTGGCGTGATGGCGTCCCGCGCCTTCGCCCGCCTGCGTTCCCCCCTGGCCCTGGCCCTGGGGCGCGATGTGGCCGGGGCCCCTGTGGTTGCCGATCTGGCGGTGATGCCCCACCTCCTCATCGCCGGCACCACCGGCTCGGGCAAATCGGTCGCCATCAGCGCGATGACCACCTGCCTGGTGATGAACAACACGCCCGAGGACCTGCGGCTGGTGATGATTGACCCCAAGATGGTGGAGCTGGTCCGCTTCAACGGCCTGCCCCACCTCTACGGCCACGTGGAGGTGGAGTTGGAGCGGATCGCCGGCGTGCTCCGCTGGGCCGTCCGGGAGATGGACGAACGGTACAAGCGCTTCGCTGCCGTCGAGGCCCGCCACCTGGGGGACTACAACCGCAAGATGCGCCGCCGCCGCCGTCCACCCCTGCCCCGCATCGTCATCCTGGTGGATGAGTTGGCCGACCTGATGATGATGGCTCCTCAGGAGACGGAACACGCCCTGACTCGCCTGGCCCAGATGGCCCGCGCCACCGGCATCCACCTGGTCGTCGCCACCCAGCGTCCCAGCACCGACGTGGTCACCGGCCTCATCAAGGCCAACTTCCCGGCCCGCATCTCCTTCGCCGTTGCCAGTCAGGTGGACTCCCGAGTAATCCTGGACACGGTGGGGGCGGAGCAGTTGCTGGGGCGGGGGGATATGCTCTTCCTGAACCCAGAGTTGGGCCATCCGGTGCGCCTCCAAGGCTGCTTCGTCTCCGACCGGGAGATCGAGGCGGTGGTGAGCTATTGGCGGACCCACTGGGATCGGGAGGAGGAAGAGGCCCCGTGGGAGGAGTGGCTGCGTCGGCATGCCGCCCCCGGCGAACGACGGGATGACTTGCTGGAGGCCGCCATCGCCCTCGTCCGGGAGACCGGCGGTGCCTCCACCTCCCTCCTCCAGCGCCGGCTGCGCATCGGCTATCCGCGAGCAGCCCGACTGATGGATGAACTGGAGGCGATGGGCATCATCGGCCCGCCGGAGGCAGGAGGACGCCTGCGCGAGGTCTTGGACGATCGGCAGGGCGGGGGAGGTGGGGGATGATCCTGGTGGGCACCAGCGGCTTCAGCTACAAGGATTGGATCGGCCCCGTCTACCCCGAGGAGTTGCCCCGAGCCGAGTGGCTCTCCTTCTATGCCCGGAAGTTTCCCACCTGCGAGTTGAACTTCAGCTTCTACACCATCCCCAATGCCCGCACCTTGGCCCGGATGGCCGAGAAGGTCCCACCGGGCTTCCTCTTTTCCCTCAAGGCCTATCGAGGGATCACCCACGAGCGCGAAGAAGACCTTCGGCCAATGATCGCCGACTTCAAAGGGGCGCTCCAGCCGCTTATCGAGGCCGAAAAGTTCGCCTGCGTCCTCGTCCAATTCCCCTACGCCTTTCGAGCCACCGAAGAGAACCGGGACTACCTGCGTCGAATCCGGGAGGAATTCGGCGACCTGCCCCTCGTCGTGGAGTTCCGCCGGCGGGAGTGGGTCACAGAGGCCACCTTCGACCTGCTGCGGGAGTTGCAGATGGGCTTCTGCTGCGTGGACCAACCCCGGTTCCGAAGCCTGATTCCCCCCATCGCCGTTGTCACAGCCCCCATCGCCTACGTCCGCTTTCACGGGCGGAATGCCGAGAAGTGGTGGAACCACCAGGAGGCTTGGGAGCGTTACGACTATCGGTACACCGAGGAGGAGCTTCAGGAATGGGTGCCCAAGATCCGGCAGATGGATCAGGAAGCCTCCCTCACCCTGGCCTACGCCAACAACCATTGGCAAGGGCAGGCCGTGAGCACCGCCGGGATGCTCCAGCGGCTCCTGGAGGAGGCAGTGTGATCTCGGCGCTAGCTTGTTCGCCGGGCTGATGGTATAATACGGTCTGGAAGGAGGACCCTGACAGCACGGCTCAGGCTGTGGATTTGCTTCCTCGCTGATTTGCCCTGACAGGAGGCCGTCGAGATGTCTGGACACAGCAAATGGTCAACCATCAAGCGCAAAAAGGCGGCAGAGGATGCCAAGCGGGGCAAGCTCTTTACCCGCCTGGCTCGCGAGATCACCGTGGCGGCCCGGGAGGGGGGTGGGGACCCTGATGCCAACATCCGGTTGCGGCTGGCCATTGAGAAGGCCAAAGCCGCCAACATGCCCAAGGAGAACATCGAAAGGGCTATCCAACGGGGAACCGGAGGGGGTAAGGATGCTGCGGCCCTGGAAGAGGTGACGTATGAGGGGTACGCACCTCACGGAGTCGCTTTGCTGGTCCACGCCCTGACCGACAATCGGAACCGGACGGTGGCCGAGGTGCGCCGGATCTTCAACCGGCGTGGGGGGACGATGGCCGAGGCCGGCGCTGTCCTCTGGCAGTTCGACCGCAAAGGGTACATCGCCATCGAGCCCAATGGCGTGGACCCCGATGAGGTCTTCGAGATCGCCGTGGAGGCCGGCGCGGAGGACATCGTCATCAGCGACAGCCTGATCGAGATCTACGCAGAGCCTGAGGACTTCCAGCAGGTCCGGGAGGCGCTGCAGGCGCAAGGGTTGACCATGGCCACGGCGGAACTGGCGATGGTGCCCAAGGTCACCATCCAGCTCGGGCCAGAAGAGACGATGCAAGTGATGGAGGTCATCGAGGCCCTGGAGGAGCTGGACGACGTTCAGCAAGTCTACTCCAACCTGGACATCCCCGACGAGGTCCTGGCCCGGTACGAGGCGCGATAGCGGTGTTGGTGTTGGGGATTGACCCCGGCCTGGCCACCACAGGCTACGGGTTGGTGCGGGAGAAGGATGGTGAGCTGAGAGCCATCGCCTACGGCGTGATCACCACGTCGGCGTCCCTACCGCTCCCCCGCCGTCTGCAGCGTCTATATCGGGAACTGAAGGCGCTGATCGAGACCTACCGGCCTCGGGCCGGTGCTCTGGAAACCCTCTTCTTTGGCCGCAACGTGCGCACGGCGATGACCGTGGGACAGGCGCGGGGCGTCGCCCTGTTGGCCCTGGCCGATGCCAACCTTCCGGTGAGCGAGTACACCCCGCTGGCGGTGAAACAGGCGGTCGTGGGCTATGGCAGGGCGGACAAGCGGCAGGTCCAGGAGATGGTGCGCGCGCTCCTGGGATTGGAGGAACGCCCCCGTCCCGATGATGCCGCCGATGCCCTGGCTGTGGCTATCTGCCACCTGCACAGCGCCCGACTGCAGGCGTGGGTGGACGAGGAGGGAGAGGCCCGATGATCGCCACCCTGCGCGGGACGATCACGGCCGTGGGCACCGATTACCTGGTCGTGGAGACCGGGGGGATCGGCTGGCGGGTGATGGTGCCCAGCAGCGTCGTCCAGGAAGCGGGGGGCGTTGGACAGCCCATCACCCTCTTCACCCATCTGGTCGTCCGGGAGAACGAACTCTCCCTCTACGGCTGCTCCAGCCCAGAGATGCTGGAGTTCTTCCGGCTGTTGCTGGAGGTCTCGGGGGTAGGCCCCCGGCTGGCCCTGGCCATCCTCTCCGCCCTCTCCCCCGATGCCGTGCGCCAGGCGGTGCTGCGGGAGCAGCCCGAGCTGCTCACCCGGGTGCCGGGAGTGGGGCGCAAGACGGCCCGGCGCATCGTCTTTCAGCTAAAGGAAAAGCTGGCTGCCGAAGGGGTGCCCGCCGCTGGCCCTCCCTTGCGGGAGTCGGACGCAGAAGTCATTGCGGCTCTTACCGCTCTGGGCTATAGCGTCGTGGAAGCGCAGACGGCCCTCCAGAGCCTGCCGGACGAGGAGATGCCGCTGGAGGAGCGAATCCGTCAGGCCCTGGCCTATTTTGCGGCCCAGGGGAGAGGTTGAGGCCGGTTACAGGTAGTACCTTACTCAGATTGACATAAGCCGGGAAGCATGCTAGGATGACCAAGGGCGCGGTGTTGGTATAAACACCTTGGATGCCAGGTGATATGGCCGAACGGGAACAAACCTCGGGTGAACGCAAGAGCGTGTGGGTGGGAGTGCGCGAGTGGATCGCCAGCATCCGCGCTCGTATCATCCTCCCTTACCTCATCCTGACCCTCTTGGTGGCCGTCATCGGTACCGCCGTCACCCAATTCCTCGTCGCCGGCTCCCACGCCGAGCGGCTGCACAACCAGTTGAGAGACGCCGCCCAGGTCACCCTCGGTGGCGTGGCCGAATTCGAAGACGAACAGCTTGCCCTGCTCCGCCAACTGGCCTACACGGAGAACCTGCCCCAGGCCCTGGCCCGGCGGGACGCCACCGCCCTGGATGCTCTGGCCCATGCCATCATCGCCAACTCCGACACCGGCGAGAGCTACATCCTCTTCCTGGACGAGCAGGGTGAACTGGTGCTGGGCTACGAGCGAGACCCGGTCCAGCGAGCAGAGCTGCGCGTACTGCCGGCGGTAGGCCCCATCAGCCTGACCAACACC
>Ga0256830_1000588_pt1 | contig 28195 bp, 37 predicted proteins | sample 128326metaG_FD_190537 | JGI IMG/M metagenome (GOLD analysis project Ga0256830, IMG submission 190537) | Hydrothermal vent microbial communities from Lau Basin, Pacific Ocean - 128-326 | ecosystem: Environmental > Aquatic > Marine > Hydrothermal vents | place: Pacific Ocean: Lau Basin | collected... | reverse complement strand
AAACCTCTTGAAAAGGTTGACCTGAAAGATGGAGAGAAGGTTAAAATCTTTGTGAAAGCAGATAGAAAAAAGGTCATCAGATCATACAGGGGTATTTTTGGAAAGGCAAGTGTTAACGAACTCAAAATATATGAGGGGGAGGCACAGTCACAGTGATGTTTATCGATACAAACGTTTTCTACAATTTTATGTTCGAAACAGAATTGACATCAAAGGCCGTCAAAATTCTGGAGATTGATGATAGACTGGTCACCTCTTTCACTGTGGTGAATGAGAACCTCTACATTCTGGCAAGAAAACTGGCAGAAAGGGAATTTGGTGTTAAATCCAGCAAGAAATTCAGGGAGTTCATATCTGAGAATGGATACGAGCCTTTCAGGAAAGAGATGGAAATGTTATTCACCATGCTCGAAGACCTTTCAGTCGAGATTCTAACAGACCATCAGGATGTTTCAGAGATCTGGGAAATTATGTGCGAATACAAACTTTTGCCAAATGATGCTTTAATCGTAGCTACATGCAGGCATTATGGGATAAAGAAGATAGCAACATTTGATGAAGATTTTAAGAGAGTTGATTTCCTTGAGGTAATTAAAGCATAGTGCAAAACTGTTTTAAAATTAGATGCAGAAGATAAATTGATGCCTAAAGTTATTGAAGCTGTGTATGAGAATGGCGTTCTAAAGCCACTTGAAAAGGTGAATTTAAAGGAAGGAGAAAAGGTCAGATTAAAGATTAACAAACGGATGCTAAACTTTGAGCCAATTGAACTTAGAAAGCCACTATCTCTTGATGACATAAAAAAGCTCAAGGATGAGACATGGACGTGTTATTAGATACTTCCTTTTTGATACCGATACTGATCAAATCGGATAAAACGGATAGAGCGAGAGAGTTCTTCATCAATTCTGATTTTGATCTTGGTATAAGTGTGGCTGTAATGGAAGAAACGATGTTTGTAGGACTTAAACTTCTGGCTGCTGAGAGGATTGGGCTGTACGTTACCGAAAAAATCAGAAAACACATTAAAGAAAAAGGGTATGACTTTGCCTCTGACTTTCTCAAGAATCTCAAAGAGATTATAGATCAGATTGAGGTTGTGGAGGATGTGGGGGATTTCAGTCTCATAACCAATATTGCAACAGAGTATGGTCTCATGCCAAATGATGCTCTTATTGTGGCAACTTGCAAACATTACGGCATTAAGAAGATAGCAACATTTGATGAAGACTTTGAAAGGGTGGATTTTCTTGAGATAGTTGAACCATAAACGAAAAGTATTTTGACTGGTTCAATCAAATTTATTGCGATGGGAAAGGTTATTGAGGTAATCTACGAAAATGGCGTGTTCAAACCACTTGAAAAGTTAGATTTACCCGATAAAACAAGATTGAAGATCAGAATTGAGGATATTGATGCCATGCTGGAGAAATTTTCAGGGCTGATTGAGTCTGATATAACACTTGATTCAATTAAGAGGATGAGGTTTGAAGTGAAAACATGGAGAGAGTAGTTGTTGACACAAATGTCCTTGTGAACTTTATTTTGAAGACAGAATTGACTGAAAAAGCCAAGGAGACTGTAAAGCAGGCAATAACTGAGTATTCACCCCTCATCTTCACCAACATACTTGAGGAGACCACATTTATCCTGATCAGAGAAGAGATGGCTTACAGGGGTATTAAAAAGTTTTACGAACAGAGAGATTTTATCAGAGACATGGGCTACGGTGATTTATTTGTTTACAGCAAATTTTTCAGTTTTTTAAGGGAATTCAACATTCCAGTTCTTGAAAACAGGTGTAGTATTGACGAATTCTCGGAAGTAATGGAAAGCTATAATCTCCTGCCAAATGACGCATTAATCGCAGCAACATGCAAACATTATGGAATCAGGAAGATAGCAACATTCGATGAGGATTTTGAGAGGGTTGATTTTCTCGAAACTGTGAGACTTTAACCAAAATCCTTATTTAATCCCGAAGACACAGTAAGAAATTGATGCCGAAAGTGATTGAGGCAATTTACGAGAATGGCGTGTTTAAACCTCTTGAAAAGGTAAACTTGAAGGAAGGGGTGCATGCAAAGGTTATTGTTGAAAGCGTATCAGACAGAACGTTTGGCATTCTGAGAGTCGGGAAGGAAGAAATTGAAAAAGCTCTGGAGGAGCTTGATGAGGAATGGGGTTTTTATTGACTCCAATGTAATAGTAAGGCACCTTTCCGGTGACTTTAAAGCAAAGAAGATTATTGACATGGTAGAATCTGGAGAAATCAAGGGTCTGATAAATCAGATTGTGGTTTCTGAAGTTCTCTTTGTTTACATTCGCCTGAAAACTGGTAAACCATCCAGATATCTGAAGAACAATCCTGATATGTTGATGAAACTGAATCTTGATCCTGTATTTGAAGTTCTTTCAATTTTCACAGAGTTGCCATCTTCAAATGAGGTTTCAATGCTTTTCCACGAAATGCTGAAAAAGTATGGTCTTCTACCCAATGATGCACTGATTGCTGCAACATGCAAGCATTACGGAATAAAGAAAATTGCCACTTTCGATGAGGATTTTGAGAAAGTGGATTTCCTTGAGATAATTAGATCATAAACGAAACTGTTTTAACTTTGGTTTCAGATACGTTAATTGATGCCCAAGGTTATAAAGGCAATCTACACTAATGGGGTGTTCAAACCACTGGAAAAGCTGAATTTGAAGGAAGGAATAATGCTTGAACTTGAAATAAGGGAAAGCGTTACTGGAAAAACAAAAGGGATCATAAGCAAAGATAGTATAGATGATATTATTGAGGAGATCGAAGGTGGAGGCTTTCTTTGACTCAAATGTTTTGCTGTACCATCTTGCGGACACAAAAAAGGAAGCCACAGAATTAATTAGCAGGGTTGAAAACAGGGAGATAAAGGGATTTATTAACGATGTTGTGGTTTCAGAGGTTGTTTATGGCTATATCAGGGCCGTTACAAATTTACCTCCCACAAAATTGAAGAAAAAGATTGTACAGATCGAAATGGATTTTAAACTAATCGGAGAGTTATTAGGACTTTTTGAAATGCTACCATTAAGGACAGGAGCTGGTGTTATCGAGTTCATTACAAATTACAAATTACTGCCAAATGATGCTCTAATTGCCTCAACATGCAGGCATTATGGAATAAAAAAGATAGCAACATTTGATGAGGATTTTAAGAGAGTTGATTTTCTTGAAGTAATTAGAGCATAGTGCAAAACTGTTTTAAAATTAGATGCAGAAGATAAACTGATGCCCAAAGTTATTGAGGCTGTGTATGAGAATGGAGTTATAAAGCCACTTGAGAGGGTAAATTTGAAGGAGGGAGAAAAGATAAGAGTGGAGATAAGGATGAGAGTCGTGGATGAGGTTGCAGGGATACTCAAAGTCAGTGATGAGAAAGTAAAAAGAGCATTCGAGCTGATTGATAATGGAGAGGGTATTTATTGACACAAATGCCATAATAGAGCTCTTCAGAAATAACGAAGGTGTCAAGGAATTTTTCAGAAAGGTTGAGGATGGGCAGATTGAAGGATTGACGAACACGATTGTTTTTCTTGAGACTCTGCACGTTTATGCGATACTCAAAACCGATCAGGGACCGATGAATTTGAAGAAAAGACCTCACATACTCAAATCCCATCGACTTCTCTCCGGTTCTGAAATTCTTCACTATTCTGAAGATTTTACCTGTGAACAGCATCAGCATGGAAGATGTTGTTGAGATCATCCAAAAATATGGCCTTTTACCGAATGATGCTCTTATTGTGGCAACTTGCAAATATTACGGCATAAAGAAGATTGCTACTTTTGATGAGGATTTTAAAAGAGTGGACTTTCTTGATGTTATTGAGCTTTAACAGAACCTTTTTTAAATTTTGAAGTCATAAATATCAGTGATGCCAAAGGTTGTTGAAGCCGTGTATGAAAATGGCGTTCTAAAGCCACTTGAAAAGGTGAACTTGAAGGAAGGGGAAAAGGTAAGAGTGGAAATAAAAACAGGAATCGACCATCTTAAAGGGAAATATGGTGAGATTGGAAAAGATGATTTGGTTAGGCTGAAAGATGAATTACATGACAGGAGAAACCATATTCATAGATAGCTCGGTGTTTCTGGCATTTTTCATTGAAGGGGTTAATTTATTTGAAAATTGAGGGGAGATTTTACCACATCAACAAACGTTATTGAAGAAGTTGTATACGTACTGATCAAGGAAAAGGCGGGTGAGATTGTGGGGGTAGAGAAACATTATGACCTTCTGAAGTATCTGAGAGACAATCCAGAGGTTGTTATGGAGGTGGGAAAAGAGGTCATTTCTGATGTTTCAGATTTTCTTGATTTCTGGAAAATAAGGATCCTTCCACCTGCAATGCATTTGGATATGTTTGAGATTATTGCAGAGTATGGCCTTTTACCGAATGATGCTCTTATTGTGGCAACTTGCAAATATTACGGCATTAAGAAGATAGCAACATTTGATGAGGATTTTAAGAGAGTGGATTTTCTCGAGATAATTAAAGCTTAATACAAAAACTTATTTTAAAAATCAGAAGCAAAATAAAATTTAATGCCGAAAGTGATTGAGGTTGTATACGAAAATGGCGTGTTCAAGCCACTTGAAAAAGTAAATTTAAAGGAGGGAGAAAAGGTCAAAGTAATCCTGAATCTGGATCCGGTTGAACTTGCAAGGAGATATTCTGGAGTTGGGAAGTACAGCAAAAATCTGAATTCTGAAAAGCTCAACAGTATCGAGGCTGATATGCTTTGAGTCAGGTGTTTGTGGACACCACAATCTTCGTCTCCCACTGCATGATTGGGGACGAATAACTGATAAGACTGCTGGAGAATTTTAACCTCTCAACACCGCCGAATGTTATAGAGGAGGCCTTTTACAAGACATCTTCTCCTTTTGTTTCGGGCATAAAAATTTGGGCTGGATGCTTTTGATGGGAATTAGATTTCTGGCTTTCCACTTTCCGGCTGTTTCAGAATGCTCATTGTGAATCCGATCTCCTGCACATCCAGATTTACGGGGCTGTCAGGTGTTGCATTGCTCAGAAAATCCCTGATCTGTTTCAAAGCTGTCCTGCATTGAGCTCCGGGAAATTAAAAGATTGTGAAGCTTTACTTCACTTTATCTGTATCTCCACCTTCCATCCTTCTTCAATTTCCTGAACCTGCAAACTTATCGGATCTGCCAGAGTTGAGTTTTGCAGGAACCATTTAACCTGTAGCAGATTATTCTCCTCCTGAGCGTTCAGGCTAACGTAGTTATCTGGATCAATGACATTAATTCCCTCGTCTGTGAATACTTTATCCGCCTCAGTGGAATCCAGTCTTTCCTGATACAACAGTGTATATGTTCCGGTGTCATTCGTTTTCCATAGTGACACCTTGTCACTTCCAGATCCTTTCTTGAAGTCCATTTCAAAGTAAAAGAACACACTGCTGTTGTACAATACAAAATTAATATCAAAGTCACTTCCCGTCATATGGTGACCCATACCTTCTCTATCACCAATCTGAGCCGCGTTCCTCAACCATATTTCGCTTGCTCCATGTATTCCTGTCCATTTGAAGTCAGGTGAGATTACGAGAGTGTCGTTGTTATTCTTGCTCCACCTTGGCGGACCCCCTGCAGGCTCTGTAACGTACACATCTGCACTTGCTGTATTTCCACCGCTTTCAAATGTAACATTTCCTGTACCCTCTTCAGTGGCTTCAAAGATGAACCTTGCAACTCCATTTGCATCTGTTGTCTTGTTTGCTGAATCAAGGGATCCTATGGTTGTAGATCCATTAACCGGAACGTTTGGTACGGGATTTCCAAACTGATCCAGAACCACCACTTCAATAATTTCCGTATCGCCAATGAATGTCCTGATCTCGGAAACGTAGAGATAGGGTCTGTATGTTATCCTGACGTCATCTCCCTCCTCTCCAACAATCGAAATACTCATCACAGCATTTGTCAAATTTACCGAGATATTGTTACCGATCTTCACCGGATTTAGGTTGAGCTTCCTGAGCTCATCCACCCAGTAATCCGGATTCAGGGTTTCAAATCTGAGGGTTGCATTGACAACAGATACCTTTCCGCCCGTGGAAATCGGATTCAGAGGGATTGAATAGACATCATTGACAGAGATCGAATTGAAATTGGTCTTGAAGATGTAAAATGTGAATGTTCTGTTTGAAAATCCAATCTGATCGACAAGGGTTACATTGTTTTTGCCAGACCTTGAAAATACGTAACCATGCTCGTAAACAAACTCGGTCTCAGGGAGGTAGTAATATTCAGGTTTGACTATTAGAGCAGCAGTTGTTATGGGCAAAACTCTCTGCTCCACCGTTCCGTTTGGCAGAGTTATGTTGTACTTTACAACCAATTTCAGATCTCTTGACACGACAGAGCTCCCGGAATCAGGAGGGGTCATGAGAAATGGATAATCTCCTCTTTTCACACCCAGATTCAGGGTTACAACATTCGGGTTTTTTGAGCTTGCAGTTAAAGCAACAAGCTTGGGGATTGAAGATACATCATTTTTGATTGTGACATAATGATCCCATTCATCGTTTTTGACCCATGCGGGAACAAAAACCTGCTGGACTATGCCTATGGCACCAACGATAATTGCAAGTCCGAGAATCATTCCCAGCAGGGGGGATACACCTGAACTATCAATTCGTTTCATTGAGTATAATAGTGAACCGCATTTTATAAAAAACTTGCCCACTTTTCCCTGCTAAGTCAGTCATCATGGAGTATATTTTTCATGCCTCTCAGAATGTTATTTAAAATCACTGGGTTCGAAAATTTTCAGCAACTGCTGATTTCGGGGAATTGAGGGAAAAAGACCCCACTCACAGATTGAATCAGATTTCTGTCTCGATATTTGCTGTTAAGACAATTCCGGCAGATTTCCAGAGACAATTACAGACATTATGTGAATTTGAACGGCCTTCCGAGGAATTTTCCGCTAAGCTCAGGCTTCACACAACTTCTTGGAACTGACCGCAAAATTAAAGAAGGTTGAGTACAACATTAGATTTCGTGGAAGTGGAGGTAAATGAAATAGATGAACTTCTTGTGGAATTGATTGAAAGAATCGCAGGAGAGCTCGGGGTTGTTATCTATTCTCTGGGAATTGAGGGTGAATTTACAGATGAACAGCTTTCCCAGGAACTTGGAGTTGAGATAAACGATGTCAGAAGGGTTCTGTTTGCCCTGTACGAGATAGGTCTTGCAACCTATCGGAGAACGAGAGACGACGAGACCGGATGGATGGAGTATTTCTGGAGCATGAACTACGACAGGGAAAAAGATATCATAAAGAAAGAACTTGAGAAAACAAGGGAAAAGCTGAGTGCAAAGCTCGAGCTTGAGGATGGGAGTGTTTACTACATATGCACAAATGGTTGTCTGAAGGTCAGATACGAGGATGCAATGGAGCTTGGTTTTCTGTGTCCGAGATGCAGCGGGATGCTTGAGTTTCTTGATAGCTCGGAAGCTATAAGAAAAATCAGGGAGGAGATTGACAAAATTGATGAGCTGCTGAAAATGCTCAGCTGATATCCAGTTTCCTGAACATGTTTCTTGCAGCAATCACCAGAGGATCCCATACAGGTGATTTGGGAGGATAAAAGGGAAAATCTGTGAAAAAGAAGTCCTCAACGCAGGCTTCCTTGTACAGAAGTGCTGCCGATGCGTATATCCTCTTGGCCACTCCTGCGCCTATGGCCTGTATTCCGAGAACCCTTCTGCTTTCAGAATCAGCAACCATTTTCACGGTGATGTTCCCTCCCCCGGGTATGTAGCTCGCCCTGCTTCGCGAGGTTATTGTCACAGAGACTGCATCAAAGCCTGCCTTCAGTGCCTCCCTCTCACTCAGACCTGCCTTTCCAATTTCCATGTCATAAAAGGACGTCAGCTGGCACCTCAGTGCACCGGGAAAGACCATTTCATTTCCGGCAATGTTCGATCCCGCAACATAGCCCATCTTGTTGGCAGGTGCTGCAAGTGGGATCCAGTCGGGCTTTCCCGTGATTATGTTTCTTGTTTCTGCACAGTCACCAACAGCATAGACTCCTTCTCTGCTCGTCTCGAGGAACTCATTTACCTTTATTGCACCGGTTTTTCCGGTTTTTATCCCGAACTCTCTTGCAAGCTCCACATTTGGCATAACACCGACAGCAACAATTACAAGATCTGCTTCGTATTCACCCCTGTCAGTAATGACTTTCTCAACCCTGTCCTTTCCCTCAATCTCAACAACGTGTTCATTAATTCTGAGATTTACCTTTCTGGACATGAATCTCATCAGCACCTCCGCAATTTCCGGATCATAGCTTGGCAGTGGATGATTTCCCTGCTCGATTACGGTAATTTTTTTCTCTCTCGAAAGGGCATCTGCAATTTCCACACCTATGTATCCGCTTCCAACAACAACAATTCTGTCATACCTTCCTGCGGTTTCCTTAACAGCAGGTGCCTCATCAATGTTTCCCAGACAGACAACACCTTCAAGACTTTCGCATCCAATATCAAGCCCCTTCCCTCTCGATCCGGTGGCAAACACAAGCCTGTCCCATTCGTATGTTTTTCTCTCTCCCTTTTCATAAACGTCAAGCTCCCCATCTCTGATCTCAATAACCTCGGAATTTACATGGACATTCACTCCCCTCCTCTCGCGAAAGTAGTTAACATCATACGCACAGAGATCATCAATTGACTCAACAAGTCCTGAAAGATAAAAGGGTATCCCGCAAGGTGCATGGCTCACGTAATTGGTTCTCTCAAAAACATCCACAACCCACTCGGGTTTCAGTCTTTTAATTCTCGAAGCCGTTGCCATCCCACCCGCTCCACCGCCAATCACTGCCACTCTCAGCCCCTCATCTGGAATCATCCGAATGCCATCATTTTCAGTCCTATAAAAATTTAACTAACACTGAAAGTTTAGCTGAAAGGTGGCTGGAAGATGCTGATTCTGGGACACAACAGAAAACATTATATTCATTACCGAAAATGCCCCACCATGAAAAAAATTATTCTTCTAATATCCATCCTTCTGGCTCTCACGTACACCGCAAACGCCCAGATTACTGTGAGCTATGAAAAAGGGCTTGAAAGAATACTTCCGGGAGATGAGGTTCTCAGCTATCTCGTGATATACAACCCGAATCTTCATGCAGAAACAATTCAGAGAATCACATTTTACTCTGACAAGGTTTATCCGAGAATGATCACAGATGTGGGAACCATACCCCCGAAATCAGAATACAGACTTCCATTTACATTCAGATCAGATAAAGCAGGAACCTACACGATTCATGTCAGGGTGAAAACACTGAACGGTTCTGTATCTGCATATCTGCCATTTAAAGTTATTGAGGATTACCCGAAACTCAGAATTGACAGTTCAGAGCTTGTTATGGGACAGAAGAACATTCTGAAAGTTTACGTTGAATGGGACAGCAATGTAACCCTGAGGCCACTTTTCAATGCTTCTCCCTCAGAGAGCTTCGGAAAAAGCTTTGAATTTGTACTGTATCCTGAGAAAAGAGAAAATCTCACCTTTGAAATAGAGTTCAGGAATGGTGACAATGTTCACGTAATCCAGAAATCGGTGGAGGTCGATTGGGTTGAAGAGAAGGGCGTGATCATGAACATCACCAGCAGCTCAACCGCCTACAGAAACGAGGCTGTATCTGTTGGCATCTCTGTAACAAACCTGAACAGCTACAGGGTTGAGAACCTCGTGCTTTTGGTTGGAGACAGAACCGAAAAAATCTCTTTTCTTGACCCAGGGGAAACCTGGAAAACCATGCTCTACATTCCTGCTGAGAAAGAGATCGGCATCATGCTTGAGTACAGAAATCAGCTTGGCAGAAAGTACGCTGAGAAGGAGGTGCTGAAATTCAGCATAATTGATGAGAGCGTTGTCCAGCTCTGCAGTTACGAATTTGAAAGAGATCTGCTTTCCGGACAGGTCTGCAACTTTGGATCAACTGAAGTGAAGAACGTAATGGTGAGATTTGGAAATGAATCGTACTTTATCGGTACAGTCATGCCTGAAGACTACGAGGTGTTTTCAATCAAAACCAACAGAACCGAAGGGACAGTTCAGATAAGCTGGAAGAACCTTGCAGGCAGCATTGAATCTGCCAGTCAGAAGGTGGAGGGGAAAGCAAGGGAGAAGGTTGAAATAAAATCAGGAAACGAGCTTCTTATTGCAAGCGCAGTCATAGCGCTGGTTGTTGTTGCATTAGCCATAATCGCCCTGAGGAGAAGATGAAAACGGTCGTGTTTGAGAATGTGTCAAAGATATACAGAACCAGGTATTACCAGGTAAGTGCACTGAAAGACATAAACTTGGAAATACTGAAAGGAGAGTTTATAGCAATAATGGGCCCATCCGGCAGCGGGAAGAGCACAATGCTCAATCTGATAGGGTGCTTAGACAGGCCAACCGAAGGGGAGATATACATAAAGGGAACGCCCATTTCAGGATTGAGAGATGATGAGCTGACAGATTTAAGGAGAAACACCATAGGATTTGTTTTCCAGCAGTTCAACCTCATCCCGACACTCTCTGCCCTTGAGAACATAGAACTGCCAATGATATTCAGAGGAACCGATTCCGGAGAGAGGAGAAAAAGAGCAAGAAAGCTTCTCGAGATCGTGGGCTTGGAGGATGTTGCAGACAGAAAGCCGGTAGAGATGAGCGGAGGACAGCAGCAGAGGGTTGCAATTGCAAGGGCTCTCGCGAACAGCCCTGAAATCCTGCTCTGCGACGAGCCAACAGGAAATCTCGATTCGAAAACAGGTGAACAGGTCATGGAGATTCTGGCAGGGCTGAGAGATGAAGGTGTGACGGTTGTACTTGTTACCCATGATGAATCCCTCAGAAGATATGCTGAAAGAGTTGTAAGGCTTAGAGACGGGAGGATTGTGGATGTATCTGCAGTTAGCTCTTAGAAATTTGAGCAGAACGAGAGTGAGAAGCGCTCTTGCGGTTATCGGAATAATAATTGGTGTTACGGCAATAACATCCATAGGAATCTTTGGTGAGAACCTCAAAAAAACCGTTATGGAGAGCTTCGGTGACATTGCAAATGAGGTGATAGTTCTGCCAAACAGTCAGGAAGGGTTTTCGTTTATAGACGAAAGGACGGTTGAACTGATAAGAAAATCGCCCTACCCGGCAGCAGTAATACCGGTGAAGGCAGATTCATTTGAAATGACATATAAAAATCAGAAGAGGTTTGTCACAGTTTACGGACTTGATGAAAGAGGAGTTAATGAGCTTTTTGATGTTGCGGCGGGAACATCAGATCTGAAACCTGGAAAAACAATAGTTGGTTCGCAGATTGCTGAGAGCCTTGATCTGAGGATTGGAAGCAGAATTACAGTTGATGGAAAGGTTTACAGGGTTTCAGGAATTCTGGAAGAGCAGGGAGCCAGATTTGACATAAGACCTGACAACGCCATAATAATTTCTGAAAGGGATCATAAGGCAGACATATTTGCTGTCATAGTGAAGCTCGAGAATCTCGGGGACATAGAGGGTTTCAAGAGCTATGTTCAGGCCACCATCAACATAAAGGACAAAAAAGTGGAGATTCTTGAAATGAAATCGATCCTTGACAGAATTGAAGAGGCCTTCGGTCAGATCAATCTTTTCCTTATGGCAATTGCTGGAGTTTCGCTTCTTGTTGCTGGTGTCAGCATCCTGAACATAATGCTCATGTCAACCATTGAAAGAACCAAGGAGATAGGTATTATGCGTGCCATAGGTGCCCAAAAACCGGATATTCTGAAGATCTTTTTGATGGAAGCTGGAATTCTTGGAATTTCCGGAAGTACTGTTGGATCGATTTTAAGCATTGCCGGGGGATATTTTGTCACAAAGCTGATAATAGGAGAGGTTTCAGAGATTCTTAGTATGGAGACCGTTTTATTTGCTGTTGAGGGTTTTGTCTTTGGAGTCGGTACGGCGGTGATAAGCGGGCTCTATCCTGCCTGGAGAGCTGCAAATCTGGAGCCAATAGAGGCTCTGAGATACGAGTAGTTCATTTTTTCAGTACAACATAAACGCCCAGAGCAAGCAAAATAACTCCTGTCATTTCTCTAAGGCCAAAAGGGAAGTGGACATACTTTTCCAGTATTATGTAGATACCTGTACCAATTAAAATTGCACCAAACAGCGCCCTTGTTCTGGCATCCCTCTCACCCCTCACATATTCTTCTGATCTGGTTTCAGAGGAAGAATCGCCATCATCTTCAGATGCTTCCATGTCTCCTGCTTTTTCTTCAGGAACAACGAGAGCCATCAGAAAGTACCCCACAATAAAGACAGGCTGGACAAGGCTTACAAGCACAAAGGCTATTCTGACCACTGCCGGATCAACATCAAGGTACCTTGCTATTCCTCCAAGAAGTCCGAAGATGATCCTGTCGTCCCTCGCCCTGTAAAGTCTTTTCTCCATGATATGGTTTGAACTCTTTGTTGTTAAAGCTTTTTCCCAGAAATTGAAATCTTTAACTGATTCTTAACTCATAGATCCTGATAAGCCAATAACAAAACAGAACCTCATGGAGTCAAGTTAGCAGTCATCATGAAAATGCTCTCTGCTCCGGGACATCTCAGCCTTCATTCCGCTGTATCTGAACATGACATCTGCCCGGCCTGATCAGCTGGATCTGTATCTGCATGAATGAATTTCCTTACGTTCTCTTCTCTTCAGATCCACAGTTTACAGGATGTTCAGCTCGTCAGGAAAGAAGACAGGGAAGTGTCGAAATGTGTTACCGATCAAAGAAGAGGGACTCTGAAATCACCACATCATCACACGGTTTGCTGACGATCTTCCTTATTGAAACCTCTCCAAAGCTTTCCCAAACCTCAACCACGCGGTCGGTGTCATTCCCGAATGCCACATAGCATGGCCCGTTTCCTGATAAGCCTGCCGAAACATCAAGGCTCTGTATGGCATAAATCGGATCCAGAGGCATTCCGATTTTTCTGCAGTAGTGCATCGAGTTGAGGAGCATCGCCTCTCTGAATTTACCCTCCATCGCAAGGCTGAATGCCCTGCTCACGAATTCCGCATCTCTCCTTATCTCTCCAAGATTTATCCGGCCCCTCTCCCATGCAGGAATCAGGATCACGACATCTCCATCCAGCTCAATTCTTCTGTAGAGCTTCATTCTTAGATTGTCCGAGAAAACAAAACCTCCAAGCAGCGATGCAGAAGCGTCATCAAAGGCTCCCGTATAGCTCATTCCAGCCTCAAGACTCATTCTCGCATTCAATCTCAGTATTCTATCTGCTTTGAGTTCAAAACCCATTGTCTTAAATGCACAGAGTATCAAAGCGTTCATGAATGCGCTGCTGCTTCCAAGACCGCTTTTCCTTGGAATTTCGGACTTGACTTCAAAAATTCCCCCTTCAATTCCAGAGTTCCTCATGATCTTTTCTGCTATGGAGCTTCTTTCAACCCTCCCATGACTGGAAACGTAAAATCCCCTCTCGTCTCTCTCACTGAATATGACTTCTGTTTCCAGATCGATTCCAAACGCCACTCCTTTGAGTGTTGCGAGAGCGTTGACAGCAGTTCCTGCTGCGTAGCTCTTAGCTTTTACCTTCATAAACCCTCAGAATCCTGTAAAGGGTATCTCTCTGAGCCGGAATTCTTCCCGCTGAGAGAATTGATTCCGTGATCTCCTCAACGCTCATGAACTCTCCGCTTGTTGCTCCTGCTGACTTCGAGATGTTTTCCTCCAGCAGCGTTCCTCCAAAGTCGTTTGCTCCTGTGTAGAGAGAGGCCTGAGCGAGCTTTTTCCCCATCTTCACCCACGAAGCCTGAATGTTCTCCACAAGAGGATAAAGGTAGATTCTTGCTATCGCAATTACAAGAAGGTCCTCAAATCCACTTGAGGGCATTGCAAACTCCCCAAGCCTGTTGTTCCTGTTCATGAATGGCAGGGGTATGAACTCTGTAAAGCCTCCAGTCTCCTCCTGAATCTGCTTTAAAAGCTTCAAATGCTGAAGTCTGTGCTCCCACGTATCCACATGTCCGTACATCATGGTTGCTGTGGTGGGGATGCCAAGAGAGTGGGCAGCAGTTATGACATCAACCCATTCCCGGGTTTTAAGCTTGTCAGGGCATATCACATCCCTTATTCTGTCGTCAAGAATTTCCGCAGCTGTCCCTGGCATTGAATCCAGACCTTTCCTTTTCAGCTCCCTAAGGACATCTTCCACATCAACCCCGTCATTTCTTGCTGCATGAAGCACTTCCATGGGTGAAAATGCATGTATGTGTATCTCTCTCGATACATCCCTTACAGCCTTGAGAATTGAGACGTAAAAATCAACACCTGCATTTGGCAGGAGACCTCCCTGTATGCATACCTCGGTGCATCCGTAATCAACAGCCTCTTCAACCTTCCTCCTTATTTCATCGTGACTCAGAACAAACCTCTCCCGATTTCTGTATGAGCAGAAAAGACAGCTGTTTATGCAGACATCTGAAAAGTTTATGTTCCTGTTGACAACGAATGTTACTTTATCGCCATTTGTTTCCTCTCTGAGTCTGTTTGCAAGCTCAAATGTCCTGTAGGGATTTTTTATCATCTCTTTCAGATCTGTTTCGAGCATCTGTATCCCTCTTTATCAGAGTAAGATTCAATCAGATGAGCCAGTTTTTCCCCGTACCATCCCTCCCTTACAAACAGGGGATGGATGGGCAACCTTTCCCTTAGAACGTATCTGCCATTTAAACTCCTTTCGATTTTTTTCAGATCAGGCCATGGATGTTCGGGATTTATGTAGTCGGGAGTTACTTCAGAAATTCCACCTATGTCTCTGGCCCCGGAATCAAGTAATGGCAGAAGGTCTGACACAAGATTTGGAGGAACCTGAACTGCAACTCTTTCAGGCATGATCTTTCTGGCGTATCTGACAGCATCAATCATTTCAGCCAACTCCGGCTTTTTCCAGCTCTCCATCTCTGTGCCCTCCTTGGGAGAGAAGTTCTGAATTATGACCTCCTGAATGTGTCCGTAATTATCTGCAAGATCAGCAATCACCTCGAGGGAGTAATACCTGTCCTCCCTGTCTTCTCCAATCCCTATTAGAATCCCCGTTGTGAACGGGATCTCAAGCTTTCCTGCATCCCTTATTGTTCTGATCCTCAGCTCCGGTTTTTTTCCGGGACTCTCAGAGTGGCATTCAAGCTCAACCGCCTGCTCAAGCATCAGACCCATGCTTGCGTTAACATCCTTCAGCATTCTCAGCTCGTCTCTTTCAAGGATTCCAGCATTTGTATGGGGAAGCAGTCCATTTTCAATTGCAAGAAGATTCATGTGGTAGACATACTCAACAAAACTTCCGTATCCTTTACGTTCAAGCCACTCCCTAACTTCCCTGAATTCATCAGGCCTTTCTCCAAACGTAAACAGCGCCTCAGCTGAATTTTTTGCTCTTTTCAAAAGATCTGTGACCTCATTCTTCTCCATAACCCTTCCATCATTCCTCCTGAATCCGCAGTAATGACATGAGTTTCTGCATGTTCTTGTAAGCGGGATGAAGACATTTCTTGAGTATGTGACTATCACAGGCATGATTAGAGCCAGACGATTAAAAATAGTTATCCACTCTGAGATGGGTTTTGATATCGCTGGTGATGTGGTCGAAAACAGATCCCCTGGCTTTGAGGAGTTCAAGCCTTTCTGTAACTTCTTTCCCATCACCCCCAGCATACCCCGATGCTATAACAGCCGCTCCACATGCAGAGATCTTTGCATCCTCTCTGCTCAGGTTGACGACATCATACTCTCTGCCCACGATTTCTGAAACCGCCGGTGCAAACCTTCCTGAAATGTAAACCCTGTCCGCCTTAACAGATGTGTTGACGGCGTTTATCCCTTTAAGAACCCATTCAGAGAAAATCTCAGCATCAAAATCAATACCGGCATCCTCAAAATAGCTTTTAAGGCCACCCATAAACAGAATTTTTTTCTCGATGCTTTTCAAAAGATATGCGAGTTCTCCGTCAATTGCTGAAATGCTCCTGTAAGCAGGAAATCCTGACGTCCCGCCTATGCCGTCAACCACCTTTCCCTCCCTTACAGCAATGAACCCGTTGAACCCGTAACCGAGTTCTGCAAGAACAAATGTTTGATCTATGCCATATTCATAAAGGACGTGAGCAACGGAGCAGACCTTGTCATACGTTCCCATGTCGATTCTGTTTATTTTTCTGTGTTCTGGAACTGTTGGAAGATGAATCACTGCAGGAATCGTGAATAAAGGGATGTTGTACTGTTTTACAGCCTCAATTACTGCTCTCATTCCCATTGCTCTCTCTTTTTCAAAATTCAGGGTCATTTCAAAAAAATCCCTGTTACTGATCTCGGAGAACCTCTTTACAGGAAGACCGTATCCGGATAAGCCCGCTCCAGCATCCATGTCAAGCTCATTCAGGAATTCCACAAATCTTTCAGGGTTCTCTCTCACCCATTCAGACTGGAATTCAAAGTGCTCTTCTGTCTCAAGCAGATAAACTCCATAGCTCCCTGTTCCAGCATCAATTCCAACGCTTACCAAGGCTGTCCCTCCAGATGGGCCTTTATTTTGTCTGTTGTGCTCCTCATGATCCTTTCAAAGTACAGCACCGCACCCTTTTCCCTTTTCACGATACTTCTCACCCTGAAATCGACACCCATCTTTCTCAGATGCTTTAGAAATAGCTCCAGTACCTCAATGTCATCGAATCTCAGCTTTATCTTCTCTGAAACCCACTCTCCACTGCTCACATCTTTTATGCTTTCTATCATTGGCCTGAGAATGGACATACCAAGCCTGAGACATCTTTTCCTGAACTCCTCCTCATTTTCTGCAAACTCAAAACTCTGAAATCCTTCCCTGACAATTCTTGAAAACATGAAATCTTTCCCGTATTCATTGAAAAATCTGAAAGCATAGCTTAAATCTCCTGCGTTTGTTTCTGATGTGGTGTATTTCAGTGGCTCAATTTTCATCTCCGGATCTTTCATAACAACACCCTCTCTTCCATCTCTTCCCAGTCTGCAGATCAGCTCTCTGACGGTCTCATGAGCATTTCTGGATTCATATATGCCGAAAAAGGGAACGTGTTTTATACCGTATTCCTCACAGAGCCTCAGCTTTTCATCTATTTTCAGCGGGTTGCTGGTTTCAATTTCTCTCACATCAAAAACAAAAAAATCAAGCTCTCTGATGCCGTAAATTTTCTTGGGAACGAAAGGCGACTCCTCACCAACTGCCTCACAGCAGAGTACAAAGTTGGAAAAGTCTCTAAAAAAATCCACCATCTCCTCCTTCTTTCTCACCTTTTCAGTTGTGTACGGGCAGATATAGCCTCTTCTGGTGAATGCATACAGATTTTTTCCCAGTTTTGCAATTCTGATGTTGTATCCGTTCATTTTCTCTTCAATCGCGACCTCTCTGTCAAAATGTTTCCTGATTGAGGGATAGAGTGTCAGTGCCCTCCTTATCTTGGGGAAGCCCCTGACAGTTCTGACCCCGTTGATTGTTTTGGCAACAACCGTTCCCTCCTCAATATCCCCAAACTTTCTATCAAATCTCAGAGCCTCAATAATATCGGAAAAGAAGTGATGGGGAATGAAAGCCTCTCTCAGTATGTTCTTTTCCTCGAGGGTTTTGCTGGCATGCCTTGACAGCCCAAGAGCTTCAGAGACAAACATGTCAGCATTTCACAGAGCACAGAAACCTCATCAGATCTCTCTCTGTTATTATGCCCTCAAGTCCATCCTTTGCAACAAGAGCAGCAGCCTGATTTTTCTCTATCATCTTTCTGACAACATCTGAAACGTTCTCCTCAGGCCTGACAACCAGTGGCTCTCTGTATTTAAGGATCTTCTCGTTATTGAGAATGGCTGAAACTGGCTGGGTGAGCACATCATCAGCATTTCCAGTTATGAGCATCTTGAAAGCCTCTCCGGAAAAGTAATGAACGATCGTTGAGCTGGTAAGCATCCCCAGGAGTATTCCATCTCTCACAACCGGCAGCCTTCTGAATTTCTTCTTAACCATCAGCTTCATTGCATTTTCAATCGTCATATCCGGTTCAGCGGTGATCACACCTCTCGTCATGAAATCCCTTACCTGCCCCTCATATCTTGCTCTTGTTGCAAGAAAAACCATTATGTCCCTCTCTGTGATAATTCCGATTACACAGTCTTCTTCATCAACGATGGGGGCTCCACCCACATTGTTGTTGAGCAGAAGCTCCAAAGCATCCTCCCATGAACTTGAGTAATCAACGCTTATAACATCCTTCTCCATTATTTCCCTGACCTCCTCATTCACCGCTGCGATGAGATTTCCACGATACTTTTCCCTGACGAGTCTGTGCTTGTCCCCTCCACCCAGAAAATTCAGAATGTCCATGCTTGTTATTATACCTTCAAGTCTCTTTGTCCCTGCATCAGCAATCGGAACTCTTCTGAAACTGTACTTCACCATTGTTTTCATTGATGTCATTATTGTTGATGTTGGCGGGATTGTTATGACATTCCTGGATGCCAAATCCATGACACTGCCAAATTTGTTGTTGAACTTAGCCATAAACTCACCTTTAAAGATCAGATTGTTTCATAACAGTCCTCACAGACCTTCATACCGTCGACATCATAAAGCTCAGCAATTCTCCCGCATCTCTCACATTTGCCCTCCTCAACCTCCGGAGTTATGTAGTTGGCCTCTCTGACAAGTCCCATGTACTCTCCCAGATCGATTGAATATGATAAGAGGTCTGTGTCTGTGACGATTCCAACAAGTTCATCACCGTTAACAACAGGAAGTCTCCTTATCCCTTTTTTGAGCATGATTCTACCAGCCTCCCTTGCACTTGTTTCGGGAGTGACGCTTATGAGAGGGTAGTTCATTATCTCCTCTGCAGAGACTTCAGATGGTATCCTGTTTCTGGAAACAACCTTGAGAATTATGTCCCTCTCTGTAACAATGCCCACAGGCTTAAAGCTCTCAAGAACAACAACACTTCCAACACCGCATTCAATCATCTTTCTCGAGACATTGAGAACGCTCTCCTCCTTTGAAACTGTACAGACCTCCCTCGTCATTATTTCCCTTACTGGAATGTCTGCAGTCATTCTGATCACCACTCTTAACTCCCCATAACACGTCAGGTTTTAAAGATTTTTGGAGAGGCGGTTGATTCACGAAAATAACCATTTTTGTATAAAATTTCTAAAATTTAACGGAAAAACGCCAGCTTTATCCCGTAAGTTGCAGAGGTGACGATCAATCCAGCAATCAGGATGCCTGCAAGAATGAAAAGCGATGCTTTTTTTGTGTTAAGTCCCAGCAAAAATGAGATGAGTGTTCCTGTCCATGCTCCTGTAACGGGAAGTGGAATGGCGACAAAAACCGTCAGACCCGGATAACCATATTTCTCCACAATTCTTTTTCTCTTCTCGCCTATTCCAAGAATTCTCACATAAATGCTTCCCAGATATGGTATCCTTCTGAAAAACGGATCAAATTTCTTCAGAATGAAAAGTACAACCGGAACTGGAATGAAGTTTCCTATTACCGAGATTGCATAGGCTTCAGCAGGACTGAGTCCAAGAAGCATCGCATAGGGTATGCTCCCTCTCAGCTCCGAGACAGGTAGCATTGAAACAAAAATTACCTTAACCCATTCCAAGCTCAATTCCTCTCACCAGCTTGAGCAGAATTCTGTTACAGACAGGATCAATTCCAAGTTTTTCTCCAGCCTTCACAAACGCTCCATTTATGAACTCAACTTCCGTTCGCCTTCCTTTTTCAATATCCTGAAGCATGGAAGACCTGTTCTCAGATGTTTTCAATGCCACCTCCCTTACCATCCCGACAACGTCAATTCTGTACCCCATCTCTGCAAGTATTTTCTCACATTCTTTTCCTGTTTTTTCTGCCAGTTCCCATAACTCAGGGATCTCTACAATTTTCCCGTTTTTCACCCTGCATATTGCAGTCAGAGGATTTATAACGGCATTGATCGAGGCCTTTTCCCAGATTTTCTCTTCTATCTTTTCAGAAATCTCGGCCTCAACACCGCAATTCGAAAGGACTTCATGGAAAACCTCTGCATAATCTCCTCTGTAATTTCCAAGAATTGTCCTGCCTTTTCCTGCATAGACCACCTTTCCCGGCTCGGCAATGTTGGCTCCGTAGGTTGTTACACCACCCACTACATTTTCGAAAAATTCTGCAAGTATTTCCTCGTTACCCACACCATTCTGAAGACTGCACACCGCCCTGAATTTAACGTTTCTGAGCATTCTTGCAGCATTAAGTGTGTCATAGGCCTTAACTGTCAGAAATACAAGATCGGAGTTTTCAGGTTTTTTTACAGCATTAACCCTGAAAGTGCCTTCCTCGATTCCGGTTATTCTGAGACCGTTCTCCTTTAAAGCTTCGTACTGCTTTCCTCTGGCAACAAAAATCACGTCGTATCCACCTTCAAGAAGGAAATAGCCAAAAAGGCATCCAAGGGCTCCGGCACCCATTATCTGAATTCTCATAGCTAAAAGAACTCATCTATTTTTATCTGTCTCTTAAGTTCACTTTCAAAAAGAGATAGTGTTTCAACCTCTATTAGCCTTATCCTCTGCCTTGTATAATTGCTGACCTCAAAGTTCTCCGCCAGCTCCTTCGATATGTTCAGATACTTGGTAATCGACCCCTCGTGGACTGTAAGCGTTAAAGAACCGCCACATCTCTGACATTTTCCTGAGAGGGGAATTCTTCTGTATTTCTGGTTGCAGTTAACACACCTGAACTCCTGTCTTGAAAACGCTCTCAGATTGCCGATTATATCGGGCAGAAAGTGAGATGTTATGACTCTCTCCGCCACATCGTTTTCATCAACAGCAGTGATCTTTCTCGCAAGCTCCATCTGGTACTTTACCTTATCCTGCATGGTTTTTAGCGTTTTGTAGGCACTGCTTTTTACACCCAAAGAAATATCTGCAGTGTCATGGGTAAATCTAAGCCCAAAATATTTCCTTTCTGTCTCAAGTCTGTCCTCCACTCTTTCAATTTTACCAACAAACTCTCTGGGCCTTGCAAATCTCAGGGTTGCCCTGTAAAACTCAACAGGATAGCCATCACAAACATCCATGTTGTGGACTTCAGCATCCACCTCCTTGGGATCGAGAATTACAGTAAGAACGAGAGGTGCATCCATCTGACCTCCTCTCTTGTCTGGTAGGAACTCCCTTGAAAAATTCAGCAGGCCGTCCATGAGAAGCATAACACAGTCCTCATCACCATCGCAGTTTCTTCTCTTTGCTGCATGGAAGTACGGGTGTGCGTATCCACCGTTGACATCTGCAAAGCCAATTATTCTTCCGAGAACACCTGCAGAGGTGTGGGGTGCGAGACCTATAACAAGCTCTCCAATGAGATCTTCAGGTGTTTCTGCATTGTAGAATGGTTCAAGGCCGTAAAATTTCACAAGCAGATCATCTATGAATTTGCTAACCCTGACAAGGTATTCTCCTGCTGATTTTGACAAGATCACATCCTGGGGTTTCAGTTCAACAATCTGATTTCCGTTCCTGAGTTCATTTCCCAGATAATCCACCTCATATCCAAGCTCTTTAAGCCTTTCAACACTGATTCCAATCTCTGCTGGTTTGAAATGAGTTAATGGAAGGTCAGTCGTATCATATCTGGCTGTTCCGTCTTTAAATACGTAAACACCATGTTTTGCCCTCAATATTCCTTTTTCCATCCTTTCTGGGAATTTTTTCTTGGATGTGAGTCCAATGACACCTTTAATAACCCCATTGATGTCCCTTTCATTAAGATTTTCAAGAGCGTTGAAATAGAGGTCCCTCACGTTAACCCTCCACACCCTGTAACCGTTTGTCTCATCACCACATCTTTCGCACATTTCCGACGTTTTTATCCCGCACCTGGGACACAGATAAACCTGATCTGTCAGAGAGCCACATTCACACCTGAGATAAAAACTCTCCTTACCGCATCTCCTGCATATTCTGTAGGGAAGTTCAACCTCGATTTCTCCTTTGCTTGAATTGTAGCTCTTTGTGAACTCTATCGCCTTTTTCAGATCTCTTGTCTTTCCTCCAGTATGACCAAGAGGAAAAAGAAAGTGAGGTGCTGGGGACATCATCCTTTCCTTTGATTTTTCAGGCCTTCCCATTCTTGCTCCGATCCTTGTTGGAGATCTTGCCCTGACATCTATCCCCGATACCTTTCTGACAAACTCAAGTCCGTCCTTTTCATTTTCAGCATCCTTTATCAGCCTGAGATCAAAATCCAGACCAAGGCACCTTACGAGAACCTTCCACTTTTCAATGACGATCATTCCATCTCTTACCTTGTGTTCAACAAGCAAGGATTCAAGAATTTCCTTTGCCTTTGGATCCTTTCTCATGACGAGGGAACTTTTGCCGTACTTGCCCTCTATCTTTCCATTTTCACGTATGAAGTCCCTGAGATATCTTGCATCATCAGAGGAAATGTCATGCCAGAGATATGTGAAATCAGGATGAAGGGGAATGCTGAACTCATCACACAGCTTTAATGCAGACTCCTCATCAATTCTCTCATAATTTCCCTCGGGAATTTTTTCCCTGACCTCCTGAATCCACCACTCGTAAACGTATCCTGATGGTACAAGAGGGTGGTTGTTTTCCAGAAAATCACCAAAATTGATCAGAATCTCGCCCATATCCAGTATTTTCTCAACCATGCCTTTGAGCCTCAGAGCATCCCCATAGCTGTTAATCCTGATCACATCACCATTTCTCAGCCTTACAGTTGGCCCTTCAATATCTGTAACTGGCACAACACTCCCTGCCTTTCCAGGCCTTTCAACCTTTAGCTGGGTACCAACTGCTATGAATTCCCCGGCTATCACCATTGTTGCCGGATTCAGGCCAATGGTTGCGAATCCTGAATTCCTTGCCCTTCCGTACCTGAGCCTGAAGCCACCCTTTCTGGATGGATGGCTGAAAACGGGTCTTCCAGCAACAATGTCCGAGAGATACTTGTCCTTCGGTTTTACAGCCTCCTCTCCATTCCTTTCTTTATCTTCCTGTTCCTTTCCAATCAGCCTGTCAAGCCATTCCCAGCCATCCATCCCAATTTTTTCAACAAGCTTTTTCAGCTTGGGAGCCTTCAATGCAATTCCCTCGGCAATAACAAGAGCCATTCCACCTCTCACCCTGTTCGTTTCAACTCTCGGCAGATTTCTGTAACCTGAGACCTCAGCATCCTCTGTTGGCTCTCCATCAATGCAAACTGGGCAGTTTTCCACAATCAACCTTATTTCGTCGTCTGATGGAAGATACTGGAGATTTGCAACCTTCTTGTATAGAGGTATCTCCTCACAGTACCTCAGAACCTCCTCCTCTGTCGGGATGTATCTGCCAATTCCGAGAATTCTCCTGACGTAATCTCCTACAAGAACAGAAATAACCTGTGCAGTCCCTCCTGCACTTCTTATCGGACCTGCATAGTATATTTTAATAAAGCTGCTCCCATCTGGATTTCTGTCAATTTTCACCTTAGCTATTCCTTCTATTGGTGCAGCAACAACACCTTCAGTTTGAATCGCCACCGAACTTCTTATTGCAAGGTCCATTGCCCTTTCTTTATCAAATTCTCCAAACTCACCCCTGACAATATCCTCAGCGATTTTGAAGCAGATTTCGACCCTTGACATACCATTCAGTTCGTAGCTTTCAATTTTTTTTGCCAGACCATCAATACCGAGAAGTTTCTCAACCCTCTCTGCCATGTTCTTTGCAACTGGAATCTCAACGTCAGGCTTCGGATCAAAACCGAGTTTTCTTGCCATTTTAGCCACAGTATAGCATTTTTCAACCTCTTTCAGAAGAGTTTTATGGTATCTTCTTATTTCCAGACTGAATTTCAGTTCAGCATCCGTTTCCTGCCTCTCATCCTCAAAAATGTGGAAGAATCTGTCAAGGGTAACTATCATCCTTAACTGATTATCCCGGTTCAAATTTAATTGTTGTGATTGTGGGTATGCAGATCAACAACTTTTATGTTATGGTTGTTTCACTGATACAGGGGACATGAAAATTCTTGTTGCAGGTGTGGGAAATGAGCTGAGAAGGGATGATGGGTTCGGGGCAGCAGTTGTAAACAGAATAGTGGAAAAAGGACTTGACAGACAGCTGAACATTCATGTACAGAATTTTGGACAGAATCTCAATGGGCTTCTTTTGGCGTTGAAAAATTACGATGCAGTGGTGATAGTCGATGCAATTGAAGGCCCAGGCAATCCGGGAGACATATACATAATTGAGCTTTCAGATATCGGAACTGAAAAATCCGTAACATACGATTTCCATGACGCCGACCTGAGAAGGTTTATTGAGTTTGGAAGATCCATTGATGTGGTGCCTGAAAAAACGTACGTTGTTGGATGTCACCCCGGAGATCTGTCCTATGGCATCGGTCTATCCACGAAAACTGCTGAAAAAATCGATATTACTGTGGAATTGATAGCTGAAATTATCAAAAAAATACATAAAAAAACATAAAAAATTTCATCAGTAATTTTGCTTTTCCCACTCCTCCATCAATTCTCTGAGCTCATCGACGACTCTTTCAAGCATGTTCCCGTCAAACTCCACATATATTGTAACACTATCTCCGCTGTATCTGTAGCCAGCTCTGATCTTACCCATGAAGACCAATCCTGCGAATTTGAGCTTTATTCTGTGCTTCAGTGGAAGTTTAAAATTTTTCAGTTTTATCCATCCCTTGGAGGTCAACCTACCTCACCAGTTTCTTCAGAAACTTTGAGATCATCAGGAGAACCTCTCCGTCAACTGGATTGTGCTGCATCGCTCTCCTGAACTCAGACAGGGTTTCTCCGCTCAGTGTGGCTGTAATTTCGGCATCCTTTGTTTTAATCTTCAGGTCAAGCACTTCTCCCTCTATGCTGGCGAGCATCTTGGGCAGATCTATGCCTATAGCAACTTCCAGTGGAACCCCCTTTTCAAAAAGTCTGGCAAGATTCTCAAGTGCCTTCACATCAAAATTGAGCCCTGCCTCAACTCCTCCATAAGATATCTTTATCTCCACTCCTTCCTTGATCATTTCAGAAAATCTGTAGACGTATTTTTCCCATGGATCATCCATAACATAGCTAACACCCATTTCAACCACCTCTGTTATCCTCCAATCACCCTTCTTGTCACTGAATTGCCCTTGTATACCGTCACACCGCAGGCAAGACACGGATCCATGCTCCTGATCGTTCTTACCACATCAACTCCATCCCAGTTTGCTGCATCCCCCTCTTCCGTGATGGGCGTATCGATCAGCGCCTCTTCATAGGGTCCTCTGTTGCCCTCACCATCCCTTGGAGAGGCGTTGAAGTTGGAAGGAGTCACAACCTGATACCTGTGAATCTTTCCATCCCTGACAACAATCCAGTGTCCAAGTGCACCTCTTCCAGCCTCAGTCAGACCGACACCCAAACTCCACTTTGGTCTCTCAAACTCATTGAAAACCTGAATTTTTCCCTTTTTCAGGTACTCAAGAACCTTGATTATCTCTCCGAATGCTATGTTTGTCATATAGGCCAGATAGTATATCCTGGCTCTCAGCCTCTCAACAACATTCACACTGTCTGGAATTCTCCACTCAAGCTCCATTTCCCTGTTTAACTCTTCTGAAAGGCCAGCAATATTGGTCTTTGGAAGTGTGAACCTCAAAGAGCTTCCTGTTGACCCTTCAACCTTTTTTGATGCTGCGGTTGTCCACATTCTTGAAATTGGACCAGCCTCAACCACATGAACCTTTCCCTTACTGACCCACCTTGGTGCTGTAACCCAGGAATACCTGCTGTCCCAGTCCATCTTTTCAGGTTTTGGCCTTGTATCCTTGTTCCATGGATGTTTTGGCGGAACTTCATTGCCAAGAGGGTCCTTTTCGACATCTCTCTTATCCCATTCCTCGTAGAATGAATGGGTAACGTATTCCTGGACTCCCAGATGTATTTCAGTCAGCCTGTTTGTCAGAAGCTTTCCATCAATAACAATGCCCGGCGTGACCTCCCTTGCAATTCCCCACTCATCCATATTCTCATATTTCGCATCATAAATCTCTGGGTTCTCCCCTGCACCGTAGCTTATCAGATTTGCTTTTCTCACACCAACTTTCTCATACCCCTTTTCCTGAAGAAATCTGAAAACATCCTCTGCAATGAAGACCATCTTCTTTACCCAAGGCACAAGCTCGAGGAATCGGAAGAGCATTTCCTGGGCCCTGCCAATGGTTGTGGATACTGTTATCCCGCCGGGAACAACTGTGGCAAGATGTGGATATTTTCCGGCCACCATAACGAGACACTCCTTTGCAATTCTCTGATAGTTCAGGGATTCGATCCACAGTTTTCCCTCCAGCGGTGTCATCTCCCTCATGATCTCTCCAACAGTTGAAAAACCATGAATATCTCTGTATTCGGTGCTGAAGTCCTCAGCCTCTCTCATCCAGCTTGGATTTCTTTCACTGACTATCGCTGCAGAATAATCTGGACCTGAAAGCTGGAACCAGTGAAGGGTGTGGTCATATATTATTTCAAAGGCATCAGCCAGATTTCTGAGCAAAATAGCCATAGGTGGTGGAGACGTGTTTAACGCCATGTCAAGAGCTTCAGCTGACGCTATTGCATGTGGAGTTGGACAGACGCCACATATTCTCTGGGAAATCCATATGGCATCAGGAGGGTCTCTGCCCTCCATTATTTTTTCAAAACCTCTGAACATGACTCCTGTTGAATGGGCATCCACAACAACCCTCCTTTCAACATCAATGTCAGCCTTAACACCAAGATGCCCTTCTATCCTGGTCATCGGTTCAATAAAAATGGTCTTTGAGGTGCTCATTTTCTTCCACCCTCCTTTTGAAGGGAATATGCCTGGTATATTCCACCAAGTATTCTTTTGATGATAGTCTTTGTCATGATAACTCCGTCAGGCGGTTTAAGGAACGGTGACAGTGGATCATCTGGAAATTCTGGCTCAGTACAGCCAAGACATGGTGCACCGAAAGTCGGGCAGCCTCCAGTTTTGTTGATCCAGCCTCCTGCCGGTGCAGGACAGTATGATATGAGCCCCTTGCATCCCAGACCCACGACACAGTACTGCTCCCCAAACGTCTCGGCGAAGTGCCCTTCGGAGTAATAGCCCGCTCTCGGACAGTTGTCATGGGCCAGTCTTCCAAACAGAAATCTCGGTCTGTGATGTTCATCGAGGTCAGGAACTGCTGCAAATCCCCTTACAGCCAGAACAAGAGCTCCGAGAGTCTGGGTCATCCAGTCGCCTGCCGGAGGGCATCCCGGAATGCAGACCACAGGAAGTCCAAGGGTGCTTTTCCAGTCCTTCCCCAGATGTTCAAGCAGACCGTGTGCACCTGTCGGATTCGGATGTCCATGGGGCACTCCTCCATATGTTGCGCAGGCTCCAACAGCCACTGCTGCAGCAGCTCTTTCAGCAAGACTGTCTATCCAGTAATTCAGAGTGTAGAGCTGTCCATCATTTTCCCCGACCATGCACCAGAATCCATCCCCTGCTTTCTCCTCATCCGGAATTGCACCTTCCAGAACAAGGACAAAAGGATCATATTTTCCCTTTTTGGCATCATCAAGTACGTCAATTGCCCTTTTTCCCCATGGAGCCATTACTGCCTGATGAAACACGAGATTTATGTTGGAGACCGGCTCCACCACACCAGTCAGAACGTCTATCAGAGAGGGCATTGAGGAGCTGGTAAGCGAAATTGTGCATCCCGTACACCCCTGTCCCTCAAGCCAGATGATGTTTACAGGCTCCGCCACAGCAACCACCCCACACCAAATCTGAGATCTGCAATGATAAGTAATTAACAATATTTAATCTTTTTTGTCAAATTGTTATTTATTAAAATATTATTATATACTTTATTTTTTAATTTCTAAAACACACTCCGAAAAGAACATCTGGAAATCGACCGGGTCAAACATATTTATTCAATAAAAAACCATCAGTAGGTATGCAGCTATCTGAGGGTCTTCTCGAAATGATAGCATCTTTCAGCGGAAAT
>Ga0256830_1000587_pt1:22500-28220 | contig 28220 bp, 17 predicted proteins | sample 128326metaG_FD_190537 | JGI IMG/M metagenome (GOLD analysis project Ga0256830, IMG submission 190537) | Hydrothermal vent microbial communities from Lau Basin, Pacific Ocean - 128-326 | ecosystem: Environmental > Aquatic > Marine > Hydrothermal vents | place: Pacific Ocean: Lau Basin... | reverse complement strand
AATATGAGATACAAACCAGAGTAAGTAGAGGATGTTTAGTGGAGGTATCCCCCTACGGTATCTATAGTCTTGTAGGGTGCGATACCTGCGTGTCTGTTCTGGTATAGAAAAACCGAAGCAAGGCCGGTTTGTTGATTTATTTATTAATTTGAAGGTTGACCCAAAAGCGCCATGGTTAGTTCGGAGTCAGTCACTTCATCAAGAACTTCCTTTATGATGGCACCTATCAAATCAATATCTTCCAGTGTAAATGTAATAGGTAACCTTAAATCACATGCACAAGAAATAATTTCTGCCGTGTTTTTCATGTCTGGCATTTCATCAAATGAATATTGCCAGTTACGAAAATCGCGTGCGTTATCGGCAATACCAAAGACCTGGATCTTTACACCTTTCTCAGCAGAGCGTTTAACAAAATCATTAATCTTATCTTCATCCAAACCGACAAGATTAAACTGTAAGCTGTCGCCCACGTGTTCAGCATTGTTTATAGGTTCAGGTATGTGAATATAATTAATATCAGATAAGATGGTTATTAATCGGTCATGCTTTTCTTTGTAGGAGTTTATTCTTTCATCAATCAGCTCAATCTGCGGGCGTAGTACTGCTGCTGTAAGATTGCTCATACGTAAGCTAAAGTTAGGAACATAAAGTTTTATGTCCTCAAACAGGTCATCATCTTTGGGGCGTGATAAATGTTTCTTGTAAAGCTGTTCATAAGAACCAGCCGCAAGTATACAATAGGCGGCCAACTGTTCATCATTTGTTGCAATAAATCCACCTTCGCCTGAATTTAGTATTTTATGGCTTTGAGTGCTATAGCAGGCGATATCACTATGATGGCCGACAAAGTTATTTTTCTCGTTATCTTCGCTGTTCCAGCGTTTTCCAAGGCCGTGAGCACAATCTTCAATTAATTTTATGCCGTATTCGTCGCACAAAGTCTTGATTTTATCTAAATCGGAAATGTGACCTCGCATGTGAGATAAGATGAAATATTTTACATCGGGTTGCTGCTTAATCTGTTCTTTGAAATGTTCAAGATCGATTACGTATTGATTATTACACTCAATATAAACCGGAATAGCATTGGCATGGACAATACTGCTAGGTACTGCGGTAAAAGTGAACGCGTTGGTAAATACCTTGTCGTTTGGCTGAACGCCCATAGCTTTGAGTGCAATGAACATGGCGCTGCCACAGGAATTTACTGCAACAACATATTTATGTCCTGTGTATTGACTAAAAGCCCGTTCTAGTCTGGATACTTCACTTTCATTATGTGTAATAGTATGTTTGTCGTTGGTACCACCATTAATGTATCCATAACGAAAAAGCATACCATTTTTCATTAGGCGAACCGCGTTATTGATTCCTTTGGAGGGAATGGGGTTGGGATCATCAAAACTTTTAGTGAATTTCATTAAATAAAACCAAGATAGTGTATAAAGTGTTTAATATTATAGCACAGAGTATGGGGGTAATGGGAAAGCCAAAGGCTCAGGTATTCTCTTCCATTTCCCATATCCCGCTGGGGCAGATTCCGGCGCAAAACCCGCATCCTATGCATTTATTGTGATCGACCACGTATTCGAAGCTTCCGCCGGCTCCCTCTATACGGCTTATAGCTCCCCAGTAGCAGGTGGCCTCGCACATGTGACAATCGCGGCAGTACCCGCACGACATGCATTTATTTGCTTCTTCTTCGACAGAGAAATCTTTTAATTTGTATGCTTCGTAATAGGCGGTTTTGATTTTTTCATAAGGAATTACCGTTTGAACTTCAGACATATAGTCATAGTTCATAAGTTGTGCATGAATCACCTCTGCCGTAATTCGGCCTGCGCCTATGGCGTGAGTAACCAACCCTGGTTTTGTAGCGTCTCCGATAGCAAATACCTTGACGTCGGATGTCTGACCGAGGTCGTTCACCACTATATACCCTCGTTCCAACTGTATGTCTGCTGGCAGAAAGTCTAGAACAGGTGACTCACCTATAGAGATGATGACAGTATCAGCATCAAGTGAGCTACCGTCTTTGAAGTGAATTTTCTTCTTCTTTTTATCATAGCTTTCGGTGATTTTGGGATATAGTATTTTTGTGCCCTTGGAGCTTGCCATCTCCAGCTCTTTGCCGAAAGCCGCAGGAGGCTGGATATCGACGGCTGTTACTTTTTTAGCGCCTAGGGCCCAGGCCTGACAGGCTATGTCCATGCCGACATTGCCGGCTCCGATGACTACAATATTTTGGCCGGTAAGGTCCATTGGATAGCCAAAGTTCACACCTTTTAGGAATTCTATTCCGGCAACAACGTCTTCATGACCCGGAAATGGGATAACTCTTGGTTTATGAGCGCCCACGGCAACCACAACTATGTCGGAATTTTTGTAGAGTTTCGAAAAGAGTTTTTTGGTGACTCTGGTTTTTGTATGTATCTCTATGCCCACTTCCTTAAGGCGTGAGATTTCCTTATCAAGCACCTCCTGGGGCAGGCGTTCGTGAGGAATGCACATCTTGATTTTTCCGCCTATTTTTTCTGCGGCCTCGTACAAATCCACCTGATGACCACTTAAGGCCAGCTTCCAGGCAGCCGAGAGGCCGGCCGGCCCTCCGCCTATGATCGCAATTTTTCGGCCTGTCGGCCGGTTTTTTTCAGGAACCGGAATTTCAAGGCTGAGCATTCCCAAATTCTTGATATCGAGCGGTTTGTCTAAACTTCCGCGGGTACATGCGTCCATGCAGAGATTGGGGCATATCTGTCCGCATACAGTGGCCGGAAATGGGCTGTACTCCAGGACAAGAGCCAAGGCGTCTTCAACCCGGTTCTGGCGTACAAGGCTTAGCCGTTTGTGCGAGGGGATTCTCGACGGACAAGATCCTGCGCAAGGCGGAAGAAATTTTTCATTGTTCCAGACAGGCCGGTTTCTTCGATCGTCCCCTGTTGTGATATAAGGCAGTAAAGTGGGGGGATGGTCCAGATAGAGGCTGAAAATGCCGCCTCTGCCTACCTCGGGTTCCCATACGGATTTGCGGAACTCATCTATGCTTAGCTGTTTTTGGCCTTTTCTGGCTGCCTTTTCAGCCGGTGTATATGCGATAATTTTTTTCCAGTCATCTCTGGAATTTGTCAGTTTTTCCAGTAAATCTACTCTGTCGACAGACTTTAGAAAAGGCTTGATATTTTTTGTGAGCCACTGCCAGTCGGCATCTGACAGTTCAATAACCTTTACGTCTGCTGTGCTGTAGTCCTGGATTGGTCCCTTGAAATAAATAGTGCCGCCCACCATTCCTACGCAGGGCCGGTAGCCCAGGATATTGTCTGGATTACGGGGATTGACGCCGCAGACAACTGCAATGCCTCCGGCTTTAAACTCGGCAAAGGAGTCGCCCACATCTCTTAGGTACCAAGATTGAAGAGGTTCGAACCTTGGGTTGAATTTCGTCATGGTGTCACATCTGGCGCCGCCGCCGCCCTGCACATAAAGAATGCCTTGTGCGCCGGCGTTATGGGCTCCATTTGTGACATCGCCAAGCACCGTGATTTTTGCGCCGCAGTTGATCCATCCTACATCATCCGAGGCATTGCCCTTAACCACTATTTCAGTTCCCTGCATCCCCATGCAGCCTAGTCGCTGTCCTGCAGAGCCTTCAACCGTGAAACGAATCCTCTCGCCAAGCGGCCAGAGCCGTCCGCCTATACCGTGCTGGCCGTCGGCAACTACCGTCAGTTTTCTCGCCCCCTCTGCCACGGCCTTCTGGATCTGTTCTTCCAGCAGGCGTGACGATACACGTTTGCCAGCCGTATTACCGGAAATGGTTACACTCTTTTTGACTTTTACATTTTTTTTATTCGGTTTTTTACTGTTTTTATTTTTCATTTTCGTTTTCATGTCCTGCATTTTTTTCTTACTAGCAGGCATAGCTTATCTTCAATCGCTCGGCAATGGCTTGGTTGCTTACCGAAAGGCCATCGGACATACCTATGGGAAGTTCTGTGGAACGGCCAAGAGGCGCAAATATTTTCTTAAGTTCTATATTAGCCGTGCGAAAAACATCCACGACGCGCTGTGCAACCATATCCGGATCGAGCCTGCGATAGAGACGCGGGTCCTGAGTGGTGATGCCGCGAGGACATCGTCCGGTGTTGCAAAGATTGCAACGGTTGTACTCGTCACCAAGGCAGTTTGCGGCTGCCTGCATTATGTATTTACCTATATCCACGGCCGAAGCGCCTAGCATTATCATTGCTGCTGTGTTTGCAGCCAGATTACCGTTTTTGCCCATGCCTCCGGCCGCGATAAGCGGTAGTTCGTTCTGCTTGCCTTGTTTGACCAAATCCAGGTAGCAGTCTCGAATGTTTGAAGCTATGGGATGCCCCATCTTATCCATAGAAACATTATAGGCCGCGCCGGTTCCCCCATCTTCACCGTCTATGCAGAGTGCTGCGGCATAAGGGTTTCGGGCGAGGTTGTTCAATACGGCCTGAGCGGTTTTTGTGCCTGAGATCTTCGGGTAGACAGGTACGCGGAAACCCCATGCCATCGACATGGCCTGGATCATCTTGGCCACGGCTTCTTCAATAGAGTACTTTGTCTGGTGGGTCGGGGGTGACGCCAGGTCGACAAACTGGGGCACACCACGAATCTCAGAGATGAGTTTCAGTACTTTATAAGCCATAAGCAGACCGCCATCGCCCGGTTTTGCTCCCTGTCCGTACTTGATTTCGATAGCCGCAGGGTCTTCTTTCATCTCCGGAATTGCATGGACTATTTCATCCCATCCGAAATAGCCCGAAGCTATCTGCAGTATGAAATATTTTGCGAAACGAGACTTAAGAAGGCTGGGCGGAATGCCTCCTTCACCTGTGCACATTACCACGGGCAGCCCCTCTACTTCATTTAAATAAGCTACTGCCATGGCAAGTCCGTCCCACATATGAGGAGAGAGTGCGCCTATAGACATGCCTCCGATTCTTATCGGAAAAATTTCTCTTACAGGAGGGATGAATGTTCCCTCAATCTTAACCAGTTTCCCCTTTTTTACACGTAAGGGCAGCTTTTCAGGAGGCAGGTTTCGTCCCAGCAGTGTTCGTATATTAAACTCGTGTCTGCCCGCATCAAGAGCCGGGTCGGTAAGCATTGATATTCTTGTGAATTTGAGCTGATCAACAGTGGAGGGAGATGGGTCGTTTCTGCGTCCGCCACGCCTGTAAGGAGCACCTGACTTGTTTTTGTAGAACAAAAATCTGTGATGGCTGTTATAGCGTGGTGTTATTGCTTCGGTCGGACAGACCATAGCGCATGTGCCGCAGCCTGTGCAATAGCGGTCGATGTCCTGTACCTGAACGACCACCTGGCTGGTGACCCTTTGGACTGCCGGTGTAGGACCTCCTCCCTCTGATCGTACGACTCTTCTTGTATGTACCGTAGGTTCGATAGCTTTTACTGGGCAGACGGCAGTACAACGTCCGCACCGGGTGCATCGGTCTTCCCTCCAATTGATAGTGTAGGGGAAGTCCTGTAGCGTAAGATCGTAATTGTTGTCTAGTGTTGCAGCTGGTTCCATACCGTTATCTCCTCGGCGTTGGGCGTAACGATTACCATGTCATATTTCATTGGATAAATATCTTCGGACTGGTTTCGCTCCGGAATAGCCCTGTTTACTCCGCATTCTTCCGACATTAAAGCATACCTGCCTCTTACTCCTCCTACAGCGCCGG
>Ga0256830_1000587_pt1:0-20000 | contig 28220 bp, 17 predicted proteins | sample 128326metaG_FD_190537 | JGI IMG/M metagenome (GOLD analysis project Ga0256830, IMG submission 190537) | Hydrothermal vent microbial communities from Lau Basin, Pacific Ocean - 128-326 | ecosystem: Environmental > Aquatic > Marine > Hydrothermal vents | place: Pacific Ocean: Lau Basin... | reverse complement strand
CATCATGGCCTTTATGCCCAGGGCTACACACGTGCTACAATGGGCGCTACAAAGGGTTGCGAGACCGCGAGGTTTAGCCAATCCCATAAAATCGCTCTCAGTTGGGATCGGAGTCTGCAATTCGACTCCGTGAACGTGGAATCTCTAGTAATCGCGGATCAGCACGCCGCGGTGAATACGTTCCCGGGCCTTGTACACACCGCCCGTCACACCACGAAAGTCTGTTGTACCCGAAGTGGGTGAGCTAACCTGCAAAGGAGGCAGCCTCCGAAGGTATGGCCGATAATTGGGGTGAAGTCGTAACAAGGTAGCCGTAGGGGAACCTGCGGCTGGATCACCTCCTTTCTAAGGATGTTTTTAATGTTGTAAAATTGACCCACATCTGGCTTTTTTGTTGAATCGCGGGGGCATTGCCCCCCGCGATGTTGTTCTTTGACAAGTGAAGGGAATATAAGTTTAGTTTAGGTTTAATTGAGAGTAGGTCAAGGAAGTAAGGGCGTACGATGGATGCCTTGGCATCAGGAAGCGATGAAGGACGTGGCCACCTGCGAAAAGCCTCGGGGAGGAGTAAGCATCCTATGATCCGGGGATATCCGAATGGGGAAACCCGGTCCCGGTAAAGCGGGATCATCCGTGTCTATAGTGATACGGAAGCGAACCCGGGGAAGTGAAACATCTCAGTACCCGGAGGAAAAGAAATCAAAAGAGATTCCCCTAGTAGCGGCGAGCGGACGGGGAATAGCCCAAACCAGCACTTCGGTGCTGGGGTTGTAGGACCCATCCGGTTTAGAGCCATGGGACCTGAATCCATAGCTAAATGGCCTGGGAAGGCCGGCCGTAGAAGGTGAAAGCCCTGTAGGCGAAATGGACGAAGGCTCAGATGGGCACCTGAGTACCACGGGACACGTGTTATCCTGTGGGAATCTGGGGGGACCACCCTCCAAGGCTAAATATTACCTGATGACCGATAGTGAACCAGTACCGTGAGGGAAAGGCGAAAAGAACCCCAGTGAGGGGAGTGAAATAGAACCTGAAATCGTATGCCTATAAGCAGTCAAAGCGCTATGCCTCGTAAGGGGAATGCGTGATGGCGTGCCTTTTGTTTAATGAGCTGGCGAGTTACGTCATTGTGGCAAGGTTAAGTGCTTTAAGGCATGGAGCCGTAGCGAAAGCGAGTCTGAATAGGGCGCATTAGTCGCAGTGAGTAGACCCGAAGCCGGGTGATCTACCCATGGGCAGGTTGAAGGTGGAGTAAGATCCACTGGAGGACCGAACCGTTGTCTGTTGCAAAAGGCTCGGATGACCTGTGGGTAGGGGTGAAAGGCCAATCAAACCCGGTGATAGCTGGTTCTCCCCGAAAGCTATTTAGGTAGCGCCTCGAATGTTTCTTGCGGGAGGTAGAGCACTGGATGGGCTAGGGCTGCGCAAGCGGTACCAAACCCAACCAAACTCCGAATTCCTGTAAGTTAAGTTCGGGAGACAGTCCGCGGGTGCTAAGATCCGCGGTCGAGAGGGAAACAACCCAGACCATCAGCTAAGGTCCCTAAGGTGGGCTGAGTGGGAAAGGATGTGGGGTTGCCGAGACAGCCAGGAGGTTGGCTTAGAAGCAGCCATCCTTTAAAGAAAGCGTAATAGCTCACTGGTCAAGCGGCCCTGTGCCGAAAATTCAACGGGGCTAAGTCCACCACCGAAGCTATGGGTATCAGAGGGCGGAACTTAGATGACAGGCTCCACGATGAGCAAGGAAGAGTTGAGTATTTTGTTCTTGTGGTGTCTGCTGTCGTCTAAAGTCTGTCCTCTGGTGCGGTAGGGGAGCATTCCGCTAACCGATGAAGGTGTACCGTGAGGAGCGCTGGAGGAGGCGGAAGAGATGATGTCAGCACAAGTAGCGTAAAGGCTGGTGAAAAACCAGTCCGCCGAAAGTCTAAGGTTTCCTGGGGAAGGTTAATCCGCCCAGGGTTAGTCGGTCCTAAGCCGAGGCCGCAAGGAGTAGGCGATGGATAACAGGTTAATATTCCTGTACCATCTGTATGGCGTTTGACTGAAGGGGCAAGCAGGAGGATAGGCTCAGCCGGGCGTTGGTTGTCCCGGTCCAAGCTTCAAGGGGGGCGATTAGGCAAATCCGGTCGCTGTTAACTCTGAGGAGTGACGGGGAGTCCGTAAGGACGAACTGGCTGATTTCAAGCTGCCTAGAAAAACCTCGTAGGAAGTCATGTGGATGACCGTACCGCAAACCGACACAGGTAGACAGGGAGAGAATCCCAAGGCGATCGAGAGAACTCTCGCAAAGGAACTCGGCAAATTGACCCCGTAACTTTGGGAAAAGGGGTGCCCCGTTAGGGTGTAACAGCCCGAGGGGGTAGCATCAAAGCGGCTCAGGCGACTGTTTACCAAAAACACAGGTGCCTGCAAACTCGTAAGAGGAAGTATAGGCACTGACACCTGCCCGGTGCCGGAAGGTTAACAGGAGGGGTTATTCCACTTCGGTGGGAGAAGCTCTGAATCGAAGCCCCGGTAAACGGCGGCCGTAACTATAACGGTCCTAAGGTAGCGAAATTCCTTGTCGGGTAAGTTCCGACCTGCACGAATGGTGTAACGATCTGAGCACTGTCTCTGCGAGAGACTCGGCGAACTTGAGATACCGGTGAAGACGCCGGTTACCTGCAGCAAGACGGAAAGACCCCGTGAACCTTTACTATAGCTTGGCATTGGATTTTGGTCATGCATGTGTAGGATAGGTGGGAGGCGTTGAAACTTTGCCGCCAGGTGGAGTGGAGCCAACCTTGAAATACCACCCTTGTATCACTGAGATTCTAACCGACTTCTTAATCCGGAAGCGGGACAATGTCTGGCGGGTAGTTTGACTGGGGCGGTCGCCTCCTAAATAGTAACGGAGGCGTTCAAAGGTTCCCTCAGGCTGGTCGGAAATCAGCCGCTGAGTGCAAAGGCATAAGGGAGCTTGACTGTAAGACCGACGGGTCGAGCAGGTACGAAAGTAGGACTTAGTGATCCGGTGGTTCTTTGTGGGAGGGCCATCGCTCAACGGATAAAAGGTACTCCGGGGATAACAGGCTGATCACGCCCAAGAGTTCACATCGACGGCGTGGTTTGGCACCTCGATGTCGGCTCATCGCATCCTGGGGCTGAAGTCGGTCCCAAGGGTTGGGCTGTTCGCCCATTAAAGCGGTACGCGAGCTGGGTTCAGAACGTCGTGAGACAGTTCGGTCCCTATCTGCTGTAGGCGTTGGAGATTTGAGAGGAGCTGTTCCTAGTACGAGAGGACCGGAATGGACGAACCTCTGGTGTGCCAGTTGTTCTGCCAAGGGCAACGCTGGGTAGCTATGTTCGGCACGGATAACCGCTGAAAGCATCTAAGCGGGAAGCCAACCTCAAGATGAGATCTCCCTTCCGACGCTCAACCATTATGGTAAAATTTTAGAAGTTTTGCCGTGTTGGTTGAGCGTCGGACTGAAGGTCCGTGGAAGACTACCACGTTGATAGGCTGGGTGTGTAAGTGGAGCAATCCATTCAGCTAACCAGTACTAATTGACCGTGAGCCTTGACCTACTCTCAATAAACCCTAAACTCTAACCAAATTTAATTCCCTTCTGCATATTCACCCAAAGAGATGTTGTCAGAGAAGCAAGAAGAAACGGTCTGTAAAAGCGATTTGGATAATTAAGCGGAACTTGTTAATAGGGATAAAATTAACTCAATATTGGATAAAACCCACTTGCAAGTGGGTTTTTTTTGTGATATTAATGTTGGATAAGGATAAAAATAGTGGTTAAGACTGAAGATACACAAGAGATTTCCAAAGGTTCAATAGCCATGAGAGACGAGCATATTTTCGAGGAACTTATTGAGATAGGCAAGCGTCGTGGAGTTCTTACGTACGATGAAATCAATGAAGCGCTGCCTTCCGAGTTTTACTCGCCTAGCGAGCTTGAAGATCTCATGGATCTTCTTACCGATCTTGGTGTAAAGATTGTCGAAGATTCTGGAGCTAACGGTTTTGGGGATGAGGGCGAGATTGCGGTGGAGCAGCCTGAGAAGACAGAAGATCTTGTTCAGGCCTACTTTCACTCCATGGGTAATATTTCGATTTTAACCAAGGATGAAGAGGGTGATCTCGCAAGAAAACTTGAAGCTGGAAAAGCAATAATTGCAAAGACGGTTATGATGTTTCCTGTTACACGGGAGCTGGAGAAAAGGCTTGCTCTTGAGGGGGAGGAGAACAATCATACCGAAGAGGAGAATCACGCGGCTGTGATAAAACAGGTTGTTTGGATGCTGCGTGAGAATATACAAAGAATAAGGGCTTGTGAGCGGAGGATGGGCTCTCGTATCAAAACTCTTAAAGATTTTAAGGTTTATGTGAAAGAGAGAAAAAACAAAAATGCTCGAAACGCAGCTGAATTGGAAGTTGTTGCCAGGGAAATAGGGAAGGAATTTAAAGAAATTGAAGCACAGATGGGCCTTAAGATTGCGGAGATTAAGAACCTCTGGGATAGGGTATTCAAGGCCGAAGCATTGATGTCTGAGGCAAAAAATGAGCTCATTACTCGCAACCTTCGTCTCGTTGTAAATATTGCCAAAAACTATGTAGGACGTGGATTGCCGCTTCTTGATTTAATACAGGAAGGTAACATAGGTCTTATGAAGGCTGTGGATAAGTTCAAGCATGAGAAGGGATTCAAATTTTCCACATATGCTACTTGGTGGATACGCCAGGCAATAACCAGGGCGCTTATTGATCAGACAAAAACCATAAGAGTTCCTGTACACATGATGGAGTTCTATAATCGTGTTACAAAGGCCTCCAGGGAACTTACCCAGGCACTGGGGCGTGAGCCTGGGAATGTTGAGATTGCTAAAAAACTGCGTGTGCCGACTAAAAAAGTTGAAGAAGTTTATCGTGCTATACAGGATCCCATAGCTTTGCAGACACCTGTTGGTGATGAAGACACAGAACTCGAAGACTTTATTGGTGATAAAAACAGTCCATCTCCATATGCCGAGGCGGAAAAGTACGAGGCATCCGAGCACATACAAGGAGTCTTACGTACACTTACACCAAAAGAAGAGAAGGTCATACGTATGCGCTTTGGAGTTGGTGCGGAGCGAGACCATACACTTGAAGAGGTTGGCCGGCACCTCTCAATAACCAGAGAGAGAGTACGCCAGATAGAGGCCAAGGCTTTACGGAAACTTAAACATCCAAGCCGCTTGCGAGCACTCAAACTTCTTATGGCGAACTAAAAAAGTCTCGGGGTGCAGTAGTTATGGAAACCAGGTAATTGCTGAATTGTGGAAGCTTAGATTCTAAGACCTTTAACAAGGTTGCCGAAGTTTCCTAGGATCTTAAGTCCGAGAGTTTGGCTCTTCTCCGGGTGAAACTGGGTGGCGAATATGTTGTCCTGCCAGATCATAGAGGTGAATCTTAGACCATACTCTGATGTGCCTGAAATTATATTCTTATCATCAGGTACTACATAGTAGGAATGTACAAAGTAGAAATGTGATTCATCGGGTATGCCGGACATGATGGGCGGTTTCTTCGAATATGAAACAGAGTTCCAGCCCATATGCGGCACTTTGAGTCTGCGCGAGGAAAAATCGGGAGGAAAACTCACAACCCTGCCTTTAAAAATATCAAGACCTTTTGATGCCCCGAATTCCTCTGAGACGGAAAAAAGAATCTGCAAGCCAAGACATATGCCAAGGTAAGGCTTGCCCGAGTGCATCGCTTCAGTTATTACACTGCTTAGATGCAGACGGTCCAGGTTTGCGCGGCAGTCACGGAAGGCGCCGACGCCAGGCACCACTAGGGCCTCGGCGCGGTGCACCTCTTCCGGATCCGATGTCACTATTACATTGGTATGACCGGCGTGCAAAAAACCCTTCTCAACACTTCTAAGGTTTCCCATGCCATAATCAACTATTGCTATCACTATTAAATATATTAAGTTACTAAGAAGATGAAAATATAATTCTAAAAACGAATTTTTAACTTGTTATCTTAACCTTTTTATTTAACTAATTGAAACTTATGGATGAACAGCCTGTTGCACTTATATCTGCGGTTCCCTTTGAATCCGCAATTCTTGAAGAAGAAATAGCAAAAGAGATCGGGAGAGAGAAAGAGCTTAAAAAAAAGCTTGGAAGCGACCCGTTTTTTTCTAGGAAAACCATCCGTAGAGGACCTCTTGATATTCGCAGTGGTAGGTTTGGCTCCCTGCCGTTTGTAATTGCTAATTCCGGCGTGGGAAAGGTTAATGCTGCAATGACGACAACGCTGCTGGCCCAGGAGTTTAATCCTTTTTTGGTGATTTCCTTTGGCGTGGGCGGGGCCTATCCAGGCTCGAAGCTACAGCCGGGCGACCTGGCTTTGGCTGCGGAAGAAATTTTCCCCGATGAAGGAGTAATGACCAGCAAGGGCCTTTTCCTTCCCATCGAGGCAATGGGATATCCCCTTGTCTCGACAAGGGAATATCCTTCATCATCCCAAAGAAAAAAGCAGGCAGGCAGGCAGAAAAAATTAAACTCTTTTCCGCTTGATACGGATTTTTTAACAGAGGCACGAAAGGCACTTCGAAAAAGTGGAATTGATTTTCGAACAGGCACTTTTCTAACAGTATCCACCGGAACCGGTACAATCCTGCAGGCGCGAAAATTACGTAGAAAATACGGAGCTATCTGTGAAAACATGGAAGGAGGCGCAGTTGCCCAGGTCTGCTATGTATTTAAGGTTCCTTTGATCGAGGTTCGCGGAATAAGCAACCTGGTTGAAAATCGTGACAGGCGCAGATGGAGGGTTAAGCCGGCAGCACAGAGAGTTCAGCAGGCGGTGCTTGTCATGCTCCGGAGTTTTGCCCGGACATTGCCCTTAAAATCTATAATTAACTGAGCTTACTAGTAATTTAATACTATGAAAAATTTGATAATCGGTTACTCTCCATGCCCGAACGATACGTTCATTTTCTACGCCTTGACGCATGCAAGGATCGACTGCGGCGACCTTCGGTTCCGGGAACGCCTGGAGGACGTTGAAACACTTAATCGGCTGGCGCTCGGAGCTGAACTGGATATCACCAAAATTTCATATCATGCCTTCGGTCACCTGAGAAGGCATTATCGCCTGCTTAGCTCCGGAAGTGCTCTTGGACGAAGATGCGGTCCCTTGTTGATTGCTGCTGAAGCCGATAATCCAAAATCCCTAAGGGGTAAAAAGATCGCGATTCCAGGAAGGCTTACCACAGCGTTTCTTCTCCTTCAGCTTTATGATAAATCCCTTGCCGAAAATACCGTAGAGATGCCTTTTAATGAGATAGTGAAAGCTGTAGCCGAAAGAAAAGTTGATGCCGGGCTGATCATACATGAAAGCAGGTTCACGTACTCCGGATTTGGCCTTGTTTCACTGCTTGATCTTGGGCGGTGGTGGGAAGGTGAAACCGGCCTGCCGATCCCGCTTGGGGGTATTCTTGTTCGGCAGTCTATTGGAACAGAGCTTATTAATCAAATAGAGCGGCTGGTGGAACTTAGTGTCAGTTACGCTTTAGAGCATCCTGACGAACCTGAAGCCTATATAAAAAAACATTCTCAAGAATTAGATGACAGCGTGATCCGCAGACATATAGGGCTTTACGTAAATAAATTCACTGTTAATCTGGGCTATGAAGGCCGAGAAGCGATTAAGGAGCTTCTATCGCGGGCTGAAAAATTGGAAATAATTCCAAAGGCCTCTCTTGCAAAACCCGGTCTGTATGAGTGACAATTCTGTGAATTAGAGAAACAACTTGGAAATAAAACAATCATGGAACTAGCTTTACTTTTACTTGAATCCGTACTTCTTGTCTTTACAGTTATTCTTCTGCTTTTGAGCATAAAGGAAGGCAGGAGCCGGGATAAGCTCCTTAGTGAGGTAAGCAAAGCGACAAAAATATTGACACGCCATGAGTATTTTCTCACGCTTACCGATGGGCTGCTGGATGCAAAAGAGGAGGTTGTGGGCTCGATTACAGGAAGACTTCCCAAAGGTGAAGATGAGAAACGAACACAGGAAGTTGCAAATCATATCAAGAGGCTTACAGCTAGCGGTGTTAAGGTTAAATATCTTATGCCAAAATTTCACGACAGGCTTTATGTAGGATATCTGTATTTTAAAGCGGGAGCGGAAATCTACTACAGTGGTTGTCCTATTGTGCATGACTTACGATATACGGTGATTGACGATCATACGGTTTTGGTCGGCATTCCAGAAAGTACTGGTGAAGCCGAGGCCACAAGAAAAGGTTACAGAATTCCGTCAGATGGTCTGGCTGATATCATTAAAAAACACTTCGATTCCTGTGTCTTAGACACTTTGTCATATGAGGAATATGTAAAAGAACTTCTCAAGCACACCGGAACCACGACAAAAATACTAGCCCGTGAAGTTCATGTGCCGGAAAATGAACTTAAGAGAATTACGGCACTGTAACCTAAATCTGCAAAAACACAAAGTTTATTTTGATTTTAATATTAGTTTAGTTCCGCAATTTTGCTTGATTACTAAATTCGATGAGCTTCTGTTCCGGCTTGATTTTCGCCCTAAAAACACCGATAGGTGACTTATGAAAATCCTGCAGATGCTCGAGCCGGTTGTCTCATTGACAGGCAATCGCGCAGTAACCGCGCTTAAAGCAGGAGAAATACTTACTGCAAAAGTAGATGGATTTGATGGCGGTAAGGTGCGGCTTGATATAGGCGGCGGGCGGTTGATTTTTGCAGAGAGACAGCTGAACGTAAAGATTGGTGAGGTGGTTCGGGTTAGGGTTGAAACGCCACCGGGTGTGGTTCAACTAAAAGCACGGCCCCTATTAGACAACAGCGTCAACCGGTCGGTTGCAGAGTCTCTTAAAACTCTGATTAGCGGCGGCAGGAGCGCTGTAGGTTTAGGGCCGCAGTTACAGGAGTTGGTCTCGGAACTCGGCCGGTTGGCAGACCGGCTGGATGCAGCTGGTATAGCACAAAAAAGACTTCCACCTGATCTTGCAGGACAGATACAGTCTATCGCAAAAGCAATTCAGGTTTTCGATGGACGGCTACGGGCTGAAGGTTTTGCTGCCGGCCTGGATGGCGTTGCAGTCAGGGAGCTTGTCGAAAACTCCGGCTTGTTCCTTGAGGCAAGACTTGCCTCTGGAAAAGATGTTTCCCATGATCTAAAAGCGCTTATGCTGACACTCCGGGGCACTCTTGAATCTTTGCAGGGTTCGGGTAAGGCTGCTCAAGTCAGCTTGTCGGCTGGATCTACCGAGGATATAAAGGCCTTGGTCGGCAGTCTCAAGCTTGCCGTTAAAGCCGAAATAGGGGATATTGAATCCAAGCAGGCAATGAATCTGTTGTCTCAGGACTCTGGGGCTAATTCTACAGCAGTATCTGTTCCGCTTACAGGTGAGTTTAGTAGATCAAAACTTATTATTTCGGAAGAGAACCTGGACAAAAAGAATAAAAAAAATGCACCTAAGCGTTACCGGGTTACTCTGGCGTTGGATATGTCGCATCTGGGGCATATCCGGGCTGATGTTGTCAAGCTTGGCAAATCACTGGCTATAAGCTTTTCAGTAAAAGATGCTAAGACATATAGGCTTTTAGATTCTCATCTTCAGCAGTTTCGTGCCCGGGTTCAGGCCGAAAACTTGCAGGTGGGTGAGATATTTCTGCGCAAGTCCGAACCCGGGCCCGAGAAACCTTCACCAGAAAATAGTAGCTTGCTTATCAGTCTGGAAGCATGAAAAGAAAACGACACTACCAAAAGGAAGCGGTGGCACTGAGGTATGACTCTTGCAAAGACAACGCTCCTAAAGTAGTTGCAAAAGGCAGATCTAAGATTGCCGAAAAAATAATCGAAACAGCCAACTTGTATAATATCCCCGTCCGGGAAGACCCGGACATAGTCGCGATCCTGGCGACTCTTGAACTTCACGAAGAGATTCCACCTGTACTTTACAAGGCAGTGGCCGAAATCTTGGTTTTTATATACAAGTTAAACCGTTCTCAAAACTCCTGAAAACAGCAATTTCAACCTGGTTATGTAAGCAAGTTAGATGTAATCTTTTTCTTTCCACTATGTAATTCATTACATGATTACAGTTCACCTCTTTTTTTAAAATTTCAAAAAATATTTAAGTTTCAAGGTGTTTACTCCGATAAATAAAGTAGTTGTATTCCGGCATAAAAAATGCTTGACACATAAATAAATCAACTAAAGTGCTCTTTATGCCTGATAAGGTAATATGGCCCAAGGAACTATAACTACGCCTAGGATTAGCCTCAAAGTGGGTATATCCGCCTTTATTTTTTTGTTTGTTTTTGTCGGGATCAGCTTTGCCGCCCCTAAGAAAGACAGGCTTAAAGAATACGAAATAGCTGTTACCAAGGGTAATTACAAATTTGACTCCGGTGATTACCAAGACGCGGTCAAATACTTTAAAACAGCTCTTGGGTTAAAACCTTCTGATAAATATGCCGCACTTCTTCTTGGTCTCTCGCAATCAAGGGCAGGGCAGTACAGGCAGGCAAAAACAACTCTTCTCTATGCCCTAAGACTGGCCCCTGGTGATGGCCGGATCATGTATGAGCTTGGTGTCGTCTCTTTTCAGCTTGGCGAAATTAAAAAGGCAAAGAATTATTTCGAAAAGATTAAGGCTGGTGAAGCTGATGAGATAATCAAGACGGCTGCAGGCGGATATCTTTATATAATTTCATCAGATCAGGTTTCATGGAAAAAACCTTTTTCTATATTTTTTCTAACCGGTCTTCAATATGACAGCAATGTAATTTTGGAGCCCACCGACCCCTTGGTAAAAGCAGGTAGAAAACAAGATGGCAGAGGCGTGTTCGCCCTTGATAGCAAGTGGGTTTTTCTAAAGAGCCAAAAGGTAGCCGCAGAGGCAGGATATATGTTTTACCAAAGTGCACATAGTAACCTGGACGACTTTAATGTCCAGCAACATAACATCATGCTTTCAGGAAAGTATAACCCTATTACAAATCTACAGACCGAGTTGAAGTATAAGTTAAAATATTCCCTCATCGGCAACGATCTCTACAGTAGCACAAACAGGGTAGAGCCTATTGTAAGGATAATGCACTCGCCTTTGATAGCTTCGGAGCTTTATTACGTCCACGAATTCAAAAAATACTTTAACAGCGAAACCTTCTCTTTCAACTCCCAGAAAACCGGAGATGCCTGTCAGGCTGGTATTACGGAAAATATCAGCATATGGGACTCAAATAGTCTAAGTTTCGGTTATGTTTATGACTGGGATAGAGCAGATGCCGGTTTCTGGAGATATAAAGGTCAAAAAGGCACAGTAGCATTTAGTTCTTTTTTAGGGAGATGGAAGATGTTTTTTGGTGCATCTTATCATGATAGAAAGTACGAGAGTGAATTCCCGGGTTTTTCTAAAAAACGCCATGACGGAATGCAGGAGTACTCGCTTACTGTCACTTGGAAACCACTGGATAGAGTAAAAGTCAACATTTCCGAGATTTACGTTATCAATAGTTCAAATCTTAGGATATTTGATTACAACAGAAATATTGCAGGACTGTTTCTGGAGGTAAGATTATGAAATACATGCAAAGCTGTGTCATCTTTGTCGTCGCACTTTTTTTACCGGTTTCGGCATGGTCGAACGGCAAGGTTGGAGATGTGGTTTCCTTACGAGGAGAGGTTTGTGTGGAGCGAAACCAGAAAAATATAAAAGCTAAGAAAAAACTTGCAATTTTGGAGAAAGACAACGTATTTACACATGAAAAAGCCAGAGCCAAAATATTGTTCAGGGACGACAGCATACTTACGCTTGGTCCGATGAGCCATCTCGTGGTAGAGCAATACATTTACAGATCTGAAGGTAAAAAGGCTGATTCTATTTACGGCTTACTGGATGGAAAGTTAAGGGCTGTTGTGGGGAGCCCAGGGTTCAAAGTAAAAACCCCTACGGCATTTGCAGCGGCAAGGGGCACGATATTCTGGGTCTGGTATGACAGTAAGGCAGATTCAACAGGAATAGCTGTTGTTGAAGGCAAGGTTCAGGTGAAAAATATAAATCCTGCTGTTGGCGGCCAGCAGATACTAACCAGAGGGCAGATGACGTCTGTATCTGCAGACCAACCTCCGACAATACCGAAACCTTTTAACGTTAAGGCGGTTGATGATTTGCCGGCAGTCGAAATACCAAAAATTAATATGCCCATGGTTCAGGGGCCTTATATCCCGGAGCGGTTTGTGTTTCAACCCCCGGTTAACCAGGAACCTGAGGCAAAAATGACGACACCGGTAACAGTTGAATTAAATTTTCCACAGTAGTAGTAGGGGGTGATTATTATGAAAAGATTACTATCAGCAGTAAGTGGTCTCATACTAGTTTTCTCCCTTGTTTCATGTGGAGGATACTTGTCGACGGACACCTCACTTGTCACAATTACGATTGGAGAAGATCAGACTGTTTCAATTAGTGCTGAAAAAGCTACTGTTTTTGCAAAAATACGGCAGTTGCTTGATGAGGTCCAGGTCGCAACTGCCCTGGCCTATATTCCTGTCTGGGTCGAAACCATAAAAGTTACTGTTGAGGCTGATGATATGGAGACGATCATCAGATCGGAGAATGTTTCAGGGCAGTCTTCAGCCTCTATTACAATAGAAGTTCCAAACGGTATGTCCAGGCACTTTACTATAGAGTCTTTGGATGATGCTGGTTATGTGATTTACACCGGAGATGTGCATTCTGTCGATTTAAATGGAGAGCCGGTCACGCTGTTTGTGAATATGCTTTATGTCGGAGATTCCACCTTCCCGGATTTTGCAGGACTGGCTTCGGCCATAGGAAACGGATCTACGGGGATAGATCTTAGTTGGGCAGCAGCCACGGATGATCAGTCTGCATCTTCCGAAATCGTATATCTTATTTATATGTCTACAACATCCGGCGGACAGGACTTCACGACACCGTACGATACAACATCTCCTGGAGCAACCACATATACAGCAACAGGGCTTAACCCTGTAGTCGCGCATTATTTTGTGGTAAGAGCCAGGGATAAGATGGGGAATACCGACAGCAATATTGTGGAGTACTCTGCAACGCCGGACACCACAGCTCCGACGTTCGTAGGATTGGGCTCGGCAACTGCGATATCAACTACAGATATCGATCTGGCCTGGACGGCGGCCACGGATGATGTAACGGTCTCTTCAGGCATAGAGTACCTGATATACGTGTCTTTGTCATCCGGAGGACAGAACTTCACATCGCCCAGTTTTGTAACACTTCCTGGAGCAACAACATACACTGTAGCAAACCTTAGTGCCTCAACAACATACTATTTTGTGGTAAGAGCCAGGGATGAGGCGGGTAATGTCGACAGCAACACGGTAGAGTACCTTGCAACAACACAGACTCCGGCTGATGTCACGGCCCCCACGTTTGCGGGTCTGGATACAGCCACCGCGTCGGCAACCACGCTGGAGATAGACCTCAGCTGGATAGCAGCCACGGATAACGTAACAGCATCTACAAACATCGTCTACCTCGTTTATATTTCGACGACATCGGGCGGCCAAAACTTCGCGGTACCTGATTTCACTACAAGCGCCGGAGTAACGACATACACGATAACAGGACTCCAATCGGCAACAGAATACTTTATAGTGGTAAGGGCCAGGGACGAAGCAGGCAATGTGGATGCCAACGTCATTGAACTATCTGCTGTAACACCGGACACGCAGCCGCCGGCCTTTGGAGGAGTGGCCGGAGCTACTGCGGTGTCAAGTTCGCAGATAGATCTTAGCTGGACAGCGGCCACGGATGATGCATCGGCGTCTGCCGACATTGTGTATCTTGTTTACATGTCAACGACCTCAGGAGGACAGAACTTCACGACACCGGACTTCACAACAGCTCCTGGAGCAACGACATATTCGGTAACGGGCCTGAGCTCCTCAACCACCTATTATTTTGTGGTACGGGCAATGGATGAGGCAGGTAATATTGATGCCAACACTATAGAACAATCTGATACTACCAGTTTTGGCAGCCATTAAACGTTTTATGAAGGCGCAAGGCAAAGGGCAGAGGATAAAAAAGGTAAAGACTCAAAGCCCTTTGCCTTTAGTTCTTAGTTTAATTTTGTGACCAAAAAAATCAGCCCGATCACTGTTGCCGGCATTATTTTCACAATACTATTTTTTTTGTTGACCCTCAAGTCGCCCAGGTCGGTGGACGAGACCATAGAATCGCTTCTTGTTGATTACAGGTTCCTGTTAAGAAATATTTTAAATTCCCCGCCTGTTCCTAAAAACATCCTGGTTGTAGCAATCGATGACAAAAGTCTCGAAAAATACGGGCGCTGGCCGTGGAACCGAAGTGTTCAGGCCGGACTCGTAAATAGAATCCTCTCAGGCAATCCCTCTGTTATTGCGGTTGACATTTTTTATTCGGAACGGGAAACAGAAGGAAGAGACAGCGAACTAGGGAGATCGTTCAAGCAGGGCAATGAAAAAATTGTTATTGCCGCAGGATTCGATATGGATACAAGTGGAGTTAAAGAAACTCCCGATTACCTGTTGGACAGTGCGATCCTGGAAGTAAAAAATCATTCCAGACTTAAAAACAAAACATTGGAGGTTTACAATTTTAAGTCTGCGATATATGAAATTTATTCAAATGCGATTCTGGGGCATGTTGTAAGTCCGCCGGATATGGACGGTAAATTAAGGTGGGAGCATCTATATATTCAGTACCGGGATGATTACTACCCTTCTCTTTCACTTATGACTGCCGCGATTGCAATGAAAAAAAATATCCATGACATCACTATACACGGCGCCAAAGGCGTAGAGCTGGGTGAAACATTTATACCGACCGACCTGACGGGAAGAATGAGAATAAACTATATCGGTTCGGAAAACACTTTCAGGTACGTATCCGCTATGGATGTCTTGGACGACAAAATTAACCCGTCAGTATTTACCGATAAGATTGTCTTCCTGGGAACATCAGCCATCTCAACATATGACTTCATGGTAACGCCTTTTTCGGCTCGGATTCCTGCCGTGGAGAAGAACGCGACTGTTGTTGAAAATATTCTTAACGGGCGATTCATAAAATCCGTACCCGTTTCCATGGTATCCATATTGATAATTGTGTCGGGGGTGTTTCTTTCTTTTCTGCTTCCGGCAGTGAGGGCGGTCTTCGGTATAAGCGTTTCAATATTAATGATACTGTTTTTTGCGGCATTTAACCAATATCTATTCACATATCAAAACACGTATCTGAATTTCATCTACCCCTTTTCGAACCTGTTGCTGATATCCATTGTTTTCGCTGTATATAAATACTTTTTAGAGGAAAAAAAAGCAAAACAATTAAAAAAAATGTTTTCCAGTTATGTCTCTCCAAAGATCGTGGCGGAGTTGATTGATAATCCGGATATGGCGGGCCTTGGTGGTTACAGAAGAGAAGTCACAGTTCTTTTTGCGGATATAGCAGGGTTTACATCTTTTTCGGAAAGCAGAGAGCCCGAAGAGGTTGTAACAATGCTGAACGAATACTTTAAGGAGATGACCGACGTAATATTTAAATGGGACGGCACGCTCGATAAATTTGTGGGTGATGAAATAATGGCCTTCTGGGGCGCCCCTGTTGCACAGCCTAATCATGCCGAACTTGCTGTAAGATGTGCAATTGAAATGTCCGAAAGGCTTGATAAGCTTCAGAGAAGGTGGAAGGCTGAAGGCAAATATATTCTGAACTGTGGAATAGGTATTAACACGGGTGTCGTGCTTATCGGAAATATAGGCTCAGTGGATAAAAAAATGGACTACACGGTTATTGGTGATCATGTCAATCTTGGAGCAAGAACCGAAGGTATGACCAGGAAATACGATACCAGAATTCTTATAACACAATATACGTACGAAAAAATAGCCGCACTTAACGGGAATAATATAATAGGACATATTGATATGCCAGTTACCGAGGTTGACACTGTGAAGGTAAAAGGCAAAAAAGTACCGATAAAAATGTTTAGTGTAATACCAAAGCCCCACATCCACTAAGGTTGCCTGAAAAGACTCCCCTTCCACCCTTCGCGTTTTTTATAAAAGAAATTCCGACAGGTTGATTCCGTACATATTGGGGTCGATTGTGCGTACAATGGAGCGAAGAAAGCCGCCTGAAGCGTCTTTTTCTGTTAGGTCGACAGTGAAGCTTTTTGACAGGGGGATGCGTCTTCCATTTTGATCGATTACGATTACCACTCTTGGTCTGTCCAGAAGGTCAGGATCGGAATGGGTTTCAAAAACAAGTCCAAGCTCTTTAGTATCCATAAGTACAAGACTTCCCTGGGGATAGACCCCCACCATATTAACAAATACCTTGATAAGGGCAGGATTAACACTTGTGCCTGCAAGCTCCAGCAGCATGCTGAGTGCTTTATCCGGTGACGATGGAACGCGTGCATAAACCCTGGAAGCTGTCATGGCATCGTACCTATCTGCAATGGTTATTATATCGCTTAATAAGTCGTGGTCCAGGTTGGTTCTTGTTTTGGGATAACCGCTTCCATCGTAATCTTTGTGGTGTTTAAAGGCAACTATGGCGCTTTTCATGGTTGTTTCGTCCAGTTTCTTTAGGCGCAGTATTACTTTCAGCCCGATAAGCGGGTGCTGTCTCATGATATCCCATTCCTGATCGTTAAAGCTTGTTGGTTTATTTAGGATTTCTGTTGGAATTTCTACCTTGCCTATATCGTGAAACAACGAAGCTATACCTAGTTGTTCCAGGGTATACCTGCTTAAATTTATTCTTTGCCCTAAAGCTATGGCCAAGATGCTTACATTAACAGAGTGACAGTATGTGTACTCGTCATAATTCTTGATAGAGGTCATTCCAATAAGAAGGTGTTCTTCGCTTGCCACCTGGTCGACCAGCGACTCGACCACTCTTTTTGCCTTACGCAGATTGATTCTTTCTCCGGCTTTAACCTTTGCCATAACCCCTTTGGTATAGGAGACGGCATTGAAATACGAACGTCTAGCTGTTTTACGGCTGTCCGGAGTTTCTTCATCCGGCTCTTTAAACCGGCTTATAGATATTCTGCTGCCTGCCAGGCTGGAGGACAAGGTTTCAAGCGGAGTGGGCGATGCGGATGCAGCTATAAAAGCTGACACAAAGAGCTGTACCTGTCTGTCGGATAAAGGGCTTAGGAATGTAATCTCACCTATATCACGTTTTTTCATCTCCTGGATCATGAAGTCACAGTTAAGCGTTGAATCTTGAGAGTACCTCAGACGTTCCTCGTTTACAAACATGAAATCTCCAACGAGTCTAAGTGTCAGGTTGCCGTTGCTTCCCATGAGTTCATTGGCAACAGTCTGAAATCTTGAAAGAGTCTTTGCTACAGCCACGTTGGATGGATCGTGGATCTGCGAGGTCTTAATCAGACCGGCAATATTATTGATTAATTCCTTGAAATTGGCTTGAGAATCGGCTTTGGAAGATTCAGTCATTGTCTCTTATCCTAAGAAGAGCTTCTTTTGTTACATCCTGAAGGAGAACTCCACCACTGGCTCCGGCATTCTCTATATGGCTTTCAAAAGCGCTGGCGTTCTTCATCAGACTGAGTGCGTATGCGGCGCATGCCCGCATTTCATCGTTTTTGGCGCGATTAAACAGCGTTTTACGTTTAAGTGTTTTAAGTAAGAATTCCGATATTTCAGGCTTGTTCCACTGTGCCAAAATTTTAAAGAACTCGCATTTTTCCTGGTAGTCTTTTGCGGAAAATTCCTTGGAGTTGATTTCGTCCATAATTATTCGCATAGCGACATCAGACGATTCAAAGCCATTGAAGGCCTTTACTGCAGCTATTCTTATAGACGAATCAGGATCGGAAAGGCCCAGTTTTATGTGTGGCAGAATGCGTGAGCTGCCTATAGTTCCTAGGACATTAAAGGTCTCCTTTCGCACACGTATATCCTTATGCTTAATACACTCTCCCAGCATTTCTATGGATTTTTTGTCATTTATCTTGCCAAGAATATACAAGGTGTTTCGGACGGCAAACCACCTGTTGTCTTTGAGCCCGCTTGTTATGGCACCTATATCTTTTCTGCCCAAAACCGCTAAAACATCTAACAGAAGTCGCCGTGCGCGCATTGTCTGAAGTTCGCCAAGAAGATTGAACAGGGGAGTAATTGCAGCGGTATCCATGAACTTGGCGCATTGTATAAACGTATCTTCGCTTACCGGTATTTCGCTATCCAGAACCTCTCCCATTTCATTAATTACGTCTACTTCCCCTGTAGATATGGCAATGCGTTTGAGCAGTTCTGTTTGCGGGGATGGCGTTCGGCTTGAGGATACTATCTCTTTTGCCCTTTTAAAAATATATAAGGCATCTTCAAAATCAGTCCGCCGGAAACAATACTTGGCAGTTTCACAGATAAATCCAGCCGTCTCCTCAAAGTCTTTGGCATTTTCACTCTGCAGTAGAATTTCGAATAAAATATCGATGAATACCGGCAGCCCGGATGTTGATTCTTCGTAGTCTTTAAGTCTTGCAAGCGTAGCAAGATCTTCCTTTGAGAGAACTGCTATTTCGCTTCTCCCCTGCATATAATGTTGGGCGTTTATCGCGTCCTGGTAGGCTCTCTCCAGGCTTTTTTCTGCCGGGCTTTTAACTGCTTCTCCAGAGGTTTTTTCAACGCTTGTGTCATAATCTTCTTCCAGAAGAAATTCATCGGTTGCAACGTAGCTTATGTGCTTTAAATTCTTTTCCCATAAAAGAGTGACCAGGTCATTATCTTGGCACTGTCGATCGAAGTCTTTTGCCGTTATCGTCAGAAAAATTTCGATTTCTTCACGGGGCAAGCCGGTTTTAAAGGTTATTTCCCTGATGCCGTCCCTGAAGAAAAACAGCGCAAAATTATCCTGACGCGTCTCATTTTTGTATACGACTTTATCCTCCAGTAGTACTTCGTTCTGTTTGAATCGAAATGTAAGTTGTCCGCTTTTTGCTATAAAATCGTTTAAATGTGTAAATACGTCATCAATGGCTTTTGCATAAACAGGGTTATTTTGCGGGTACATTTTAAGGGTTTTCTGTGACCTGATAAGTGCCTGGAGAATTTCGCTTATGAGAGTAAACTCTTGTTTGTTTTCAGCCATGTTTTTATTAAAAAAATATTGTATGCGAAATGATTAAGCACAGAAGCCCAATCTGGTCGGTTAGCAGAAAAATAACATAGAAAGGATACTCTGTCAATTAGGATGCAATTGTGTGTCAAGCCAAAATAGAAATGTCCTGTTTTTATGTTTGAATCCTCAACTCTTTATTTTTGGCTCCTCAGAAAAGTTTGTGGGCATTTTCCGGTTCCGGTAGTCCACCAAGTGTATGATATAAGGTAATTTCTGCTGCATGATAGGTTCTAAAACCATAGGCTTTTCTGGTAGTCAGTTTTGCTTCACAAACAATGGGGCCTGCCCTTGAGATGGGATAATTTTCACCAATTGCCGCAACCCTAACCAGGGATTAGTCCTGAGCACTCACTTCGTTCGACTCAGGACTAATCCTTATTTTGTTATAAGCAGATGCCTTCTCGGTGCCAGATTATTGAAAGTATATCACATTTTTGTGATGTTTTTATTCTTGCCTGTCAATAGTTTTGCATAGTGTGCAACAACGTCCCGAAAGTTCATACCAGATGAAGCGAAGGCCTGAAGCCAAGGGAGAAAATTTCCCATCATGCTCTATTCTCAGTTTGAGCCGATCGGTTCACGTAAGAGTTCATAGGCGCGTTGGTGGAAACGAAATTTTCAGGGTTAATCAAAATGGTTCCCTTTTGGTTGCTTGTTCGACTACGGTCCGACACACTTGGTAACCGCCCGGTGCGGACCCGCATGCCGAGGTGGTGTGGGAGGGAGGGGTTAGAAACCCCTTCCTATCCCTCTTCG
>Ga0256830_1000586_pt1 | contig 28223 bp, 24 predicted proteins | sample 128326metaG_FD_190537 | JGI IMG/M metagenome (GOLD analysis project Ga0256830, IMG submission 190537) | Hydrothermal vent microbial communities from Lau Basin, Pacific Ocean - 128-326 | ecosystem: Environmental > Aquatic > Marine > Hydrothermal vents | place: Pacific Ocean: Lau Basin | collected... | reverse complement strand
ATGAACACCGATTCCGGCCGAAGGGACCAAAGTGTTCGGCATGGGACCGGAATCGGCGTTCATCATCCGTCGGAACGGGTGTTCGGCATGGATCGGAATCCGCGTTCAGTTTGGTCCGGATTACGCAGGATGTCGCCCCCCGCGCGGGGGCGTGGATTGAAACGTCCTAGCGACCCGGCGTAACGCCGGGCGCGGGTCGCCCCCCGCGCGGGGGCGTGGATTGAAACGGAAGCCCAGTCGGAGCTGGCGCGGCTCATGGCCACGTCGCCCCCCGCGCGGGGGCGTGGATTGAAACTCCTGGATCACCTCGGTGCCGTGGCCGGCTGAGGTCGCCCCCCGCGCGGGGGCGTGGATTGAAACACTCCTCCGTGGAGGTGGGTATTATGCACACCATGTCGCCCCCCGCGCGGGGGCGTGGATTGAAACCTCCAGTTCGCGCAGTGCAACATTGACCAGCCGGTCGCCCCCCGCGCGGGGGCGTGGATTGAAACCCACCTCTTGCCCCTGCAGCACGGCGGTACTATATGTCGCCCCCCGCGCGGGGGCGTGGATTGAAACTCCACCGCGACGCAGGAACAAGTCCTTTCCTGGTCGCCCCCCGCGCGGGGGCGTGGATTGAAACCCTAGGAAGCGGGACACGGTGCGGACCCACGTCCGTCGCCCCCCGCGCGGGGGCGTGGATTGAAACACCTAACACCTTTCCTTCTACCGCCGCGGGTGGGATGTCGCCCCCCGCGCGGGGGCGTGGATTGAAACCTACCCGCGCACCAAAAGTGCGCTTATTTTCGGGTCGCCCCCCGCGCGGGGGCGTGGATTGAAACCAGGCCTACTACGACGACGCGGCGGAGGCGACGAGTCGCCCCCCGCGCGGGGGCGTGGATTGAAACCCGGGCCGGAGATACTGCAGGTGCTGGTCGTCGAACCGGTCGCCCCCCGCGCGGGGGCGTGGATTGAAACACCATGGCGGCGAAGTCCGCCCGCAGCTTGCGGAGTCGCCCCCCGCGCGGGGGCGTGGATTGAAACGTCATGGGCACCGACGCCCGCTCCGCCGCCATCCAGTCGCCCCCCGCGCGGGGGCGTGGATTGAAACTGCCCTGCTTCATAGCCCTGAATGGCTGGCACGCTGTCGCCCCCCGCGCGGGGGCGTGGATTGAAACCTCTCCACGATCGCGGCGCTCCTGGACATGACCCGGTCGCCCCCCGCGCGGGGGCGTGGATTGAAACGGCCTCGAACCGGCCCGAGTAGGCGATCGCGGAGGGTCGCCCCCCGCGCGGGGGCGTGGATTGAAACGACCTCTCGACGACCTGGATGGGTAAGGGCGAGGACGTCGCCCCCCGCGCGGGGGCGTGGATTGAAACACCAACCACAACTACCTGCGGAAGATCGCGTACGTCGCCCCCCGCGCGGGGGCGTGGATTGAAACCGGTACACGATGCCGCGGCCGTGGAGACAACCGAGTCGCCCCCCGCGCGGGGGCGTGGATTGAAACCGGACGGATCACCCTGGAGAAGGCCGGTGCTGGCTGTCGCCCCCCGCGCGGGGGCGTGGATTGAAACTCACCCCGGGCCCGACACCTGGCAGGAAGAACTGGTCGCCCCCCGCGCGGGGGCGTGGATTGAAACACCGCCGGCGGCTGCGCCCCCAGGAACCCCACGTGTCGCCCCCCGCGGGCCCGGAATGGGCCGGAGATCCAAACGCCTTCTAACGTCCCAGCCTTGTATCCGTTGCGCCGTGGCAGGCGTGGCGTGAGATCCCTACGTGTTTTGGGAATTGACGGGGCGGGGCGGACTCGTAATGCTTGGCGAGCACCCTTCCCGTCCGCGTCCGGCCGTCTCAACCGCCGCTCCTGCCCGCCGTTCCTCCCGGAGGGGCCGTCATAGAAAAGAACCACCTTGAGGTTCTGCTGGAGGGCACCCGGAGCGAGTTCGACCTCGTCAGCGAAGAACACGCCGCGTCCGACCGGAAGATCGACGCGTTGGCGGAGGTGTGAACCGGCGGTTTGGCCTCGTGGACCTCAAGTTCGAGGCCCTGACCCGCCGGGTGGACGAGGCCGAGGCCCGCCTCGAGGCCAAGATCGACGCCGTGGCCGCCGACCTCGCCGCCCACCGGGCGGACACCGAGGCCCATCACGGTGTGTACCGGGTCAAAGAGACCTGATTCACGCCATGCCTCCCAAACTGCCGCAGGTCGCGTGAACTGCCGTTCGTCGCGGGTCGCAGGTCGTTGGTCGCGGAACCCCTCCTGCCTCCACCCCCTCGGTGAGCCACTCCCCGTCCTCCCGTCCTCCCGTCCTAACGTCCTAACGTCCTAACGTCCTAACGTCCAAGCGGTCGAACCACTCACGATTCACGGACCTATTGCCGATCCATTCCCCGTACGCCACAATGCCCGGTGTCCCTTTCGAACCCGTGCCCGAGTCAGGGGGTAACGCGGCCCATGACCCTTCTCAAGATCGCCTTCCGCAACGTCCTCAAGAACCGCCGCCGCAGCCTAATCACCGTGCTCGCCATCGCGTTCGGGTTCATGGCGGTGGCGATGTTCAAGGGGTACACGCACAACTCTTACGAAAAAATTGCTCTTGGTGCAGTGTTCCTAGAGGCACCGGGCCACCTGGTTATCTTCAAGCAGGGGTATCTGAGCGAAGGCCGAGTCGATCCAGAGAAATACCTGTTCTCCCCACAAGACCTAGCGCAGGTTCGGAGCATTCTTGCTCATCGGCTCGACGTGGTGTGGTTCGCCCCAAAGCTTACCCTGGCGGGGTTGATCACCAACGGCGACGTCAGCACCGTGTTCCTGGCCGATGCGATGGATCCAGCAGCGGAAGCTGATCTCTGGAACTTCTTCCCGCTCAAAAAGTCCGATTTCAAACCGACTCTACTGCCAGCAGACATTCCGTCGTCTGCGCTGCTCGCCCCTAAGTTGGCGGACCTTCTCGACCTTCACCAGGGCGACACGGCTGTCCTCATGGCTACCACACGGTATGGGCAGATGAACGCCGTGGACATTGACGTAGCGGGTACCGTGCCCACCATCTCCGACGCCATGGACGACAAGTTCGTCAAGTTGCCCTTGGGGCTTGCGCGCCAGCTTTACGATTTCGATGGTGCCGACCGGGTGTGCGTGCTCTTGCGGAACCGACGGGATACCGAGCGGGTCCGCACGGAGCTGGTGGGGACTCTCGGGGCGGCCGGCGTGCCCGTCGAGATCCGCACATGGGCCGAGCTTTCGCTCTACTATCAAAAGGTCCGCGACTACCTGGACGTGGTGTTCCTGTTCCTCTTTTCGATCGTCATGATCATCGTGGTCATGGGCACCTTCAACACCATGAGCATGGCCGTATACGAACGATTCCGAGAGGTTGGCACCCTGCGGGCCATCGGGCTCAAGCCCCGAAAGGTCGTGCAGATGTTCGCCCTGGAAGGTGCCATCCTGGGCGCAGCCGGCAGCATGGTCGGCATGCTTCTGGCCGTGATCGGCTACGGGCTGCTCCGGGTGGCTCGATTTTCGTACCAACCCCCCGGCGTGGCCGGTACCGTGTCCATCGAGGTGGACCTGGTGCCCGGAGTCCTTCTTGGGACCCTGCTGTTTTTCACCGCCCTCGCCGTGGTGGCCGCCACCCTTCCTGCCCGAAAGGCGGCCCACACCGCTGTGGTGGACGCCCTCGGCCACGTATAAACGCTGGCAACGGGATCCCCCTGCCCTGCCTGCTCCCCAAGGAAGGTAGTTACCATCCCACAAGTAGAAAACATTTTCCCATCTCTCCCCCTTTCCGTGCTCCTCCCTTCCACGATCCCCCGTCGCTGCGGCTCCCTCCATGGCCGCACCCTTGGCACGGACGTTGCTTACTCCTTTTGGCCAAAGGTTGGAATCCGTGGTTAGCGTCTTTCTGCGGTAGTCCTTTCGTCTTTGATGAGAACCGCGAGGCCCGGAGGGGGGAGGAGGTGAGTCACAAGCAAGACAACTGGGCGAGCACCAACGGCACGATACAGTTCACGATCCATCCCCAGAACACACAAGGAGGGAGAGAATGAAGACTCGATGGTTAGCCACACTCACGGCGACCGCCTGCCTGGGACTGGCGGGCACGGCGCTCGGGCTCACGACTCCGGTCGTGTTCGATCCAACGGGATCGGGCGGGCCGGGCACGGTGATCAAATCCTTCGACTGGGCCCCCGACAACGCCTTGGCGGTGGACGCGGTTCCCCTGCCGCTGTGGGATGTCTTGGGCGGCACGGCGGACGCAAACGATCCGAGCACCTGGCGGCCCTTCAACATGTACTTCCAGGCGAAACTGCGACAGTACGTGGACCTCAACAACAACGGGTTCAACCTGCCCGCGGGGGAGATCACGGTGATCGGGGGGTTGAGCGAACGGGGCTATCGAAGTGACGCGGGAACGACGAGCACGGCGTTCTTCCAGTTCGACCCCAACGGCGACGTGAACTTCCTCGAAGTGTACTATGACGCGGCGGACAACGCGGACCAGGTGGCCGGAACGGGCTATGACGACGGGTCGCTGATCCTCACTGCGAAGCTCAAGGGTCAGCATCCGACCGGCAGCTTCACCTCGAACGTTCAGCCCCTCCCGGCGCCGCTCGGCGACGGGTCCGGAGCCGGCGGGAACTTCCCCCCGCTTGACGGCAGCACGCCGACCGACGTGACCCCGAACGTGGCCACCCTCCAGGGGTCGGGCAGCATCGACATCCGGTTCACGGTGACCTCTTACGACCCGAACTGGTTCATCACCCCGCCCAGCGAGATATTGGTCGGTCTGCTCCTGGAGTCCACCGGGCTCGCCACGCCGTTCAACTCGGCCGAACCTGCGGCATTGATCGTGGGGAACGCCCCCAACTATGGCCTCAACCCGTTTTATAACCCCGCCAATGACCCTGACGCCGACGGGGTGGACAACGACGGGAACCGCAAGTACCTCAACGGGTTCGTGGACCCATTTCAGGGTGGCACTGACTTCCAGTTCCAGCAGGATGCCACGTCCACCTTCCAGGTGGTTCCCGAGCCCGGCACGATGATCCTGGTGGGGTCTGGGCTATTGGGGCTGGCCGGTGCCAGCCGGCGCAAGAAGAAAAGCTGATCGGTTAATCGGGTCGATCAGGCTAGAGAACGGAAGATGGGGCCTCCTGAAGGGGGCCCCTTTCCTTTCCATGGCCCTCAGCGAATGCGTCGGGCCGGATTTCCCGCCCACACCTCTCCGGGGCCGATGCGGGTGTGTTTGGGAACCACCGAGTTGATCCCCACCACGGCCCCGTCGCCGATCTCAACCCCCGGCAATACCACGGTATTCCCTCCAACGGTCACCCCGTTTCCGATCTTCACGGGCGCGACCGTGATTTTTGGGCCCTCGATCGTATGGCACGAAACGATGGCGTTGAGCCCGATGATCGTGTTCTCCCCGGCCTGGGTGAGAAGAGGATCCATGATCGCACCCGAGGAGTACGTGTTACGACCCAGCTTCGCTCCGAGCAGGAGGTAGACCAATCTCATCACGGGAACGGGCACCGAACGCGACAAGATCACCGGGTAGAACACAAGCAGAAAAAAAAGCAGATACACGTCGTAGGTAAAGCTTTCCGGCCCTGCGTGCTCGATCGTCCCGAGCGGCAGGGGCCGCAGACGGAAAAACACCCGATACACGGCCGCCGCCGCGCAGAAGAACGCCACTCCTCCACAGACGAACCCCACCACCCCTGCGAACGGGCCGAGCCAGCTCCATCCGCCAACCACCAATCCCACGATGCCGCCCACTCCCAAAGGCCCCAGGATGAGCCCCATGAACCATACAACGGCTTTACCCGAGATCTTCCGCATCACCCACCTCCTGCCCTTGGGCGGAGCCTCCCAAGAGCTTGACGATTCCATCCGCTCCAAAGCGGGCGCCCGTCCCTCCGCCCCGGGCCCCTAGCACTTCTTCCGATTTTTTGGAGGAAAGCATCCGCGACAGGAAACCTGGGCCAGCAAGATCAACAGAGTGAACACGCGCGCCTATCCCCAGCGCTTCGGCCCTGCGCAGATTGTACTCCTGGTCCGGAATCGCGGGGATCCCGAGCACGTACACCCCATGCCGGAGGGCCTGATAGATCGTGCCGTTCCCGCCGTGGCACACCACGACGTCGGCAAGCTCCATCACACGGTCGCCGTCCAAAACTTCGGCTACGAACACGTTGGCTGGCGGTGCCGGAAGGTCCACCTGCCCGCCCGTGCTCACCACCACCGCAAGATCGTCACGGCCGCCGAGATCCCGCAACGCGGAACGGAACAGCTCCCGGGTGCCCGTGGTTCCGAGCGTGAAGTACACCACGCGCGCCCCGGACTCCTTCCGGAGCAGGAGCTCCGACCACCAGGGCGGGTCGGGCAGATGGCTCCCGTCGAAGGTGATCGGGCCCACGTAGTGGTGGCCGGGCGGGAGGCCCTGGCTCGGCATGAGTTCGGGAAGGTCGGGGAGCAGCGTGAGGTCGTTGCCCTCGAGGCAGTTGGTGGCGGTGACATCCGGCGGGAGGCCGAGCCTTCGGGCCACCCGCCCGAAGGCCGGGTTGGCCCGGTCGAACACGGCCATCTCGGCCCACAGGTTGAACCGGTTGGCGAGGCTCCGCAGCCACGTCGGTCGCACCCATCCGAACACCGGCACGTAGGGCACGGCCCGATGGTGGGTGCTCGACACGTTCACGATGGCCGCGTGGGGCACTCCGGCCGCCCGGGTGGAAAGACGCGCCGAGATCCGGCCGTCGGTCAGCACGAGGTCGGGCCGCACCTCTCGGATGACCCGCAGGTCCTCGTCCACCAGGGTCCGAAGCTCTCCCTCCAAGATAAACCGGAGCTTTCGCTCCCGAATCCTTCCAAACAGCACCTCGTGAGGCATCTCAAGGTCCCGGATCGCCGGAAAACCCGCTTCCTCCACGTGCCGCAGCTGCCTGCCCCCGCCGGCGAACACCACCTCGTGCCCGCGCTTTCGGAGCTCCTTCGCCACCTCCAACGGCCGGCTCACGTGCGACAGCGCATGTCCGTACGGCACCGCCAACACACGCAGAGTCCGCGTTCCCAACCCCGCCACCACACACTCCCCCAGCACCCCCAGCCTACTCCTCGGGGACACTGCTAAGCTCCGGAGTTCCACTCACCCCCCACCACTCTTTCCGCCCATCGGTCAAAGCGCGCCCCAAGTTGAGCTTTGGGCTAACCCGCACTACTCATAAAGCCTTCTACTGCAACCGTCGATTGCACGCCATCTCGGGGCGTGCTCGCGCCTCGGAGCTCGACGTACCGTCCAGTACGCCTGCACCCCTCTGCGCTCGTGCTTGCCCCGATCTGCCGCACACTCGACGGTTTCGCAACGAACGCTCATGAATAGTGCGGGCTAGGGCGGGATTTCCTCATTTCCCCCATAGCTTCGAACCCCTGGTCTGCGCGTTCGAGCACTTTGGCGGCATCCCCGGGGAGAAGTTGGTAGGGCAAAAGAAGACCCAAGGGTCTCCCCCCTTGCCGGAACAGCGCCGTCTTCCACCCGTGCTCTCCGCACCGGCGCGCGTGTTCCGCTGGACGTAAACAGAAATTCCAGACAAACCCCGAACGGTGGCGGGCGATCACGAGGCGGGAGCCGGCACGGGAAAGTATAAAAGTATAAACGTTGGGCTTGACCCGGCCCTACAGAAAAAGACCGCCGCGGGCACGTTGCCGGCGGCGGTCTTCAATACATGGGGGAGGAAGAGGTAGGCGGATCAGTCCTTGAGGTGGCGGGCGATCACGAGGCGTTGGATCTCGCTCGTCCCTTCTCCGATGGTCAGGAGCTTCTGGTCGCGGTAGAACCGTTCCACGTCGTAGTCCTGCATCAGACCGTAGCCGCCGTGGATCTGGACCGCGGCGTCCACCACGCGGCCCATGACCTCGGAGCAGTACAGCTTGGCCATGGCCGCGTACTTGCCGAACGGCCGGCCGTTGTCCTTGAGCCAGCAGGCCTTGTACAGCAGGTTCCGGGCTGCCTCGATCTCCATGGCCATGTCGGCCAGCTTGAACTGAATGGCCTGGAAGTCGAAGATCGGCTGGCCGAACTGGCGGCGCTCCTGGGCATAGCGCAGGGCCAGCTCGAACGCGCCCTGGGCCCCCCCCAGCCCCATGGCGCCGATGGACAGCCGGCCCCCGTCCAGGGTGGAGAGCATCTGCCGGAACCCGTCCCCCTTCTTTCCGAGGATGGCGTCCTTGGGCAGCCGCACATCGTCGAAATAGAGCTCGGCGGTGTTGGACGAGCGCCACATCATCTTGCCGTGCATGGCCTTGCGGGTCAGCCCCGGCGCGTCCGCCGGCACCAGGAAGCAGGAGAGCTCGTTGCGGCCGTCGCTCTTCTTGCCCGTGACCGCCTGCACCACGATCACGCCGGTGATGTCGGTGGCCGCGTTGGTGATGAAGATCTTGCTGCCGTTGATCACCCACTCGTTTCCGTCGAGCACGGCCTTGGTGCGGGAGCTGCCCGCGTCCGACCCGGCCAGGGGCTCGGTGAGCCCGAACCCGGCCAGCATCTCGCCGGTGCACAGCTTGGGGAGCCAGCGCTTCTTCTGCTCCTCGCTCCCGAAGTAGTAGATCGGTCCGATCCCCAGGGAGTTGCCCGCCGCCACGGTGGCCGCCTGGGACCCGTCCACCCGGGCGATCTCCTCCACCGCGATGATATACGAGACGTAGTCCAGCCCGCTCCCCCCGTACTCGGGGCTCACGAAGATCCCGAACAGCCCCATCTCGCCCATCTTCCGAGTCAGCTCGTAGCTGAACTCCTCCTTTGCGTCGAGCTCGCGGGCCACCGGCCGGATCTCCTTCTCGGCGAACTCGCGCACGCTCTGGCGTAGGATGTTCTGCTCTGCGGACAGATCGAACGACAATGCCATGGAATAGACTCCTTTGACTCGGCGCATCGGCCGTCCGGACCGAGGGCCGGCAGCCAATCGCCAACCACCACCCCTACAGCTTCGAACGGATGTGCTCGCGGTAGGCCTCGATGTCGCGCTGGAGCATCCGGAGCTGATCGATTCGGTGCTCGATCTCCTCCAGATGATGATCCAGGAGCTCCAGAAGCCGGGGCAAAACCTTCTCGTTGCTCCGGTGGGTTCGGTAGAGCTCCTCCAGCTCCTTCATCTCCTCCAGGCTCAGCCCCAGCAGCTTGAGCCGCTTGATGAACTTGAGCCGCCGAACGTCGTCATCCGTGTAGATCCGACGCCCCCCCTCCACCCGGCGCACGCTGTTCAGGAGCCCGATGTCCTCGTAGTAGCGGATCGTCCGGGGCGTGAGCCCCACCCTGCGGGCCAGCTCCCCGATCTTGAGCGGCGGGGGGCCGCCGTTTCGCGCCGGTTGACCCATGCCTCAGTCCCAGGTGCGGGTGTCTTCGACCACCTTTCCGTCGCCGGGCAGCCCGTCCACCCACTCCACCTCGACCCCGATCCGCAGCACGTCCCGCAGTCGGCCAGCGATCTTCTGGGCCAAGCCCTCGGAGCGCTCCCGGCTCACCACCCGCACGGTCAGGCGGTCACGGTTGTTCTCGCGGCTCACCACCGCCCGGAACCCCCCCACCTCGGGGAACTCCCGGAACACGGCCTGGAGCTGGCCCGGGTGCACGAACATGCCCTTCACCTTCACCAGCTGGTCCGCCCGGCCCAGCCACCCCTTGAGCTTGGGCGTGGCCCGCCCGCACGCGCACCCACCCGGCTGGAATGCGGAAAGGTCACCCGTGCCGAACCGCAGCAAGGGGTAGGCCTTGTGGAACAGGGTGACCACCACCTCGCCGGTCTCCCCCTCGGGCACGGGCTGGCCGGTGGTGGGGTCCACGATCTCCACCACGGCCCGGTTCACCACGTGCATGCCGCCCTTGTGGAAGCACTCGTACGCGATGCACCCGCAGTCGGCCGTGCCGTAGCCCTGCCTGAGGATCAGGCCGAACATCTCCTCCACCGACGAGCGCAGGCTGTCGGGCAGGGGCTCGGCCGTGACGAACGCCACCTCCAGGCCCAGATCCCGGCGCGGATCCACCCCCAGTTCCTTGGCCTTCTCCCCGATCTGCAGGAGGAACGAGGCCATGCCCACGAACCCCTTGACCCCCAGGCGCTGCATGATCTCCACCTGGGCCTCCCGCTCGCCCACCCCGGTGGGCACCACGGGGCACCCCAGGGTGCGCAGGGCGTCGTCGAACATCATGCCGGCCGGGGTCATATGGTAGCTGAAGGTGTTGATGGAGATGTCGCCCGGTCGGAAGCCCGCAGCGAACAGGGCCTCCTCCCAGCCCCATCCCTCACCGGGGCCCTGGGGGTCATAGATCGGGCCGGGCGACCGGAACATCCGCTGCATCCGCTCCACGGCCATGCCCAGCAGCCCCCCGAACGGGGGCTGGGCGCCCTGGATCTCCACAAGCTTGGCCTTGGGCGTCACGGGAAGCTTGGGTAGGTCGGCCACCCCCTGGATGTCCGAGGGCGACACCCCGGCCTCGTCCATGACCCGCCGCCAGTACGGGGCGTGCTCGTAAGCGTGGGCCACCGTTTCGCGCAACCGGCGCGACAGCGCCCGCTGCTGTGCCTCCCAGCTCTGGGTCTCCATGGCCTCGTTCAGAAATCCGGTCGTGCGGTCCATCTCGGTATGACCTCCGGGGGAATGCCGTTAGTCGTGAGTCGTTGGGGAAGCCTGAACCACGAACGACCAACGACCCGCGACGAACGGCCTCTCAGCCTCCTAGCCTTCCAGCCTTCCTACGACAGCCATCGTTTCCGGCGCTTGTAGTGCTTGGCGTTCTTGAACGAGCGCTTGTGACCGCTCTCGCCCACCCCCAGGTAGAACTCCTTCACGTCCTCGTTCTCCCGGAGCTTCTCGCTGGGCCCGTCCAAGACCACTTTGCCGTTCTCCATGATGTAGCCGTAGGTGGCCACCTTCAACGCCAGGTTGGCGTTCTGCTCCACCAGGAGGATCGTGGTCTTCTCCTCCTCGTTGATCTTCTGGATGATCGAGAAGATCTCCTTCACCAGCAGCGGCGCCAGCCCCAGGCTCGGTTCGTCCAGCAGCATCAGCTGGGGCCGTGCCATGAGCGCCCGGCCGATCGCGAGCATCTGCTGCTCCCCCCCCGACAGGTACCCGGCCAGCTGGTTGCGCCGCTCCCTGAGCCGCGGGAAGAAGTCGTACACCAGGTCCAGGTCCCGCCGGACCCCAGCCTTGTCCTTGCGGGTGTACGCCCCGCACAGGAGATTCTCGTGGGCGGTCAGGTCCTCGAACACCCGGCGGCCCTCCATGCACTGGAAGATCCCCATCCGGACGATCTCCTCTGGGTCCTTCCCGTTGATCCTCTCCCCATTGAACTCGATGGTGCCCTCGGTCACCTCTCCCTCCTCGCTCTTGAGGAGCCCCGAGATGGCCTTGAGGGTGGTGGACTTGCCGGCCCCGTTGGCACCCAGCAGGGTGGTGATCTTGCCTTCCTCGCACTCCAGCGACAGCCCCTTGAGGACCAAGATCACGTCGTTATAGACGACCTCGATGTTGTTGACCTTCAGCATGGGAGTCTGCTCCGTGACGCGGGTGTTTCCCTTTCGAGGGATCGCCGGCGCCGGGCCGGCGGCCCCTCGAAAGGGGGGAGGCCCGGGGGCCTCCCCGCCCTAGTGTTGCCGTGTCAGAAGCCCAGCCAGTCGGACCGCCGGGGCAGCTCCACCGTGGCCTTGTAGACCATCTTCCCGCCTTGATACTCGTAGATCTTGGCCGAGAGGTTCGGGCGGTGGTCGTCGGCCGTGTAGGTGATGGGCGCGGTCAGCCCGCCGGTGTCGAAGTCTCTGAGGGTCTCCAGGGCCTTCTTGAGGCCCGGTCCGGTCAGGTCACCGGCCGCGTCGGCCCGCTTCAGGCCTTCGGCCATGACCATCATCGACACCCAGCCCCGGATGAAGTGGGTCATCTGGTGCTCGCCCTTGGTGACCTCCACGATGGTCTTCATGCCCGGCACGTCGTCGCCGTACACGGCGGCGGCCTGCAGCCCCAAGGCGCCGTTGGCCGCGTCGCCGGCCAGCTTGAACAGGTTCTCGTCGTTGCCCCAGATGTTGATGAGGAACTTGGTCTTGAGGCCCAGCTTCTTGGCGTCCTTCAGGATCACGGCCGCCGAGGGAGTCGTGCCGCCGATCCAGGCGAAGTCGGGCTCGTTCTTCTTGAGGTTCAGCAGCTGGGTGGTGGCCTCGATGGCCCGCAGCCCCACGTTCTCCTCACCCACGATCTCGAAGCCCAGCTCCTCGGCGTACTTCTTCCCGGCCGGGATCGGAGCCTTGCCGTAGGGGTGGTCGGGATAGATGAAAGCGATCTTCGGCTTACGGCTCTGGTTCCAGTTGTCCTTGATGTACTTGAGGCCGGCCCGCAGCTGGGTGGAGTAGTCGGCCGCGATGAAGAAGTTGTAGGGGGCCTTCTTGGGGGCGGTCAGGTGGGCCGAGTACGAGGCCGAGAAGTAAGGGATCTTGTCCTTGCCCACCATCTTTGTCAGGGCCTCGGTGTCGCCGGTGCCCCAGCCCTGGATCGCCAGGACCCGATCCACCGTCTTGAACTTCTTGTACAGGTTCAAGGCCTCGGGGATCTTGTAAGCGTAGTCCGAGCGCAGCAGCTTCACCTTCTTGCCGTTCACCCCGCCGTGGGCGTTCAGCCAGTCGGCATAAGCCTGCACGCCGTCGGCGTAGGGCTTGCCCACCGCCGAGGTGGGCCCGGTTAGGTCGGCGATGTGGCCGATGACAATGGTGTCGGCGGCCGTGGCGCTCGCGGCGAAACCGACGGCCGCGGCGACCGAAAGGGCACGGATCCAGCGTTTCATGTCCATCCTCCTCTTCCCATGGGTTGGCACAGGGCCACGTTTTCCGAAACCGAAACCGAAAATCCCTCCCTCGACGTGCACCAGCGACGTTCTTTGGGTTTCCGCTCCCGGCTCACCTCCTTTCCCGATCAGTAGCTGAACGGATACAGCTTCCAGTACGCCTTGATCAGCTTCCACCGGTGGGCCAGCCCGTCCGGCTCGAAGATCAAGAACAGTACCACGATCAACCCGAAGATGCCCTCCTTCAGGCTCATGATCAGATCGCCCGCGCCCGCCCACACGTTGGCAAGCACCGAGGTGCCGTAGCTCAACAGGTTCGGCACCAGGGTCATGAAGATGGCGCCGTAGATCGAGCCCAGCACGCTCCCCATGCCGCCGATGATGATCATGGCCAGGTAGTTGATCGACTCGGCGATGGTGAAGTGCTCGGGGGTGATGTACTGCGTGTAGGCCCCCCACAGGCTGCCGGCGATGCCCACGATGAACGAGCTGATCGCGAACGACAGCAGCCGGTACTTGAACAGGTGGATCCCCATGATCTCGGCCGACAGGTAGTGGTCGCGCACCGCCACGAAGGCCCGGCCGTCCTTGGACCGGAACAGGTTCGTGGTGTAGATGGTGGTGAGCACCGCCACCGTGATGATCACGTAGTAGATGCTCTGGTCCGTGTCGAACGCAAAATCCCCCACCTGGGGCGAGGGGAACATCACCCCGTTGGACCCGCCCGTGATCCCCTCGAGGTGCAGAAACAGGTACTCCAGGATGAACTGGGCGGCCAGGGTGGCGATGGCCAGGTACAGCCCCTTCAGGCGCAGGCTCGGGATGCCGAAGATCATGCCCACGGCCGCGGTCACGAGCCCCGCCATGGGCATGGCGAGCCAGAACGGGATCCCCCACTCGTTCATGAAGAACGCGCAGGAGAACGCCCCCACCCCGAGGAACGCCCCCTGACCCAGCGAGATCTGTCCGGTGAACCCCGTGACGATGTTGATGCCCAGGGCGCCGATCACGGCGATCCCGATCATGTTGGTGAGGCTCACCACGTAGGTCGATGCGATCAGCGGGAACACGTACAGGAACGCCACGAACCCGTACACCCAGAACCGGATGAACCGGGTCTGGAGCACCCGCATGTCGTCCTTGTAGGTCTGTTTGAAATCACCGCAGTGATTCACGCTCATGTCGGCTTCCTGCTTTCAGGCATGGGCGGCCGGGCCGCCGCGTGTGGATCCGTCACCCGATCTTGTCCCCCCCGGTTACACCCGCTCGATCTCCTCGGTGCCGAACAGGCCGTAGGGCTTCACCATCAGGATGATCACCAGGAACACGAACGGCGCCACCTCCTTGATGCCCTGGAGCCCGAACCAGGTCTTCAGGAGGCCGTCCGAGAAGTTCTCGAGAACCCCGATGATGATGCCGCCCACGGCCGCACCCAGGATCGAGTCGAGCCCGCCCAGGATCACGGCCGGGAACACCTTGAGCCCGAAGTGGCCCAACGCGATGTTGATGCCGTTGATGTTGCCGATGAGGATGCCGCCGATCGAGGAGACCACCAGCGAGATGCACCAGGCCAGGGCGAAGATCCGCTTCACGCTGATGCCCATCGAAAGGGCCACCTGGTTCGAGAACGCCGTGGCCCGCATGGCGATGCCGGCCTTGGTGTACTTGAAGAACAGCCCGAACAGCACCAGCAGCACGATCGAGAGCCCGAAGCTCCACAGGTACACCTGGCTGATGGGGATGCCCGCCAGGTTGATCGGCGTGTCCGGGAACAGGGGCGGGTCGTAGGTCTTGATCTGGGTGCCCCACACCGCGGTCACCACCGACCGCAGCACCGACGACAGCCCGATGGTCACCATGATGATCGAGATCACCGGCTCCCCGATCATGGGCCGCAGCACCAGCCGCTCCACCAGCAGGGCCAGCACCACCGAGAACACCATGGTGATCAGGAAGGCCCACAGCCACGGCACCTGGTACTGAACCACCATCGAGAAGCAGAAGTAGGCCCCCACCATGAGGAACTCGCCCTGGGCGAAGTTCACCACGCTGGTGGACTTGTAGATGATGGCAAACCCGAGGGCCACCAGAGCGTAGATCGAGCCCAGCACGAGCCCGCTGATCAAGAGCTGAACGTAGAATTCCATAACGCCTCCGAAACCGGCAGCTGGGGTTGCGGGTGTCCTACTCCAGGGTGCGCACGGCCAGGGTGGTCTTGAGCTGGGAGGTCTTGCCGTCCTGGTACCGGATCACCGTGTCGATATGGATCTCGGCCTGGTCCGCGTAGATCGCCTCGATGATGTCCGCGTACTTCTGGTCGATGAACCGACGGCGCACCTTCCGGGTGCGGGTCAGCTCGTCGTCGTCGGCGTCGAGCTCCTTGTACAGCAGCACGAACTTGCGAATCCGCTGGTGCTCGGTCAGGCTCTCGTTGACCCTGCGGACCTCGCCTTCGATCAGCCCGTACACCTCGGGCTTGGACGCCAGGTCGGTGTAGGTGGTGTAGTTGATCCGCCGGTCCTCGGCCCACTTGCCCACGATCCCGTAGTCGATGCAGATCATGGCGATGATGTAGTCGCGCTCGTGGCCGATGCACACGGCCTCCTTGATGTACGGGCTGAACTTGAGCTTGTTCTCGATGAACTGCGGGCTGAACCGCTCGCCCCCCTTCAGGGTCATGATGTCCTTCATACGGTCGATGATGACCAGGTGCCCGTCCTCGTCGAAGTACCCGGCGTCACCCGAGTACAGCCACCCGTCCACGATCGTCTCGCGGGTGGCCTCCTCGTTCTTGTAGTAGCCCATGAACAGCGCGGGGCTTCGGGAGATCACCTCTCCCACGCCCTTGGGATCGGGGTTGTGAATGCGGATCTCGGTCTCGGGGATGGGCTTGCCCACGGTGTCGAACTTGATGTCGCCGTCGTGGTGGATGCAGGAGATCCCCGAGATCTCGGTCTGGCCGTAGATCTGCTTCAGGTTTACGCCCAGGGCGTGGAAGAACCGGAAGGTGTCAGGCCCGAGGGCCGCACCGCCGGTGGAGGCCGACCGGATGTTCGTGAACCCCAGCCGGTCCTTCAGAGCCCGGAACATGACCAGGTAGGCCAACCCGTACCGCACCTTCTGCCAGAAGGTGGGCTCCTTCTTCTGGAACTTGAGGTCGGCCCACATGTACCCCACGGGTAGGCACTTGTGGAAGAGGAACCGCTTCATGGGCGAGGCGTCCATGATCTTCACCTGCACCGTGGCGGCCAGGTTCTCCCACACCCGCGGGGGGCTGAAGATCACGTGGGGCCCGATCTCCCGGATGTTCTCGGTGGCGGTCTCGGGCTCCTCGGGGAAGTTCACGGTGAACCCGAACAGCAGGGCGCTCGCCACGCACATCATCTGCTCCCCGATCCAGGGCAGCGGCAGGAAGCTCACGAACTCGTCCGACTCGTACTTGGGGTCCACCTGGCCCAGGTTCGCGGCCATGCTCAGCATGTTCCGGTGGCTCAGCATGGCCAGCTTGGGGTTGCCCGTGGTGCCCGAGGTGGTGCAGATCTGGGCGCACGCCTCGGGATCGGTGGCGTCGACCATCTGGTCGAAGATGCCGGGGTTCTTCTTCTCGAACTCCCGGCCCCGCTCCTCCACCTCGGGGAAGTAGATGAGCCGGGGATCGTCGTACTTGCGCATGCCCCGGGGGTCGGTGTAGACGATGTGCTCCACCGTGGGGATCTCGTCGCCCATGTCGAGCACCTTGTCCACCTGCTCCTGGTCCTCGGCGACCACGAACCGGGAGGCGGCGTGGTTGATGATGTACGACACCTCCTTCAGGATCGAGTCCTGGTAGATGCCGATACCGATCGCCCCGGCGGACTGGGCGGCCAGCTCGGCCCAGAGCCACTCGGGCCGGTTGTCGCCGATGATCGAGATCGTGTCGCCCTTCTTGAGCCCCATGGCCACCAGGCCCAGGCTGAAGTACTTCACGTGCTCGTAGTAGTCCTTCCAGGTGTAGGGCTGCCAGATCCCGAACTCCTTCTCCCGCATGGCCACCCGGTCGTCGCCCCACCTGCGGGCGTTGTGGCGTAGGAGCTTGGGAAAGGTGTCGAGGGGAAGGTCGACCATAAGCTCTTTCCTCCCTTCCTACCGGCCCAAGAAGGTTTCGTCTTCGGCCCCGAGGTACGCCCGGACCACGTCCGGGTTCTTCTGCACCTCGTCGGGCGTGCCCTCCCCGATCTTCTGGCCGAAGTCGAGGACCACGATGCGGTCCGAGATGTCCATCACCACGCCCATGTCGTGCTCCACCAGGATCACCGTGATCCCCCGCTCCTGGTTGATGTCGAGGATGTAGCGCACCATGTCCTCGGTCTCCTCCAGGTTCATGCCGGCCATGGGCTCGTCCAGGAGGATCAGCTTGGGGTCGAGGGCCAGGGCCCGGGCCAGCTCCACCCGTTTCTGGAGACCGTAAGCCAGGGTGCCCACGATCTTCTTGCGGATGTGCTCGATCTCCAGGAAGTCGATGATGTCCTCCACGAACTCCCGGTGCTCGATCTCTTCGCGCTGACAGGGGCCGAGGTAGATGCCGCCCTTCAGGAACCCGGTCTTCAGGTGGATGTGGCGGCCGATCAGCAGGTTGTCGAGCACGGTCATGCCCTTGAACAGGGCGATGTTCTGGAAGGTGCGCGAGATCCCGATCTCGGCGCGGGTGGCCGGGGGCTGGTTCGTGATCTCCCGGCCCTCGAACACGATCCGACCCCGCTGGGGGTGGTACCGGCCGCTGATGCAGTTGAGCATGCTCGTCTTGCCGGCACCGTTGGGACCGATGATCGAGAAGATCTCGCCCTTGTACACCTGGAACCCCACGCCCATCAGGGCGTTGACTCCGCCGAAGCTCAGATGGATGTCGTCCACCTGGAGCTGGACAGGCCGTCCGTCCATGTCGCCTCCTTATCCACCTCACGGTCGGTATCGCGGCCGGAGTGGTATAACACCGTTCGCTTTCTCCGGTCAACCCAACACGCACCTAACGTCAAGTGCAGCCGCTTCCTTTCCCCTTGCCGAACCGCTGCTCATCCACATAACCCTATAACATTGCAACGCAATCTCTTTCAGCCTCCCCAGCGTTTCTCCCGCACCCCCTTCGCCGACCCGACCCGATCGCGGGCCGCGGGCCGCGATTCCACCCCTCGCCCGCGGCCGGACCACCGCGCAATACAGTGTTGACGAGCGGCGAAGGCTCCATGTATACAGCCCTCTCCGGAGGAGGATCGGCCGTGTCGTGCACTTTACGTGAACTGGCAAACGTCGCACCGCGCGCGGTGACCCTGGTGGACGTATCCGCCCGGGACGGTCTCCAATCGGTGCCGGCCGTGCTCAGCCCGGCCGAGCGGGCCCGGTGGGTGGCCGAGGTGCTCGACGCCGGCGTGCCCGAGGCCGAGGCGGGAAGCTTCGTGCACCCGCGCCGAGTGCCCCAGATGGCGAAAACGGGCGAGGTGGTGCGGGCGCTCGGCGACCACGCCGCGCGGGTGTGGGTGCTGGTCCCCAACCTCCGGGGGCTCGGGGAAGCCCTGGCCGCCGGCGCCCGCAACGTGGTGTGTCTGCTCTCGGCCACCCAAACCCACAGCCGGGCCAACCTGGGACGGCCGATCGAGGAGGTGCTGCGGGACCTCGGCCCCATGGCCGAGGCAGTGGCCGATGCGGGGGCCCGGATGCGCTTGGCGCTCTCCATGGCCTGGGCCGACCCCGTGGAGGGGCCGGTGCCGGAGGAACGGGTGGTGGCTCTGTGCCGGGCCGCCCGGGACCTGGGGTTCTCGGAGCTCACCCTGTGCGACACCTTAGGGGGGGCCTCCCCCGTGGAGGTGGCCGCGCGGGTCCGGGCCGCGGCCGAGGTGATGCCCCTGGAGACCCTGGGGGTCCACCTCCACGACCCGTCGGGCACGGCCGGCGCAGCCGCGTTCGCAGCCTGGCTCGCCGGGGTCCGGCGGTTCGACGGATCCCTGGGCGGGCTCGGGGGCTGCCCCGCCCTGGACGAGCCGGAGGGCAACCAGGACCTGGAGGAGCTCGCGGCGCTGTTCCAGGCCCTGCGTGTGGGCACGGGCGTGGACGGGGACCGCCTGGCCGAAGCGGTCCGGGCGAACCGGGCGCGCCTCGCCCGGGCGGAGACGTTGTCTACGTTGGGACGTTAGGACGTGCGGACGCTAGGACGTTGGGACGGGGGCCTGGATGCTCTAGCTTCCCAGCTTCCCTGCCTTCTAGCCTTCCAGCCCTTCACAAGGAGACCGAGTCATGAGCGAGCCCACCGTTCTCGTCGAAAAGGATGGCAGCCTCTGCCTGATCACCCTGAACCGGCCCCGGGTGATGAACTCGATCTCGTTCCAGATGCTCCGGGAGCTCAACGAGGCCCTGGACGACATCCGGTTCGACCCGTCGGTGCGGTGCGTGATCGTCACCGGCGCCGGGGACCGGGCGTTCTGCGCCGGCGCGGATCTCAAGGAGCGGGCCGGCATGAGCGAGGACCAGGTCCGGCGCTACATCCACACGATCCGCGCCACCTTCACCGAGGTGGAGAACCTTCCCATGCCGGTGATCGCCGCGGTGAACGGGGTGGCCCTGGGCGGCGGCACCGAGCTGGCCCTGGCCTCGGACCTGCGAGTGGCCAGCGAGACCGCCACCCTGGGGCTCACCGAGACCAGCCTGGCCATCATCCCGGGCGCCGGCGGGACCCAGCGGCTCCCCCGGATCGTGGGCAAGGCCAAGGCCAAGGAGCTCATCTTCACGGCCAAGCGGATCACCGCGGCCGAGGCCCTGGAGATCGGCCTGGTGAACCGGGTGTGCCCGCCCGATCGGCTCCTGGACACCGCCCGGGAGCTGGCCGAGGCCATCTGTCGCAACGGCCCCTTGGCCGTCCGGGCGGCCAAGCGGGCCATCGACCGGGGCATGGAGATGGACCTGACCGACGCCCTGGTGTTCGAGAGCACCTGCTACGAGACCCTGATTCCCACCGAGGACCGCCTGGAGGGGCTTTGCGCATTTCGAGAAAAAAGGAAGCCGCAGTATCAGGGACGGTAAGACGTTAGGACGTTGGGACGTTAGGACGTTAGGACGTTGGGACGTTGGGACGCCTCCTAGCCTCCCACCCTTCCAGCCGAACAAAAGGAGGACTCCCATGTGCGACACCATGAGGCTGCACCGGATGAACCTTCCCGACGAGGTGATCATCGGCGAGTGCTGGGCCCGGGACGGGCTCCAGAACGAGCCCCTGATCGTGCCCACCCGAAAGAAGGTGGAGATGATCACGGGCATGGTCGAGGCGGGGTTCAAGAAGATCGAGGCCACCAACTTCGCCCACCCCAAGTACCTGCAGCAGTTCGCCGACGCCGAGGAGGTGCTCCGGCAGATCCCCCGGAAGGAGGGGGTGGACTACCGGGCCATCTGCACCACCCTGAAGGGCATCGAGCGGGCCGTGAAGTCCAAGGACGAGGGGTACGGGGTCGATGAGATCGCCATGGTGATCTCGGCCAGCGAGGCCCACAACCTGGCCAACGTGAACATGACCCACGACGAGAACAAGAAGCTGCTCGAGCAGATGACCCGGCGGGCCATCGACACGGGCCACACCGTGTTCGGGTGGGTGCTCACCAGCTTCGGATGCCCCATCAACGGGGACGTGCCCCTGGACCACGTGGCGAGGATGGGCAAGTGGTGGAAGGACATCGGCGCCACCTTCATTGGGTTCGGCGACACCACCGGCGTGGCCAACCCCCGGCAGGTCAGCGAGTTCTACGAGTACATGCTGGCCGAGGGGTTCACCACCGACGAGGTGGTGGTGCACTTCCACGACACCCGGGGCTGGGGCGTGGCGTGCTCGCTGGTGGCGCTGACCTTCGGGTTCCGGTACTTCGACACCTCCCTGGGGGCCATCGGCGGCCAGCCCAAGACCGGCGCGGCCGAGTACCACCGAGGCTATGCGGGGAACACCTGCACCGAGGACCTGGTGGGCATGTTCGAGGAGATGGGGGTGCGCACCGGGCTCGACATGGACAAGCTCCTCGAGCTGGGCCGCAAGGCCGAGCAGACCCTGAACCGCCGGCTCCGCAGCAACTTCCTCCAGGCCGGCCCCGTGCCCCACCAGGGCATCGTGTACGACAAGGAGAAGGGGATCCTAGGCGAGAAAAGGTAGGGTCGGACGCACGGCCAAGCCCACCGACCGGGGTGGACCGAGGGTCCACCCCGGTTTTCCTTTGCGTCTTGGGGGCTTTTTCCTCTATGATCCCCACCCCCTTTCCGATTCCTTCATCCACCGAAAGGAGGCGTCCATGCGAAGGTCCTGGATCCTGGCGGGAACCTTGGGATTGGCCCTGGCCGCGCCGGCCTGGGCGGCCGACACCATCAAGATCGGGTTCAACATCCCCATGACCGGCGACATCCCCAAGGTGGGTGAGTCGTCCAAGTACGCGGCCGAGATGCTCCGGGAGGACGTCAACTCCAAGGGCGGCCTCAAGGTGGGGGACAAGACCTACAAGCTCGAGTTCATCTACGAGGACAACGAGTCCAAGGCCGAGTCGGCGGTGACCACGGCCTTGAAGCTGATCGAGCAGGACGAGGTGCTGGCCATCGTGGGGCCCAACTCCTCCAAGCAGGCCGTGCCCGCCGGCCAGGTGTGCGACGACAACGAGACCCCGATGATCTCGCCCTGGTCCACCAACCCCGACACCACCAAGGACCGGCCGTGGGTGTTCCGGGCCGCGTTCCTCGACCCGTTCCAGGGGCCGGTGGCCGTGGACTTCGCTACCAAGACCTTCCAGGCCAAGACGGCCGCCGTGATCTACGACCTCTCGAACGACTACTCCAAGGGCCTGGCCGAGATCTTCAAGGCCGACTTCGAGAAGAAGCACGGGGCCGGCTCGGTGGTGGCGTTCGAGAGCCACGGCACCAAGGACCAGGACTTCAGCGCCCAGCTCACCAAGATCATCGCGGCCAAGCCGGACTTCATCTTCGTGCCCGACAACTACAACCAGGTGGCCCTGATCGTGAAGCAGGCCCACAACCTGGGCTGGACCGGGCCGTTCATGGGGTCGGACGCCTGGGGCTCGGCCGAGCTGATGGAGCTGTGCGGCGACGACTGCAAGGGGCACTACTTCTCCACCCACTACGCCGCGGCCGGGGCCACCGGCGCCACCAAGGAGTTCATCGAGCGCTACCAGGCCAAGTACGGCTACACCCCCGACGACGTAGCCGCCCTGACCTGGGACGCCACCCGGATCGTGCTCCAGGCCATCCAGGACACCGGCGGCCTCACCGGCGACCTGGACAAGGACCGCAAGGCCGTCCGTGACGCCATGGCCGGCATCAAGGAGTTCGACGGCATCACCGGCAAGATGCGGTTCGACGAGCAGGGCGACCCGATCAAGTGCGCCGTGGTCGTGAAGATCAACGACCAGGGCGAGTTCGTGTTCACCGAGTCGGTGTGCCCGTAGCCCCGTTGTGACCCCCGCGGGGGAGGCGGCCCGGAACGGGCCGCCTCCCCCGGTTTGCTTCCTGCCCGAGCGAGGCGGACCGTGCTCTCCACCATCGTGCAGAACCTCCTGAACGCCCTGCAGTGGGGCAGCTTCTACGCCCTGATCGCTCTGGGGTACTCCCTGGTGTACGGGGTGCTCCTGCTCATCAACTTCGCCCACGGCGACGTGTTCATGGTGGGCGCGTACATCGGGTTCTTCGTGGCCACCTTCCTGCTGACCCAGGCGGCCGGGCTGCCCGGCTGGGTGGTGCTGGCCGTGACCATCCCGGCCACCATGGCGCTCACCGCGGTGGTGGGGGTGACGCTGGAGCGGGTGGCGTACCGCCCCCTGCGTCGCAAGGGAGCGAACCGACTGTACGTGGTGATCACAGCCCTCATGGCCGGCCTGATCCTGGAGCACGGCAACCTGGCCCTGCTCGGCGCGAGCCGCAAGAAGTTCCCTGAGCTGATCAACGAGGTGGTGTACACGGTGGGCGGAGTCAGCTTCACCAACCTCAAGATCGCCGTGATCCTGGCGGCGCTCGTCGTGTTCGTGCTGCTGCACTTCATCGTGACCCGCACCAAGATCGGCATGGCCATGCGGGCCATCTCCTACGACAAGTTCGCCGTGCCCCTGATGGGCATCCCCATCGACACCGTGATCGTGTTCACGTTCATACTGGGCTCGTCCATGGCCGGGCTGGCCGGGGTGCTGTTCGCCATGTCCTACCCCGTGCTCGAGCCCTACATGGGGGCCCTGATCGGGTGGAAGGCGTTCATCGCCGCGGTGGTGGGCGGCATCGGCGACATCCGGGGGGCGTTCGTGGGGGGGTTTTTGCTGGGGGCCGTGGAGATCCTGGTGGTGGCATTCTTCCCGAGCACGTTCCGGGACCTGATCGCGTTCACCGTGCTCCTGGTGATCCTCTCGCTCAAGCCCACCGGGCTGTTCGGGGTGGCGAAGACGACGAAGATTTAGGCTGGGAAGCTAGGAGGCTAGGAAGCTGGAAAGCTAGAAGGCTGGGAGGCTGGACGGTCCCAACGATTCACGATTTACGATTTACGGCCTTCCCGATTCACGGCAGTTCCCAACGACCGGCGACCGCAGACTGACGACCGAAGACCGACTTTAAGGAACCATGACCTCACAACCCTCTAGCGTTGCGGTGCGGCCCGACGGGGCGGCCGCACGATCCACCGCGTTCCAGCGTTGGAGCGTGCCGGCCCTCACGCTCGCCGGCCTGGCCGTGCTCCTCTGGGTCGGCCAGAGCGGGGCCCTGACCAAGTACACCCAGACCGTGATCATGTTCATGGCCGTCAACGTGATCGTGTCGGCCAGCCTGAACCTGGTGAACGGATACATGGGCGAGTTCTCCTGCGGCCACGGCGGGTTCATGGCGGTGGGCGCCTACGTGTCGTCCGTGCTGGGGGTGCTCCTGTTCGCCAAGGACCGGGTGTTCGGCCCGCCCTTGCTGCCCCCCGAGTGGGCCCTGGTGGGGTTTCCGCTGATCGTGCTGGTGGGGGGGGTGGCCGCGGCCCTGGCGGGGCTGCTGGTGGCGATCCCGTCGTTTCGCACCCGGGGCGACTACCTGGCCATCATCACCATCGCGGCCAACTACATCGTGATCAGCGCGGTGGAGAACCTGGACGTGATCGGCGGGTCCCGGGGGTTCATGGGCATGAAGCGGGTCGTCAAGGCCATGGGCCGAGCCTGGGACCTGCCCTGGATGCTTCTGTGGTCGTTCGGGTTCGCCGTGTTCACCCTGTGGATCCTGCGGCGGTTCGTGTACTCCACCTACGGCAAGGGCGTGATGGCCATCTGCCAGGACGAGGTGGCGGCCGAGATCATGAGCGTGAACACGAACCGCATGAAGGTGGCCGCGTTCATGCTGAGCTCGGGCCTGGCGGGCGTGGCCGGGGGCCTGTTCGCCCACATCGTGGGGTACGTGAACCCCGGCTCGTTCGGCATCCTCAAGTCCACCGAGGCCCTGGTCATGGTGTACCTGGGGGGCATGGGCAGCCTGTCGGGCTCGGTTCTGTCCGCCGTGCTGTTCACCCTGCTCCTGGAGGCCCTCCGGCCGCTCCAGATCATCAAGTGGATCGTGATCCCGCTCCTCCTGATCCTCCTCATGCAGTTCCGGCCCGAGGGCATCCTGGGCAACCGGGAGCTGGCGGACGTGTTCCCCCGCCTCCGGCGGTTCTTCCGGTTCAAGTGAGGGACGCCGTGGCGGTGCTGGAGATCCGGGACCTGACCCACTACTTCGGGGGGCTGTGCGCCCTGTCCCACCTGGACATTACCCTGGAGCCGGGCACCCTCACCGGGCTCATCGGCCCCAACGGCGCCGGCAAGACCACGGTGTTCAACCTGGTCAGCGGGTTCTACCGGCCCAGCCGGGGCGAGATCCGGTTCGCAGGCCGCAACATCGCGGGCCTGAAGCCCCACCAGGTCACGGCCCTGGGGGTGGCGCGCACCTTCCAGAACATCCGGCTGTGGAAGGACCTCACCGTGCTCGACAACATCCGAATCGCCCAGCACCACCGCCTGGGCTACGGGTTCGCGGACGCGGTGCTTCGCACCCGCCGGTTCCGGCGCAGGGAGGCCGAGATCGACGCCTACGCTCGGGAGCTGCTGGAGGTGCTGGAGCTGGGCCACGTGGCCGGCGAGCTGCCCAAGAACCTGCCCTACGGCCTCCAGCGCAAAGTCGAGCTGGCCCGGGCCCTGTCGGTGGAGCCCAAGCTCCTGCTGCTCGATGAGCCGGCCGCCGGGCTCAACACGGCCGACGTGGAGGAGCTGATCCGTCACATCCGGTGGATCCGGGACCGGTTCGACGTGACCATCTGGATGATCGAGCACCACATGGACGTGGTGATGGAGCTGTGCTCCCACATCACGGTGATCGACTTCGGCGAGACCATCGCCTCGGGCACCCCGGAGGAGATCCGCACGAACCCGGCCGTGATTCAGGCCTATCTGGGAGACGACGAGATCTGATGCTTCTCGAGATCGAAGACCTGGTGGTCCGCTACGGCAGCATCGAGGCCCTCCACGGCATCCACTTCACCGTGGACGAGGGCGAGGTGGTCACCCTGATCGGGGCCAACGGCGCGGGCAAGACGACGACCCTGCTGAGCATCTGCCGGCTGCCCCCGCCCGAGGCTCCCCGGGTGGCCGAGGGCGACATCCGGTTCGCGGGCCGGAGCATCCTGGGCGTGGAGCCCCACGACGTGGTCCGGGCGCTCAAGATGGCCCTGGTTCCCGAGGGCCGGCGCATCTTCGGGAACCTGACGGTGGAGGAGAACCTGGAGCTGGCCACCTATGCCCGCCGGGGCGACCCGGGCGTGGTCAAGGACCTGGAGCGCGTGTTCCAACTGTTCCCCCGGCTCCGGGAGCGCCGTCGACAGCGCAGCGAGTCGCTGAGTGGGGGCGAGCAGCAGATGCTGGCCGTGGGCCGGGCCCTGATGACCGGATGCCGGGTCCTGCTGCTGGACGAGCCGTCCATGGGCCTGGCTCCGGTGCTCAAGTACGAGATGTTCCGGGCGCTGAAACGGCTGAACCAGGAGGGGGTCACCATCCTCCTGGTGGAGCAGAACGCGGCCCTCGCGCTCAAGTTCGCCCACCGGGGCTACGTGCTCGACACCGGCCGCATCGTGGCCGAGGGCCCCACCGACCACCTCCTATCCAACGAGGAGGTGAAGCGGGCGTATCTGGGAGGGTAGCCCCCTTCGGCCGCTGCGCGACCCTACAACGGGGAAGGGTAACGTGCGGTGGTCCGGGGCGAGCTGGAGACTAGAAACTAGAGACCAGAGACTAGAACGTGTGGAAATCCGTGAGGTTTTTGAGCCTCCCAGCTTTTCTAGCCTCCCAGCCAGATTCACGGAGGGAATCCGATGAACGTCCTCGGTCTGAGTGCCAGTTGCCGCCAGTGGGGCAACACCGACATCCTCGTGCACACCGCCCTGCGGGGTGCGGCCGAAGAGGGGGCCGAGACCCGGTTCCTGCGGATCCCCGACCTGGAGCTGGGGCCCTGCGTGGGGTGCATGGCCTGCGTGTTCAAGGACCGGGACTGCGTGCGCAAGGACCGGCTCCCCGAGTTCCTCGAGGCCATGCGGTGGGCCGACGCGGTGGTGCTGGGCTCGCCGTGCTACGTGCTCGGCGCCACGGCCCAGATCAAGAACCTGCACGACCGGATGATCCGGTTCGGGATCCGCCGAGAGTTCGTCGGGAAGCCGGGCCTCGCCCTGGTGGCAGCCGGCGTGCCCGGGTGGGAGCCTCTGGCGCTCGCCCAGGTGAGCCTGTTCTTCCTGTTCCTGGGCATGCCGGTGGTGGACCAGTTCATCGGCCACGCCCAGGGCCCCGGCGAGATCTTCGACGACCCCGCCGCCTGCGACCGGGCCCTGGAGGCCGGCCGGGCCCTGGGCCGGGGTGAGACCGCGTACCGGGGAGACCCAGGCCCCTGCTCGGTGTGTCACCTGGACCTGGTGACCACCCGGCCCGACGGCACGGCCCACTGCCTGCTGTGCGACCTGCCGGGCACGTGGGAGGACCGGGACGGCGGGAGGCGGTTCGTGCCGGCGCCGGGCGCCGAGCCCCGGTGGAGCGACCGGTCGATGCAGCATCACTTCTCGGACCGGATCCTGCCCTCGGGGCCCCGGTTCAAGGCCCGCATCCGGGAGATCCGCACGCGCATCGAGGAGTTCCAAAAGGGAGGGCAGCCGTGGAAGAGCGCCTGAGCGAGGCGGCCAGGCTCATGGCCGTGCGCCGGCGGGTGGCGGTGCTCACCGGCGCGGGCATCAGCGTGGAGAGCGGGATCCCGGACTTCCGCAGCCGCGGCGGCCTGTGGGAGCGGTTCGACCCGGCCGAGTACGCCACCATCCAGGCGTTCCGGGCCGACCCGGCCAAGGTCTGGAGGATGCTGGCCGAGATGGAGGCCGTGCTGGACGCGGCCCGCCCCAACCCGGCCCACGAGGCCCTGGCCCGGCTGGAGCAGGCCGGGGTGGTCACGGGGGTGATCACCCAGAACATCGACGGCCTGCACCAGGCCGCGGGCAGCCGGAAGGTGGTGGAGTTCCACGGCAGTCATCGGACGCTCTCGTGTCTGGCGTGCGGGGCACGCATTTCCCGGAACGAGGCCCGACAGCGCGGGCATCCGCCGGCCTGCGGGTGCGGGGCCCTGCTCAAGCCCGACGTGGTGTTCTTTGGCGAGCCGATCCCGGAAGACGCCCTGCGCGAGGCCTACCGGGTGGCCGCCTCGTGCCGGGTGATGCTGGTGGTGGGGACCTCGGCCGAGGTGGCCCCGGCCAACCAGATGCCCTGGGTGGCCAAGCAGGCCGGCGCGGCCGTGATCGAGGTGAACCTGGCCCCCACCCACCTGACCGAGTCCGTGACCGACGTGTTCCTGGAGGGCAAAGCCGGTCGCGTTCTCCAGGACCTGGCCGACCGGACGATGGCCTTGGTAGAGACTAGAGACTAGAGACTAGAAACTAGAGACTAGGGTGGAGATCGCGGCTTGGAAGAATCGTCAGGCCCCGCGGGGCTCGGTAACGGGGAAGGGTAACGTTCAGTGATCCTGGGGCCTTGGCGGGGGCGTGGGGTCTGCTTCCGGCCGCGCGCGCAGCCGGGCATGAGATTCGCCGCGCAGGCACGGGACACAGGCGGGGGGGTCATGACAGTTTGGTGGGGCCTGAACGAATTCACGGTGCGAGCGTTGGAGGCGCTGCGCGGCGAGCCAAGGAGCCGCATGCGGCTCTCCAGCAGACCCCACGCCCACCGAGATTTGGCGCGGTTCGAGAGCCGCCTGGCCGCCAAGCTGCCTAGTGTCATGGTTCGCAAGTTCGTGCATTCCCGAGGGGGTGGGGCTGGGGGCCCCTCCTTCGCTGAACGGCCTCGCAGGGGCCGCCTCGGCGCGGTCCGCTGCGGCGCGTGAGAGCACGCGCCGCGGCCG
>Ga0256830_1000585_pt1 | contig 28226 bp, 26 predicted proteins | sample 128326metaG_FD_190537 | JGI IMG/M metagenome (GOLD analysis project Ga0256830, IMG submission 190537) | Hydrothermal vent microbial communities from Lau Basin, Pacific Ocean - 128-326 | ecosystem: Environmental > Aquatic > Marine > Hydrothermal vents | place: Pacific Ocean: Lau Basin | collected... | reverse complement strand
TCGTCGCGGAGCTCGAGGTCCACCTCCTCGGCCTCGGGCATCACCGCCACGGTCGCCGCCGAGGTGTGGATGCGCCCCTGGGTCTCGGTCTCGGGGACGCGCTGGACGCGGTGCCCGCCCGATTCCCAGCGCATCAGCCGGAAGACCTCCTCTCCGGTCAGCTTGAAGGTGACCTCCTTGAAACCGCCGCGCTCCGACTCGGAGCTGTCCATCAGCTCCATCTTCCAGCCGCGCCGCGTCGCGAAGCGCTGGTAGATGCGCAGGAGGTCGGCGGCGAACAGGGCCGCCTCCTCGCCGCCGGTGCCGGCGCGGATCTCGACGATCGCCGGACGGTGCGCGTCGGGGTCGTCCTCGAGCACGCGGTCCAGGAGCTCCTGCTCCAGCTCGGCGCGTCGAGCCACGATGCGGGCCTCGTCCTCGGCCGCCATCTCGGCCATCTCGGGGTCCTCGGCCATGGCGCGGACGTCGGCCAGCTCGGCCCCCAGACGCAGCCACTCGGACCACGGCCCGAGCACCTTCTGCAGGCTGCCGAGCTCCTGCATCAGCGCGCCGTAGCCGGGCCGGCCGGCGCGCCCCGGCTCCTGGATCTCGGCTTCGATGGCGCGGCGGCGCTCCTCGAGCGCTTCCACCCGCGGGGCGAGGATGCGCTCCAGGTCCATCGTCGCCGCGACCCCCGACCCCGCTCCGGGTCAGGAGCGCTTCTTGCCGTAGCGCTTCTGGAACCGGTCCACGCGACCGGCGGTGTCCACGAGCTTCTGCGTCCCCGTGTAGAAGGGGTGGCAGGCCGAGCAGATCTCCACGTGGATGGAGGAGACGGTGGCGTGCGTCGTGAACTCGTTGCCACAGCCGCACTTGACGTGGCACTCGACGTACTCGGGATGGATGCCTGGTTTCATCGGGACGCTCCCTCGCGCGGAGGGCCAACCATTCTAGCAGGCGTCGCCGCTCGGGGCCAGGAGGCCGGCGTCGCGGAGGAATCGGCGCCAGGTCGCGATCGGGGCGCCGACGACCACGGCGAAGTCCCCCGCCGCCACCTCGGCGCGCTCTCCGGCCCAGCCCTGGATGCCGTAGGCCCCGGCCTTGTCGCGCCACTCGTCCCCGGCCAGGTAGGCGTCGAGTTCGTCGGCCGCGAGCCGCCGGAACCGCACCGTCGCGCGCTCTGCCCGCTCGGCGAAGGGCCTGCCGCCGGGGGCCAGGAGGACGGAGCCGGTCCAGACCTCGTGCGCACCGCCGGAGAGCTCCTCCAGCATGGCCCGGGCCGCGGCGGCGTCGGCGGGTTTCCCGAGGAAGCGGCCGTCCCGGACCACCAGCGTGTCGGCGGCCAACACCCAGGCGTCGGGGCGCGCGCCGGCCACGGCCGCGGCCTTGTGCCGCGCGTGGGCCAGGACCCGGCCGGCCGGGTCGGCATCCCGAGCCGGCCCGTCGTCGTCGGCGGGCACCACCTCGAAGGCCACGCCCAGCTCCTCCAGCGCGCGGCGGCGGCGCGGCGAGCCGCTGGCGAGGACCAGGGGCGCAGAGGCGCTCACGCCGAGCGGCGTCCCGAGGCTCCCCGGGCGGTCGCCTTGCGGGAAGGACTCTTCTTCCGGGCGCCGCCCTTGCTCGTGGCGGCCTTCTTCGTCTTCTTCCTGGCGGCGGTCTTCTTCGCGGGAGCCCGCTTCGCCGCGGTCTTCTTCCGTCGCGCCTTGCGCGCGGGTCCGGGATCGAGCCGGTGCGGGAAGACGTAGCCGGCCTCGGCCAGGAGTTCGGCGAACTCCTCGATGGAGAGTTCCTCGCGCTTCGCGAAGGCCCGCTTCAACGCCTCGGCGCGTCGGTCCCGCGACGGCTTGTTCACCGGAAGGAGGTCCCCCATCACGCTCATCGCGAGGTAGTCGGGATAGAGACGCTTGCCCTCCAGCACCGGGCCGAGGAGCTCCCGGACGACCGCTTCCTTGGGGTTGACGGGGACCAGACCGGTGCGCGTGAGGAAGCGCTTCAACTGCGGGCTGATGGGGAAGCCCTCCACTTCGTCGTCGAGCAGAGCGGCGTCCAGGTCGAGGACGAAGGGCGCGTGCCGCGGCGCCATGCCGAGGGCCTGGAAGAGTCGCGCCCGCCGTTCGGAGGACGCGTCGTAGAGCCAGTTCAGCTCGAGGTGGTTCTGCAGGCCGAAGATGCGACGCACGTATTCCTGGACGATCTCGGCGCGCTCCCGCGGCGAACCCACCCGGCCTGCGGCGAGCGCGTCACGGACCTCGAAGAGGCGGGCCACCCGGACCTCGTTGAAGTGCGCGAAGTGCTCGCGCAGCGCCTTGACGGCACGGTCGGCGGCCAGGTACGTGCCCTCCTCGCCCTGGAGGACCAGCGCCAGCAGACGCTCGAGCGCCGACATCCCCTCCGGGAGCGGCGGCACGTGGAACACCTTGGTCTCGACCCGCCGCAGGAATGCGGCGAGGTCGGCGGGCTCGACCTTCTTGCGGGGCATCCGGGCGCGGCCGGCCTAGGCCTCGGCCTCGGCCGCCTGGGCCCGACCCTTGCGGCACGCGACGGGGTCGATGCCGAGGTCCTTGAGGAAGGAGGCCACGGTCTCGGAGGGCTGCGCGCCGACCGAGAGCCAGTGGCGGGCACGCTCCTCGTCGAGGTCGAACCGCTTGCCTTCGGCCAACGGGTCGTAGTGCCCGATCTCCTCGAGCGCGCGACCGTCGCGGCGGGTGCGCGAGTCCATCACGCAGATGCGGAAGAAGGGCCGGTTGCGTCGGCCGAAGCGCTTCAATCGAATGACGACTGCCATCGGGTGGGTCGGATCAGTTGCTGGGGTAGCCGGGAAGGTTGGGGAGCTGGCCGGAGCGCTTGAGGTCGCGGAGCAACCGCTTCTTGGAGCGGCCTCCGGTCATCATCTTGCGCATGGCCTTCATCTGCCGTTTCATCTCCTGGAACGACTTGTAGAGGCGGTTGACGTCGGCGACGTCCACCCCCGCCCCCCGCGCGATGCGGCGGCGACGCCTGGCGTCCAGGATCTCGGGGTGCAGGCGTTCCGCCGGGGTCATGGAGAGGATGATGGCCTCCATCCGCCGGAACCGATGGTCGTCCACCTGCTCCAGGAGGCCGGACATTCTACCCATTCCGGGCAGCATGCCGAAGACCTTCTTGACCGACCCCATGCGCTTCATCATGCGGAACTGGTCGAGCAGGTCCTGCATGGTGAGCCGCCCCGAGAGCATCTTCTCGTAGTCGAGGGCGGCCTCCTCCTCGGCCAGGGCCTCCTGGGCCTTCTCGACCAGGCCGACCACGTCGCCGAGGTCCAGGATGCGGCCGGCGACCCGCTCGGCGTCGAACTCCTCGAGGTCCTCGGGCTTCTCGCCGACGCCGAGGAAGGCGATGGGACGGCCCGTGACCTGGAGCGCGGACAGCGCCGCCCCGCCCCGGGCGTCGCCGTCCATCTTGGTCAGGACCAGGGCGTAGAGGTCGAGACGGGCGGCGAAGGCCCGGGCCGACTCGACCGCGTCCTGGCCGGTCATGGCGTCGAGGACCAGGTAGGAGGCGTCCGGCGTCACCGCGGCCGCGACCTCCTGGATCTCGTCCATGAGCGCATCGTCCACGTGGAGGCGGCCCGCCGAGTCCACGATCAAGGCGTCGTAGCGCTGGTCGCGGGCCCGCTCCAGGGCGCGTCGGGCGACGCCGACGGGGTCCACCCCCGGCCCGGGCTCCTCGGCGTGGACGTCCAGACCGAGACGATCGCCCAGGGCGCGCAACTGGTCCACCGCGCCGGGGCGCTGCAGGTCGCAGGCCGCGAGCAGGACCTTGCGGTTCTCGCGCCGCTCGAGCCGCAGGCCGAGCTTGGCCGCCGTGGTGGTCTTGCCTGCCCCCTGCAGGCCGGCGAGCAGGAGCACCATCGGGTGCCGCGGGTGCTTCGGCAGCGGCGCCTGGTCGCTGCGCATCAGGGCGACCAGTTCCTGGTGGAACGCGGCCATCACCTGCTGCGCACCGGAGACGCCCTGGAGGCGTTCGGCGGACAGCAGCCGCGCCGCGACCTTGTCGGTGAACTCCTTGGCGACGGTGACGTGGACGTCGGCGGCGAGCAGGGCGCGACGCACCTCGCGCATCCCCTCGCGCACGTCCTCTTCGCGCAGACGACCGCCCTGGAAGCGGTCGATCACCTTCTGGAAGGACTTCTGGAGCTGTTCGAGCATGGGCGGACGCGGCGGCGCGGCCCGGCATTGTAGGGGTCAGGGCGCCTGGTCGTCCACGGTCCGGAGCACGCGGGCCCCGAGCCGTCCGAGCTTCCGCTCCAGGGCCTCGTAGCCCCGGTCCAGGTGGTAGATGCGGCGGACCACCGTGGTTCCCTCGGCGACCAGCCCGGCCAGCACCAGCGCCGCGGAGGCGCGGAGGTCGCTGGCGAGGACGGGCGCGCCGGTCAGCCGGGCGGGCCCACGGACCCGGACCGCGCCGGGGGCCAGTTCCAGGTCGGCCCCGAGCCGCACCAGCTCGGCCGCGTGCTGGAAGCGCTCCGGGTAGATCGGGTCGCGGACCCAGGTCTCGCCCTCGGAGCGGGTCGCGTAGGCGGTCCACTGCGCCTGGAGGTCGGTCGGGAAACCGGGGTGCGGCGCGGTGACGACCTCGCCGCCGCGGGGGGCGGCGTCGCGGGCGTCGAGGGCGACGCCGTCGCGGTCTCGGACGACGCGGCAGCCGTCGGCCTCGAGCCGCGCGAGCAGGGCGCCGAGCTCGTCGGGCGCCGCACCGCGGACCCGGACCCGTCCGCGGGTCAGGGCCGCGGCGAGGAGCAGGGTGCCGGTCTCGATGCGGTCCGGGGGCATGGCGCACGGCGCGGCGCGCAGGCCGGCCACGCCCTGGACCCGGAGCACGTCGCCGCCCTCGCCCTCCACGCGCGCGCCGCAGGCGCGCAGCCAACGCGCCAGGGCGACCACCTCGGGCTCGCGGGCGGCGCCGCGGATCTCGGTCTCGCCGCGGGCCAGCACCGCGGCCATCAGCACGTTGGCGGTGCCGAGCACGGTCGGCCCGCGGGGCCCGGCGAGGTCCACCCGAGCGCCGCGCAAGCCGCCCGGCGGGGCCTGGGCGTGGAGGACCCCGTGCTCCAGGCGGACCTCGGCGCCGAGCGCCTCCATGCCGCGCACGTGGAGGTCCACGGGGCGCGGGCCGAAGACGCAGCCGCCCGGCAACGGCACGCGGGCCAGGCCGCGGCGGGCCAGGAGCGGGCCGAGCACGCAGACGGAGGCGCGCATGCGGCGCACGATCTCGTAGGGGGCGTCGGTCGGTCCCGCCTCCGGGGTCGCGACCGCGAGGACGCCGGCCTCGGCGTCGCGCGAGACCGCACAGCCCAGCGCCGTGAGGAGTTCGGCCAGGGTGGCGACGTCGCGCAGGCGCGGCACCCGGGTGAACCGCGCCGTGCCGTCCACCAGCAGTCCGGCCGCCAGCAGCGGCAGGCAGGCGTTCTTGGAGCCCGCGGCCTCGACCTCGCCGTGGAGGGGCCCGCTTCGGGACACCAGGAAGCGTTCCACGCCCGGAGTCTGCCCGGCCGCGGCGGGGATTGCCAGTCGCAGCGGCGCGGGGCGGCCGCGGTTGACCCGGCTCCGGCGCGGAGCCTAGAATGGCCCGCCCTTTCGGCGCCTCTCCCCTTCCCTTTGCCCATGTCCCAAGTGGAAGCCCCCGCGGCCCCGGCGGTCGACGTCGACGCCTTCTTCTCCTCTCCCCCCGAAGGACCCGCCGACCTGATCCAGGCGCGGCGGACCTACTTCTCGGACCCGGCGACCGCCGCCAGGTTCGAGGAGGCGGCGCGCAAGGCCCGAGAGGAGGAGCAGGAACGGAAGGAAGGGAACGCCCGCACCGCCGCCCTGGCGAGCTGGGTCGAGGGCGACTACCGGCGGGCCCTGGAGCTCGCCGCCGGCGACGACGTCCTGATGCGCTTCGTGCGCGGAACCTCGCAGCTGGAGCTGTCCCATCCGTTGGACGCGGCCCGCGAACTCGAGGGCCTGGCCAAGGGCAAGGACCCCCACGCCGCCGCCGCCGAGCTGCAGGCGCTGCTCGCGCTGGGCCGGGTCGCCGAGGTCGAACGGCTCCTCGGACTCAAGTCGGTGCAGCTCGAGCCCGCCGACCGGCTGTACTTCGAGGGGCGCATCCTCGAGTCCCAGGGCCGCCACGCCGAGGCGGTGGCCCGCTACGAGGAAGCGCTGGGTCTGGACGTGGGCCACGTCCCGTCGCGGTTCCGGCTCGCCTACCGCGCCGACTTGCTCGGCGACGAGGAGACCGCGGCCGCCGAGTACCAGAAGCTGGTCGAGCAGCGCCCCGCGCCGATGGCCGCACTGATGAACCTCGGCATCCTCTACGAGGACGCCAACGACTTCGAGCGCGCCTGCGGCTACTTCGGAGCGGTGTTGCGCCGTGACCCGCGCAACGACCTGGCGCGGCTCTACTACGCCGACGCGCACGACTCGCTCGACATGTACTACGACGAGTCGCTCGAGCTGAAGGAGGACCAGCTACGCAAGGTGCTGCGCACCCCCATCAGCGACTTCGAGCTCTCGGTGCGGGCGCGGAACTGCCTCGCCAACATGGAGATCGAGACGCTGGGCGACCTGGTCTCCCGGACCGAGCAGGAGCTGCTCGAATTCAAGAACTTCGGCGAGACCTCGCTGAACGAGATCAAGCGCATGCTGGCCAACAAGGGCCTGCGCCTCGGCATGCGCCGTGAGGACGGCACCTTCGTCATCCCCGAGGACTTCAACGCCGGACAGTCGGTGGACCTCGAGGCCGAGCTGGCCTGGCTGGGCGAGTTGACCGACGAGCAACGCGAGGCGCTGGAGCTGCAGATCTCCACCCTCAACCTGTCGGTGCGCTGCCACCGCGCGCTGGTCGAGCGCCTCAACCTGCAACGGGTCGGCGACATCCTGCTCTACTCGGAGGAGGACCTGCTGTCCATGCCGAACTTCGGCATCACCTCGCTGAACGAGCTCAAGCACAAGCTCGAGGAGTTCGGGCTGCGGCTGCGCACCGGCCGCGGCGAGGAGCTCGCCGAGGAGGGCGGCGAGGGCGAAGGGGCCTGAACCGCCGGTGTACGAGTACCTGCGCGGTCGGGTCGAGGAGGTCGGAGCACGTCACGTCGTGCTCGAGACCGGCGACGGCGTGGGGTGGTCGCTCCAGGTCCCGGGCAGCCTGACGGCGAGGCTGCGCCGCGGCGAGGAGGCCCGAATCCTGGTCCACCTCTCCATCAGCGACACCGCCCGCACGCTGTACGGCTTCGCCACCCCGCTGGAGCGCCGACTGTTCCGCAAGCTGATCCAGGTCAGCGGCATCGGCCCGGCGACGGCGCTGTCGGTGCTCTCGGCGCTGCCCGCCGAGGCCCTGATCCGCACCATCCTGGACGGCGAGGTGGACCGCCTCGTCACCCTGCGCGGCATCGGCCGAAAGACCGCCGAGCGCATCGTGGTCGAGTTGCGCGACGGCCTGCGCGAGCTGGCCTCGGAGCTGGGGGCGGAGGCCACAGCCGGCGCCTCGCCCGAGGAGGACCTGGTGCGCGTCCTCACCGACCTCGGCATGCCCGCGGCCGCCGCCGGCCGCGCCGCCGAACGGGCGCGGAGCCGTCTCGGCCCCGGCGCCGACTTCCAGGACCTGTTGAAGGAAGCCCTACGCGACGATTCACGATGACCGATTCCTCCTCCCCCCGCGTTGCCGTCCTCATGGGCTCGGACTCCGACCTGCCGCGGATGATGGCCTGCGTGGACACCCTGCGCGAGTTCGGCGTGGCCCCGGAGGTCCGGGTGCTCTCGGCCCACCGCACCCCCGACGAGGCCGCGGCCTTCGCCGAAGGGGCCGCCGAGCGCGGCGTGCGCGTGCTGATCTGCGCCGCCGGCGGCGCCGCCCACCTCGCCGGGGTGGTCGCGGCCCACACCCTGCTGCCGGTCCTCGGCGTGCCCCTCGACAACCCGCCGCTCGGCGGCATGGACGCGCTGCTGGCCACGGTCCAGATGCCCGGCGGCATCCCGGTGGCCTCGCTGGCGGTGGGCGGCGGCGGCCCCAAGAACGCCGCGCTGATGGCGATCCGCATCCTCGCCCTGGAGGACGAGGCGCTGGCCCAGGCCCTGGTCGCCTACCGCGAGGACATGCGCAAGAAGGTCCTGGCCAAGGACGCCCGGGTCCAGGCCGACCTCGGCGGGGCCTGACCGTCTAGAGCCGAAGCCACTCCGCCCGCCAATCCGGGTACACCGGATGGGCGGCGCAGAGCTCCAGGACCTCGCCCCGGATGCGCCGGGCCACGGCCTCGTCCTCCGGCGAGCGCAGGACCTCGTCCATCCATGCGGCCAGCAGGCGCATCTCGTCCACCCCGAAGCCGCGGGTGGTGACCGCCGGCGTGCCGATGCGGATGCCCGAGGTCCGCATCGGCGGTTCGGGGTCGAACGGGATGAGGTTCTTGTTGACCGTGATGCCGGCGCGCTCGAGCGCGTCCTCGGCGACCGCCCCGGTGATGTCGGGACCGCCCGGGGAGCGCAGGTCCACCAGCATCAGGTGGTTGTCGGTGCCGCCGGAGACCAGGCGATAGCCGCGGGCCTCGAGCTCTGCCGCCAGGGCTGCGGCGTTGGCCAGGACGCGCTCCTGGTAGGCGGTGAACTCGGGGCGCAGCGCCTCGCCGAAGGCCACCGCCTTGGCGGCGACGACGTGCATCAACGGCCCTCCCTGCATCCCCGGGAACACCGCCGAGTTGACCTGCTTGATCCACTCCTTCGGCGCCAGGACCGCGCCCCCGCGGGGGCCGCGCAGGGTCTTGTGCGTGGTCATCGTGACCAGGTCGGCGTGCGGCACCGGACTGGGATGGAGGCCGGCCGCGACCAGCCCGGCGATGTGGGCCATGTCCACCAGGAAGCGGGCCCCCACCTCGCGGGCGATGGCGCCGAGCCGTTCGAAGTCCAGGGTCCGCGGGTAGGCGCTGGCGCCGGCCAGGAGCAACGCCGGGCGCAGGGCGCGCGCCTGCTCGGCCAGGGCGTCGTAGTCGAGCCGTTCGTCCTCGCGGCGCACCCCGTAGTGGTGGAACTCCCAGACCATACCGGACAGGTTCTTGGGATGGCCGTGCGACAGGTGCCCGCCGTGGTTCAGGTCCATCGCCAGCACCTTGGATCCGGGGGGCGCCAGCGTCAGCATCGCCGCCTGGTTCGCCTGGCTGCCCGAGGAGGGCTGGACGTTCGCGGCGTAGGAGCCGAACAGCTCCTTCAGCCGGTTCCGGGCCAGGTCCTCGACCGCGTCGGCGTGCTCGCAACCGCCGTAGTAGCGCCGCCCCGGATAGCCCTCGGCGTACTTGTTGGTGAACACCGAGGCCATGGTCTCGATCACCGCGGGCGAGGCGTGGTTCTCGCTGGCGATCAGCTCGATGCCCTCCTCCTGCCGACGCAGTTCGGCGACCAGGAGGGCGTGGACCTCGGGGTCCTCGGCGGCGAGGTGCGGATGGAGTTCCGGGGACGGGCTCATCTTCGGCGGATCGGGGAGCTGGCGCGGGAGGAACGCCGGGACCCCCCGGCGGTGGGCGCCTAGGATACGCTGGCGACGATGCGACTCCACTCCGGCAGCCCACGACCGCTCCGACTCCTCCTCGCGGCCGCACCCGTGCTCCTGGCCGCGGCGTGCTCGCCGGGAGGCTCGGGCCACGAGGCGGTTCGGGCCGGCGGCGAGGCCCGGCCGCCCGAGACGTCCCATCCCCTCGAGGTGGAGCCGGCCTTCCTCGAGTTGGGACGGGTTCCCTTCGGCGCCGCGGTGTCGGGCGTCTATCGGCTGCGCAATCGTTCCGAGCGGCCGCTGACCCTGGTCCGCATCGGCCCCCTCGGCTGCCAGTGCGCCGGGGGACGTCTCGAACTGGTGGACCGCAGCGGTCCCGGTCGGACGGTCTCGATCGAGGACGAAGCCGTCCCCGTGACCCTGGCCCCCGGCGAGCGCGCCGAGCTCCACTTCCGCTTCGACACCTCGCGCTACCGCGAACCGATCAGCCGCAAGGTCGGCGGCATCCCCATCCAGTTCCGCGACGCCCCCTACCTGCTGCTGCAGTGGGCGGCGGACGTCTGGACCCCCTTCGTGGTCGAACCCTGGTCCGCCGACCTCGGACGGGTCGGCATCCGGGAGCGCCCCGAGGCGCGCTTCCTGGTCGCCTCCCACGACGCGAGCGTGTTCCACCTGGCCGAGGGGACACGCATCGTGGACGGCTGGGAGCTGCGGGTCGAGCCGCTCGCCAGCGAGGAGGGCCTGACGATGTACCAGGTCCGCGTCCGTGCCCCCGAAGAACTCCCGGAGGGGCCCTTCGTCCAGGAGTTCCGCCTGACCACCGACCTCGCCGGCGCGCCCCCCGTCCGCTTCGGCGTGCGTGGCGTGGCGGTCCCCGAGGTCTCGCTGGTCCCGACCCGGGTCGTGTTCCAGCCGGACGCCGGACGCGACACGGCGTGGCTCGAGGTCGTCTCCCGCGACGAGGCGTCCTCGCCGCGCCACGCGACCTTGGAGCTGCCCCCGGAACTCGAGCTGGCCCGCGAGGAGGACGCATCGGCGACGCGCCACCGCTTCCTCCTGCGCTGGAACGGCGGCGCGGTGCCGCCCGGCGGCGCCCGCGGCGTCGTCCGCGTCCGCACCGGGCTGGCGGCGGCACCGGAACTCGAGTTGCCCTTCGTGGCGCTGCCGGCCCCCGGCGGGCGCTGATCCCGCGGCGTAGACTGGGGCGGCATGACGCGCCGTCCCTTCGCCGTCCTCCTGGCCGGGCTGCTCGCCGCCGCCTGCGGCCGCAGCGAGCCCCCCGGGCGCTACAACGTGATCCTGATCAGCCTGGACTCGGTCCGCGCCGACCGCACCGGGCCCTACGGCCACGTGCCGGAGTTCGCTCCCGACGTGCCGGTCACCCCCACCCTGGACCGCCTCGCTGCGGACGGCGCCACCTTCGAATCGGCCTGGAGCACGACCTCGTGGACCCTGCCGAGCCACATGGCGCTGATGACCGGTCTCGACGACCGCTGCCACGGGGTCGAACACGACGACTTCGCCCTGGACCCGTTGCGGACCCCGGTGGCCGAGGTCTTCCAGGAGGCGGGCTACGCCACCGGCGGTTGCTATTCGGGTCCGTACCTCGACCCGAAGTACGGTTTCGACCGCGGCTTCGACGAGTACCGCTCGGCCATGCTCTCGCCGCAGGAGTTCGCCGCCATGGTGCAGCAGAAGAACCAGCAGCTCCTCGCCGCGGGGAGGCCGCCGATGACCGAACGCCTGATCCAGCAGATGCGCGACCGCGTCTCGCACTGGGACGTGACCAGCCCGCGGATCGAGGCCTTCGCCGCCGACTTCCTCGAGCGCCACGCCGACGACCGCTTCTTCCTCTTCCTCCACTTCTTCGACGCCCACTACGACTACCACCCCGACCCCGAGCTGGCCCGTCTCTTCGACCCCGACTACGACGGGCCCTACGACGGCACCAACTGGTTCTTCGACGAGGACGTGATGACGTGGGCGACCAAGCCGCCGTTCGAGCGACGCATCCCCGAGCGCGACCTGCGCCACGTGATGGCGATGTACGACGCCGAGATCCACTGGGTGGACGCCCACGTCGGCCGCATCCTGCAGCGCGTCGCCGACCTCGGCCTCGAGGACGACACCCTCGTCGTGGTCACCGCCGACCACGGCGACGAGTTCTTCGACCACGGCTCCATCGGGCACCGCTCCACGGTGTGGCCCGAGCTGTGCCGCGTTCCGCTGGTGATCCGGGTCCCCGGGGGGGCTGCGGGGCGCCGCGTGCCCGAGATGGTCAGCCTGGTGGACGTCGCCCCCACCCTGCTCGAGCTCTGCGGGCTGCCGCCGCTCCCCGAAGCCGAGGGCCGCTCGCTGGCGCCGTTCCTGGAGCCGACGATGGAGGCCCCTCCGTCCGACCACGTCACCCGGCACCGCCTCTACGCCCGATTCGACCGCAGCCATCGGCGCAACTTCAACGTCCAGGAGGGCTGGCGCAACCCCGAGTTCACCGTGATCCGCCACCTCCAGCCCCTGGACCGGCTGGCGACCCCGGAGGGCCTGCCCTTCCGCGCCATCGTCGACCCCGACCACCACCTCCCGTTCCTGGTCTACGACCGCCGCGAGGACCCGGCCGAGCGGCACCCGCTGCCCCCCGACGACCCGCGCTACGCCCAAGCCGTCGCCGCGATGTGCGCCGACTGGGACGCCCACGAGGCCCGGGCCGAGGCCCTGCCGCGCTCCCCCAAGGAGCTTCGCTACGCGCCGGAGAAGAGCGCCGAGGAGCTCGCCACCCTGAACGCGCTCGGCTACGCCGACCAGGGCGGCTCGGGAGCCCCGCGCACGCCCCCGCTCGAGCCGTTCCCCGCCCCCTGCCCCGAGGGGGACGGCGGCGCAGCCGGCAGCCGTTAGTCCGCCGCTGCGGCGACGCGGGCGAAGCGGCGCTTGCCGGCCTGGAGCAGGACCGGCTCGGCGCCGGCGGTGAGGGTCAGGCTGGCGCGCTCGTCGCGCACCACCTCGCCGGCGACCCGGACCCCGCCCTGCGACAGCAGGCGTCGGGCCTCGCTGCTGCTCGCGGCCAGCCCGGCCTCGCGCAGCACCCAGGACAGGGCGTGCTCGCCGGCGGGCAGGGGCACCAGCGGCACCTCGCTCGGCAGTTCCTTGTCGCGGAAGCGCCGCCGGAACTCGTCGGAGGCGGCCGCGGCGGCCGCGGCGTCGTGGATCGCAGTCAGGATCTCCCGCGCCAGCCGGTCCTTGGCCTCGCGCGGATGCCCGGCGAGCAGGGCTTCGACCTCCTCCTCCGCGAGGTCGGTCAGCAGCCGGAACCACTCGGCCATGCCCTCGTCGGCCAGGCTCATGACCTTGCCGAAGAGGTCGTTCGGCTCACCGAGGAGGGGCACGTGGTTGCCGGCCGTCTTGGACATCTTGCGCCCGTCGGTGCCGAGCAGGAGCGGCGTCGTCACGCAGACCTGGGGCGGCAGGCCCTCGCGCTCCTGGAGCATGCGCCCGACGTGCAGGTTGAAGAGCTGGTCGTTGCCGCCGACCTCGACGTCGGCGCGGACCTCGACCGAGTCCCAGCCCTGCATGAGCGGATACAGAAGCTCGTGGAGGTGGATCGGGAGCCCGGCCTGGATGCGCTTCTGGAAGTCGTCGCGCTCGAGCATCCGCGCCACCGTCGCCTTGCCGGCGAGACGCACCGCGTCGAAGAAGTCCATCTCGCCGAACCACTCCGAGTTGCGATGCACCTCGCAACCCGCGACGTCGAGCACCCGTCCGATCTGCTCCAGGTAGGTTGCGGCGTTGTGTTCGACCTCCTCGCGGGTCAGCGGCGGGCGCTGTTCGTTGCGCCCGGTGGGATCCCCGAGCCGGGCGGTGGCGTCGCCGAGGATGAGCACCGGCAGGTGACCGTGCTCCTGGAACAGCGCCAGCACCCGAATCGGCACGGTGTGACCGAGGTGGACCTCGGTGAAGGTGGGGTCGATGCCCATCTTGACCCGCAGCGGACGGCCCTCGGCCTCGGCGCGCTCCAGCCGCGCGACGAGTTCCTCGCGGGTCACCACTTGGGAAGCGAGTCGCTCGAGGCGCTCCAGGAGCCGGGCGGAGTCACGGACGGTCATCGGTGGTGGGTCGGTTCTCGGCGCGCCAGCGCAGCCAGGCCTCGGGGTCGCCGCCGAGGTCGATGCGGGTCAGCCATTCCAAGGCGGAGACGATGGTCAAGCGGCGCGCGTCCGAGGGGGCATGGTCCAGTCCCCGGAGCAGGACTTCCAGTCCCCGATAGCGGTCGTCGCCCTGCAGCAGGGCGGTGGTGACGAGGACGTGGCGGTCCACGGCCGCGTCCGGCAGCCCCACCACCCGCTCCAGCGCGTCGAGGGGGTCGTCCTGGAAGCGTTCCCAGCCCGGCGGGAACACGAGGAAACCGGCGCCGCGGAAGTCCACCAGCCGGGCCGGCAGGTCGCGGACGTCCTCGCCCTCGCCCTGGCGCGCGCCGGAGAAGCGCAGCCGGGCGTCGAGCCGCACCTCCCACAGCGCGCCGGGGTCCCCGTCCAGTTCCAGCGGCAGGCGGGTGGCGATGGAGTAGTCCTCGCCCGGCCCGAGCAGGACCAGGTCGGCGAGACGGTAGTGGACGATGCGCTCGATGCGCTCGTGGCCCCCGAGGGGCAGCCAGCGCTCGGTGACGACCTGGAGTTGCAGGGCCACCCCGTCCTCCGGCGGCAGGAGCACCAGGGACTCGCCGAAGGGGTTCTGGATCGTGAATCGGATCGGGACCACCGCGCCGAAGCGATACGGTCCCCGCGGAGCCTCGACCCGGGCCGTCGCCGAGAGCTCCTGCTCCAGGAGCCGGGCCTCGAGCACCGCCACCCCCAGCTCGAGGGTGCGGTCCACCAGCTCCGCGTCGAAGGCGGGCGTGTCGGGGGTGGGCGCCACCGGCTCGACCACGGCGTCCGGTCCACCGATCGGAGCGGAGACGGCCCCTTCCCCGGCGTCGTCCGGGGCGGCGACCGGCGCCCCGGCGAGGGGGTCCTCGGCGAAGCGCACGGGACCGCTCGGTGGGGTCGGCACGGTCTCCTCCGGCGCCAGGACCGGAGCGTCGGCCAGCGGGTCCTCCGTGAAGTGGACCGGCCCCGACGCCGTCGGGGCGTCGGGGTCGGAATCGCGGGTCGGCGCCGCCTCCGGCTCGCCGGCGCAGCCCGCCAGCAGCGGGAGGCAGAGCGCGACGAGGGAGGCGGGCCGCACGGGCCGCATCCGCGCTATTCCGCGGGCTCGGGCTTGGGCTCCGCCTCCGGGCCCTCCTCGGCTGCGGTCTCCGGAGCCGCCGTCTCCACGACGGGCTCCGGTTGGGGCGCGGCCTCGGCGCCGGCCTCGTCGGAGGCCGCCGCCGCAGCCGGCTCCTCGGGCGATGCCTCGGCCGGGCCCGGCTCGCTGGGCTCGGCGGCCGCTTCCTCCGGCGCCGCAGCCGCCGCAGCGGCCTCGGCCTCCTTGGCGGCCTTGCGCGCCGCCTTGCGCGCCTCACGCGCCGCCTTGGCCTCGCGGTACTGCCGCAGGACCTCCTCGTTCTCCTCGAACTCGGCGTGCACGAAGTTGAGGCCGATGCGCTCCTCGCCGCAGTCCACGCGGACCACGCGCACCTCGACCTTCATCCCGGGCACCAGGTGCTCGGCCGGAGCGTGGTGCCACTCCTGCGGCAGCGAGCTGTAGTGCATGAAGGCCTCGAGGTCCTCCTCGAGCTTGACGAAGGCGCCGGCCGCGATGTGCTTGCTGACCTCGCCCGTGACCAGGTCGCCGACGTGGTAGTGCGCCGGGATGTAGTCCTCCCACGGGTTCTTGGTGAGCTGCTTCATGCCCAGGGAGATGCGCTGCTTCTCCTTGTCCACGGCCAGGACCACGCACTGGATGCGCTCGCCCTTCTGGACCACCTCGCTCGGATGCTGGATCTTGCGGGTCCAGTGGAAGTCCGAGTTGTGCAGCAGGCCGTCGATGCCCTCCTCGATCTCGACGAAGGCGCCGTAGCTGGCCAGGTTCTTGACCGTGGCCTCGATGACCGTCCCCGGCGCGTAGTGCTCGGCGATGCGGTCCCAGGGATTGCCCTCGACCTCGCGGACCGACAGGCTCATCTCCTTCTTCTCGAGGTCGATGGCCTTGACGAAGACGTCGATGGTCTGGCCCTTCTCGTACTCGTCCTCGGGGTTCGGGTTCTTCTGCGTCCAGGAGAGCTCGGTGACGTGGACCAGGCCCTCGACCCCCGGCTCCAGCTCGACGAACAGGCCGTAGCTGACGATGTTCGCGATCCTGCCCTGGTGGATGGTGCCGACCGGGTAGCGCTCGGCGATGTTGGCCCAGGGGTCTTCCTTGAGCGCCTTGAGCGACAGCGCGACGCGGTTGCGCTCGCGATCGATGGACAGCACGAAGACGTCGATGACGTCGCCGATCTTGAGCATCTCGCGCGGGTGCTTGATGCGCCCGTAGGACATGTCGGTGACGTGCAGCAAGCCGTCGATGCCGCCGAGGTCGATGAAGGCCCCGAAGTCGGCGATGTTCTTGACCTCGCCCTGGCGGACCTGGCCTTCCTCCAGCTCCTGGAGCAGTTTCTCGCGCTTCTCGGCGCGCTCCTCCTCGAGCAGCTGGCGCCGCGACACGACGATGTTCTTGCGCTCCTCGTCGATCTTCACGATCTTGGCGCGCAGCGTCTGCCCGATGAAGTCGGTCGGGTTCTGGACCCGGCGGATGTCGATCTGCGACGCCGGCATGAACACCAGGACGCCGTCCACGTCGATCATCAAGCCGCCCTTGATGAGCTTCTTGGCCTCGCCCTCGACGATGTCGCCGGGGTGGTAGACGCCGACGACCTTGGCCCAGGCACGCTCACGGTCGGCCTCGCGCTTGCTGACCACCGGCACGTTGGTGCGCCGGTCGTCGCCACGGTAGTAGACCTCGATCTCCTGGCCGGGCTCGGGCAGGGCGTCCTCGAACTCCTCCACCGGGATCGGGGCCTCGGCCTTGCCGCCGATGTCGACGAGGACGACGTGTCGGTCCTGGTCGATGCCGAGGACCTTGGCCGGGACGATGCTGTCCCGCGGCACGTCGCCGGTGTGCTCGCCGATGAGCTCGGAGAGGCGTTCGGGCTCGGTGTCGCCGAGGATGCGTTGCAGCTCGGCCTCGAGCTCCTGCTCTTCGGGCTCGTACTGGCGGAGGACTTCTCTGGAAACCATGGAGGTGGGTGGGGTGGGGTCTGGGGTCAATCGGGGGAGGGACCGGCGCCGCTCCCGGGCGCCTCCCGCACGGCGCGCAGCCGCTGGATGCGGGAGAGGAGGCTCCCGATCGCCTCCTCGATTCCGTCGGTGTTCTCGAGCACGAAGGTGCCGGACCGGGGACGCGGGGCGGCCTCGCCGCGCGCCAGGTCGCGCGCGTCGCGGGTCGCGAGCTCGCGCTCCATCGCCGCCTCGGCCGCCGGGTCTTCCACCGGGCCGCCGCGCTGCGCCAGCCGCCGCCGCGCGCGCACGGCCAGCGGAGCGTCCACGAAGACCTTGAGGTCGGCGTCCGGGAAGATCACGGCGCCGGCATCGCGGCCGTCGGCGACCAGTCCCGCGCCCGCCGCGGCGGCATGGGCGGCGAACTCGCGCATGCGGCGCACCAGTTCGGCGCGCACCCGCGGGTGGTCGGCGAGCACCGCCACGGCCCGATCGATCTCCGGGGTGCGCAGCGCGTCGCCGGGGAAGCGTCCGTCCACGCGGACGCGCCCGTCCGATTCGGCATCGAGATGGGTTCGAAAGAGGACGTCGAGGACCTGGTCCTCGACGGCGGGGTCGGCGCCGGCCCGGAGGACGGCCCAGGTCAGGGCCCGGTACCACGCGCCGGAGTCGAGCCAGGTCCAACCGAGGCGGCGGGCCAGCTCCCGGGCGAGGGTGCTCTTGCCCGAACCCGACAGACCGTCCAGGGTGACGACCATGGTGGCCCGGGAAGGGTCCCCGCCTGACATGAACCCTAGATTCTAGGGTTTCAGGAGCGACCGTCAAGGAGCGCGGCCAGGTCCCAGGGGCGCGAACCGGGCTCCCAGGCCGGCAGGACGCGGAGCCGCGCGCCGCTCGGCAGGCGGCGGTCCCGGGCCTCGTGGAGGTGGCCCAGGACGGCGACCGCAGCGCCGACCCGCTCCAGCTCGGCGGCCAGGGTGTCCTCGTGGAGCTCCAGTTCCTGCGGCGACTTCGCCGCCACCGCGTCGCGGCTGTGCGCCCGCAGCCGCCGCGCCAGCAGTCGGCGTCCGCCGGCTCCGACCAGGCCGAGCACCCGACGCATGCCGCGGCGTCGCAGCAGCCGTCGCAGCTTCTGGTAGTCGTGGTCGGCCAGGCAATAGGCGTCACCGTGGGTCAGGAGCGCCGCCGGCCGCCCCGGCAATCGGGCCAGCAGCCCGTCGGCGACGCGAAGGCCGTGCTCGGCGACGTGAGCGGGTTCGAGCAGGACGTCGCGGTTGCCGCGCAGCACCCAGACCCCCGCGGCCCGGGAAGCGAGTTCGCGGAAGGCCTCGACCAGTTCGCGGAAGGCCGGAGCGCGCCAGGACTCGGCGCCGGTGTAGGCGTCGAACAGGTCGCCGAGCACGACCACGTGGCAACGTTCCACGTTCGGGTCCGCCGCCTGCTGGCGGAGGTCGATGGCGAAGGCCGCGATCTCGTGCGGCCGATCGCCGTCGAGGTGCAGGTCGGTGTAGATCCGGAACCCGGCGGCCTCGACCGGGACCGGGGGCGAACCGGGGGCGTAGGGAGCGAGGGAGGAGGACGGGGGGATCATGCGGAGGGGGCCGACGGGCCGGCACATTCTGTCAGCCTTCGCGGTCGATGCCAAGGTCGCGCATCTTCTGCCACAACACCTTCCGGGAAACGCCGAGCAGCCCGGCCGCCTTCGCCTTCCTTCCCCCAGTCGCGGCCAGGGCGGCGCGAATGGCGCGGATCTCGGCGGTCCGGACGGCTTCGTGGAGCGGGACCACCTCGTCGGCGCCGTCCCCGCCGGCGGGGAAGAAGTGCTCCGGCTTCAGCACCCGCACCCCGGGGTCGGCCAAGGCCAGCGCCCGGGCCACGGCGTTCTCGAGCTCGCGCACGTTCCCCGGCCAGGGATGGCGGCGCAGCGCCGCCAGGGCCTTGTCCCCCACCCGATAGCGTCCTTCGGGGTCGTGCCGCCGCAGGAACGCGGCCAGGAGGTCGGCCAGGTCCTCGATGCGGTGGCGCAACGGCGGCAGCTTCAGTTCGAGGACGCGCAGGCGATGGTAGAGGTCCGGGCGGAAGCGGCCGTCGGAGAGACGCTCCTCCAGGTCCGGCGCCGCGCTGGCGACCACGCGAGCCCGAAACGGCAGCGCCTCTCGGGCGCCGAGCGGAACGAACTCGCGCTCCTGGAGCAGGCGGAGGAGCTTGGCCTGGGCCGACACCGGCAGGTCCTGGACGTCGTCCAGGAACAGGGTGCCCGCGCCGACGACGGCGCAGAGCCCGGAACGGTCCTCGTCGGCGCCGGTGAAGGCGCCGCGCAGGTGGCCGAAGAACTCGCCCTCGAACAGGGCTTCGGGGACGCCGCCGCAGCCGACCGCGACGAAGGGCTCGGCGGCGCGCGGGCCGAGGTCGTGCAGCGCCCGGGCGGCGCGTTCCTTGCCGGTGCCGCTCTCGCCGAGGAGCAGGACCGGCGCCTCGGAAGGGGCGGCGTCGAGCAGGCGTTCCTCGACCTCGCGGATGGCGGGCGAGCGACCGTCGAAGACCCGCTCCGCCCCGGCGGCGTCCATGCGCAGGCGACGCAGCTCGGCGCGCAGTCGGGCCTCCTCCGCCACGCGTTCCACCTGGGCCAGGAGCGCCTCCATCGGGAACGGCTTCTGCAGGTAGCCGACCGCGCCGCCGCGCATGGCCTCGACCGCCTGGTCCACCGAGGCGTAGCCGGTCATCACGAGCACCGGGCACGGCGGGTCGAGCGACCGGGCGCGTTTCAGGACTTCGATGCCGCTCGCCCCGGGGAGGCGGACGTCGGTGAGGACCAGGTCGGGGCGTTCCTCGGCGAGACGTGCGAGCGCGCCGGCTCCGTCGGCGACGACGACCACCTCGTGGCCGGCCGCTTCGAGGGCGTCGGCCAACGGGACCGCCAGGGTGCGCTCGTCCTCGACCAGGAGGACCTTCACGAGCGGGAGCCGCTCGCAGCGCGGCGTTCGAGGGACCGGAGGCCGGCCACCAGCATGCGGTGGGCGAGGCGGGCGCAGGCGAAGTCGCTGCCGTGCTGGCCCGGACGCGGGGACAGCTCGAGCACCTCGGCGCCGACGAGTTCGCGCCCCGCGGCGTCGAGCCGCCGCAGCACCTCGCTGACTGTGAACCAGTCCACGCCGCCCGGTTCGGGGGTGCCGGTCGCGGGGACGACGGCGGGGTCGAGGCCGTCCACGTCCCACGACAGCCACAGGGGACCCGGCGGCAGGCCCGCGAGGACGCGCTCCGGGCGCTCGGCGGGCGGCAGGGCCAGGAGCTCGCGGGCCGGCGCCGTGGTCACGCGAGGCTCGGCCGCGAGGAGGTCGCGCTCCTCCGGCGAGACGGCGCGGATGCCGAAGGAATGGATGCGCACGCCGAGCTCCAGCACCCTCCGCATCACGCAACCGTGACCGAAGCGCGTGCCCTCGTAGGCATCCCGCAGGTCGGGATGGGCGTCCAGGTGGAGGACCACCAGGTCCGGGTGGCGACGGGCGGCAGCCCGGATCGGGCCCAGCGACAGCGAGTGCTCCCCGCCCAGGACGAGCGGGAAGCGGTCGGCGTCCAGGATGGCGCCGATCCGCGGCTCCAGGATCGCGGCCAGCTCCTCGGGCGGGCCGTCGCACACGACCGGTTCCTCGGTGCGTACCCCGAAGCGGACCGCCTCGTCCTCGAGCCATTCGTCCCAGAACTCGACCTGACGACTGGCCTCGAGGATGGCGGCGGGCCCGCGGGCGGTGCCCACCTCGTAGGTGGTCGTCGCCTCGTAGGGCACCGGCACCACCGCGGCGCGCGCCGACGGCGGGCATCGCTCGGGCTCGAGCCCGAGGAAGGCGCCCGGGTCCCAGGAGGTTACACTGGAAGGCATGCGCCTGGAATATAACCAGGACCTCCGACTGGAACAGCGTCTGCAGCAGTCGCCGCAGATGATCCAGGCGATGCAGGTGCTCCAGTTGACGACTCCGGAGCTGCTGGACCGCCTCGAGGCCGAACTGGAGGACAACCCCTTCCTCGAACTGGCCGAGGGCGAGGAGGACGAAGAGGTCGAAGGGGCCGGCGGCGAAGCGGACGCGGCCGAGCGGAGCGACCCCGACGAGGAGCCGGAACTGACCGACCCCGCGGTGCTGGAGAACCTGCTCGAGGCGGCGCCGCCCTCCTCCACCGCGCCCGCCCGCGAAGCCGGCGACCCCGATGCGCTGTCGTTGGCTCCCGCCCCCGACCCCTTCGGGCGCACCGAAGAGCTGCTGGCCGAGTTGCGGGTCCGCGACCTTCCGCCGGAAGTGGTCCGCGATGCCGAGATGATCCTCGCCTTCCTGGATCCGCGCGGCTTCCTCCCCGGCGGCCTGGAGGAGGTGGCCGAGCTGACCGGGACCCCGCTGCCGGAGCTCCAGACCGCCCTCGAGGAGCTGCGACGCGTCGCCCACCCCGCGATCGGAGCGCACGACCTGCGCGAGGCCTTCCTGCTCCAACTCGACGCCATGGAGGAGGAGCACCCGCTGGCCCGCGCCATCGTCGAGAAGCACTTCGAGCAGCTGCTCGGCAACCGGCTTCCGCAGATCGCCCGCGAGGAGGGTGTCGGCATCGAGGACGTACGGCATGCACTCGAGGTCCTGGCGCTGCTCGACCACCGCCCCTGGGAGGACCCCCACGACGACCGGCCCCAGGTGCTGCTCCCCGACGTGGTCATGGAGGAGGACGAGGATGGGCGGTTCCAGGTGCGCCTGGTCCGGGAGGGCCTTCCGGAGGTCCGGCTGACCCGGAAGGCGCAGGAGATCCTCGAGCACGCCAAGGACGACCCCCGCCTGCACCAGTTCCTGATGCGCAAGATCGAGCGGGCGCGTTGGTTCCTCGACGCAGTCCAGAAACGGCGCGAGACCCTCTTCGAGGTCGCCTCCGCCATCGCCCGGCGACAGGGCGACTTCCTCCGCTGGGGACCGGAGCACCTGAAACCGATGAAGATGCAGGAGGTCGCCGACGAGGTCGGCGTGCACTTGAGCACCGTGTCGCGCGCCATCCGCGGCAAGAACGCGCTGACCCCGCAGGGCATCATCCCACTGCGACGCTTCTTCTCGGGAGGCCAGAGCACGGCCCGCGGGGGCAGCCGCTCGCGGCTCGCCATCCAGGAGCGGGTCAAGGAGATCGTCGCCTCGGAGGACCCCCGCAACCCCTTCTCCGACGAGGAGATCGTCCGCATCCTGCGCGAGCGCGACGGGGTCCGGGTGGCGCGGCGCACCGTGACCAAGTACCGCCAGGCGCTGGGCATCCCGTCCTCCTCGCTGCGCAAGTCCTTCTAGCCGCGGTGACGCTAGGATGGGGCGCCGCGGGGAGATCGCTCCCCCATCCCACACCATGGCGACGGTCAAGGCGAATCAAGTACGCAAGGGGCAGGTCCTGATCCTGGACGGCCAACTCTTCGTGGTCACCGACTTCGAGCACATCGCGCCCGGCAACTGGCGGGCGATGAACCAGATCAAGTGCAAGAACCTGGAGACCGGGCAGACCAAGCAGATGCGGCTCGGCTCGGACGAGACGCTCGAGCTGGCCTATCTCGACCGGCGCCAGGCGACCTTCTCCTACGAGGAGGGCGAGCAGATGGTGTTCATGGACGGTGAGACCTACGAGCAGTACTTCCTGCCCCGCGAGATGGTGGCCGAGCAGATGAAGTTCGTCCGCGACAACCAGGCCGTGACGCTGACCCTCCACGAGGGGCGGCCGATCTCGCTCGAACTGCCGACCAACGTGGTGCTCAAGGTCACCGAGGCCGAGATCGCGGCCCGCGGCGACACCGTGACCAACGACAAGAAGCGGGCCGTGGTCGAGACCGGCCTGGAGGTGCGGGTGCCGCCCTACGTCGAGGCCGGCGACTACATCAAGGTCAACACCGAGACCGGCGACTTCGCGGGACGCGCCAAACCCGAGGAAGCCGGGGCCTAGGTCTCGGAGTCGGAGTCGCCCTTGCGGCGCCGGGCGATGCGCTTCGGCGCATGGATGCGCGCCGCCCGCTTCCTCGCCGCGGCGATGATCTGGCGGCGCCACTCGGGGCGGATCTGGCTCTGCTCCTCCAGCGCGCGGTGGATCGCGATCGCCGCCTCGCGCGGGTCGTCCGTGATGTAGAACAGGTCGAGGTCCTTCGGCGAGATGGTGCCCTCCTCGACCAGGGTGCGCTTGAGCCAGCGCAGCAGGCCGCCCCAGTACTTCTTGCCCATCAGCACGATGGGGAAGTCGTGCATCTTCTCGGTCTGGATCAGGGTCAAGGCCTCGAAGAACTCGTCGAGGGTGCCGAAGCCCCCGGGCAGGACGACGTAACCCACCGCGTAGCGCGCGAAGCAGACCTTGCGCGCGAAGAAGTAGCGGAAGTGGAGTTCGATGTCCTGATATGGATTCGGGGTCTGCTCCATCGGCAGCTCGATGTTGAGCCCGATGGAGAGTCCTCCGGCGCGCTGGGCGCCGAGATTGGCGGCCTCCATCAACCCGGGCCCGCCGCCGGTGATGATGGCGTAGCCCCGCTTGGCCAGGTGCTCGGCCACCTCGGTCCCCATCCGGTAGAAGGGGTGGTCGGGCGAGGTCCGGGCGCTGCCGAAGATCGAGATCGCCGGGCCGATGTCGCGCATCGTGTCGAAGGCGTCCACGAACTCGCCCATGATCTTGAAGACCATCCAGAGGTCCGAGGCGTCCCGGGGCCGGAGCTCCTCCATCAGGAGGGCGGTGCGCGCATCCTTGTGCTTCATCGCCGCCGAGCCTAGGTCGCGGCTCGGCCGCCTGCAAGCGCCGGGCTAGACTGCCCGGGTTGGCCCCCCGCCCGACCCTGTTCCTGGACCGCGACGGGACCCTGATCCAGGAGGTCCCCTACCTCGCCGACCCCGACCTCGTCCGCCTCCTCCCCGGCGTGGCCGAGGCCCTGGCCACCCTCCACCAGCGCGGCCTGCTCCTCATCGTGGTCTCCAACCAGAGCGGGATCGCCCGCGGCCTGCTCGACGCCGGCGACCTGGCCTCGATCCAGGACCGCATCGAACACGAGCTGGCCGCGGCCGGGGCTGCGGTGGACGCCTGGTACCACTGCCCCCACCACCCGTCGGTGGGCGTGCCGCCGGAGCGCCGCCGCTGCCGCTGCCGCAAGCCGCTTCCCGGGCTGTTGGACCGAGCCGCCGAGGACTTCGAGGTGGACTGGCGGCGTTCGGTGGGCGTCGGCGACGACGTCCGCGACCTCCAGGCCTACGCCGCGCGCGACCTGCCCGGGGTGTTGGTCGGCACCGGCAAGGGACGCGACGCGCGACAGCGCCTCGCCGAGGCCGGGCAGGACCCGGACCTCTATTGCGCCCACCTGGCCGAGGCGGTGCCCTGGATCCTGCGCCACACCATGGACCGGACGCTCGACGAGGCTGGCGCGGCCACGGGCGGACGCTAGGCTGGAGCAGCCGTCGGACATGTCGGCGCCATCCCCTCCCTCCCGCGTCCTGGTGTTCCAGGATCCGCCCGACCCCGGACTCCCCGAGGTCCTGGCCGCCGTCCTGCCGGGCCATCGCCTGGACTTCGCCGCCGCCGACCTGCGCCGCTGGTTCGAAGCCCGCCACGCCGGAGACCTCGCCGGCCTGGTGGTGGACGCCGACGACGCCGACCGCGCCACCTTGCGCGCGCTCGCCGCCTCGCTGCCCTACGGCGAGCCGGTGCCCTGGCTGCTGGTCCTGGTCGGCGACCGCGGGCTCGCCGGATGCGAGGAACTGCTCGAGCTCGACCGCGTCCACCTCGTCCCCGAGCCGTGGACGCCGCGCGCCCTGGCCGCGGCCCTCGGCGGTGCCGGGCGGTCCACCTCGCCCTCCGAGAGCGGCGCCTTCCTCGAGGGCCTGGTCGAGGGCCTGCGCGATCCCCTGACCAGCCTCACCGGATACCTGCAGCTGCTCGAGCACGAACGGCCGCCGGGCGACCACGGGAGCGAGGCCCTCCTGACCCCGGCCCTGGAGGCGGCGCGTCGTTTGGAGCGCGAGCTGGCGCGTCTCCACCTCGCCGCCGCGGGCGCCGCTCCCATCCGCGAGGACCTCGACCTCCACGCCGAAGCCACCGCCGTACTCGGCGAACTCACCTCCCAGGGGCACGAGGTCGGCGGCCCGACCGTCTCGGGCGATGCCCCGGGAGTGGTGCGCGCCGACCGCCGCTCCCTGCACGCCGCGACCGCCGTCGCCGCCGACCTGCTGGAACGCTTCGGCCCCGGCGGACGCCCCGAGTTGCGCCTCGGCCGCGACGCCGACGGCCCGTGGCTGGCCTGGGAAGCCGAGGCCGACGGCGCGGTCGGCCGCCGCCCCCCGCCCGCCTACCTCGGCGAGCTGCTGGAGCGACTCGCCCGCCGGGTGCCGGCCCGGGTCGTGCTCGACCGCCTCGACGGCGTGGTCCCGGTGCGCGTCCGGCTGCGCTTCCCCGCCTTCTGACGGCGGACGCGCCCCGCCCCTACGGCAGGACGTTGCCGATGCGGCCGGTGTAGAGCAGGAGGTGGTACACGAACAGCACCTGGTACAGGAACAGGGCCAGGAGCACGCCGCGACGCGCATTCGGCCAGTTGCGCAGCACGCAGAAGAACACCGCCCCCAGGGTGATGCCGAGCCCTTTGAAGAAGACGAAGGCCTGGGGGCCCATCGCCAGCAGGCGCACGGCGATGGGGTTGGCCTCCTCGCCGCCGCGCTGCAGGTACATCAGGGTGAAGTGCGCATCGAGCAGGTTCAGGGTGAGGAAGACCGTCAGGACCACCCAGTCCCGGAACGGATAGAGGTCCACGAAAGCCCGCTCGTTCTCGCCCGGACGGCGGCCGCCGCTCCAACGCCTCCCGCCGTGGAGGGCCCAGCGACTGAAGGGATGGGTCCGCTTCCGCCGCCGGTCGGGACCGCGATAGACGCCTCGTTCCTCGGTCATCAGTTGGTGCTCCGCAGCTTGAGCATGGTACCGAGGGTCAGGACGAAGATGAGCACGTCCAGGAAGAAGGACTGGTTCTCGATGTAGTAGAGGTCGTAGTCCACGTTCTCGTGGATCGGAGCGTTGCGCGCCGCCGAGACCTGCCACAGCCCGGTGATGCCCGGCTTGGCGTCGAGGCGTCGCATCTGGAGCTCGTCGTACTGTTCCACGATGAAGGGCATCTCCGGGCGCGGTCCGACCAGGGACATGTCCCCCTTGAGCACGTTCCAGAGCTGGGGGATCTCGTCGAGCGAGGTCTTGCGGAGGATGCGCCCGACCCGGGTCACCCGCGGATCGCGCCCGTGCTGCGGCGTGACCGCGTCCCCACACATGTCGGCGTACATGGTGCGGAACTTGAACATCCGGAACACGCGGTCGTGGACGCCGCGGCGCAACTGGCTGAAGAAGACGGGGCCGGGCGAGTCGAGTTTGATCAAGATCGCGATCAGCAGCATCAGCGGAGCGGCGACGGCCAGCCCCACCGCGGCGACCACGATGTCCACGGCCCGCTTGGCGAAGGAATAGATCGGCCGCCACGGCGCGGACTGCGGCGTGATCAGCGGCAGCGAATCGAGCGTGGTGATGGTGTAGCGCTTGGTGAAGAAGTGGTACAGCCGGGGCAGCACCATGTAGTCCACGCCGAAGTCCTCGAAACGCTTGCACAGGGCGATGAGCTCCTGCTCCTCCAACTCGGGTTTGGCCACCACCACGAGGCTGATGTCGTGACGCTCCAGGAGGTCGTGGAGGTCGTCCTCCGAACCGAGGACGGGGCGGCCCCCGATCTGTTCGGGTACGGGCTCACCCGCCGAATCGAGGAAGCCGACGAAGCGGTAGCCGAGGGTCGGGAACAGCTTGAGCTTCTGCTGGATGCGGCGCGCCTCCTGCCCGGTCCCGAAGATGGCGACGTTGACGTTGCCCAGCCCCTTCTCGTGGGCGATCTCCAGCAGGCGGAACATCCAGGCGCGCTGCAGCAGGTGGAGGAACAGGATGGTCGCGAACACGACCAGGAACAGCATCCGCGAATAGCGCTCGGTGCCCTGGAGCTTGAGCAGTTCGTAGGGTTTGCGGAACAGGGCATAGAGCCAGTGCTCGGTGCCCTCCAGGCTCTGGGCTTCGCGAAGCATGAAGACCAGGGTGGCGGTGACCAGGAACGACACCGCCACCGCTTTGGCGATCTGGCGGTACTCCTCGACGTTGAGGATCGACTTCTGGTTGCGGTAGAGGTCGAGGAACCAGAAGGTGAAGAGGGTGACCCCGGTGATGAGGAGGAAGACCTGGGCATAGTCCCGGACGTCGGGAGGCGGGACCTCGAAGATCCGCGGATACAGCCACAGCCCGAGGAAGCATCCCAGCAAGGTCACCAAGCCGTCCACCCAGACCTGGAGGACCAGGAAGAGGCGGTCGAAGTGGCGGCGGAGGAAGTCCATCGGCGGACGGCGGCGTCGTGGGAACCTTTCGGGGGAAACCTACCACGCCGGAGGGAGCGGAACCGGCCTAGGAGCGCAGCCGACCGCCGAGCGCTGCTGCGGCCTTCTCGGCCCGGGCCAGGAAGCGCTGCTCCTCGGCCTCGCCGAGGGTGCGGTCGTGGGCTCGGAGCACGGCATGGAAGGCGAGGCTGCGCCAGCCCTCGGGAAGGTTCGGCCCCTGGTAGAGGTCGAACAACTCGAGCGACTCGAGCAGCTTGCCCCCGGCGCGCCGGAGCGCCCCGGCCGCCTCCTCGTAGGGCACGGAGGCCGGCAGCGCCAGGGCGACGTCCACCTTGACCGCCGGGAAGCGGGAAGGGGGCTGGAAGCGCAACGGCGGGGCGGCGGCCCGGGCCTCGACCAGGGCCTCCAGGTCGAGCAGGAACACGGCGAGCGCCGCCTCCCCGGCGCAGGCGGCGGCCAGGTCCGGCGCGAGGCGGCCGGAGCAGGCGAGGAGCCGGCCGTCGTGACGCCAACACAGGGCGTGGCGGGGATGGAGCCAGGGCGTCCCGGGGTCGGCTCCCGGCTCGGGAGCCGGGAGGTCCGGGAGACCGGCCTGGAAGGCGAGGTCCTCGACCACGCCGCGCACCCGCTCGAAGGCCGAGCCGGGGCCCTCCAGGGGAGCGTCGCCGCGGATCCAGGACACGGCTCCGAGCCACTTCCGCTCGCGGGGCTCGCTGCCGGCGACCGGCTCGTAGCCGCGGGCCGCCTCGAACAGCAGACCGGTCGCGGCCTCGCGGAGGTCGTTCGCGACCTGCTCGACCAGGCTCGGCACCGGGTCGCGACGGATCAAGGTGACCCCGGCCTGCACCGGGTTCGCCACCCGGAGGAAGGCGTCGAGGGGCAGGCCCAACCGTTCCGCCCAGGCCTCTTCGAGGAAGGGGTAGCACTGGGTCTCGTAGCCGCCGTGGGCGTTGCGCAGCCGCGCCGCCAGCTCGGCCTCGAGCCGGTGGTGCGGCAGCTCGACCGGCGGCGACGAGGGCCAGGGCCACGGAGCAGCGGTGATGCGGTCGTAGCCGCGCAGCCGCCCGACCTCCTCGACCAGGTCCACCTCGCGGGTGACGTCCTTGGTGGCGCGCCAGCTCGGCACGCGGACCCGCCAGGGTTCCGCCTCGGCGTCCACGACGAAGCCGAGGCGGCGCAGCCCCTGGGCCTGCCACTCCGGCGCGAGGTCCAGGCCCAA